>Ga0184610_1000150_pt1 | contig 18003 bp, 15 predicted proteins | sample PLM1_100_coex_FD_133011 | JGI IMG/M metagenome (GOLD analysis project Ga0184610, IMG submission 133011) | Groundwater sediment microbial communities from an aquifer in East River, Colorado, USA - PLM1_100_coex | ecosystem: Environmental > Terrestrial > Soil > Riparian zone | place: USA: East... | reverse complement strand
GCCGGCGAGCCCGAGCGTGACGACCCGCCCGCTCTTCACATACGCAAACGCTGCTGCCGTCATCCAGGCCAGCGGCAGGCACTGGATGAAGTCCCGCTCACCGGCGCCCCAAGGGCCAGCCGCGAGATGGTAGAGCCAGAACAGGGTGACGCCAAAGCCCGCCGCCCACCTCCCGAACGAGGCGAGCGCGACGCCCAAGCCGGCGAGCGTCCCCGCCAGCAGCAAGAGGTCGAGAGCGCGAAAGCCGGCATCGCTGGGACCGAAGAGCTTGAGCCCGAGCATGTGGACGAGGTACACACCCGGGAAGTTCATATCGAACATGTCCCGGTAAGGAGCTGCACCCTCGAGAATCCGCACGGCAATGTAATGTATCAACACCGAGTCGTGAAATAGGGGCCATGCGAGCGAGCGAACCGTAAGCCACAGAGCCAGCACGGCAGTGGCCGCAATGCTCCCGCCCCCCAACGCGATAGGCATTATCCCTACGACGGATACCCAAGAACCCCTTGAGCCAATGATCACCCTATCGGTCGCCTCTTGCTTCATAAATGCGGTATCCCTCCCCCTCGTGTGCAAGTCGGTAGCCAGACTTTAGCCACGCCGCGAGCGCTGGGAACTGATTGAGGCGTTCGTAATCCGACCGTCCGGGCCAGGATTTCTCAAATAACACTATGGCCGCGGGAGGTCTTGCGCGAAGGCCCTCCATGAACTCGCCCTGAAGCTTCTGAGCCCAGGGGCTGGCAACATCGTGGAAAAGGTGGAAATCGTAAATGAACCGAGTCGGCTGGCGAGCTCGCAAGAGGTACAGCACGCGATGGCCGACGTGTCCGCCCCTTCCCGAGTCCAGAACCTGAACCGTCCGGCCCCCCTCCAAGATCGGGGCAAGCGCGCTGGCCACGGCGCGTGCCCGGGCCCAGTATTGGCGGTAGTCTTCGAGACCCTGAAAGCCTTTCACACCAAAGGTCGCCATATTCACGAGAAAGATGGTCAACAACGTCACTATCAGCAGATGCTGGTCCGTCCGAAGGGCTACCCCCAGGCCGGCAGCTCCCAACATGACCGCGAAGAGGACGGCCGGATAGAGTTGATACTCCCAGCCCTTCGCCTGGACTATGTAGTGGACCACGCCGTAGACGACACCCGCCGCGAGTATCGCCCCGCGCGTATCGAGCTGACCAGCCCACTTCAGGGCACCCAGCCCGCCCAACGCCCAGGGTGCCACTCTTCGCGGGGCACGCTGTCCTTCCATCAGCTCCGAAAGCGGCGCTCGGGCGAGGCGCCCATACCACGGGAAGTGTTCGACGACATCGATGAAGGCAGTGAGGCCGCCAGTGGCCGCCAGCCACGCCGCCACTCCAGCGGCGGGGATGGTGAACCCGAGAGCAAGGGAGCATGCCGCTCGCACCCGAGCTCCAGCCGGATGCCGCCACAGGAGCGCCACTAGGGCCGGTGTCAGAAGAAGCGCCAGCGGCTTGATGCAGACAGCAGTCCCGAGACCGAGACCCGCGAGACCAAGCATGAGAGGCTGGCCTCTCGTGATGTAGGCGAAAGCCGCGACAGTCATCCACACCAACGGGAGACATAAGATGAAATCCCGCTCCCCAGCGTTTAGCGGGCCAGCCGCGAGATGGTAGACCCAGAATCCGATCACGCCAAATGCTTGGGCCCACCTGCCGAACCGGGCAAGGGCTACCGCGATGCCAACTGCCGTGCCGGCAAGCAGAAGAAGGTCGAGGGCACGAAAGCCGGCGTCGCTAGGACCAAAAAGCACGAGCCCGAGCATGTGGACCAGGTACACACCCGGGAAGTTCATGTCGTACAGGCCCCGGTATGGGACTGCGCCGTCGAGAATCCTTGCGGCAATGAAATGCATGACCGGCGCGCCGAACACGAGCGGCCAATGAAGCGAGCTCAGTGTCAGTCCGAGGGCAAGCATACCTGACACGGCCACGGCGGCACCCGCCAGCTTTTGAAGAGCGCTCACCCTACTCTCCCGTTCTGGCAAAAGCGATGCGGAGCAAGAGACCGCCAGGTCATTGCTCACCGCACCCTCCGATCTTCAAAGCGATCACCTCGCTCGCATAGAAGCCCGGACATCTTGCCTGCGCCAGACAAACAACCACCAGTCAACTTCGAACTCCGTGTCAGCACGCGGGACCCATGGAATCGTCCGGATGAAAATCCGACGAGGCAACCGGAATCGGATGCTTCACAGGATCGCAACTTGAAGAGGAGCCGCGCTGCATGTCAGTCCCGCGAAGCTCCCCTCCCCGCGCATGTGGCAAGTTCTCCCCCCAACCTCTTTGGGAGTGCGTTCGAGATCAGCGGCAAAACCACATGGCCAGGAACTGGGATAACAGGGCCACACATCATCACTTGAGCGCCCCGCTTCGATGCAATCCGACGAACCGCGACCACACCAAGCGAGCCTCCCGTGCAGCCCATGCGTCCGTCAACCAAAGCCACGCCAGGTAGATCAGGATGCCAGAGGTTACGCTCGCGGCGAGTACCAGACCCGGGCCAGCCTCACGGGCGAGCATAACCGCTCTCACTGCGGCGACGATCGCGGCCATGATCCCCGAACCCACGAGCACTCCAATTACCGAGCGCAGCAGGTCTCTGATCGGCAGATGGATCAAGCGAAAGGGGATGGCAAGGCACGGGACGAGCAGCACTGCGTTTGCTACCGCATACGCCAATGTCACGCCCATGACCCCCCATTGAATCCCTATGAGAAACGAGATATACACAATCAGCCCCGCGGCCACGCCCCAGCCAAAAAAGAGGTCAGTTCTGGCCCGAGCGAGGTAGATCCATCCGGCGGTGGTCTCAACGGACTGGACGAGTCCAACGACACACAGGACCCGAAGAATCGGAACGACCGGCATCCACTGAGCGCCGTAGATCACGAAGATGAACTCAGGAGCCGTTACGATCAGTCCGAGCATCAGAGGAAAGGTCACTGCAGCGATGGTCGATACAGCCCTCAGATATGCGGCGCGGAACCGAGGCAGATCGTTCCCAATTTCCGCCAAGGCGGGAAACACCACCCGTCCCAAGACCAGAGCGACGTTCTGAACGGGATAGAGCATCAGTTGATAGGCTCGAGTGTAGTACCCCAGTCCGACGGGGCCGACGTACCGGCCAATCAATGCATCATCGAGATGCCGGTTCAGGTAGTTGAGGATCCCAAAACCCTGGAAGCCGAGGCCGAAACGAGACGCCCATCGGAGTGTCGATGCTCTCACAATCAAACCGGGTCGCCATGGGCATTGAACATGCAGGAGTAGTCCGGTCAGCACCGGACCAATTAAGGTGTTTGCGACAAGGCTCCAGAGACCCCACCCTGTCGAGGCCATTGCGACCGCCACCAACCCTCCGAGTAGCACCCCGAACCACTCTGCGGCTGCGATAGTCTGAAACTGGATCCGTTTGGCGAGCCATGCCCTCTGGGTGGCACAGAAAGACTCTAGGAGCCCCGCCCACCCGACAAACCGGACAATGGGAATGATCCGCTCATCCCGGTAGAACGCCGCAGCGAACGGTGCCACCAACCACGTCGTCACTCCCACAACCAGGCCTAGCAGGATCCCCACCCAATACACTGACGACCAATCATCTGAACTTACCTCCTCTTTTTGGATCAACGCTTCGGTGAACCCGCATCTCGCCAAGACTTGGACCATGCCAACAAAAAACATAGCCATCGCGACCAAGCCAAAGTCCGCAGGCGGAAGGAGGCGGGCCATGACGATCCCGATCGCAAGCTGCGTTGCCTGTCGGGCGATTTCGCCACTTGCCAGCCACACGACGCCTTGCCGCACACGATGAGAAAGGGTCATCACACAAGACTCCCGCAACCAATCACCAGCCCGTTTCTCTGCCTACACCTGGGTCGACCGCTCACTACCTGGCAGGGCGATCTCACACGCCGATCGCTTGGTTTCGATCTGGACCCTCAACGCCGGAGGAGGCACATGCGCCCCACGCGCTCCCTGGGTCGAGGATCTCCCGGAACACCAATCCGGATGGATTCACGCCCACCCGAGAACCCGTCCAAACCCTCAACCTCCAGAAGCGACACCCCACCCACGCCCGCGCGGCCCCGCTGCCAGGATGTGACGGCGATGACGACGTGCTCTCCCCAGCGACGATCGCCGGTATACATCTCACCGGGTGTCGAGGTCACTGATCCGACATCCGTATTAGTCCGGCTCGACACCCTCCGTGCGGTTCTTTTGTGCCAAGACTGCAAACCCGGAGAAGAAGGGCCCACGGAAGGTCTCGAACCTCGCGTCCCCCGCCAAGTCTGAGGGAGAGAAGGAGATTGGGCCAACGAGGCTACACCCATGCTCGATCAAGTAGTCGTAGAAAATATCCTGGACCTCACACACCGGCCATGCCCCTGAGAGGTCTGGGCCGGCACCTTTGAAGTAATAGTGCGGGCGCCACAGGTCCTTCGTCGCCCTCATGTAATCGCAACACTCTGAGGTGATATAGATGTGACCACCCGGTTTGGCAACGCGGATCATCTCCGTGAGCAGCTGAGCCACCCGCGTCTTCTGCTGCTGATATGGAACGTAGGACCGATCGGTCACCTCCGTATCGAGATGCTCCACCACTGTAAATGAGGACACCAAGTCGAACACGTTGTCCTCGAATGGCAGGTCAAGCATGTTCCCGAAGACCCATCTCAGTCCGCCACGGCTCGATTCGCCTGCCGCGTTTGTCAACCTTGCCAACATTCCCGGGCGAACCATCTTTTCCACCGGGCGAGGGTATTCAAAGCACACCACAGACGCTCCCTGGAAAGCCATCCACCGGGGCAATGTGCTGCTACCGGTGCCAATGTCCAGTACCGTGAGACCCGTCCAACACGGATGCGCATTGAGAAGCGTGCCATACTCGAACAGCATTTGCCCAATGAGGCGCTTTTCGTGGAGCCTGCGTGCGAGGTGCCGATCAAACGCCGCGAGCGTGCGCCGCTCCCGTTCCAAGAGGTACAGGCAGTCTCGTCGAAACATCGCGTTCCAAGCAGGAAGCCGTCGCGGTGGAGGCAAGCCAAGGATTCGGTTCCGCATCCGATGAACCCCCATCCTAGCGAGTGAACCTGGGGTGTGGACGAGGCGGCCAAGGCTTTGCTCCAAACCTGAGAGGCATCGTCCAATCCGCGAGATCGAGCCTTCCGACACGCCGAGCCGTCTCAGAGCATCTTTCGTGGGGGACCGTAACGTCGGACGGGAGTGTTTCACTTCCGCAACCCATGAGGGCTTGGACGCGTCGCAACTAAAAACCCATTCGCGCTGATTCCTCCCCTCGGACACCCCACTTTCCGCTGCAGGACCTCGCTGGGCTCCCGGATAGGCGCACCTTTCTCATAGTACGGAGTCCAGCGAGGGGACGTCACCGGTCGGTTCATGCAATAAGATTGATCGCCAGCGAGACAAGCCAGAACCGTCTTCGCGGATTCGTCCACGGTGCACATGGGTCGCTTCGACTTCCTAATGGCGTCGATGAAGTCCTGGATCGCTGCGGTGCGGGCAAGTGGGTGTTCGTAAAGGCACACCGGGTAATGTCTGATACCGTACTGACCACCGGGCAGCAAGGTCAAGCGCAATCCCCCCCAACCTCAGCCCAATAGACCGAAGACCAATCATCATCGGTCACCTCTTGCCGCGAGATGAGCGCATTGGTAAGCCCGCATCTCGCGATGGCCTGCATGAACCCCACGACGAACAGAGCCATGGCGATCAGCCCGTAATCGGCGGGCGTGAGCAAACGAGCGAGAACAATCCCAGCGACAAGATGCGTGATCTGGCGCGCAGTCTCACCGCCCGCCATCCAGGCAACACCCCTTCCGGTGTGACTCGACAGCGTCATCTGTCAGGACCCCCACAACGTGCGCTCGAGCTCGACGAAACCTTCCGGCTGAGGTCGCAATGAAACTTCCACGACTCCTTCCGTCGGACTCGGAGCGAGGAGTCTCGCGCAGCGACCTCTCGGCTCAATGATGACACGGCACATCCTTGTCGATTACGAGTGACACACTTGCTGAACCGCAGCGATCACATCCTTGATATCGCTGTCCTTCAGTTTTGCAGACAGCGGTAGAGACAGTGTCCGATCCCCTATGTACTCGGCATTCGGGAAGTCGCCTTGCTTGTACCCGAACGTCTCGCGGTAGTAGGGGTGGAGGTGAAGTGCGGTGTAGTGGACACCGGTCCCGATGTTGAGACGGATCAGATCGTTGAGCACCAGGTCCCGGGTTTTCCCGATCTCCTCAGTGTTCACGAGGATCGTGTACAGATGCCGGGCGTGCACGACGTCATTCTCGACCGGGGCCGGACGAACAACCGGCAGGTCAGCGAAGGCCGCGTCGTAGAGATCCCAGATCTCCTGCCGGCGTTTGGCTGCCTGGCCGACACGACCGAGTTGATGGATCCCCAACGCCGCCTGGAGGTCTGTCATGTTGTACTTGAAACCCGGGAAGTTCACCTCGTAATGCCGGTACCCTTCGTCCGAGAAGCGTTTCCAGGCATCCTTGGTCATGCCGTGCAAGGCATACATCTTGATCTTCGCGGCGAACTCGGCATTCCCGGTCGTCACCATGCCCCCTTCTCCTGTCACCACGTTCTTTGTCACGTAGAAACTGAAGCAGGTGAGGTCACCAATGGTGCCGATCTTTCGCCCATGATACGCGGCCTCGATCGCGTGCGCTGCATCCTCGATCAGAAGAAGGTTGTGACGTCGTGCAATCGCTTCGATCCGGTCCATCCGGCACGGCCGCCCGGCGTAGTGAACAGGAAGGATCGCTTTCGTCCGCGGGTTGATCGCAGCTTCGATCTGCTCCGGGTCGATGTTGCCAGTGTCCGGCTCCACATCCACGAAAACCGGACGGGCGCCCGCGTGGACTATCGCATTGGCCGTCGCGCAGAAGGTCATCGGCGTGGTAATCACCTCATGGCCGGGCCCCACGCCGGATACTAACATCGAGAGGTGCAAGGCAGCCGTGCACGAATTAACCGCGATTGCGTGCCGAGCCCCGATGTACTCTCTGAATCCCTCTTCGAACCGGGCAACGCGAGGGCCGGTCCCGATCCAACCGGACCGGAGCGTCGCGACGACCTCGGCGATCTCTTCCTCTTCAATCGCCGGGCTGCCGAAGATCAGAAAGTCCTCGCGCATGCCTCCCTTCCCTCAGACACGCCACCGGGATGCAATCACAGAGCGGAGGCCCGCAGCGACCAGTCTGCCCATTCGCCTTAGCCTCCCGGAGCCCATGAGACGTTCCTTCCGGTCTGCCGCCATCAGCTGACTTCGAACCTGCCGGATACGAGCCTGTACATCCTCGCCGAGCCTGGGCAGCGTTAACGCTCGCAGCGCGCGTCGGTAGTCCGACACCGATTTCGCCCCTAACACAATAGTGTGCGTGGTATCAAAGTCCAGGAGGTATCGCAGAGCAAGGCAGACCATGTCGCCACCCGCCGGGAGGAGCTGCTCACAGACGCGATAACGCGCGAAGTCCCTGGTCTTCAAGGCATGGCTCCTGATATCCTCTCCGGAGAAACGCGGCGGCACCTGGAAGTATTTGCCGGTCAGCAGCCCGCGTTCAAAGGCTCCTCGAACCAACGAACCAAGATCATGGCGGCGGACAAGTTCGAGCGTTTCTTCAGGATGAGTCAACAGCGATTGCGAGAACATAATGACCTCGATCGCCTGATGCTGAGTCAAGGCTCGCAAGGTTGAGAGATCGTTCGTGGAGATGCCGTGGAAGCGGATCTTCCCATGTTCCCTCAGTCGCTGCAGGACTTCCAGCCCGGCGAGCATCTGTTCCCTGCCAGGAGGGGTGTGGTAAAGATACACGTCAACGTAGTCGGTCCCTAACCTGCGAAGTGATCCCTCAAGGCTTGCGGCGATCATGCTCGGAGAGGCATCGCGAATCCGCGCTCCATTCGGTCCTCGCCGCAATCCGAGCTTCGTCACCACGACCCATGCGTCGCGCCGCCCGCGGATCGCATCGGCGACCCGCCGCTCCCCTTCGCCATCTCCATAGCCTTCCGCCGTATCGACGACGTTGATCCCCAAATCGTGGCACTCTTGGATCAACCGAACGACGGATGCTCTTCCGGGATCGGGAAAACCATCCGGCAGGCCGCCCACTTCGACCGGACCACTGAGTTGCCAGGTTCCGACGCCAAGCACCGAGACCCGCAACCCCGTTCGTCCCAGGACCCGATACTCCATCTGGCGTTAGCCTCGCCGAGCGGACTGAAGGATCTTCAGGCGGAGATTTTCTAATGGCTCCCGCACCCTCTTCTGAATGCCACGCCTGAGCCGCGGGATCAGGTACATGGCCTGGTTCCTTGGGTTGGCCCTTCCAGGACGGTTGTGGAGGAATTCGGGGCAGGGCTTGCCTTCCCTAGCAACGACAAAGTATGGGGGATCGATGAACGGGTCGTATTGCTCGAGCGACATGTACTCGACCACGTACGCCCAGCGGGACTCCTTGGACACATTCGGGGAGGTGCGGTGAAGCATCATGGATGAAAACAGAATGACATCTCCCTGCTGAGCTTCGAAGGAAACCGCTTCCTCGGGCTTTCCCAGGCAGATGAGGTGATTCCCCTCACGGTGGTGCGGCAGGACACCGCCCTTGTGGCTTCCAGGCTGGAGCCACAAAAGCCCGTGCTCCGGCTTCATGTCCGTGAGCGCGACCCACAATTGAAAGTGCTCCTCCCTGAGTTGGTTGTACCCGTTATCCTGATGCCAGGGAAACTCCTCCCCCCCCGGAGTCTTTGCCACGGCCTGGTCCCACCTGGCCCAGATATCAGGTCCGATAATGTCCCGCAGAAGATCCACGACCTTCTTCTGTGAGATGAACGACTGGATATACTGGCTGTGGTGGAAGTTATTATTATAAAACGTGAGCTGACTCTTGTTCAGCCCGCTCGGGCTCGGCGTAAGGAGCCCGACGCGGTGGATCTCGTCGAGCGTCCTGATGGCCTCCTCTCGCGAGAAGAAGCCCCGCCTAACGGTGAAGCCCTGCTCCTCGAACTCCCGTTTGTGTTGCAGGTCGTCCATGCCTCCTCCTCTCGCCGGATCCTTCACACCGGACTATCCTTCTTGTCCGTGCAGAGGCAACCTCGCCTGCGTTGCCTCTTCCCTCCTCTGCATGGCCCTTCTCTCAACCATAGAGTGAGACCTGGACCAAACCACTACCAGCATCGACAGACCGACCGTCAACCAGAACAACTTTACGCGGATGATTCCAGAAAAGAATGCCGAAACGAGAAATCCAATCAGCGCGGCCTCCAAGGACAAGGGTGGTAACGGATCCTCCGACCGGCGCTCGGTCCGCAGGAGCGCCCTGAAGAGCGTGAGAAGCGCAACCGCAAAAAGTACAACTCCAACGACACCAAGCTCTACGCCCAACTGGAGGTAGAAGTTATGGGCATCATTTTCTAGCGGGATCCCACGATGCATCCCTCCTCCTTTTCGGGCAACGACCTCAGAATACGCGAAGGGAAACGTCCCGAGCCCGGAGCCTCCTACCCAGTATGATTTCAAGGCCTGAATGCCGATCTCCCAGATATCCAAGCGACCGGAACCAGACCATAGCACCGGCCCCGCAAACCGAGGCAGCAACACGGGCAGAAAATGCCAAGTGACAAGCCCAATTGTCCCGAAGACGATTAAGGTTCTGAGGTGCGCCCTCCGCGTGCGGAAAAAGAAGAGTAAAATGACGACAAGCCCGACGAGTCCGCTGCGCGACTGTGTGAGGACCACGGCCAGCAGCATCGTTGTGAAGGCGACGTAGTACCACGCTTTCAGTCTGAACAGCATCGAGTCAAAGGTGCCTGCCAAACTCAAGGAGATGGGTAAGAAGAGACTAAGAGCAAATACGTTTGGGTTTAACAAAGGATCTGATAGGTTGCGTCCCAAGCGGGCCATGGAATCCCCAGACCAGTCAGAAACGCCCAAGAATAGACCAAACGCCGCGGCCAACGTGCCTCCCACGACGACCATCTCCCGGATCAGCCTGAGCTCTCGGTTTGATAGAGGGGACACACTGAGGGCAACTGAGAGCGAAACCAACTCCACGAGCGTCATGAGCGCCGACTGGGACTGGTCTGGCCGGATGCTCCAGAAGATGGTCAGGAGTCCCCAGAAGCAAAAGGCCGCGAGGAACCATGCAGGTCGAGCCAGGGGCCTCCATGCACGGGTCAAAAGCCCTCGAGATATCAGCAGCAATCCCGTGACCACTCCCAACCCCTTCGCTGGGTATCCGATCTCGACGAGGACCGTATCGTCGAAGAATATGGCCAGTATGTACAGCGTCAGGGGGACCACGAGGAAGGATCCTGACAAGCCCAGGAGGATCGCAATAGCGAGGAAAGCAAAGATGAAGAGGGGATTCACCTCCCGAAGGATCAGAACGGCGACAATGACGGACACCAGCACCGCCAGGCAAAAGACGAGCGATCTCGGGCTTCGCCAAGCAAGGAGCCTCCGGTCAGCGTAACTGGCCACCTCTATCCTCTCATCTGGAGATGGGAATCTCCGCACCCACCGTTCTCTTCTGCCCTCGTATGAGAAACTCCGCGACCCCCCGCAAGAACCCCACACCATAGCTCACGTGCATCACCGCAAACACCGCACATAATGCCGGAGCATACCGCAACCCCCGTTCGAAGGCAACCGTGCTCGAGCAGCCCACGACGGCAATAAGGTAGACGGCGACGACGAATGCCGTGACTATCCTCATCGCAGAGAAAAACGGCGCCATCGCGCCGGACACGATGAGAGCCAATATGAACAGCGGAGGGATGATTTGCCGAACCGTCAGTATGCCGCGAACCTTTCGCAACACGAGTGGCTTGAAATAACCGTATTGATAATACATCCGTGCCAGTTTTGGGAGAGAGTCCCTCGCGTAGTAGCATGAGGTGACGTCCGGCACCAACAGAATTTTGCCACCGTGCCTGATGAGTCGAAGGTTAAACTCATCATCCTGATTCCTAACGAGTTCCTCGTCGAACACTCCGATGCGGTCAAACACGTCCCGCCGGTAGCATCCAAAGGGAACGGTATCGACCAATCGGGGTTCCCGCACGCCGATCCGAAAATGTGCATTGCCCACACCGAACGGGTGCGACAGTCCAATTGCAATCGCCTGTGCCATCCAGGTGTCGCTGGCCGGAAGTGTTGTCCACACACCTCCGACGTTGTCCGCCCCGGTCTTCTCCTGCCAAGCAATAAGCCCGGACACATAGTTCCGGGGGTAATGGCTGTGTGCGTCCATCCGCATCACGACCTGACCCTTGGCGTGTGCGATCCCGATATTGAGGGCAGTTGGGGTGATCCTCTTTGGATTGTCCAATAGCTTGACGCGATCGTGCCTTGCCCCATGGTCCTGCACGATCGCCCTCGTCCTATCCTCGCTCATCCCATCAACGACGAGCACCTCCAGACGATCCGGCGGATAGTCGTTCGCAAGGACCGACTCGAGACATGGCCCGATGAACCTCTCCTCATTCCGGCAAGGAATGATGATGGACACGAAGGGCCGGTCGGTCATGGCGCGAATGTCCCGATCTCTTCAAGTGCTATCACGAGGCAGCTCGGACGAGGCATCTCGACGGGCAACGCACTGAGTCGGCGTTAGCCGGTCCTCTTAAGAGAGACAACCCACATTACGCCGGGGAGATCAAGGCTAGGTAGTGGGTGCGCAGGAAGGGGAATGCTTCCAGCAGACAGAGAGGATACCAGCCAGGACAGCCGCACCGTCACCCTGGCGATTGGGGGAACCAGTGTCACGCGCCGGGCGCGGACGCGACAACCCTCAAAGAGCGCCCGAAACTCGCGGAGCCCGATCCCTTTCGCGTTCGGGTTGACGGGATTGATCCAATAGTCATACCAGAGGATGTGCCCATCGCCCTTCAGCACTCGGACCATCTCTCGCGCAGCGCGCTGGCGGATGCCTCGATCCAGGATCGAGCTGAAGACCGTAAACTGAACCACCAGGTCAAAGGATGCGCTCCGAAACGGAAGTGCGGCGGCGTTCCCCTGCACCAAGCGCAGATCGCGGTCGGCCTGAGTCGCCCTCGCGAGCCGATCCCTCTCCAGATCGAGGCCCACCATGTTAGCGCGGCTGGCCCCGTAGAATGCAAACCTACCAAGTTCCTGCCCACTGCCGCAACCAACGTCGAGGATCCTTGCCTGCGCCAACTCCCGCACGCGCGCCTCGGCCAGGAAGCGCAGCAGGTATCGCTCCCGGCCCTGGACAAGGAAAAGATGGGATGGCGTAAAGATCGAATATCGGTCACTGTAGCGGCGATCTTTGTCCCGCCTCCGAAACTCAGCGACGATCCGTTCTTCTTCGGAGCGGATGAGCGCCACCTCTCTCTGATCAACGTCGGACGGCCACGAGGATCGATCCTCCTATACCCCCGACCCGCCTCAACTCCCTTGAGAAGCGACCATGGGGGCTGCGCTACTGCGCCGCAACACTGCATCGATCCTTGCCTGGAGTTCCTCCAGCCTGAAAGGCTTGCTCACATAGTCGTCGGCGCCGGCTTGCAGCCCCAAAACGACGGAGTCCTTGTCGCCATACCCAGTCATCATGATGATCGCAATCTGAGAGTGCTCTGGGCGGGATCGCAACGTGCGGCAAACCTGAACGCCACTCTCGTCCGGCAACTTGATGTCCAGAAGGACGAGATGCGGACGCTGAGAATGAACTTGATCGAGTCCTTTACCTGCGCTGCTTGCAGTGCTCACCTCGTATGTGCCCTCGAGAGCACCCCTTAGGAGGTCGCAGGTGTTCTCATCGTCATCGATCACAAGGATGCGGTATTTCTCACCCTGCTCAGAAACCGTGAACTGTGGTTCCTTGTAGGCAGGACGATAGCTTGGGACAGCGTCCTGGATCCTGCGTAAGAGCTCTCTCACGTTCCCCCGTAGCGCCAGGGATTCGAGTTCGTTCACCAGTGCTTCCACTTCGGCCAACGGCCTGGCCTGGGACCGGATGGCGAATATCCTCTCGTCCTCGGATGCCAGCACTTCCTCTCCATCCTCCCATAGCATCTCGCGCATCTTGTCCCCCGGTCGCAATCCCACGAACCTTCGGCCAACCTCCAACGGGGAGAGACCGAGCGACAATGCCAGATCGTCCGCCAACTCAGTGATCTTTACCGGCTCACCCATGTCGAAAACGAAGATTTCCCCTTTTCCCGCCATACTGGCGCTCTGCAACACCAGGCCGACCGCCTCGGATACCGTCATGAAGAATCGTGAGACTTCAGGATCGGTGATAGTGATTGGATCCCCGTTCTCGATCTGTTTCTGAAATAGTGGGACGACGCTCCCGTTGCTCCCAAGGACGTTCCCGAACCTGACCACAAGAAATCTGGTCCTCGGCGCCGGAGGGGCAGACTGACCGAGCGCTGTGCTCAGGGACGTGATATACAGCTCGCAGATCCTCTTCGTTGCCCCCATCAGATTGTTCGGCTCCACTGCCTTATCGGTGGAGATCAGTACGAACGTCTCAGCGCCGAATTGCATCGCGACCTCAGCCAGGCGCTTTGTGCCGACCACATTATTCAGAACCGCCTCTCCAGGGTGGTCTTCCAGGATCGGCACGTGTTTGTAGGCTGCAGCATGGAATACGGTATGGGGCCTGTGCTGTCGGAATATCTCAGACATCCGCGGGACATGCTTGACATCCGCCAGGGCTACGGTCAACTCCGCCTTCGGAAAGTGCTCCTTGATTTCCAGCGAAATGTCGTACAAGGCATTCTCGGCGCGCTCGACCATGATCAACGACTCAGCACCAAGCCTGAGAACCTGCCGGCAGAGCTCTGCTCCTATGGAGCCTCCGGCGCCGGTCACCATGACTCGCCTTCCTCGCAGAAACTCGATGATCCTCAACTCGTTGATGGACATCCGCTCACGCCGGAGCAAGTCGTCACAGTTCACCTCCGGAAGATAGCGCAGCTTGCCGTCGCCTTTCATGAGTTGCCTCAGTGAAGGAAGGGTTTTAAAACTCACCCCGGCCTTTGCGCAGGTTCCGCTGATGCGCCGCATGTCGCTTCCCGATGCAGAGGGATCCGCAATGATCGCCTCCTGAATCCCGAGAGCCCCGGCGAAATCGGCAAGCCTGTCGATCGGGCCGAGCACGGGCAGGCCATGGATGGTCGCCCCCTGCTTCTTCTCATCATCATCGACAAAGCCGATGAGGTCGTAACCCAGTGACGGTCTACCATGAATCTCCCGCGCAATCGATTCGCCGGCTTCTCCAGCCCCAACTATGACTACCCTGCGCGCGTCTGCTGTAGAAGAACCCACCTTCCGCCTCTTTGTGCTCCACCGCACGAGAAGCCGCATTCCGCCCATCAAAAGGACCGCCAGCAGTGCCGTCGATATCAGAACAGTCCTCGGATACGAGCGCCATCCAAGAAGCACCACGGCGAGGCCGTTCAGGCTGCCGCCTAGGGCCGATGCTTTAATGACCAGCCATAGATCCTCTACGCCAGCGTATCTCCACAGGCTCCTATACGTCCGTAGAACCAGGAACGACAGGAAGTAGGCCACACAGGCCACGGGGAGGCCATACAGCAAGTGGTGTATCTCTTCTTCGGGGATTGCCCAGTCAGTCCGAGCCATAAAGGCGCCCAAGTTGACGATGGCGACCGCCAGACAGTCCACCATCAACCTCGCGCCCCTCTTCGCAGTGGGGGAGAGGTGGAATCTTGCCAGAATCGCGGTTGCTATCGCCAGTGGTGTTCGAATCAAATGCCACACGTCGCCGCCCAATGACCGGGTTCTGACATAGTCAAGGTCGCTCCTCAGCTTCTCCCGAAGGAACTCATTGGTGTAGTGATCCACCGGATTCACCCCGGCTGGGTATAACTCCGATTCATTTATCCAGGCCAGTTGCGTCGGTCCAGTAATCCCCGGCTTCACCTCCAAGACTTCATGTTGATCCGACGTGTACTGTTCAACGATCGATGGTATCTCGGGTCGAGGCCCCACGAGGCTCATGTCCCCTTTGACCACGTTGAGGAGCTGGGGCAGCTCATCAAGCTTGAGCAACCTGAGAAACTTCCCGACTCGGGTGACACGAGGATCGCCGCTCGCCGTCAGGGGCGGACCGAGACGGTCCGCCTCGGCCGCCATCGATCTGAATTTGAGCATCCTGAACGTTCTTCCTCTTCGCCCGACACGCACCTGAGAATAGAATACCGGGCCACTCGAATCGAGCTTTATCGCCATGGCGACAAGAAGCAGCACGGGAAGCAACAGCGCTAGCGCCACAAGAGACAGTACAAGATCAACCGACCGTTTCAGCATTGCCTATCTCCGAAGGGCAATGAGTGTATCTCTCACGGCTTCGACGACACACCCTGCATCGGCGCTGGTCATCCCGGGATAGATCGGCAGCGAAATCACGCGCTCGAACACCCGCTCGGCAGTCGGAAAGGCTCCATGACGGTAACCGAACGACTTCTGGTAGACGGGGTGAAGGTGCAAGGGGATAAAGTGAACGGAGGTCCCGATGCCCTTCTCTGCAAGTGATCGAACCACCTCGTCTCGTCCCCCAGTCAAGGCGGGGAGATTAAGCTGCAAGATGTACAGGTGCCAGGCGTGGGTCCCGTAATCGACCTCCTGAGGGGTGGCACAAGCGTCAAGGTCTGCGAAGCCTTCACGATACAGCCAGGCGATCTCTCGCCGGCGCTTGCAAAAGTCATCCGCTTTCTTGAGCTGTTGGATTCCGAGCGCCGCAGCAAGATCGGTCAGGTTGTACTTGAATCCGAAATCGAGGATCTGGTAGTACCATTGCCCCTTCTCGGCGTAACGGTTCCACGCATCACCGCTCAGCCCGTGGAGGCTCATCTGCTTGATCCGCGCGGCGTTTTCATCGGACGCTGTCGTGACCATCCCCCCTTCCCCTGTGGTAATCGGCTTAGTGGCATAGAAGCTGAATGCCGTGAGATCACTGATGGTCCCGATCATCCTTCCCTTATAGGTAGTCGGAAGGGCATGCGCGGCATCCTCGACAACGTGAAAGCCATGCTTTTGAGCGAGCTCCAGAATCGGGTCCATGTCACACGCCTGTCCGGCGATGTGAACGGGGATGATCGCTTTGGTCCTTCTGGTGATAAGTCGCGCTACTGTGGTCACATCTATGTTCAGTGTGTCCGGACGGCAATCCGCCAGGACCGGACGAGCTCCGAAGTAGGCCACCACTTCACCGGTGGCGGCGAACGTATAGGTGGGGAGGATCACCTCGTCGCCCGCTGCTAGCCCGATCGCCTCCAAGGCCAGATGCAGCGCCGCGGTACAAGAGTTCACGGCAACGGCGTGCTTGGCGCCAACGTACGCGGCGAAATCTTCTTCAAATCGCCTGACCTTCGGACCCGTTGTCAACCAGCCTGAGCGAAGGGAATCGACGACCTCGGCAATCTCTTCTTCGCCGACCGATGGTAGATGGAAAGGAATCCTTCGCTGCAGCCCATCCTCGGCCTTGTCCACTTGGACGGAATGCAATCCCGACCCCCTCCTCATCATCGATCCTGCCGATTGGGGCATGGATTGAGCCCTTCGATTTGACTCAGGACGGGCCCGTCGAGTTTCCTCAGGGCAGGCTTCGACAAGCTCAGCTCGAATGGGTTATTTCCCAACATACTTCTGAAACACCCCAACGGGGTCCTCGTGATGAATACAGGTCACATGTCTTCCGTTACCGCCTTCAGGATTAGCAAGAAACGTTCCAACATGGGCGCCACGGTGTCAAAAGCTGGACCCGAGCGGGGTCCGCTGCTCTCGAACGCAACGGCAACGACGAGGGAATCTCCTTGAGGAGCACTTGATCAATCCAGGCCGTTCCGCCGATGAGATTGTCCAGTTTCTGGCTTGCCTCCCGTCTCACTCTGATCGCCACCGCCTGAGCCCGAGGCGGTGTCAGGAACGACATCTCTAGCGGCGACCAATCGTGGCTCCCAACGAGTTCTTGGGTGGCGCCATAGAGCCTTCCATCGAGAAAATCCAGGGCTTCCAGGCGAACTCCTTGCGAGGAGGTGATCCCGCTGGGTCGGAGATAGGCGCCAAGGGCATAACGAGTGTTCGGCCTCACCGGAACGATCTGCCAGATCTCCGAAAAATCCACGTTCCTGGTTCCATCAAATGAGATCTTCAGCGATCGTCTCCCCTCCTTCGAGGTGCTCGGATCGATCCTGACGTCCACGCCAGGAACCGAACGAATCTTCCAGTCAAAGCCCGTATCCCAGCGTCTCGTCACGCTCAAATCCACCATTCCAGATCAGATTGGAGGCGGCATGGTCTTGAAATCCCTTTTGTCGCAAGGCCCCTACCCAGGCTGACTCTGCTTCCGAGATCATCTTCTAGGACAGCATCAGGTCGACATACGACAACGTGAGGCTCGGGTCAACATCGTCCCCGGGGATGTCGGTAAGACGCTTCCAGGCCCCGCGCGCGCTGCCTGCCTCCTGATGCCTGATAAGATACTTCAGGTAATCAGAGAGCACCTCACGATCTGGCGGCAAGATCGTCTCGATGAGATCAGTGGGCGTGGTGAGCGTCTGGATGAGAGCGAAATAGCTCCATCGCTTGCAGCGATCAGTCCTGACGAGGTACCTCAGGTTGTCAATCGCCTCGTCGTAGTTCTCGAGTTGGATCTGAAACAGGGCAGCCTCTCAGCGTAGCATCGCCTCACTAGGATTGAAGCGCAACGCAAGCCTGAGGGCTGGCTTTGCCTCCTCGATGTTGCCGATCCACCAGTGGACTTTGGCCACATCAAACCAGGTGCGGCTTGAAAGGGGATTGCTCAGAAGGGCCGATCGATATTGGTTCAATGCCTCGTGATAGTCCTGGGCAGTGAGGCTATACTGGTGAATCCTGCCGCGGTACTGATGGCGGAACTGCGGGTTCGCGGGGTGATACCGCCAAGAGCGCAGGAGGTCAGGATCGTTGGGAATGTCAGGG
>Ga0184610_1000149_pt1 | contig 18004 bp, 18 predicted proteins | sample PLM1_100_coex_FD_133011 | JGI IMG/M metagenome (GOLD analysis project Ga0184610, IMG submission 133011) | Groundwater sediment microbial communities from an aquifer in East River, Colorado, USA - PLM1_100_coex | ecosystem: Environmental > Terrestrial > Soil > Riparian zone | place: USA: East... | reverse complement strand
GGCGCTCAGACTGGGAACGACCAGAGACGCGGGCCTGGATGCGGACCGGGTCCGGATGATCGAGGATTTGATCGATGATGGTATCCGTACAGGTGTGTTCCCAGGCGCGGTTTGCCTGGTTGCGCGAGGAGATGTTGTGGGCTGGCAAGCCGCGCGTGGTCATGCGCAGGTCACGCCCCAGCGCCGGCCCGTCGCCCTTGATACTATCTACGACCTTGCCTCGTTGACGAAGGTCGTGGCCGCGCTCCCCGTCGCGCTCCGGCTCTGGGAACAGCGCCGCCTTGATCTCGACGCGTCTGTCCAAACCGTGTTGTCGGCATTCAGTGGGGGCTCCAGGGATCGGGTGACCTTCAGGCACCTCCTGGCGCATACATCGGGGCTGCCCTCGTGGCGCGCGCTGTACTTGAAGGCGAAGAGCCGCGAGGCCGTGCTCGACGAAATCTGCCGCACGCCGCTCGAGACGGATCCCGGCGCCGCCGTCGAGTACTCCGATCTCGGCATTCTATTGCTGGGCTTTGCTCTGGAATACATCACTCACCGCCGCATCGATGATCTGGTTGGGGAGGTACTCATCAAGACGCTCGGCTTGAAGGACACGATGTACAATCCTCCTCCGTCGGTCCGCGGCCGGTGCGCTGCAACCGAGGCGGGTCATGCCTACGAGCGTGATAAGGTTGGTGAAAGCGGCAGCGGATTTCCATGGCGCGACAGCGTGCTGTGCGGCCGGGTGCACGACGGCAACGCGCACTACGCCATGGGCGGAATTGCTCCGCATGCGGGGTTATTCTCCACCGCCTGGGAAGTCGCCACCGTTGCGCGACAGTGGCTGCGTCCTAGCGTGCTGATAGGCGCTGCCACGCTCGAGGAAGCAGTCGCGGATCAACGCCACGGTGCTCAGGGTTACCCGCGAGGACTGGGCTGGGTGCTGCACCACGAAGGTACGTTCTTTGATGCGCTGGGCACGCGATCGTTTGGTCATACCGGATTCACGGGGACCTCCATGGCTATCGATCCTGACGAAGATCTCGTCGTCGTTCTTTTGACGAACCGCGTGCATTTTGGGGGCGCGAACACAAAGATCCAGGAATTCCGGCCGCGCCTTCACGAGTCGGTTCGCGATGCCCTCATCTAAATGTTGATTGTCGGCGTCGACTCAGGAGCCACGCACACCCGGGCGCTGGCGGCCCGCGAGGACGGCACCCCGGTCGGCAGCGCCGCGTCCGGGCCGGGCAATCCTCACAACATCGGACCCGGACCTGCCGCGGCGGAGATTGCGCGTTCGATCAGAGAAGCGGCGTCCGGCGAGACGCCCGATGTCGTGGTCGCCGGTGTTGCCGGTCTCGAGGATCCAGAACTGCAGCGAGAACTGCGCTATGCTCTCGAAGCCCTGCGACCCGCCGGCGAAATCCATCTGTACTCTGACGCTGCCATTGCGCTCGACGGCGCGTTCCTCGGCGGCCCGGGTGTCATCGTGATCGCGGGCACAGGGTCCGTGGCCTGGGGCCGAAACGAGAAAGGACGCGAAGCCAGAGCGGGTGGATGGGGACACATCATCGACGACGCCGGAAGCGGATTCGATCTCGGGCGTCAAGCGCTGGCCGCGTCTCTTCGCGCATACGATGGCCGGGGTCCGCAAACCGCGCTGACCCAGGGGCTGGTGGAGGCGCTGGAGGTCGAGGGGCCGCTGGATTTCCCGGGCGTCGCGCGGCGCTTGGATACCACTCGAATGGCTTCACTCGCCCGCGTGGTCGTTGAGGTCGCCGATAGAGGAGATGCAGTCGCCCGCACGATTGTCAGGAACGCAGCAAGTCAACTTGCGGCGCTGGCAACAGCGGTCTGGAAGAATCTGAATCTGACACATGGACACACCGTGGCGCCGGTTGGCGGACTGTTCACGCACGCGCGGCTGCGGAAAGCGTTTGCATCGTCACTTTCCCGCCGGTGTCCGGAGGCCGAAGTTAAACCTCCGAGACTCCCGCCGGTTGCCGGTGCCGTGTGGAGAGCCGCCGTCCGCAAAGGACTGACTCCTGGCGAGGCGATGGTGATGCTGCTTGAGGGGTGGGCGCAAACAGCGGGAGAGTCTCGATGAACTTGCGCGATGAATTCGGTGCACTCATCACGGAGCAGCGCAACCCGAAGTCGATGCAGCTCGACGCGATGAGCACGTTGCAGATCCTGGAGCTCATCAATGATGAAGATGGGACGGTCGCGGGAGGTGTCCGCCGGGCCCTATCTGAAATTGCGCGCGCGACCGAGCTTGTGACGGAATCCATTCGCAACGGGGGCCGTGTCTTTTACGTCGGCGCAGGCACCAGCGGCCGGATCGGATCTCTGGACGCATCCGAGTGGCGACCGACGTTTGGGACCGACCCGGATCTGGTTCAAGTGCTCATCGCCGGAGGGTCTTCGGCCACCGTCGACGCCGCATCAGGGTTTGAGGATGATGCTGAACTTGGTGCGCGTGATGTAAAGTCACGAGGCGTACGTCGCGGGGATATGGTCGTCGGCCTGGCAGCCAGCGGGAGGACGCCGTATGTGATCGGTGCGCTGCGGGCTGCGCGCTCCGCGGGCGCAGCGACGGTCGGGATTTGCTGCAACCCCGATGCCCCCATGACCACAGTGGTTGACGTTGCGATCGTCGCGATCGTTGGTCCTGAAGTCCTGACTGGATCAACACGCATGAAGGCGGGCACAGCCCAGAAACTGATTCTGAACATGATCAGTACAGCCGCAATGGTGAGACTTGGCAAAGTCTATAGCAATCTGATGGTAGACATGGCCCCGGCAAACAAGAAGCTCCTCGACCGTGCGCGCCGTATCGTCGCGGAAGCGGCGTCGATTCCCATCGGCGAGGCGGCGAAGGTGCTCGAAGCCGCAGGGGGTCGCGTGAAACTGACGATCGTCATGGCCGTGTTGCGCTGCGACCTGAAAGACGCTGAGCAGCGTCTCGAGCGCGCCGGTGGATTTGTAAGAAAGGCTTTGGAGTTGTGAGTGGGTCATTGGGCCTTCGATCCTGGCCGACCACAAAGAGCCCCCTCCGCGTGATCGGCCTCATCTCGGGAACCTCTGCCGACGGGATCGACGCGGCCGCGGTCGACGTGACGCGCCGGCCAGAGGGCGTGAACGTTCGTACGCTGGCGACGCTCACGAGTGAGTTCAATCCCGAGCAGCGCGGGCGCGTCCTCGACCTGTGCCGCCATGATGCGCCGCTCGAGTCTGTTTGCGCTGCGAATGTTGATGTTGGCGAGTGGTTTGCCGCCGCTGCGCGGGCTGCAATCGAGAAGGCCGGTCGGTCATCCGCAGAGATCGATTTGATCGCCTCGCACGGTCAGACGATCTGGCACATTCCGGGACACAGCACGATGCAGATCGGTGAAGCCGCCGTGATCGCCGAGCGGACAGGGCTTCCGGTGGTGAGCAACTTCCGGGCTCGAGATATGGCGGCCGGTGGGCAGGGCGCGCCGCTCGTTTCCTACCTCGACTATCTCCTCTTCCGCGATCCTGCGCGTAGCCGGGCCGCGCAGAACCTCGGCGGGATCGGGAATGTCACCTGGATCCCTGCAAACTCTGCGCCGGGGGACGTGATCTCATTTGACACCGGACCCGCTAACATGCTGATCGACGGTGTTGCAAAACTGACCTCTGGGCGCCAGCGCGACGATGGCGGACAGATCGCCTCACGCGGACGTGCGCATGATCGGTTGCTTGCTGAGCTTTTGGCGGATGCCTACTACGGTCAACCGCCTCCCAAGACCACAGGACGCGAGAAGTTCGGCGACACGTATGCCAGACAGATTGTGGACCGTGGCCGCAGCCTGAAAATCAAGGACGAGGATCTCCTGGCCACCGTCACGATGCTGACGGCGCGTACCATCGCCGAGGCATATCGCCGCTTCCTCGGCAAGATCGACGAGGTGATCTTGAGCGGGGGCGGTGTACACAACAAGACGCTTGTGCGAATGATCGGAACGGAGCTGGCGCCCGTTCAGGTCCGGATCAGCAGCGAGTACGGGCTTGATGCGGATTTCAAGGAAGCTGCGGCATTCGCGGTCTTCGGCGCGCTGACCGCATGGGGCGAGCCTTCGAACCTGCCGGCCGCGACGGGCGCTCGCCGCCCCGTCATTCTCGGCGACATTACTTTTTGAACCGCTTCCTACTTTCAGCCGTTCCGATCGCGCTCGCCATTGGCGTGTTTGGAACGATCTTTGGAGCGGCGGCAACCTCGCTGATCGGCGCCAGCCTCACGATTGCCTCGTCACTCATCGTCTTCTCGGGAGCGCTGCAGTTCGCTATGATTGGGCTCTTGCTCGCAGGGGCGCCGCCGACGGCGTTGCTCGCGACCGCCGCCTTGCTCAACCTCCGCCACCTGCTGCTTGGCGCCGCTCTGCGCACGCGCATTTCCGGTTCCGTGCTCAAGCGTGCGGGCCTGGCGTGGTTTCTGATTGACGAGAGCGTAGCCCTCACGCTGGCGGCGCAAGAACGGCCGGCGATGACTCTCGTTGGATCGGGGCTACTCTTTTATGTCGCCTGGTTTGTCGGGACGTTGATCGGGACGCTGGGAGCGGCCCTGCCGCAATTCGGCTCGGTGGCCGAGGCGATTTTTCCTGTCCTGTTCGTGGGACTCGCTTCGATTTCCGCGGACCGGCGCGATCTTAAAGTGCGCGCTCTGGCAGCTGCTGCCATTTCAGCCGTCCTGGTAATGATATGGCCCGCAGTCCGTAGTTTTGTTCCGGTCGTTGCGGTTCTGCTTGTGATCATTCCGGAGCGAGGCGAACCGTGAACATCTGGATCATCGTCGCCCTCGGCGCGCTGACGTACGCGAGTCGCGCTGCAGCCCTCGTGCTCCTGCCGGACCCACCCGCGCGCATGAGGCGATTCTTGGAGCGCATCCCTGCGCCGTTGTTCGCCAGTCTCGCTGCCACCGCGCTGTTCACACCGCAGGGGTCCCTCGCATCTCCCGCGCTGCTCGCAGCGACAGCGGGGGCGCTCGTCGCCGTTCGCACGCGCTCACTCCTTCTCGTGCTGTTTGCCGGTATCGTCGGGTACGCGGCTTACACGCTGGGGGTGCTGCTCTTGCGCTGATGCACACTTACAGACAGATCATCGCCAGATTGAAGCGTAAGGCCAATACGCGGAACGTGGCGGGCATGGCGCGGTTTGGCATTAATACGAAAGCCACTCTGGGAATCTCGGTCAATGATCTCAGGGTTCTTGCGAAAGAGATCGGCAAGAATCACGAATTGGCCCAGAGACTGTGGAGGTCAGGTATCCACGAAGCCCGGATTCTCGCCGCGCTCATCGATGAGCCAGACCGGATCACAAGCAGGCAACTCGAGCGCTGGGCGAACGATTTCGACTCGTGGGATATCTGTGATCAGGTCTCGGGGTTGTTTGAACGCACGCCGCTTGGCCGCGAGAAGATTCCTCAGTGGGCGAAGAGCGGCCGCGAGTTTGTCAAACGGGCCGCTTTCGCCATGATTGCCGGGCTTGCCGTCCACGATAAGACAGCACCAGACAGACTGTTTGAACGATATCTTCAGATCATCAAACGCGCCGCGATCGACGATCGGAATTTCGTGAAAAAGGCCGTGAACTGGGCGCTGCGTGGCATCGGAAAGCGGAACCGAGCGCTGAACCGGCGGGCGATTGCGGTTGCAACGGAGGTCAAAGCGATCGACTCGAGAGCCGCACGATGGATCGCGGCGGATGCGCTCCGCGAACTGACAAGTTCTGCGGTTCAGAAGAGATTAACTGAACGATAGAAACCTTCGGCGCGTAGCGTTGACAGTGCAGATAGTCAACTCTAGAATGAGGTTGCTGCACAAGTTTGCCGACGTTCCGCGGTAGCTCAATGGTAGAGCGTCCGGCTGTTAACCGGAGGGTTGTAGGTTCGAATCCTACCCGCGGAGCCACGAATTTTCACCAGGTTAAACTGGTGATTTTTCGTATGTACGAATACAGCTCTTCAGGTTGAAAATAGTTCGAATCTAGTTCGGGCGGTTAGAACTGCTCAATTTCCCACAGTAGCTCATATTTGAGAGCCAGTTGCTTATCAAGATTAGTCAACTGAGTTTTCATTTTTCTTCTGTCTTATCTTCACGCCATGATCTCAGCAGAAATAGTGTGTAAGGGTGTGGGGTAAGCCCGTTTCTTTTGATATAACTAAAAGTGTCTGAATTAATAACCTTATAATAATTAACGCAAGGAGAGCTTATGGCCAATACTATTAAACTCATCGTCTTTCCGGTAAAGGATGTAGATAAAGCAAAAACTCTTTATAATACATTTCTTGGAGTAGAGCCCTACGTTGATGGCGCATACTACGTAGGGTATAAGGTTGGAGACCTAGAAGTTGGTTTAGTCCCAAATGGCCAAGATTTAGTGAGCTACATTGAAGTTGATGATATCAATAGTGCTCTTAAAAAGTTAGAGGCCGCAGGTGCTGAGCTTCATACAGATGTCAAAAACGTCGGTGGGGGCTTATTAGTAGCGCAGGTTAAGGATGCCGATGGCAATATGTTGGGTCTGAGGCAGCAACCGAAATAGAAAAGGTGGCCATAAAAGCTAAGTTTTACCAAGCTTTTTGCTCTAGCGGGGTGTAGCTTTCGGAGATTGTTCACGAATGTAAGCCAGGAAAGGCGCAGGCTCTCAAGGTCTGCCTTTTCGTTTGTATTCAATTTCCGCTCGAACCCTCCCTCACCACACAGAGCCAAAAATTTGTTTCACGTGGACGACATCAAGAAAAGTCTGCAGCTGCTCCTCGATGCCGGCGCACAAGCACAGCAAGAGATCAAAGATGTCAGTGGGGGTAAGCTGATTGCATCTGTAAAAGACGCAGACGGTAACATCATCGGGCTAGTTCAGTTACGGGGATCTTGAGACGCTTGGATAATTGAAGGGAAATCCAAGGGTATATTAACCCAAGGTCGGGAGCCCCCTGGCGCCGCCCCTTCTTAATGCCGCCAGCAGTTCCCTGACTGTCTCTAGCGGCAGTGGGTCCGCGGCCATGGCGGTTCGAGCTTCTTTGATGATGGGGAGCTAGAATTGGTGAGCCGTACCGAGAGCGTGGCACGGCTCACCAATTCTGTTTTGGTAGAAGGATTCGAACCTGCAAATCCGATGGGTGCGACTACTGAGGAGAAACTATACATAGGTGGCGGGTGAGCGCATGAAGCGGTCACAGGATATCGCAATGGTCGCACTGATTGTTCTAGTCGGTGTTGTTGTGGTGTTTGCAGCGACCCAAGGCGATCGGGCGATTACGGCGGGCGCAATCGGTTTCCTCTTCATGACTCTTGGCTGGGTAGGGATGTACTTCTTGCTGAAAAGGGAGTTGCCAGACCGTCCGCTGGCCAAGGTTGCCTACATCCGGGTCGATGTGATGCCGGGAGGGAGGGCGAGGAGAAGCAGAGCTCTTCTTGATCTTGTCGCTACGCACTGGACCCGCCACGGCATGGATCTCTGGATGGGTCTCCTGGTTGGCGGGCTCGTGATGATTATTGCTGCAGTTCTTTGGAAGTGGCTCGGATAGGACGAAACAGAAGGAACAAAACAATCCATTCCGCAGCCATCGGTGCGAAAAGCGGCTTAATCAGATGATCGAGGAACTCGCTGGCGGCGATCGGTACATGAACATTTCTTGGCGGCCGAAAAGAACGAGGATACGATAACTGGTCACTCTAGGGATCAAACCGGCCGGTGAAGTGGGTGTTCATTTCCGGCCGCTTAAGTTCGTAAATCGCAAGACGCTGGCCCCCCACAGTTCTAAATGAAAAGCATGGCCCATGAGGGATCTCTAGCTGCTCGCCCTCGATCCCACGTTCCTTCAATGACTTCACTGCTTCCCGGAAGTCGTCCACACGGAAAATCAGTATAGGCTGTTCCCCCTCGAGATGCTCCGCCAGCAAGAGTAACGGTCCCTCGCCAAACCGCACCGCCGCGACTCGTGTGTCGAAGGCTCTGATGCTGAACACCGCTTCCCCGCCGAGGATCTTGGTGCAGAAACTCAGCTCTTCGTCAGCGTTCTGGGTCGGCGCATAGATGAAATCCAGGCTGCGGAACATGGGCAATCCTAATAGCGGTATCCGGGTTTCTGCGAGGATTGGCTGGCCTGCCGGGCCGTCAGAAATCCCACCACCGATCCGACCACGAAACCAGCCCATGCCGGTTGCGTCGGGGCCGTACGCGGGCCGAGTTCCTCTTCGGGTTCGATCTCTGTGAAGGCTGCAGTTTCTTCCGCATGCCGGTGGCGGAGAGCATACTGCCGGGTGAATGCCGCCCCAAACAACATGATCTGCGCGGAATAGTAGACCCACAGCAGGATGACGACGAGCGATCCTGCCGCACCGTAAGCCGATGCAATTGTGCTGCGTCCGAGATAGAGGCCGATCAGAAACTTGCCGGCCGCGAAAAACAGGGAGGTGATTACCGCGCCAACCCACACGTCCCGCCACTCGACCCGCGTTTCAGGAAGCAGCTTGTAAATCGTGGCGAACAACACAGTGATCACAAGCAGCGACACGCCAAAGTTCACAGCTTCCAGCACGAACGCCGGGATCGGAAGCCATCTGCCCATGCGTGTTCCGAGCGCTGCCACTCCGGCGCTTGCGATCAGGGACACGAGCAGCAGGAATCCGGTCCCCGCGACCATGGCGAACGAGGCAAAGCGATCCCTGAGCAGGTTGAAGATGCCGCGTCGCGGCCTGGGACGAACGTCCCAAATGGTATTGAGTGCATCCTGGAGCTCACCGAAGACGCCCGCCGCGCCGAGCAAGAGCGTCACGAGTCCTATGACGGTCGCGAGGATACTTGCGGAGGGCTTCCTTGCGTTTTCCACGACGGTCTGAATGATCTCGGCGCCCTCCCTGCCAACCAGTCCCGAAATCTGGCTGACGATCTGGCCCTGTGCAGCCTCGCGACCGAACACGAGGCCCGCAATCGCGATGCCCACAATCAGCAGAGGAGCAACGGAGAAGACCGTGTAAAAAGCGAGGGCTGCGGCTAGACGTGTGGCTTTTCTCTCCCGCCACGCGTTGAACGTATTTTTGAGTAACGCCGGAAAGTGCCTCATGCGTAGGTTTTTCCCCACTATCCCCGAAACTCTTGAGCGTGTCGGCCCGCACCGAGCTCGTTATCAGGACCGCGATCGTTGTCACGACTGTCCTCGTTCTCCTCGGGCTTGCCCGCCTCCTCATTCAGCTCACTGAGATTGTCCTGACGGTGCTCGTCGCTGCGATTCTCGCCACCGGTGTCTCACCAATAGTGAACGCGCTTGAACAACGGAGATGGACGCGACGCCGTCGGGGCATGCCGAGAACGGCGGCCATCGGCATCGTCTTTCTCGGGATCGTGGTTGTTCTCGTTGGGCTGACCGGCGCCATAATCACTCCGCTGGTCATCGAAACGCAGGGATTTGTCGAGAATCTCCCTGCCAACCTCGCACGGCTGGAGACATCGCTTCAGGGACTACGAGCTCGTTATGCGTGGCTGCCGGATCTAGCCGTCTGGGTGCAACGGCTGCCCCAGGAGATCAACAGGCTGGGGGGCTACTTCGCACCGGCAGCGGGTGTGGCGTTTCGGTTCCTGGGCGGGATTGCTACTCTCATCACAGTGTTGGTTCTCGCGTTCTACATGCTGGTCGAAGGGCCAGTCATCAAATCCGGTTTCCTCTCCTTGTTCCCCAGATCTGATCGCCGGCAAGTTGCCGGTACCCTCGAGGAAGTGGGCGCAAAGTTTGGCAGCTGGCTCCGGGGGCAACTCCTGCTGGGGTTGATCATCGGCGTGGCTGCAGGCGTGGGAATGGCTATCATCGGTATGCCATATGCCGTGTTGCTCGGCATCGTGGCAGGGATTACCGAACTCATCCCGATCATCGGCCCCGTTCTGGGAGCGATTCCCGCGGTGTTCATCGCGCTCGCGCTCTCGTTGGCTGGGATCATACCCCCGTGGAAACTAATCTTCACTGTCGCCTGGTACACGCTGATTCAGCAGACCGAAGGCAACATTCTTGTGCCGCGCGTGATGAAGCACGCGGTTGGACTGTCGCCGCTCCTCACTATCCTCGCGCTGGTGATCGGGGCAAAACTGCTGGGGCTCGTTGGTGCCTTGCTGGCCGTGCCGGTGGCTGCAGCACTACAGGTTGTTGTGGGGTCGATCTTCGAGCGGTTTCGGCCCGAAAGCTAACTGACTAATAGACTTTACTCCTCCCGTTCCTCGATGATCGAAAGCGCCTGCGAGAGCGCGGCGGTGAGGAACGCGGTGGCCTCGTGCTCGCAGAGATCTGAGAACCCCCGCCGCTCCAGGAATGACCGCAGCGCAGGGACAAGTTTCGATAGCTTTCGCGACGTGTACGAGAACAGATCCCAGTACGCTTCTTCCGAGGCCGGATCGCCCGGTCCGGCGCGTTCCATCAAGGTGAGATAGCGCGAGTGTAGATCCCGGTACTGGGCGTCTTCGACGTGCGCCTCGCGCAACTTTTCGATCAGCCCCGCGACTTCGCTGTCTTCCAGCGCCTCTTGGGCGAGGAAACTCATGTCCAGCAGGAGCTCACTCAGCTCTTCTGTCGGATGGCCGAGGTAGAGCTCAGCCTGGTGCTGTTCTGGGGCAATCAGGCGGCGTAGTTCTTTCGTGAGCTCGTCGTCGGCCTTCGGGAGACGCGGAGGAGCAGTGCGGCCCTCCCCATCGGCCTGTTCGCGAATTGAAACCCGGGAGAGCGCGTCGCGACCGAAGCGATGCTGGAGGTAGGCTTCGGCATCGGTCGGATCAAGCGCCCGGGTGGAGCGAAAGACGAGCACGTCTCCGGTATACTCGCGGTAGCGCCAGCCGTCTTCGGCAAGTCCTTCGACCCATCGCGCGACCTGCCGGAGCCACGGGCCGTGCGCCGCCGCACCACGCAGCAACGCGGCCACGACCGCTTTGGTGGACCGTCCACGTACCGTGAGCTTTCCGGGCGTGTCGAAGAGACGAATTTCGATCTCGGTGAATGTGTGATTGCGTTTCATGCGCAGAAACTCTTCAATGATCTTAGTATACATCATGCCCACGAGCATATTCCTCTGGTCAGTGCGAGCGAAGCGAAGCGATCTCAACAGGAGAAGATTTGCAGTGAGGGGAAATTGTGCGAGGCCGGTGGGGCAAGATAGTTGAGAGCTTAAGATGATCGTCGAGCGAGCCGCGCGCGAAGCGCTGGAAGGCACCGCGCTCGCGCCGTATGCGGTGCGCAGCGCGTCCACGACTCGGCGGTACCACGAGCGGCCGGACTCGTACCGCACCGCGTTCCAGCGCGATCGAGATCGCATCCTCCACTCCTCCGCGTTCCGCCGCCTGCAGCATAAGACGCAGGTCTTTGTCGTGACGGAGGGTGACTTCTATCGCACGCGGCTGACGCACACTCTCGAGGTCAGCCAGATTGCGCGCAGCATCGCGTCGGCGCTCGGCGTGAACGTTGACCTCGTTGAGGCCGTGGCATTGGCCCACGATCTGGGACACCCCCCGTTTGGCCACGCCGGCGAGCAGGAACTGCATGCACTAATGGATGGCCACGGTGGATTTGAACACAATGTTCAATCGTTGCGTGTCGTTGATGAATTGGAGATCCGGTACGCAACGTTTCCGGGCCTGAACTTGTGCTGGCACGTGCGCCAAGGAATCGCCACGCACGCGACGATCTATGATGCGCCGCGGGTGCCGGAAGAGTTTGCAGCCGTCCCGTCGGCCTCGCTGGAAGGTCAGATCGTTGATCTGGCAGACATGATCGCCTACAGCACGCATGATCTGGACGACGCGCTCCACATCGGACTCGCGGACGAGCGCGATCTGACCGCGAAGGGAATCGAGCTGTGGATGGATGCGTTGCGACATGCAGAACAGGTCGTGGCCCGTCATGACGTCGTGGAGCGACAGGTGGAGCTGACGCTGGAAGAGGTCCGCGGTGAGGTCCCGCGGCACGCGCTGCCTGCCGGATCGCGGAAACGCGAGGACGTGCGCATCCGCGAAGCCATCCGGCTGATGATCGGGCAGTTGGTCGAGGACGTAATCCAGACGTCAGGCGCGGCTATTGCCCGGCATAAGATCGCGTCAGGCGAGGAGGCAATGCGTCATGGCGAGCGCCTTGTTGCGATGAGCGAAGTGCTGGAAGGCCAGTTGAATCAACTCGCGTTCTATCTCAGGGACGTTGTCTACTATCACCCCGAGAAGCTGCTCATGGAGCAAAAAGCCAGGCGGATTGTGCGCGGGCTGTTTGAAGCCTTCGCCGGAGAACCACGGCTGCTGCCGCGGGGCGTGCAGGAGCGCCTCGAGAGCGGCAATACTCACCGGGTGGTCTGCGATTATGTGTCGAGCATGACCGATCGGTCCGCGCTGGATTTGTATAATCGACTGTTTGAAACGTACGAGATCGGATTCGGGGGAGGCATGACATCAGGGGTGATATATGACTGATTCACGTGTCGTCGGCAAAGCCACCAAACGCGTCGAGGGGCTCGAGAAGATCACCGGCGCAGCACGATACACCGAGGACGTGAAGCTGACGGGAATGCTCTATGCCCGGTTACTCCTCAGTCCGCACCCGCATGCCCGCCTCACGCGGATGCGCAGAGAAGACGCGCTCAGCGTCTCCGGTGTCGTCGCGGTGATGACGGAAGAGGACCTGCCGGATGGCGTCTCGAGCAACCTGATGGCTCGCGGCGGTGAGGCTCGATACACGGGGCAGCCGCTCGCAGTAATACTCGCAGAATCTGAATCGGCAGCGGCGGATGGCCACGAACAGCTTGCGGCGTCCGTGGAGTACGACCTGCTCCACGCAGCATTGACGCCTGAGGACGCCATGGCCGATGGCGCGCCGCTGGTCAGCGAAGAGAGTGACGGCGAAGATGAGGAAGCGCAGGCGCACGCTGGCGAGGCCGCGGGCGGAGGGACGAAAAGTCCCCCCGGCAACATCTCAAACCGCTATCACTTCACGCGCGGTGACATCGCGGCGGGATTCGGCGAGGCCGATGTTGTCATCGAGCACACGTACGCCACGGGGAGACTCCACCAGGCGTATTTGGAACCACACGCGACCGTGGCAACTCTGGATACCATCAACGGAATCGTAACGATTCATACGGCAACGCAGGGACAGTTCTACGTCCGTAAAGAGGTGGCCGAAGCGCTCGACCTGCCCGAGCAGCAGGTGCGCGTCGTGCCCATGACCGTCGGTGGAGGGTTCGGCGGAAAGATCTTACTGCTTGAACCGCTGACTGCGGCGCTCGCCCTCGCCACTCGCCGTCCGGTGCGCCTGGTGCTGACCCGGCAGGACGATTTTCTTCTCAGCAATCCCGGCCCTGAGTGCGAAATCTATCTCAAGACCGGCGCCAGACGCGACGGCACGCTCACCGCGTTACAGGCCCGGATCATCTTTGATTCCGGTGCGGAGCCGGGCGCCCCGGCCTCAATCGCTGGCATCCTGCTCGGCGGGTACTACAAGGTCCAGAACCTCGACATCGAGTCGCTTGAAGTACTCACCAACAAGCCGCCGAACGGCGCGTACCGCGCGCCTGGCGCTCCCCAGGCTACGTTCGCCATCGAATCACAGATGAACATCATGGCGGAGGAACTTCATCTCGATCCGGTCGAGTTTCGCCTGAAGAACGCCGCAGGGCAGGGCGATCCCATGCCAAACGGCAGGCCGTGGGCGAAGATGGGCCTGCGCAGTGTGCTCGAAGCGGTGCGTGATCATTCGAAGTGGCGCAATCGCGCCCGAGAAGACGGCGTTGGTTATGGCATGGCTGTTGGTGGATGGCCGGGCGGCGTGGAGTCGGCGACGGCATGCATACGTGCGAACACCGACGGCACATTCCAGGTGGTCATGGGCGCCGTCGACATCACCGGCACCGCGACATCGATGGTGCTCATCGCTGCCGAGGCGCTTGGTGTTCCACCTGCGAGCATCCGTGCCGTCACTGCTGACACCGACCACGCGCCGTACGCCGGCATGTCAGCAGGAAGCAAGACGGTGTATACAGTGGGCACCGCCGTGAAGCTTGCAGCCGAGGACGCCAGACGGCAGATCCTCGCGATCGCCGCCAGTGAGCTAGAGGCGCGGGCAGATGATCTGGAGATTAGAGATGGCAAGGTATCCGTTCGGGGCACACCGCAGCGCGCGATTGCGCTTGCTGAGATCACGAAGAAAAGCATGAGCTTTGGGGCTAAGTATGCGCCCATCTTCGGCAATGGATCGATCCCTGCACCCAAAGCATCCCCCGGGTTCGCCGCTCACATCGCCAAGGTCCGCGTAGATATGGAGACCGGTCAGGTGAGGCTCCTGGACTACGCTGTGATCCAGGACGTCGGCTTCGCCATCAATCCGGCTGCCGTTGAAGGTCAGATGCGCGGCGGTACGGTGCAGGGGATCGGCTGGGGGCTTTTGGAGTCGATGATTTACGACGGTCAGGGAACGCTTTTGACGGCGACGTTCGCGGACTACTCGATCCCGCGCGCGACCGATGTGCCGCCGATGGAGACGGTGATGGTGGAAGTGCCGTCAGAGTCGGGGCCTTATGGCGCAAAGGGGGTTGGTGAGCCGCCCGTCATCCCAGGGGGCGCGGCCATCGCGAATGCGATCGCCGATGCCACGGGCGTAAGGATTACCCGCCTTCCGATTACGCCCGCGCTGATCGTTGCCGAGACCTAGTCTTCCGGCGCAGAGTATCGTGAGTACCATTCGTAGTCTGCGAGTCCTGTTGCTGCCGATTATCAGCCGGCTCCCAGCCTACACGCGCCTGGCGTGGGCGATCATCCGAGACAGCCGCGTGGGGAAACGGCAGAAAGCGCTCGTGTTCGGCGGGGTCGCCTACCTAGTGTCACCAATTGACCTGATTCCAGGCTTCATCCCAGTAGTCGGCCAGCTGGATGATCTGACGATCGCGCTCTGGGCCCTCCGCGCTGCCTTGCGCCGGCTTCCCACTGATCTCGCGGCCGAACATCTTGAAGCCCAAGGGCTGTCATGGGAGATACTGGACGCCGACCTGGCCCGTACCCGACGAGCGGGCGGGCTGATCGCGCGCACCGCCTTTCACTTCGGCCTTCGTTTCGCCGGCTCAGTTGGGAGCGCGCTTGTCGGACTGGGCAGACGGTTACTGCAACCACGCAGTTGAGCGTTGGAAAAAGTGTGATGTGTCGAAGACCAGGGAGGCATAAATGGCTATCAACGATTATCACTTCATTAACCACTGGCGGGTCGAGGGCACCGTGGAGGAAGTCGCAGATATTATCGCAGAGCCGCTTGAGATGGCCCGCTGGTGGCCTGCGTGGTGTCTGGCCTCGAAAGAGATCGAGCGAGGGGACGACAACGGAGTGGGCCAGGTCATAAATATTTACGCAAAAGGGTGGATGCCCTACGCCATCTGGTGGCAGATGCGCGTCATCGAGTCGGATCGTCCTCGCCGGTACGTCATCCACGTCAGCGGAGATCTCGAAGGGCAGGGCATCTGGACGTTTCGCCAGGATGGGCCATTGGTGCACGCTGTTCTGGACTGGAAGGTGCGCGCCACATTTCCACTGATCCGATACCTATCGTTTCTTCTCAAGCCGTTGTTTCGAAGCAATCACTTTTGGGCGATGGATCGCGGCGAGGAGAGCCTTCGGCTCGAACTCCGCCGGCGCCAAGCCCGAACGCCCCAGGAGCGCGCAGCCGTTCCGGCCCCGCCGCCGCCGACTTGGCCGCATCGTCGGCAATGGAATGAAAAGCTCGAGGCAGGGATTCTGAACAGTTCTGGCGAGCCACTAGATCAGTCCGTCACGGCCAGGTAGCGTCGCCGTTCCGCACCGCTCTCGCATCTGATTGAACCTCAGACCTCGACGATAAGGAGTCGTCATGACCCAGTCGGCGGCTAGCCCGTTTGACATGCAGTGCCCGTGGCCCATGCGGAGCTCGGGATGGAGCTGCTGGTTGAGACACCGCTCGGTCCGTCGAAAGCCACAGTGGTGAGGATGCCTTTTGTTGACCCAAGGAAGGAGATCCCGAGGGCGTAGTAATGCGCTACCGTACCTTCGGGCGCACTGGCTGGTCGATAGCCGAAATTGGCTACGGCATGTGGGGCATGGGGGATTGGACCGGTTCGGACGACGACGAGTCCATGGTCTCTCTACAAAAGGCCGTTGATTTGGGCGTCAACTTCTTCGATACGGCGTGGGCGTATGGCCAAGGGCACAGCGAGCGTCTGCTGGGTCGTCTGATCAGAGCAAATCGCGGGCGGAAGTTATACGCTGCGTCCAAAATCCCGCCAGAAAATCTCAAATGGCCCGCCCTCGCCACGCACACTCTAGAAGAGACTTATTCACCCTCGCACATCCGGGCCTACACCGAGAAGAGCCTGACGAATCTCGGCATCGAGGCCATCGACCTGATGCAGTTTCATGTCTGGCACGACAACTGGGCTCGGGACGAGCGGTGGCAGTTGGAGACACAGCGACTGAAGAACGAAGGGCTGGTCCGGACCTGGGGCATCAGCATCAACCGCTGGGAACCTGCAAATGCGATTGAGACGTTGAAGACAGGCCTCATCGACGCCGTCCAGGTCATCTACAACATATTTGACCAGAACCCTGAGGATCAGCTCTTCCCAGTCTGCCGGGAGCTCAACATCGCGGTCATCGCTCGCGTACCCTTCGACGAGGGATCGTTGACGGGCACGCTGACAAAAAACTCCCGCTGGCCAGAGGGGGACTGGCGCAACCGTTACTTCACCCTGGAGAACCTTGTCCCATCACTCGAGAGAGTCGACGCGCTGAGGGAGACTGTGCCGAAGGGGATGACTTTGCCCGAGCTCGCGCTCCGTTTTATTCTCCAGAATCCCACGGTGACGACGACCATCCCCGGGATGCGCAAGCCGAGGCATGTGCTTGCGAACACGTCGGTTAGTGATGGAAAGCCGCTGCCCGCCGACGTGATAGCCGAGTTGCGGCGGCACCGTTGGGATCGGAAGCCGGCTCCTTGGTCAGACTAAGTGCAGCTATCGTGCAACCGAGCGATAGTGCCGGTTCAATTCGTGTGCATAGTGCAACCCGAGGCTTCCCGCGTGCTCAGCAAGCCAATCGCTAAACTGCCTTCGCCCAGTTGACGGTCCGCTGGAGACGAGCAGGTTTGCCGTCAGTCCCTGAAGTTCTTCGGCGGTAAGGACGACATCATCGACCAGCCGGCCAATCAGCGCAACCGCAAGCATACCGACGGCTGGAGGCACGGATATGATTCGTGCCCGGCCGCCTATTGCAGTCGAGATCATACGGATCAACTCTCTGAACGAAAAAACCTCGGGTCCGACAGCGTCCTGAACGATGTTGTCCGTTCGGACGGCGGCGGAGACGGCAAGATCGGCGACATCTTCTACTGAAACAGGCTGAACCCGGTAGTCGCCTGACCCCGGCACACCGAAAATGGGCACGCGGCGCAGGATCCAGGCGATGTTGTTTACCAGGATGTCCTCACGACCAAAGACCAGAGAGGGCCGGAGAATGGCATGTGAGAGACCGGAACGAACAACGGATTCCTCAGTCAGGCCTTTCCCTCGAAAGTACGGCAGTGGCGAAGATGAGGAAGCATTCGTGACGCTGATGTGCACGATGCGCCGCACGCCTGCCCGGCGTGCAGCCTCGAACAGCATCCGGCTGCGCTCAGTCGCCCAGGCGTAGGTGATCGGGCCGCGCTCGAAGCGGATCCAGAGGGTGTTGTAGAGCGTGTCGCTGCCGTCGAGGGCGGCGTGCAGCCGAGCAGGGTCGGCCAGGACCCCACGCGTCAGGTTGCGGACCTCGTGGCCCGCGGCAACCAGGCGCTGGGCGATGAATCGGCCCGTGAAGCTGGTCGCCCCGGTCACGGCGTGGGTGGTCATGTCCGCTGCTCAGTCTAGGACGAGCCGTTCGAGCGCTTCCAGCGGCTGCCAGACCCAGTCCGGCCGCATGTTCGCCTCGTACACGACCTCGTAGCAGGCCTTCTCCAGCTCGAAAGCGGCCAGCAGCGGCGCATCATCCG
>Ga0184610_1000144_pt1 | contig 18103 bp, 16 predicted proteins | sample PLM1_100_coex_FD_133011 | JGI IMG/M metagenome (GOLD analysis project Ga0184610, IMG submission 133011) | Groundwater sediment microbial communities from an aquifer in East River, Colorado, USA - PLM1_100_coex | ecosystem: Environmental > Terrestrial > Soil > Riparian zone | place: USA: East... | reverse complement strand
CCCTGGACCGTCAGCCACGGGAACAGCGTGTACGACTGGAACACCATACCACGGTCGGCTCCGGGTTCGACCACCGATCGACCGTTCAAGATGACCTCTCCGGTTGAAGGCCGAACAAGCCCGGCTACGACCCGCAGCATCGTGGACTTCCCGCATCCAGAGGGCCCGACGATGCACACAAACTCCTTCTCGCGTACGGTCAGATCCAGTGACTCGACGGCTGCGACGGTTCCGCCGCGGCGTCGCTGAAACGTTACGCTGAGGTCGCGCAGCACCAGCTGCGGCAAGCCTACACTCTGGGTGACCATGGCAGCAGCGCCTTATGAAGCCACTTGAAGATGTGATCAAATATGAGGCCCAGCAATCCGATGGTAAACAGACCCACGAAGATCCGATCGGTGAATAATCCTCGCATTGAGTCCAGGATCATATAGCCGAGTCCACGGTCGGAGGCGACCAGCTCGGCGACGACGAGATATGTCCACGCCCATCCCATGGTGATGCGCAGATTGTCCATTACCCCCGGCAGTGTCGCGGGAAGGAGAACCCGCCCGAAGACCGCCCGGCGTTTCGCGCCCAGCGTATAGGCGCTGTCCAACAGATCCTTGCTCACGTTGGCCGAGACATCCGAGACGAGAAGCACCAGCTGGAAAAAGGTCCCAATGAAGACCACTGCGACCTTTTCCGCCGTGCCGATTCCAATGTAGAGGATGAGCAGCGGGATCAGCGCACTCACTGGAAGGTAGCGAACGAAGTTGATGATCGGCTCGACCAGCGCCTCAACGAGCTTCAGGGTGCCCATGAGAATGCCGAGCGGCACCGCGATCAGGACGGCCAGCGCCCATCCTGTGAGGATCACGGTCAGGCTGGCCATTGTGTGGATTTGGAGGCTGCCTTCACGCACGAGCGCGACGGCAGCCCGGATCACATCCGTTGGAGCCGGCAGAAACAGTTGGGGCACCAGCCCACCATATGTGAGCACGCTCCAAGAGAGGATGATGAGCAGGACGGTCGTGGACACCCCGCCCAGGTACGCGCTCCGGCCGATCGGTTCGTGCGGACGCAGTGCATCCTGAAGCCCAAAAGCGGCCCGGCCCCGCGTCTTTCCTTCGCGCGGGGCCGGGGCAACCGCACTCTGAGCTGGTGCTCGTTCCTTCACCTGATATACGACGTGTTGATGATGTCGGACGCCTTCAGCTTCATCTGGGTCTTACCTTGCCTCTCCCAGAACTTGATGGCGAAGTCCGCGGTCTTCATAACACCGCCGTTCGCGGCGAAGTACTGCCGGTTCGCCGCAGCGTCGTAGTAGCGAATCCCGGTCAGCGTCTCGGCGAAGACCTTGGAGTCCTTTAGCCAGCCACCGACCGCTTCGGCCATGATCTTGTTACTCTCGTCGGGATACGCCTTCCAATAATCGACGCCCTCGTGCCAGGCCGCGACAACGTTGCGTATGTCGCCACCGCGCGCCTTGAGAACGTCCTTGCGAAACACCAAGACGTCCACGATCAGGCCGGGCGTCTTGCCAGAGTCCACCAGCAGATGCCCATGCGCTGCGCCCTTGCCCTTGGTCAACCAGGGCTCCCAGGTGACGGCGGCATCCACCTTACCGGCGACAAACGCCGCGCCCGCATCTCCGGCGGTCATGTTCACCGATGTGATGTCTTTAAAGGAAAGACCCGACTGCTGCAAGAGATAGCCGAGGAAGAAGTGACTCACCGAACCCTCGCCGTAGGCGACCTTCTTCCCCTTGAGGCCGGCGACGTTCGTGATCGCCTTGCGCGCGACGATGCCGTCCCCGCCCTTGGAATCGTCGAAGGCCATGACAGCCGCGATCTGAAAGTCCCGCCGCGCCCGCTGTACCATCGTATCGATCGTGGTCATAAGGCCGTCGATCTTGCCGGCGGCCAGCGCGACATAGCGGGTTTTGGTGTCCTCCATAAGGACGAACTCGACTTTCACCCCGCGCTTCTCTAAGAAGCCCTTACGATCGGCGAGAAACAGCGGCCCGTAACCGACCCAGGTGGGATATCCGATCTTCAGGACCTTCTGCGCCGGCGCCGGAGCCGGCAGCACCAGCATCCCGGCGAGCAAAAGCAGCACTACTGTCAATGAAAAGTATCGCCGTGCCATCCCCTCACCCCCTATTGGACTTAGATTGCTTCGCTGCGCTCGCAAATGACACCCTCACGCTTCGGGCTGCGGTTGCTTGTGCCGCAGCCGGTTGGCCGCAAGAACGGAGACGATCTCAAAGAGCAGATTGGCCGCCAGCAGCGAGGTGATACCGGCATGATCGTAGGGCGGCGAGACTTCGACCACATCTGCCCCAACGAGTTGCAGTCCCTCCAGTGCGCGCACGAGCTCCAGGGCTTCTCTACTGGTGAGCCCGCCGACTTCGGGCGTCCCGGTGCCCGGAGCGAACGCCGGATCGACGCCGTCGATATCAAACGAGAGGTAGACTGGACCGTCGCGGACCGCCGAGATCTGTTTCTTCACCGAGGCGAGGCCGTCGCGCGCAAGTTGTTCGATCCTGATCGTCTTCGTGCCGTGGCTCCGCGCAAATTCGAAGTCGTCCGAGGAATACACAGGACCGCGGATGCCGATCTGAATCACCCGGCGCGTGTCCAGCAGGTTCTCCTCGACCGCTCGGCGGAAGGGCGTCCCGTGAAAGTAGCGGTTGCCGAAGTATTCGTCCCACATATCTTGATGCGAGTCGAAGTGCACCATACCCACCGGACCATGCCAGCGGACGACTGAGCGCAAGATGGCGAGGGAGATGGAGTGATCGCCTCCCACACAGATTGGGATCACCCCCAGCTCCAACATTTCATCCAGCACGGCCTGCACGCGGGCATGGGTGTCTTCAATATTGAGAGGGTTTACGTCCACATCTCCCACGTCGGCGACACGCAGGACCTCGAACGGGCTGACATCGAGAGCCGGATGGTAGGGGCGGATCAGGCTGCTCTGGGCCCGAATCTCGCGCGGCCCGAATCGCGATCCTGTCCGGTAGGAGGTTCCGCCATCAAACGGGACCCCGAGCACTGCCACATCGAGACCATCCACATTCTCAACGTGTGGCAGGCGCATGAAGGTGGCGGGCTGCGCAAAGCGCGGAGAACGGAACGAATCTCGCGGGCGGAACTCAGGCATGTACCCTCCCCAGCTGCTTTGTCCCCTCCCGAGGAGGGCCGCGCGCTTGAGGGAATAACACCTAACCTTCGATGGATGACGCCGATATCCTGATCAGGAATGCCGTGCTGCGCCGGGGCATGGGACCGGTGAGTATCACCGTCCGCGCCGGCCGGATCGCTGCGATACATCCCCCTCACCCCCACCCTCTCCCCCAAGGGGAGAGAGAAGAAGAGGGGCTTCACGAGATTGACGCGCAGGGACGGCTCGTCACTGAATCCTTCGTCAACCCGCATCTTCACCTCGACAAGGTATATACGCTGCAGATGCTGGACGACGAAGCGCTGCGCGCGTATCACGGCGGCTCAATGGAGGACGCTGCGAAAGCCATCGATCTGGCCTCGCGTGTCAAGGCCCGGTACGACCGCACGTGGATCATCGAGAATGTGCGGAACGCGTTGCGGGAAGCGGTCCGGTTCGGGACCACGCACCTGCTGGCGCTCGCCGACGTGGACACAAAGGCCCGGCTCGAAGGTGTGGCCGCGCTCATCCAGGCGCGGGACGAGTTCAAGGGGATCATCGAGATTCGAGTCGTGGCCTTTCCCCAGGACGGGGTCGTCAGGGAACCGGGCGCCGCTGAACTAGTACGCGAAGCGATGGCGATGGGCGCCGACGTCGTCGGGGGCATCCCATGGATCGAGCCCACCGAACGGGACATGCAGCGGCACATTGACGAGATGTTCAACATCGCCAGAGAGTTTGACAGGCCGGTCGCGATGCTCGTCGATGACGCGGGGAGGCCGGAGCTGCGGACGCTCGAGATGATGGCGCGGCGGGCGATCGAGCAAGGATGGGAAGGTCGCGTTCTGGCCCACCATGCTCGGGCAATGGCGCTCTATGACGACTGGAACCTGGAGCAGCTTGTCAGACTTCTCAAGAAGGCCCGCCTGGGAATCGTGACCGACCCACACACTGGACCGCTCCACGTGCCGGTCAGGACGCTATTAAAGGAAGACGTGCTGGTGTGCCTGGGCCAGGACGATATCTCGGATGCGTACTATCCGTACGGCCGGAACAACATGCTCGAGGTGGCATTCCTGGCGAGTCACCTACTGTGGATGACGACCTCGAGCGACATGGAGAAACTCTACGACATGATCACGGTCGATGCGGCGCGGGCGATGTGGATTCAGGATCACAAGCTCGAGGTCGGCGCGCCGGCCGACCTCGTTGTGCTCAACGCCCCGAGCGTGCTGGAGGCGTTACGATCTCATGAGGCCCCGGCGTACGTCATCAGTCGAGGAAAGATTGTGGCTGAGGCGGGTGTCAACCGCACTTCGGCAGATCAATCGTGATCGGCGCGTTGAAGTCATAATAGTCGATCGTCATTTCCACTTTGCTGCCCGCGTCATCGAGGACTTCTGTCCGGCGGGGCAGATTCCGATCGACCAGGACGAAGATCCGGCTGTGACTGGGCTTCCCTTCGGAGGTCATCGTGCTCCGGTATCCGCGTGTCTGTGCGCCGTCGATGGTCGCATCGGGAAGCCTGCTGATGGTGACCTCTCCCTTGGCCTTCAACGGATCCGGCTCTGAACGGGCCTGACCCGGCGCCGCCCTGCACTGCCAGGGGGTGGCCTGATTGGGCCCGGTGTTGACACGAGAACGGACTTCATTGCCTACTGAGATCATCTCGATGCCGACGCCCTGTTGAGACTGGATGAGCACGCGAGAGCGGTCTGGAGGGACTTTTTCGATCACAAAAGCACCATCGGTCTGTCCGACAGGCTCCATCTTCATCCGGAAACTCTTGAGCTTGCCCAGGTTCTCATAGGCGGCCGTCACCTCACGCCAGGCGGCCGCGTCACCCTTTACCGTTACCTGGGCACCGGCACCTGCCGCGAGCAGTAGCACAAAGATCAAAGCGATTGCTGAACGCATTTCTCACCTCATCAGGAAATTAGCGGTGTGTCATTCGTCACTCGTTTGAAGTATCCCCTTTCATCGCCTCCGTCCCAGCTCGCGGCTACCCTAAGGTCCAGACGACAACGGAGGACGGGAGGATTTGGCGATGAGCACTCACACGCTTCTCTTGATGTTCGGGCTGCGGTTCACCGCCATCGCGACGGCGGCATTTCTGGTGGCGGTGGTGATCCTGACGGCACTATTCCTGGCCAACATAGATATCTTGTTCGCAGGCCTTGTGGGAGCGCAGGATTCCATCCTCGTCCCGATTCAGGACAACAACGTGCTGAACAACTGACCGGAGGTCATTGCGAGCGAAGCGAAGCAATCTCGCATCGACATGAGATTGCTTCGTCGCTACGCTCCTCGCAATGACAGAAGCCCGAGAGGCATTCCCTCGGGCTTCTGTATCACTCGCACGGCAATGCCGTGCGCCACGTCAGACCTTCAATTCAAGCGGCCTGTTTGGCCTGTTTGGCTCTCCGTCCATTCCGTTTCACGACGAAATTGAACAGGGCCGGACCGACTTCCGCTCGCAGCGAGAGCGCGGTCCAGATGAGCCAGACGATCATTGCGACGGAGCTTGCCATGAAGAGGTATACGTTGTTGACAAACCCGCCCAGGACCATCGCGGCGCCGGCCGCAATACTCAGGGTGCCGGCGCTCGAATAGCGCCCCGACTTGATCATCACGTTTCCGAACAGGAGCACGCCAAACCCGATGGCGATTCCGGCCAGCGCGGTTAACGCGTCGACCACACCGTTCATCGCGTAGAACGCGGCGGCTCCCCCGGATGTCGTGGCTTTGTAGATTGGGGTCAGCGATGTAAAGCCGACCTGCCTGACGATAGCAGCGCTGGCAAATGCCGCTGCTCCGAACACCCCGAACTCCGTCGCGATCCGCGTGCTGCCCGGTGAGGCCTCACGGAACCGATCGCCCAGGGCAAGGATCAGGACGGCGCTGAGCACGCCGGCCACAAATGCACCCAGGACGTTGACGGACCAGAAGATGCCTGCATGCTTGGCGATGAACGGGATGTACCGGTGCGGGTTCGCCTGGTCGGCGAGACTGAGGCCTGCCGAAGGAAAAACGAGCACAAGTCCCAGAAAGAGCCAGGCCATCGCAATCCCGGCCAGAACTCCAGCTTCGCCACCTAAACGCCGCAGGTTATCCATATTGGATCCCCCTCCTTTTGGCGCATAGAGATACAAATAATCCAGTCTGCGTGGCAGGCATTCTATGCCCGCCGGAGGGTGCAAATAGTCTCCCGTTAGATGGAAGGGGAACCCGTCAAAAGAGGGATAGACGCGCGATTGGAGCTTGGGTAAAGATATGAGTACTCGGGGGGATCAATGATAACGGTTAGCGAGGTCATGACTCGGAATCCCGTCATGCTGGGCGCTGGCGCGACCCTTCGGGAGGCGCTCTGGACGATGCGGGACCGAGGCATTTCCAGCGTCCTGGTCGTCCCCCAACCCGGCTCCGCCGAATACGGCATTCTCACCATGCGCGACGTCATCGCCAAGGTCGTGGGGCCCGGCCTTGATCCGGTTCGGGTCCGCGTCGGTGACCTCGTCTCCTGGCGGCTGACCACCGCCGAGCCCGGCTGGTCCCTCCAAGAGGCCGCGGCAACGATGGCCAGGGCAAAGGTCCGCAGACTACCCGTAGCCTCGGGCGATGACCTTGTCGGGATCGTCAGCGACACAGACCTGTTCGGCGCAATCGTTCCCGGCGATGAGTGGAGCCATGCCCGCGCCGTGCGCAAGGAACGTGCCATGCGCCGGGTGCACCAGGGTGGAGCGGTGCGAACCGTTGCCGATCTCATGTCGTCGCCTGTGCTGACGATCGAACCCGATGCCAAAGTTGTTGACGCGGTTCGAAAGATGGCGTCGAGCGGGGTGAGCAGCCTGATTGTTGAGGGTGGCGAAGAGCCGGAAGGGATCATCACCAAACGCGGCGTCATCACGAAATTAATGGCCGTTGGCAAGTCGCCTGAAGATGTCCGGGTTGCCGATGTCATGTCGGCTCCGCTCCTGACGATCGACGCGAGCGCGACGATCGAAGCATGCTCGGCGCGAATGGTGGAAGAGAACGTGCGTCGCTTCCCCGTCACAGGCGAGGGCGGGATCACAGGCATCATCAGCGACAAGGACATCCTCTCCGCGGTCCTGGCCGAGCGCTGGCGCGCGCGCCCGCGCGTCCCGGCATCGTTCATCGTCGCCGACGTGATGCGGCCGTCGGTAGGAGCTGTCGAAGCGGCCGGCACCGAGGGTCTGTTGCCGGAAATGAACCTCTGGGACGCGGCCGACCGGATTGCCGCCGCGGCAACGCGACAGCTTCCCGTGATTCAGGCGGGCAAAGTCATCGGCACAGTGGGCGAGGCCGACATCCTCCGGGCCCTAGAAGAACGCGGGGCAAGCGACTAACGCGGGCTATCCCCAGCGGCCGGACTCCGGATCACCTTCCACCGGCCCAACCTCCCCCAGTTCAGCCCACACATGCTCGGGAACCGGGTGATTGGCAAGATCAACCATCTGCCTGATCCTTTCGGCCCGACTGACGCCCACAATCGTGGAGACGATGCGCGGGTCTCGAAGCGAAAACTGCAGCGCGGCTGCCGCCAATGGCACGCCATTGTGCCGGCAGATGTCTTCCATCCGGGTCGCCCGCTGTAGAAGGTCTGAAGAAGCCGGCACGTACGAGTAGCGTGGATATTCCCGTGGCCCTCGCGCGAGAATGCCTCCACCGAATGGCGCCGCATTGACCACCGCCATCCCTCTGCGGTGCGCGATCCCCAGCAGCGGTTCAGCAACCCGGTTGAGCAGCGTGTACCGGTTATGCGTGATCACCGCCTCAAACGCCCCGGTTTCCACGTAGCGGATCATCAGATCAATAGGGCCGCCGGCTACGCCGATGTGCTCAATCACATCCTCATCTTGAAAGCGCTTCAGGACCTCGAGCGGCCCTCCTCTGCTCATCACATTCTCAAACGTGGTGTGCTCGGGGTCGTGCAGATAGACGAGCGGCAATTGCTCGAGCCTCAGCAGTCGCAGACTTCGTTCAAGCGAACGCTGGATCTGGTCGCCGCTGAAATCTCCGGTTTGCAAGCTCCGATCGACTTTGGTTGCAAGCACGTAACCCTCAGGCACGCCTCCGTACTCGCGCAGCACCATGCCGATCCGGCGCTCGCTTTCACCATCGCCGTAGGACGCGGCCGTGTCCAGAAAATTGATCGGGCTGTGAAAGATGGCACGCAGCGTTTCCAGCGCCTGGTCCGTCGCCACCTCGTAACCGAACGACTCCGGCATGCTGGCGAGCGGGGCCAGACCCGCGGCGAGCGCGGTTACCTGCAGCTTTGTCTTTCCGAACGGGCGAAGGGGCAGAAAGTCGGGCATCAACTTGTCACCTGGCGGATTCGTGATGCCATCTCAGCAAGCGACGCTTCGACACTCATTTCCCCGGTGATGGCGGCGCGCGCCGACTGCCAGATCGCTTCCTCAATCGCCGGCCATCGGGGGTGGGCAGGCGGAAAATGCGCCGCGTGGCTGGATTCGTCCAGCAAAGCCCACCGGCGAGCCTGGAGCGACCCGGCGGGAGATTCCGCCTTGACCTGCGCCAGCACGGACGGACGCGCCGGCAGGCTCCCCTGTCTGGCCTCCAGCAGTTGGCTGTCATGGTCGGTCAGAAAGCGTAACAAATCGAGCGCCGCGGCACGGTCGGAGACCGTAACCGGAATCGCAAACGTGTGCGAACCAGCGTAAATGTGCCGTCCTCGAGGACCGGACGGATACAGCGCGAGATCGAACGTTCCGCTGACCTGCGACAGCGAGGGCTCGGCATAGGTGTAGAACCCTCCGGGCCAGTCCGTGGTCATCACGGCCCTTCCATCGCGGAAGCAGGCGGCTACCTCGTCGTAATGCCAGTCGGGAGTCTCCGCAGGGGCGGCGCCGCGCCGATAAAGATCGACCAGCAAACCGAGCGCCCACCGTCCGGCATCATCCTCAAACGCAGGCTGCATTGATTCCGTCAGCAGCCGACCGCCGGCCATGGCCTGTAGTTCGAAGAAGTGTCCGAACAACCCCGATTCCCTCCCTGGGAATGCGAAGCCATAGAGGTCCGGACCGCGCGCAAAGTGCGTGGCGACGGCATGTAATTCATCCCACGTCTGCGGAACGCGCAATTCGCGGCCGGTGCGCGTGCGGTACCCTTCGCGTTCTCGGGCGGCTTCGATGAAATCCTTTCGGTAGTACAGCAGCTTCAGGTCGAGGTTCCGGGGCAACCCGTAGAGCGCTCCGTTGATCCGGGCCAGATCCAGTGTCCGGGGATGAAAGCCGGCGGGCTCCTCCGTGTCAAGCAGGTCGTCGAGTGGCAGCAGCCACTGCTGTTGGGAGGGCGCATATTTTGAGTGGGTGGAGATCAGGTCGTAACGGGCAGTCCCATTCCCAAACTCGCCGGCGATGCGGGCGTTCAGCTCAGGGTGTGGAAGCGTCGCTGCGACCTCCACGCTCCGCCCGGTCTTTCGTTCGAACTCGGACAGACGCGCGTAAAGCGGGTCGTACATCGGCCCACCGACGAAGAGCACGCGAAGGATCGCCATCGGCACATATTGGTTTCGTGGAGCGCGGCAGGAGGGCCTCCGGCCGCCGCGAAATCCAAGCCCGTCCCACGAGATTTCAACAGGAGGTGAATGAATGTGAGGCGGCAGCTTCGCTTGTCGCTTGCGCTGCTGGTCGCGACCGTGTTGGTGTCTGCGGTCAGCGTTCCGGCGGCGTCGTCAAGACCGTTCGCGGGCGTCACCGTGAACGTTCTCACTTTCACGGGTCCCCAGATTGCGGAACCGCTGCAGCGCCGGGGACCAGCCTTCACGAGACTCACCGGGGCCAGGATCAATGTCGTTACGGTCCCTTTCAGCGATCTCTACCAGAAGATTCTTACCGATTTAGCCACGGGCACGAACAGCTACCATTCCTTCGTCTTCGCGCCGCAGTGGATGGTCGACTACGTCACACCTGGCTATCTCGAAGACATCACGATGCGTGTGTCGGCCGATCGGAATATCCAGTGGGCGGACATTGCCCCATTCTTCAGGAACTTCAGCGCCAGTTTTGGCGGGAGGGTTTACACGATCCCGCTCGACGGCGATTTCCAGATGGTGTATTACCGTTCGGATCAGCTGCGGCGCTTCGGGCTGCAGCCGCCGCAGACGTGGGACGATTACTTGAGGGTCGCGCAGGCGCTACATCGGAAAGATCTTAATGGCGACGGACGGGCCGACTTCGGGTCCTGCATCGCCAAGAAGCGCGGCGCGCAGTCGTACTGGATGATCTGGTCCGTGGCGGGAGCGCTTCTGCAGAGCCAGGGCACCAACCAGGGGGCGTTCTTCGATGTGGACAGTTTCGCGCCGTTGACCAATAACGCTGCCTTCGCCGAAGCGCTGCGCATCTACACAGAAACCACCCGGTACGGTCCCCCCGATGAGCTGAACTGGGACGTCGGCGACTCGCGGGCCGGATTCATGACCGGGCGCTGCGGCCTGAGCCTCGACTGGGGTGACATCGGCACGCTGGCCATCGACCCCAAGACCTCAAAAGTGAAGAACAAGGTCGGTGCAGTCATCCTGCCCGGCAGCAGGCGCGTGCTCGACCGCAGGACCGGCCAACTGGTCGCCTGCAACAGTACGACGTGCCCGCATGCCACAGGAGGCGTGAACCATGCGCCCTTCGCGGCATTCGGCGGGTGGTCGGGTGGCATCAACAAGGCGGCTCCTGCACGGGTGAAAGACGCAGCCTACGCGTTTATGTCATACATGAGCCAGCCCGCTCAGGCCAACGTCGACGTGACCATCGGGATTACGGGATTCAACCCATACCGCCGGTCGCAGTTCCAGAACACGAACCTCTGGGTGAAGGCAGGAATGAGCGCGGCGGCAGCCCGGAACTACCTGGGCGCGATCGAGGCCAGTCTGCGCAGTCCGAACATGGTGCTGGATCTGCGCATCCCGCAGAACCAGCGTTACCAGCAGGTCGTGCTGGACACGGCGATCGCCAAGCTGCTCGCGAAGCAGATCACCATCGAGCAAGCGATGAAGGAAATCACCGATGGCTGGGAGGCGATCACCAACGAGCTCGGAAGGGATCAGCAGTCGCAGGCATATCGATCGGCCTTAGGTGTCAAAAGGTAACGACCAGCCTGCATGCTGACGGATCGTAAGCTCCGCGGGACAGGGTCACCCAATGGCCCTGTCCCGCTGTCATTCCTGGGCCAGAGGCTCGCCGCGTGGGTTGATCGCCAGGCGAGGTTTTTGTTCCTGCTGCCGGCGGTGCTGCTGCTGATCCTCCTCTCGATCTTCCCACTCATTTTCTCGGTATACCTCTCGCTCGTGCGGTTCCAGCTTGTTCCCGGCGGTTTCAGGTTTAGATTTGTGGGCCTGGCCAATTATCGCAAACTCATCACCGGCATCGAGCGAGAACACTTTCTCGGCCTCCTGGCGAGTCCCACCCCGCTGATCTGGGCGCTGGCCGGAATGATCGCTGCCGTCCTGCTCCTCTTTGTCATCCGCGGCATGGTCCGAGGACGCTCGACGCTTCCCGCCATAGCAGGTCGTGCGGTCTTCGCGCTCATCGCCGGCACACTCGTCTGGCTCATCCTTCGCACGCTCACCTCAGGCGGTCGTCCCGGCTCACTTGTCACGACGATGGTCTATGTGTTCATGGGCATCACGGTGCAGTACTGGCTGGGTCTCACGTTGGCGTACCTGACGTCGCAGCACCTGCCCGGACGTCGATTCTTTCGCGTGGTGTTCTTGCTGCCGATGATGATCACGCCGGTCGGGATCGCGTACATGTTTCGCATCCTGGCCAACCTGGGGATCGGGCCCTTTACCCCGCTGTGGGAAGCCCTCGGACTGGCCGAAGTGTCCTGGGCCAGCGACCCCTGGGGGGCGCGCATCGTGGTCATGATCGGAGACGTCTGGCAGTGGACGCCGTTCATGTTCGTTGTGCTGCTGGCAGCGCTGGAGTCGCAACCGCTGGAGTTGTTGGAAGCCGCGATGGTCGACGGTGCCAGCCGGTGGCAGACGTTCTGGAGGGTGACGTGGCCTCAGATCCTGCCGGTGACTTCAACATTGGTGCTCATTCGGATGATTGAAGGGTTCAAGATCATCGACCTCCCAAACGTCTTGACCAACGGCGGCCCGGGAACGGCGACGGAATCTCTGACGCTGCACGCCTTCATCGCCTGGCGCACACTCGACATCGGGGGATCGGCCGCCGTCGCCTACGCGCTCCTGTTCCTGGTGACCTTCATGGCATTGTCGTACATCAATCTCGTGCACCGCCGGCTGGCGGGAGCGATGTGAGATGTCGCGCGCGCAGGCGTTGACCCCTACCGGCACACTACTCAGCTATCTCATCCTCGGAGGATGGGCGTTCATCGTCCTCTTCCCGCTGTTCTGGATCCTCACCACGTCGTTCAAACTGCCCGTGCAGGTGTACGACGGACCGGTCTATCTCCCATATGTGGACTTCACCCCATCGTTACACGCCTGGCGCTACATCTTCGTCGACCTGCGCGGCGACACGTTGCGTCCGTTGATGAACACGGTGGTCGTGGCGCTCAGCAGCTCCGTGCTCGCATTGGCGCTGGGGACCACGGCCGGCTACGGGCTGCTGCGGTTCCGCTACGCGCCGCGCTATGGCGTGATCGGCCTCTTCCTCGCCGCGGTGCTGCTCGCGGCGGTGGCGATCCGCTTGCGGGTTCCATGGCAGGTCGCCCTCGCATCGAGCCTGGCGGTGTTCTTCCTGGCCCGTCAGACAGTCGGGCGCCGGTTCCGATCCTCGGTCGGGAATGACGACATTTCGTTCTGGATGATCTCGCAACGGATTCTTCCCCCCGTCGCGGTGGTCATTCCAATCTATGTGATGTTTCAGCGGCTCGGCCTCCTGGATACGCGGCTGGCGGTGATCATCACCTACACTGCCGTGAACCTGCCGATTGTGGTCTGGCTGATGCGTGATTATTTCCGGAACATCTCTGTCGAACTGGAGGAGAGTGCATCGATCGACGGCGCGTCCCCGTACCGAATCTTCCGGTCGATCATCCTCCCACTGTCGACGCCGGGCCTGGCCGCGACATTCTTGCTGGTGCTCGTGTTCTCTTGGAATGAGTATCTGCTCGCATTGTTCCTGACCAGCGCAAATGCGCAAACGCTGCCGCTGCTCATCGCGGCGCAGAACGCCACGCGCGGCCCGCAGTGGTGGTATATGTCGGTGCTCATCTTGATCATGATCACCCCGGTGATTGTGATGGCGATCGCGCTCGAGCGCTACATCGCGAAAGGTCTGCTGGTGGGAGCCCTGAAGGGATGACCTCGCCGGCGGTGCAGGTTTCCCGCCGCGTTTCGGAGTACCCAGTATTACTTCTCCGCTCGTTGATGCATAGGACTGCAAGGGGGGATCGGGATGATCTCGTTTAGACACATCGTGTGGGTGATAGTCGTCCTGGTAAGCATCTCAGGTGGTGGGGCATTCAGCGCCACCACCAACGCTGTGGGCAAGCCGCTCCCATCAGATGCGGCGCCGCCCAGTCAGCAGGTGCTCAACGGCATGACCGACGCGGCGACCACACTCGATTTCTTCGTGGGTGTCTACAAGAGGCCAGGGAACGTCGGTGGGAACAGCTGGAGCAACGTGCTGTCCACGCCACTCGTGCGGCTGGACAAAAACTTCAACCTTCTCCCCGCCGCGGCGAAGAGCTGGACAGCGTCTAAAGACGGCCTGACCTGGACGTTTCGTCTGGATCGGTCTCTGGTCTGGTCTGACGGCACGCCTCTCACTGCTGACGATTTCGTGGCTACCTTCCGACTTGGCGCGGATCCAAAGCACGCGTGGGACTTCGCCTGGTTCTTCAGCATCATCAAGGGATGGGACGACGCCGTCAAAGGCGCCATCCCCGTCGAGCAGATCGGCGTGCGCAGGGGCGCCGATCCATACACGCTCGTCGTGACGACAACCGTGGCGGCTCCCTATCTCCCTGGAATGATGCTCTATTCTCCCCCGCTACAGGCAAAGGCGCTTGCGCAGCACGGTCCGTTCTACAACACAGACCCGAAAACAAGTGTGTCGAGCGGCCCGTATCTCCTCGAGGAATGGACGAAGGATCAGCGCATCGTCCTGGCCGCGAACCCGAAGTACCGTGGCGTCAAACCGTATATTCAGCGGGTCGTGCTCAAGTTCGGCGATCTGAAGACGGAGTTTCAAGCCTACCGCGCCAACGAGGTCGATGTGGCGGCCAACTTCTCCCCGGCCGATCTGCAGGTTATCGAGCGTGACGCCCCACTCCGTGCTCAGTATCATCAGGGGTTTGGAGACTTCCGCACCTACTACGTGGGTTTTGACACGTCCCGCCCGCCGTTCAACGATCTCAAGGTGCGGCAAGCCTTCAGTTATGCCGTCGACCGCGAGGGGTTGATCAAGAACGTCATCAAGCGGCAGGGGATTGCAGCCTACGGATTCCTGATGCCCGGCTTCCCCGGGAGCCAGAACGACGCCCTCAAAGGCATTCAGAAGTACGATCCGGCGCTGGCGAAGAAGCTGCTCGCTGAAGCGGGCTTTCCGGACGGCAAGGGCTTCCCCAAGCTGGAGCTGTGGCTGCGCTCAGAGCGCGCGCTCGGCCAGGCGGTCGGTAACGCGATCGCCGCGATGCTCAAGCGAAACCTCGGTGTCGAGGTCGAGGTGTCAAACCGTGAGACGAAGATGTTTATGGACACGCTGAACGCTCACCGGCTGCCGTTCTACATCGTGAGCTACGGCATGGACTTCCTGGATCCCGCGAACATGCTGGGGATCTGGCTCTCGGGCGGCCGGCACGCTTGGAAGAGTGAGAGGTTCGACACTCTGGTGAAGACAGCGTCCAGCATGGTCGGCAATGCGGACAGGCGGATGACCATGTTCCATGAGGCCGAGAAGATTCTGGTGTCTGACGTGGGGTTCATCCCTATTTACTTCGTGACGCCGGGCTTCATGTGGAAGCCATATCTCAAGGGTACGGCGCTAACGGCTGACAAGATCGGCGTGACGGCATGGCACTGGCCCGGCTGGGATGGTCTCAGTACGCTGCACGAGTCCATCTACATTAGCAAGGACGTCAGCAAGTATCGCCGGTAGCGTTACGCTTCCGGGCGGGAGGCGGGGTGACTGCGCGATATCTGATGGGCCGCGTTGTCGGGCTCGTGGTCGCGCTCGTCACGGTCTCGATCCTGGCATTCCTACTGATGCATGCGGTGCCGGGGGGCCCGTTTGACGAGACGCAGTCACCCTTACCTCCGGCCGCCAAGGCCAATATTCTGCGCAAGTATGGGCTTGACCAGCCGCTGTGGGTGCAGTATCTGCGGTATGTCTGGCACGCGCTCCACGGCGACTTCGGCATTCCCTACCAGAGTCCCACAGAGACCGTCCTCGCGCTGATCGCACGCGTCTGGTCCGTGACGCTGCCGCTCGGCGCGATTGTTGTCACCATCAGTTTCACCGCGGGGCTGGCCCTCGGGATTCTGGCCGCTCTGCGCCACAATACCTGGCTTGACAATCTGTTGACGTCGCTGGCCACACTGGGCATGACGGTTCCCAACTTTGTCATCGCGATCTGGCTCATTTACATCTTCAGCGTACAGCTGCACTGGCTGCCGACGGGGGGATGGGGCGAGGCACGTCTGCTCATCATGCCGGCAGTGGCCTACAGCCTGCAGCCGATGGCAATAGTGGCGCGGTACACACGCGTGGCGGTCCTGGAAGCGCTGGCCGGCGACTATGTGCGCACCGCGCTGGCGAAAGGTCTCACGCCCTCACGCGTCGTGGTGCGGCACGTGCTGCGCAACGCCCTCATCCCGATCGTGACACTCATGGGTCCGATGATCCCTGATCTGTTCACGGGTTCGATCTTCATCGAGTTCACCTTTCGGATCCCCGGGTTGGGCAAGTTCTTCGTCACCAGCATCTTCCAGCGAGACTACCCGATGATCATGGCCACTGTCCTGCTTGTGGCATTCTTGTGGAGTGTCACCTATCTCCTGAGCGATCTTCTGTATGTGCTGATCGATCCGAGGGTCCGGGTCGGAGAACGCAGCCGATGAGCCTGGAGGGAGTGGCCTCGGTCCGCGTGATGCCGGAGGTGCGGCGAGGCCTCTGGGGTGCTGCCTGGCATGGTTATGCGCGCAACCCCGTGCGTGTCGTGGCCGCGGCGGCCGCGCTCCTCATCGTTGCGGCATCGGCCTTCGCCCCGCTGCTCGCCCCCACCCGGTATGATTTCGCCACGATTGAAGAATCACTCCAGCAGCCCAGCTCGCGTCACTGGCTCGGCACGGATGCCATCGGTCGCGACGTGTTGAGCCGGCTCTTGTACGGAGGCCGGACCTCCCTGGAGGTGGCCCTGGCAGTGGTTGCGCTCGCCATGCTGGCCGGCGTCCCGCTAGGAATTGCGGCCGGATTTGCCGGGGGTTGGATCGACTACCTCGTCGTTCGCCTGATCGAAGTCTCAACCGCGCTCCCGGCGCTCCTGCTGGCCATGCTCTTGATCAGCATTTTGGGGAGCGGGGTCGGCAACGTGATCCTGGCCCTGGCCGTTGTCGCCTGGATCGAGCCGTGCCGTCTCATGCGGGCGCAGGCGCTGGCGCTGCGGAATCGCGACTTTGTCGAAGCGGCGTGGGCGCTGGGCGCCAGCGCCGGCCATCTGGTGTGGCGCCACATTCTGCCCAACACGTTGGGGCCACTGATCGTCGTGATTACGCTCACGATCCCGCGCATGATCTTTGCGGAAGCCAGCTTGAGCTTTCTTGGTCTGGGGATTAACGATCCACTTCCGAGCCTGGGGAAGATGGTCAGCGAAAGCGTCAGCTACATGCAGGTGTACCCGGTCCTGGGGATTGCCCCGACGTTAATGATCGCCCTGATGGTGCTGACGCTGACGCTTGTTGGCGATGGCTTGCGCGACGCGATGGACCCCGCGCGCGGGCAGCGCGTTGGAGGATTGAGATGACGAGCGAATATCGGCCACGGACGATTGCGGCACACGAAGGAGACACCCCTGCCGCATGGCAGGGAGCGGTGGCACCGCCGATCTACGAAACGTCACTCTTCACATTCCCCACATTCGAGGCGGCTCAAGCCGCGTTTCGAGGTTCGGATGCGTACATCTACACCAGGGGATGGAATCCGACCGTCCGGGTCGCCGAGCAGAAGATCGCTGCCCTGGAAAGGGGTGAGGCGTGTAAAGTGTTCGCCTCGGGCATGGCCGCTGTCTCCAGCGCGCTCTTGCGGTTTCTTCGACAGGGCGACCATGTCGTCGCGGTCCGCCGCCTATACATCGTGACGCATCGCTTCCTGCGGGACTTCGCTCCTCGCTACGGGATCGACCACACACTGGTCGATGGCCGGAATCTCGACGAGATCACTTCGGCGATCCAGCCGAATACCAAGGTGCTATACCTGGAGTCTCCCACGAGCTTGATGTTTGATTTACAGGACCTGCGGGCCTGTGCCGCGGTGGCCCGGGAGCGAGGCATTGTAACCATCGTTGACAACTCCTGGGCGACGCCGATGTTCCAGCAGCCGTTGGCGTTGGGAATCGATGTCGTCGTGCACTCGGCCTCAAAGTACCTTTCAGGGCACAGCGATGTCATTGCGGGGGCGATGGTCGCCAGTCAGAAGATCATCGACGACATCGTCCAGCACGAGCACGCCATCCTGGGGGGCAACCTCGGGCCCTTTGAAGCCTGGCTGCTGGTGCGTGGGCTCCGGACCCTTCCCGTCCGAATGCCTGTTCACCAGGCCACCGCGACCGCGGTTGCCCGATTCCTGTCGACCCACCCTCGTGTGCGGGCGGTGCATTACCCCGGCTTGGAGAGCCATCCGCAGTACGAGCTCGGACGTCGCCAGATGAGCGGTGCCAGTGGACTGCTAAGTTTCGAGTTGGATGCGGACGTCGACGGGCTGCGAGCCTTCACCAACTCCCTGCGCCTGTT
>Ga0184610_1000143_pt1 | contig 18109 bp, 16 predicted proteins | sample PLM1_100_coex_FD_133011 | JGI IMG/M metagenome (GOLD analysis project Ga0184610, IMG submission 133011) | Groundwater sediment microbial communities from an aquifer in East River, Colorado, USA - PLM1_100_coex | ecosystem: Environmental > Terrestrial > Soil > Riparian zone | place: USA: East... | reverse complement strand
GCGCCGCCCACGCGCCGTTGGCGCGGGAACCACCCGGTTCTTGGACGGGCGCGAGCTCGCGCAAAGGCGCGCGGCCGCAAACCTGCCGCCTTCCGAGGATGTTCAGTTCGTGCCGGTTCCCACCTCCTTGCTCGCCGCGCTGGCATGCTCCGGCAGGTGTTCGGCCGGGATCGCATCCCGCCAAGTCGTCCGCGTTCGCGCCGCCTCACCCTTGCGCTGCCTCCACACGGCGCTCGGTCTTCGTCCGCCGCCAGCCCTCCGGTCGCGCTTCGCCTCCTTCATCTCCGAGCTCGCCTCCCATGAGGTGCCCGGGTTCGGGGCTCCAGCGCTCCCGTAGGCTCTTGGCCTCGAAGCCCTTGCGCCCGCCTCGGCGATCGCGAGGGGCCACGGCGTCTCCCGCATCCGGCCGGCGGTGGCAAACCAGCCTTCGCCGCCACGGCAACCTGCTGGCTAGCCAAGTGCCGAGACGTGGCCGTCTCTACCCGTACAAAGGCACCCGAGGGGCTCGAATCGTGTCGGCGAGGAGGGGCGAGTTAATGAGGAGCTTTCGGGGAGCCCAGGTCAGGGGGCCTGTGCGACTTTGGGTGAGACGTTCCGGATCGGCTCTGGCTGATCGTTTTACGCTGTTCCACCTGATCGCGAACAGCTCAACTAGATGCTTGACACCGCCGCCGGTCGGCTTGGGTAGGGGTAACGGGACAGTATTTCGAACTCCCTTACGACGGTCCTCCGACAATTCCTTACGCCGTGACGTGGGAGCGGCGGGCGATCTCCGCAGCCACCGCCGACACGGCCGGTCATGAGACTGCCCCACGCCGCTCATGAGGCTGACTGGCGGTGGGCGGAGAAATCGAGGAGAACTCCACGATCGCTCCCCGTGCATCGCTCATGGAACGGAACCGCCTCGATCCTCCGAGCCCGCGATCGACTTCATCTCGACCACACTGCGGTGGCGCTGCAGATATCGGCACACGAGTGAGGGCCGTCTTGAGTCGCGGCTGCCTCGGTTCACGTCACGGTGGGCGCCAGAAAAATCTGCGACGTTCCGCGATCGGGCCGCCGGAGTGGGGTTCAATGTCGCGGGAAGACCTAGCCTCCACCCTGGAGGGAGCGAGGAGCATCGCCATGTCCCGTCGAGTCAGGGCTTGCCTTTCTACTGCTTTCGTTACCCTGTTCCTGCTCGTACTCGGCGTACCTGCGAGCGCGGCGGTCACGTGCGCCTCCGTCGGGGTCAACGTGAACATTACCCTCGCATCAGGCGACTCCGTCACGATCGGACGCGATCCGGCGGGGACGTTCAGCGTCTCAGGGACAAGCCTCACCCCCACGTCCTGCGTCGGAGCGACGGTGACGAACCGGGACACCGTCAACGTCACGGGGTCGGGCGGCAACGAATCCGTGACGATCGATCTCACGGAAGGCGCCTTCGCGCCGGGCGTGACCGATGAGCCGGGGACCACGGATGAGATTGAATTCGTGATCGACCTGGGAGCTGGCTCCGCCGACAGCCTCGCGATCATCGGTCTGCCGACGGCGGATCTGATTACCGTGGGCGAGTCGGGGATCAACTTGAACGACACCGACGACGTCGACGTGGTCACCTCGGGTGTCAACACGCGGACGATCACGGGAGGGGGCGGAGACGACATCCTGAGCGCTGCCGGGGGCAACGGGACAGGCGCCGCGGCGATCTTCCCGGTCACGATCAACGGCGGGATCGGCGACGACGTCATCACCGGAGGCGACGGGCCCGACACGCTCAACGGCGACGCCGATGACGACACCCTGACGGGTGGGCCGGGGTCCGACACGATCGCCGGGGGCACCGGGAACGACGTGATCGACGAAGGAAGCACGCCGAACGGATCCGACAGCATCGCGGGTGGCACGGGCTCGGACCTCGTGACGTATGCGGGCCGATCGTCGGACGTCGTGGTGACGATGGACGGCGTGTTCGACGACGGTGAGGCGGGTGAGGGCGACAACGTGGCCACCGACGTCGAGGATGCAATCGGCGGATCGGGCGACGACACGATGGTCGGGAGTTCGTCTCCGAACGATCTCGCCGGCGGGGACGGAGGCGACGTCATCGACGGCGGTGCGGGGGCCGACCATCTGTCGGGAGGGGCGGACGCGGACACGCTGATCGGCGGAACCGGCAACGACCTGCTCGACGGGGGCTCGGGCGTCGATACCGTCGACTACTCGGCGACAACGTCGACTGTCGAGGTCGACATCGGTGTCGGGACCGCGACGGGCGGGGCGGGCACCGACACGCTCTCAGGTTTCGAGAACATCACCGGCGGATCCGGCGCCGACACCCTGATCGGAGATAGCGGGGACAACGTCCTCGACGGCGGGGCGGGAAACGACACGCTCGTCGGAGCCGGGGGCGACGACGTGCTGATCGGTGATGCCGGGACCGACGCCGTGGATCTCTCCACCGCAGCCGGTGACGTCGCCGTCGATCTGGGGGTCGGCATCGCGACCGGGGACGGCACCGACAGTCTCTCGGGCGTCGAGAACGTCACCGGCGGCGGCGGGGACGACGTGCTGATCGGAGATCAGGCTACCAACGTTCTGATCGGCGGCGCTGGGGACGACACGCTGATCGGCGCCGGCGGCAACGACACGCTCAGCGGGGGCGCGGGAACCGATCTCGCGGACTATTCGTCGTCGCCGGGCGAGGTCACCGTCAATCTCGCCACGGGTTCCGCGACGGGCGACGGCACCGACACGCTCAACGGGATCGAGAACGTGACCGGCGGCCCAGGGAACGACACCCTCACGGGGAACGCGGCCCCGAACGTCCTGGTCGGCGGCGGCGGCAACGACACCCTGATCGGGGGTGCGGGGAACGACACGTTGACGGGCGGGAGCGGCATCGACAGGGTGAGCTTCTCGACCTCGTCGGCCTCCGTGACTGTCGACCTGGGTGCCGGCACCGCGTTCGGCGAAGGGAACGACTCGTTCACCGGTTTCGAGGACGCGACCGGCGGGTCGGGCGCCGACACCCTGATCGGAGATGGCGGGGACAACGTGCTCGACGGCGGAGCGGGCGCGGACACCTTGATCGGTCGAGGCGGGAACGACACGCTGACCGGTGGAGCCGGGAACGACACGGCCGACTACTCGTCGGCCACCGCGGACATGATCGTCAACCTCGAAGCCGGAATCGCGGCCGGTGAGGGGGCCGATTCCCTGTCGACCTTCGAGAACGTGATCGGTGGCTCGGGCGACGACCGCCTCGTCGGCGACGGTGACGCGAACGCCCTCGACGGCGGACCCGGCGACGACATCATCGTGGGCGCCGGCGGCAACGACACGCTGACCGGCGGGGCGGGCAGCGACACGCTCGATCTCTCCGGCTCGCCCGAGGCCGTTACGGTCGATCTCCGGACCGGTATCGCCACGGGCGACGGATCGGACCTGATCGCCGGCTTCGAGCGTGTGATCGGCTCGGCGTTCGCTGACTCGCTCTTCGGAAGCTCGGGTCCGGATATCCTCGAAGGCCGCTACGGGGCCGATCTCATCATCGGGCGAGGCGGGGCGGACCGCCTCATCGGGGGGTTCGGCGCCGACGACCTGCGCGGTGGAAGGGGCAACGACGTCCTCCACGGCGACGCGGGCAAGGACGTGCTGAACGGTGGCAAGGACGTCGACACGTGCCGGGGCGGCACCGGAACCAACGTGTTGATCTCCTGCGAGGCCTAGCTGTAGTTCCTACCGACGTGTTTACGGGCGGCTGCTCGGCGGCCGGCTGTGAGGACGACGACTTCTGGACGTGCTGGAAATCTTGGTCAAGTCCATGGCCTCACGCGCATCCGAACGCAATGCCTTCAAGGTTGTGCGTGTGGTGCACGCGACAGGAGCGGGCGACGAACTTGGGACCGGCTTATGCGGGAGCCTTACGAACGTCGCATGAGAGCCTTACTGTTGCGTTGGAGGAAGGCTTGCGCGGCCGCGCTGTCGGTGCGGGCGATGGCCGCCTCATATGCGTGCGCCGCCTCGTCGTTGCGGCCGATGCGTCCGAGCAGGTCCGCTCGGATCGCGTGGAACAAGTAGTAACCGTCGAGTTCAAGGTCGTCCACGAGGGCGAGCGCCACCTCCGGTCCGTCGACCTCGGCCACCGCAACCGCCCGGTTGAGCGCCACGATCGGGCTCGGCGCGATCGCCATCAGCTGGTCGTACAGCTGCGGGATCTGTAGCCAGTCCGTATCGGCGACGAGGGACGTGGGCCCCGGTAGGCGCCGCTGCCTTGTAGAGAGTCTACGGCCGCCGGCTCCACGGCACCTGAACCACCAGCTCAAGAGGCGTTCTCGCAGATGAGGATTCTGTCGGCGCCCAGCCACGGGCACTGTCTATCTGGGACGCGCTCCTCGGGCCCTCCCGGCGCGGCCAGATCATCGGGACCCGCGAGCCTGAGAGGCACATCTGGATGGGGCAGGACCAGCGTGACCTCGATATTCCGGTCCTCCTTGAGGTACGTCAACTCCTTGACCAAACGGCTAAGGATCCGCCGCCGTAACTCCTCGGGGCCGCTGAGTGGTGCCGCACTGAGTTCGGGGCCCGCCTCTCTGAGTCTGGACGCGGAGGTCAGGAGGCTCTGCTCGTCGGGCTCCCGGTTCATCCGGCTGAGTTCGTCAGGGACGCGACTCTCGTTCTCGGATAGTCGGTCGATGGCCCCACTGATGAGCGCGGGATCAATACCGTGAAGCAGGCCATCCAGCTTCGCCAGCTTCTCCTCGTGAAGTTCACTCAGCCTGCGCTCCAGCTGGGTTCGGCCTTCAGGTTTGCCTTCTGGCGGCTCCGGAAGGCAGCGCGCAGCTGCCGCTCGAGCACTGCGCCCAGGGCCCGAAGCGCGAACCCGGGGCCTGCTTCCTACTCCGCGTGCGGACGCAGCTTGACGACCTCGCACCCCCGAAACGTGTCGTGCTTGTCCCCGATGCAGCGGTCACGCCCGGGTCCGCCGACCAGCGTGCCCGTGGATTGGCCGCTCGCGAAGTCCTTGAGGACGTCGTTTCCCCGTCCCCCGTATGCCGCCTCGGTCGCGCCACCCTTGCCGGTCGTCAGGCGGTCGTCGCCGAGGCCGCCGTAGATGACGTCGGGTCCCCTGCCGCCGTTGATGCGGTCGTCGCCGCCCCGCCCATAGATGATCTGTGGGCCGTTCATGCCCCCTATGATGTCGCCCTTCGTTGTGCCCGTGAAGACGGTCGGCGACTCCGCCTCAGCCACCAGCCCGCCGAGCGGCACGGCGAGGACCGCCACCGCCACGAACGCCATTCCCATCCGTCCCCTCATCCCCGTCCCCCTCCGGTAGCCCTTCTGGGGGATGGAGTATGGTGGGTGGCGGGCGATGTGCGCTACCTCCGGTGGACTACCGCTCCCACCATCGTCGGCCCTAAGCCGAAAGGTCCGGCCTGGGGCCCGGCCGATTCAGAGAAGTTCGGCCTGAAGGGTACGTTTCTCAGACTCGTCGCCCTGACCAGCGCCGATGTAGCTGTCAGAGCATGGAGGGGAGTGGGATGCGAAGAGCGCCGATCCGGTTGGGGATCACACTGCTTGCGGCCACGCTCGTCGGCTCTCTGGAGGTGCCGAGTTTGGCGTCCGACCGATCTCAAGGGAACAGGGCTTCACCAGTGGCGGTAACCTCGCTCAAGGGAGTGAAGATCATCAACTTCGCCTTCAAGCCCAAGACGATCACGATCGCGAAGGGCACGAAGGTCAAGTGGACGAACGGCGGGAGTGTCAACCACACCACGACGTCGAACAAGGGCTTGTGGGACTCGGGCGTGCTCGCTCCCGGTGCCGCCTTCGGCCACGTGTTCAGGAGGGTCGGGACGTTCAAGTACCACTGCACGATCCATCCCACCTTGATGCTCGGCAAGATCGTTGTGAGCTGAATCCTGCTGATCCGACACGGAAGCAGATGGCCCAGTTGGGCGATTCGGCCTGCGACCGGACCGAGGAATGGTGGACCTCGACCTGCTCCTCACGACATCCCTTCGGCCATATCCGATAGGACTTTGGTTCGTCCGTGGTAACGGGTCCGCCTCATGGTCGAACTCACCCGGGGTGAGTGGCGTTGATACGTTCGTTCACCTCACGATGCCACGTCACGGCGAGCAGGCCACATGCAAGTGCCGTGGTCCTCGCTCGCACACCCATTGGGCAGCCGGCGCGTGCGGCATATTCGGGGATAACGGCAAACGAGTATTGCAGCCTTGTGTGGAGTCAACGCGCGACGTGAGAGCGTCTCGGCCACGCCATCGGAGCGAGGCGCGGCGCAGGTCGGATTTGCCCGGCTTTCGCCGGTGGACTAGGAATCAGAGGTGAGCCGAAATCGCAGGCTTTTGGCTTCCAGTTACTCCCTCCTTAATCGGCTCAACCTTCGGCGGGTCGAGGAGTGCGCGACCCTCATCCGGTGGCTGGAGGCCGCGCCTGGGGAGCGGATCCTCGACGTGGGCTGCGGCGATGGGTCCAATGCCGCCGCGATCGCCAGGGTCGGCGCGAGCGTCGTGGGAATTGATGTGAACTCCGAACGCCTGGCACTCGCGACCGCAAGGAAGGGGTCATCGCTCGTGGTGTTCCGCCGCATGGACGCGGCGGATCTCGAGTTCGAGGACGAGTCCTTCGACAAGGTGGTGTCCTTCTGCGCGATCGAGCACTTCCCCAGCGATGAACGGGTCCTCGCCGAGCTGCACCGCGTGCTGCGCCCGGGAGGAGTCCTCGCGCTCTCCGCGGACAGCCTCTCGAACCCGGAGATAACCGATTCCGAGCGGGCCGCCCACCGAACCCGGTACGCGGCCTACACGCTGTACACGCCCGAGGTGGTGGGAGACAAGCTCGGCCGCGCCGGCTTCGAGCTGGAGCGCACCCGGTACATCCTCACGACCCCGCTCGCGCTCCGGCTCGTACGTCTGTCTTGGCGCCTCGACGATCTGCCCCCCCGGCTACTGCCGGCGAAGATCCTCGGCTACGTCCTGCTGAGGGTGGTGGGAAAGCCGATCTCGGATCTGGCGGAGCGCGTGGCGCGGCGGCCGGATACCGGATTGACGCTGCTGGTGCGAGCACACAAGCGATCGGGCCTGCTGAAAGGTCCAGGTCGCGGAGGGAGGGAAGCCTGACCGCCGCCGAGCCCACCCGCGAGCCGCGAGGACATCCTCGTCGACAACGCCGGCGTGGGCCTCTCGACAGGAGCGGTGCCGTGAACGGTCACCGAGATGGCCCGCCATGAGGAGCGCGGTCTTTCCATCCTGCCTGCACGAATGCCTACGTGGGGAGCGACGCGTAGATCACGTGGCCAGGGTTGGACGGCCCACCCACGTAGTTGTGGCCCTCGCCCCAGACTATGACCGCGTCCCCATCCGGCGGGAGGTCGATGCCCTGATAGTCGCCGTAGGGAAACTCGAAGCCGTTGGGATGGGACTCCGATCGACCCATGTCGAACTGCGACACCCGCACGCTTGGTCCCGTCCAGGTCACGCCGCCGTCCTTGGAGGTCCGGTACCAGACGTTCCATCCGTTGTTGTGATCAAGTGGGTTTCCAAGACGATCATCCATCCAGATAACACCGATCTCCCCCGCAGCGCCTCCTTCGATCCGGGGGTAGAGCGCGTAACACCCGCCACTGGCACAGCCAGACGCCGTCTTGTCGTCGACCCTGCCCACGTACTCCCAGTTGGACGACTGCGTACAATCGTCCGCCGCGTTGCAACTCGATAGCTGGGCGATCGGCGGGCGGCCGGGCTTTCCGGAGACGTTGTCCTGCCAGATCAGATACAGGTTGCCGGCCCCGTCGATCGCGATGTCGTCCTGGGGTCCCCAGTAGGCGAAGCCGCACGAGACGCTCGGCGGACAGTGCGGTCCCGCGGATCCCTCGGCGACCCGCGCAAAGACGGTGTTGGACGTGCCGGCCGCGGTCCGCGAGACCTGGTAGATCGCAGCCGTCTTCCCCGTACAGCTTCCAAAGCAATCACCCCAAGCGAACCACGCATTGCCGGCGGCGTCCACGACTCCGCCTTCGGGGAAGGCCACGTGCGTGTCCTTGAGCACCAGGTGACCGAGAGCGAGGCCACAAGGAGCCACCTCACCGCGTCCGGCAAGGCGTCGTCGGCGTGCTCCACCGTGTTGAGGACGCCCGCTCCTCCCGCCGCGATCGCGATCACGAGGGGAGGTGGAGGTAGAGCCACAGCTGGGTCCTGTTCGAGACCGGTGCCCGATGGGAGACGAGGTCGAAGTAGATCCACCACAGGCCGATCGCGACAGGGACCCCCGAGGAGGCCGATCATGATCTCGTCAGGGTCGAGTGGAGCGACCTCCGCCATCCCGTCGACCGCACCCACGATCACCTCCCCGAGGACGATGATTACGAACAGGCCGAGCCGCTCGATTCAACCAGGGCGTGGCCGTGATCACGGTGTCACCTCCCTGGCTCGCCGGGGGAGTCCAGCGACGGAACGCGACGACGATGCCCAGGACCTGGATCCCGAGCCGATTGCCCAGAGCCAGAAGCGCGCCGGCTCGCCGACCGATGTGCTCAGGCCCGATGGCCTTCATCGGCAGCCCGGCCGACAGCAGCGCGCTCGCGTAGGAGTGGCCGCGACGGTCGCCGAGTCGACCATCAGCACGCTGGCCGACGAGGCGATCTCCCGGGCGGTCGTCGAGCGCCGATAGTCCGTCACAGCCAGCCGGGGGCATCCCGCCCGGTGGCCTGGTAGAACTCGGCGATCACCCTGCGGGCCGACTTCACTGCCCACCGAGCCTCTTCGGCTCCGATCTCCTGGGGTGCCTCGAGCGAAGGGGAGGTCGACCGCCGGGCCAGCCGCTCGGGCTCGCCACGGTATCCGACCGCCGCGTCACGGAGAGCCTGGAGCCGTTCGAGGTCGGGAGCGGCCTCCAGCGGGCGTCCGATGGTCCGCTCACACAGGTCGTGCCACTTGGGGAGGAACCGAGCCCTGTAGTTGAAGCTGCCGATCGCCTCGGCGCCCAGCTGGTTGACCATGGCCTCGAGGGCGGCGTGGGCGGCGAGGACCGCCAGGGCCGCGCGGCCGGCCATCTCGTCGGCCAGCGCCAACAGGCGCTCCGGCCCGATCCCCGTCTCCATCATCCTTTCGACCGTCCCTACCACCGTTCTGACAAGAAGGGGCTCGTGCAGGTTCGATCGCCGAAAATGCCCAGTGCCGACTGCATCGGTATCGTGTTCGGATGCCAGCTCGAAAAGAGGTCCTGGAGGTTGCCGGGCGCGAGGTGACCGTCAGCAACCCGGACAAGGTTTTCTTCCCTCGCTCGGGACACACCAAGCTCGATCTCGTCAGGTACTACCTCGCCGTCGCCGACGGTGCCCTGCGGGGGGTGGCCGGCAGGCCCATGGCTCTGAAGCGGTACGTGAACGGGGCGGAGGGCGAGTTCTTCTTCCAGAAGCGGGCTCCGACATCCAGGCCCGACTGGATCGAGGTGGTCGAGCTCTCCTTCCCCTCCGGGCGCACGGCGGAGGAGATCGTCGTTCGGGATGCCGCCGAGCTGGTCTGGGTGATCAACCTGGGGTGCATCGACCTGAACCCGCATCCGGTCAGCGCCGAGGACCTGGACCACCCCGACGAGCTCCGGGTCGACCTCGATCCCATCCCCGGCGTGGCCTGGCCGCAGATCCGCGACGTGGCGATGGTGACGAAGGAGGTCCTGGACGAGCTGGGGATGCGAGGGTGGCCGAAGACCTCCGGGTCTCGAGGCTTCCACGTCTACTGCCGGATCGAGCCGCGATGGACGTTCCCCGAGGTTCGCCGGGCCGCCCTGGCCCTGGCCCGAGAGGTCGAGCGACGGGCGCCGGACCTCGCTACCAGCCGGTGGTGGAAGGAGGAGCGCCACGGCGTGTTTCTCGACTACAACCAGAACGCGAAGGACCGGACGATCGCGTCGGCGTACTCGGTGCGCCCGACCCCGGAAGCCCGCGTGTCCACCCCCATGTCGTGGGACGAGGTGCCCGGGTGCGAGTCAGAGGCGTTCACCATCGACACGGTGCCGAAGCGGTTCGCCCGGGTCGGGGACCCGTTCGAGCCGATGGACGAAGCGAGCGACTCGCTGGAACGGCTGCTCGAGCTGTCCGAGCAGCACGAGGAGGCCGGGTTCGGCGACGCGCCGTGGCCGCCACATTTCGCCAAGCAGGCCGGCGAGCCGCCCCGGGTCCAGCCCTCGAAGCGGCGCAAGGCAACCGGCCAGCCCGAACGTGAGGGCGTCGTGCCCCCGCCCGCCCCGGGCAAGACGGCCGGGCCGACCGGGAGGCGGCGGACGACCATGCCGCTCATCGAGATCGCGAGGGCCGCCACCGAGGCCGAGGCCAGGGAAGGGCTGGAGCGCTGGCGGAAGAAGCATCCGGACGCGTGGTCGTACCTCGGACCCGCCGACGTGCTGGTGGACTCGATGCGGGGACGAAGCTCGACGTGGACCAGGATCCGGCTCAACCTGCGGAACGTGCCCGAGGGCGAGCGCCCGTCGCAGGAAGCGCTGGAGGTCGACTACGACCCGTGGGAGGGGTTGGAGGGCGAGGTTCACAGGAGATCCTGAGGTTTCTCCAACCTCACGTCCAGGCCCGAACCAGACGATGGACGGGTCGAGACGACTCCAGGAGGCTTTCGATGGCTGAACCGGATAATGGTGGGATGGACGAGCGACCCCCCGACCAGCCCCCGACCCTGCCCGACCCGCCCGACCAGCCCGAGCCGTCACTGGTGAGCGGCTGGCCGCCGCCACCGGCCACCCCCCCTCCCACAGGGCCCTCCGCGGAGCCGCCTCGGCCAGGCCGCATCGTGGCCGCCGTCCTCGCCGCGCTGCTGCTGGTAGGCGCGGGGGCCGGCCTGGGATGGGGCCTCACACGAGACCAGGGGTCGTCCCCCGCACAGAGCGGGTCGTCGAATGGTCAGCCCGCGACGAGCCTGGACGTGCAGGCCATCGCGGATCGTCTCGAGCCGGCCGTGGTGGACGTCAATACCGAGATCCAAGGTTCCTTCGGCCAGATCGGTCGGGGGGCCGGGACCGGCATGCTGGTCTCCTCCTCGGGCGAGGTCCTGACCAACAACCACGTGATCCAGGGGGCCACGAAGATCGAGGTCTCGATCACCGGGCGCTCGGGCACCTACGAGGCCACGGTGGTGGGGGCGGATCCAACGAACGACGTGGCCCTGCTGCAGGTCCAGGGCGTCTCCGGGCTCCCAACCGTCACGCTCGCCGACTCTTCAAACCTGGTCCTCGGCCAGCACGTCGTGGCCATCGGCAACGCCCTGGGACAGGGCGGCTCGCCGAGCGTCACCGAGGGCACGATCTCGGCCCTGGAGCGTTCGATCACCGTAGGTGGCGGCCTGGCGGGCGCTCGGCCCCTGACGGGGCTGATCCAGATGGACGCGCCGATCCAGCCGGGCGATTCCGGCGGCCCCCTCGTGGACTCCTCCGCTCAGGTGGTGGGGATGATCACCGCCGCATCACGGAGCGACTTCGGACAGTCTTCCTCGAGCATCGGCTTCGCCATCCCCTCCAACGACGCGCTCGCCATCGTGCAGCAGATCCGGACCGGGAACGAGAGCTCCACCATCATCATCGGGCCGGTTGGGTTCCTCGGTGTCGGCGTGCAGGACCTGAACCCGGACACCGTCGCCCGGCTGGGCCTGAACGTCACCTCGGGAGCGTTGGTGTTGACCGTGAGGCCGGGGACGCCGGCGGAATCGGCCGGGATCACGCAGGACTCGGTGATCACCGCCATCGACGGGGAGCGGGTCTCGTCGGCCGACGCGCTGGGGACGGCCATCCACCGACACGACCCGGGGGAGCAGATCGAGGTGACCTGGGTGGATGGGAGCGGGACCCACACGGCGACGGTCCGCCTGATCACCGGCCCCGCGGTCTAGGCTCCGCTCATCCCAATCAGTCCTGCGCGCTGCCTTGCCGGGGGAGGGCAACCCGGGGCAGAGTAGGCACATGCGGGCCAGGGGGAGGGTGTGGGGGCTCCTGCTGTTCCTGACGGTCCTGATCGCCCTGGTCGCCCTGTGGGAGGGCTATCGGGCCATCGGGCAGGCCACCGGCATGACCTGGCCATTCCCGGTCAACGAGCGGACCATGCCCCACATCCACGAGATCCTGGGCCAGCTGTTCGAGCCCTCCCGGCGGAACGGGCCGCCCCTGGTCACGGTCCTCCTCCAGGCAGCGCTGTTCACGGCGCGCGAGGCTGCCCTGGGGTTCGTCCTGGGAGCCTCAACCGGGTTCGTCCTGGGGGTCGCGCTCGCGCACTCGCGGCTGCTCGAGCGGGGCCTCCTGCCGTACATCGTGGCCTCGCAGACCATCCCCATCCTGGCCATCGCGCCCATGGTCGTTGTGTGGCTGGGGCCCGGCCTGTACTCGGTGGCCATCATCGCGGCCTACCTGACGTTCTTCCCGGTGACCATCAACGCGCTCCGGGGGCTCCGCTCCGCCGACCCACGCGCCCACGAGCTCATGGACTCCTACGCGGCGAACCGGCGATCGGTCCTGTGGAAGCTCAGGATCCCGGCCTCGATGCCGTACCTGTTCACGGCGCTGAAGATCTCGGCCCCGGCGAGCGTGGTGGGGGCCATCATCGGTGAGCTGCCGTCGTCGATCCAGGGGGGGCTGGGCGGGGCCATCCTGAACTACACCCTTTACTACATCACCTCTCCGGCCTCGCTGTGGGCCACGAACGTCGTGGCCGCCCTCCTGGGGATCACGTTCTTCGGCGTGGTCGTGGTGGTCGAGCGGCTGGTGGTGCATCGCGCACCGGAGCACGTCGCGTGAGCGCCGGGCCCATGCCCCGCCCCGCCGCCGTCACCCTCCGCGGCGTGTCCAAGCACTTCGCGGTGGGGGCCGGGCCGGGCGTGACCGCGCTCGCGCCGATCGATCTCGACGTCCATCCGGGGGAGTTCGTCTCGTTGATCGGGCCCTCGGGGTGCGGCAAGTCCACCCTCCTCCGCATCATCGGCGACCTGGTCCCGGCGACCGAGGGACAGGCCCTGGTGAACGACAAGCCGGCGCACCAGGCTCGCCTGGACCGCGACTACGGGATCGTGTTCCAGGACCCCGTCCTGTACGACTGGCGGACCGTGGCCCGCAACATCTCGCTCCCCCTCGAGATGCTCGGCTGGGACCGTCAGCGGCGGTCCACCCGGGTGGCCGAGATGCTGGACCTGGTGGAGCTCGGCGGGTTCGAGGGCCACTACCCCTGGCAGCTGTCGGGCGGCATGCAGCAACGGGTGTCGATCGCCAGGGCCTTGTCGTTCTCGCCGGCTCTCCTGCTGATGGACGAGCCGTTCGGGGCCCTCGACGAGATGACCAGGGAACGGCTGAACGGCGAGCTGCTCAGGATCTGGCAGCAGAGCGGCTCCACCATCGTCTTCGTCACCCACAGCATCACGGAGGCCGTGTTCCTGTCCACGCGGGTGGTGGTGATGTCGGCGCGGCCCGGTCGCGTGGTGGGGATCGTCGAGGTGGACCTGACGCAGCCCCGGACCGTGGACACCCGGGAGGACCCTCGGTTCTTCCGCCTGGTGACCGAGATCCGGGAGCGCCTGCGGCGGGGAGGCGCCGAGGAGAGCCAGATCCTGCCGGAGGAGGAGCTCCTGCTGGTGGAGGAGGAGCGATGAGCCTCCAACCGGTGGTCTTCCCGGGATCGCTCCACAGGGCCGGGCGCCGGGCCCGGGACTGGGCCCCGGCCGCGGCCGTGCTGGTCGCGGGGATCGTGGCCTGGCAGGGCCTGGTCACGGCGCTCGAGATTCAGCGGTTCCTGCTGCCCAAGCCGACCGAGATCGCCACGGCCCTCGAGGAGAACTGGGCCTACCTGCGCTATGCCGGCCTGTACACGTTCGGGGAGGCCGTCGCGGGCTTCGTCGTGGGGAGCGCCGTGGCCATCACGACGGCGCTCGTCCTGGCGCGGTGGAAGCCCCTCGGCCGGGCGCTGCTTCCCTACGCCATCGCCGCGAACGCCATCCCGATCATCGCGTTCGCGCCGATCTTCAACAACTGGTTCGGCCTGGTCAGCCCGGTCCCCAAGATCGCCATCGCCGCCGTCCTCGTGTTCTTCCCGGTCATGATCAACATGCTGCGCGGGCTGACTTCGGTGCATCCGTCCTCGATCGAGCTGATGCGCTCCTATGCCGCAGGAGAGGCCGCGACGTTCCGGCGAGTCCGCATCCCGAACTCGCTGCCCTTCCTGTTCTCCGGGCTGAAGGTGGCGAGCGTGCTGGCCATGATCGGGGCCGTCGTGTCGCAGTACTTCGGTGGGCTGCGCACGACCTCGCTCGGGCTGTTCATCAAGGAGAGTGCGGCGCTGGCGCGGTTCCCCGAAGCGTGGGCGGCCGTCGTGGTGGCGAGCGTCCTCGGGGTGGCCTTCTATCTGGCGATCGTGCTCGTCGAACGATCCGTCCTGCGGTGGCACCCGTCCGTGGGAGGCACGCGGGCGGGATGAGGAGGGGGGTGAAAGGGAAGCGACGATGGACTAGCCGGCTCGGATCGTCGAGGCAAGGAGGGGGTTCGATGCGTTCGTTCAAGTGGCGTTGGTTGATGGTGCTTGCCGTCGTGGCCGTGGTGGCGGCCGCGTGCGGAGAGGAGGGGACGACCGGCGGGGGCGGTGGCGCCGACAAGGTCACCCTCCAGCTCAAGTGGGTGACCCAGGCGCAGTTCGCCGGATACTACGCGGCCCTGGACCAGGGCTACTACGCCGACGAGGGGCTCGACATGACCATCCTTCCCGGCGGCCCGGACATCACGCCCGAGCAGGTTGTGGCGGGCGGCGGCGCGGAGTTCGGCATCGACTGGCTCCCCAGCCTGCTGGCCCAGCGCGACCAGGGCGTGGACCTGGTGAACATCGCCCAGGTGTTCACCCGGGCCGGCATCACCGAGGTGACGTGGAAGGACACCGGGATCGACTCGATCCCCGAGCTGGCAGGCAAGAGGGTCGGCGTGTGGTGCTGCGGGAACCAGTACCAGCTCTTCGCGGCCCTGGACAAGAACGGCATCGACCCCAACGACTCCTCGCAGGTCCAGATCGTGGACCAGCCGTTCGACATGAGCCTCCTGCTGAACCGGGACGTCGACGCGGCGGCCGCGATGACCTACAACGAGCTGGCGCAGGTGCTGGAGACGGAGAATCCGAAGACAGGCAAGCTGTACCAGCTCTCCGACCTGAACGTGATCAAGCTCGCCGACGTGGGGACCGGGATGCTCGAGGACGGCATCTTCGTCCGGGGCGACTGGATCGCCGATGAGGCCAACCAGGACATCGCCACGCGGTTCCTGAAGGCCTCCCTGAAGGGATGGGCCTACTGCCGAGACAACTTCGACAGTTGCCTGAATACGGTCCTGGCGAACGGACCGACTCTGGGGGAGGGCCACCAGCGCTGGCAGCTGAACGAGATCAACGCGCTCATCTGGCCGGCAGCGCTCGGCGTGGGCGTCATGGACCCCGAGCTGTTCGACATCACGGCGGACATCGCGCTGAAGTACGCTGTGATCTCCAACGCCGCGAGCTCCGACGCGTATCAGACGGATCTCGCTGCGGCGGCCGTGCAGGAGCTGCAGGACGAGGGCGTCGACGTGAACGGCGCGGACTATCAGAAGCTGAAGGTCGATGTGACACCCGGCGGTGAGTAGGGCGAGGGCCCTTCGAGGAAAGGAGCGGTGATGCTGTCCTTCGGCGTCACGTTCATGCTCGATCCGCCTCCGTCGCGCGTGGTGGAGTTGGCCAAGCTGGCCGAGGACAGCGGGTTCGACTACGTCTGGGCCTGGGACTCGCACGTCCTGTGGCAGGACGTCTACCCGGTGTTCACGCTGATCGCGACGAACACGAAGCGGATCCGGATCGGGCCGTGCGTCACGAACCCTGCCACCCGTGACGTCACCGTGACGGCGAGCGCCCTCGCCACGCTGAACGAGATCTCCGGCGGCCGGATGGTCATGGGGATCGGCCGGGGGGACAGCGCGCGCCGCGTGATCGGCAAGCCGCCGGTGACGGTGGAGCGTCTGGAGGAAGCGTGCCGCACGATCAAGGACCTCGCGGAGGGCCGCGAGGTGGACTACGAGGGCACGCCGACCCAGCTGAAGTGGGCCAAGGGGCCGCTGCCCGTGTGGGTAGCGGCCTACGGGCCCAAGGCGCTCCGGTGCGCCGGGCGGGTGGCCGACGGGCTGATCATGCAGCTCGCCGACCCCTTCATCGTCGAGTGGTCGCTCCAGTACGTGAAGGAGGGAGCGAAGGAGGCGGGCCGGCGATTCGAGGACATCCAGATCATGAGCGCCGCGCCCGCGTACGTCACCGACGACCTCCAGCACGCCCGGGACCAGGTTCGGTGGTTCCCGGCGCTGGTCTCCAACCACGTCGTGGACCTGGTCAAGCGGTACGCGACGACCGACCTGCCGCAGGAGCTGACCGACTTCATCAAGGCGCGAGACCACTACGACTACGCGGACCATGGCAGGACGGGCGCCGAGCACGCCTCGTTCGTCACCGACGAGGTGGTGGACCGATTCTGCGTGATCGGCACTGCCGAGCAGTGCCTGGCCAAGCTGAAGGAGCTCGAGGCGCTCGGCGTGGATCAGTTCAACATCTACTCGATGGTCGACGACCCCGCCGGGGTGATCGAGAGCTTCGGGAAGCAGCTGATCCCGGCGTTCGAAGGAGGAGGTAGGTCATGACCACGGTTCGGGCAGCCGTGATCCAGTGCTACGCCAACATGTCGAAGGAAGAGGCCATCGAGAAGCACGTCGAGCTGATCGGCAAGGCGGCCGCCGACGGCGCCAAGGTGACGTGCCTCCAGGAGATCTTCCACGGCCCGTACTTCCCGGCCGAGCAGGACCCCAAGTGGTACCGCACGGCCGAACCCGAGGACGGACCGACGATCACGCGCATGCGCGAGGTCGCGAAGCAGCACAACATGGTGCTGGTCGTGCCGTGGTACGAGGAGGCGCAGACCGGCGTGTACTACAACTCGGCCGCCGTCATCGAGGCCGACGGGACGCTCCTCGGCAAGTACCGCAAGACCCACATCCCGCACGTCGGGCCGTGCTTCTGGGAGAAGTTCTACTTCAAGCCGGGGAACCTGGGGTATCCGGTGTTCCAGACCTCCGTCGGCAAGGTCGGCCTCATCATCTGCTACGACCGGCACTTCCCCGAGGTCGGCCGGCAGGTCGGGCTGAAGGGCGCGGAGATCGTGTTCAATCCCTCGGCCACGGTCGAGTCGCTCTCCAAGTACCTGTGGCAGCTGGAGCAGCCCGCTACCGCCGTGGCCAACGGGTACTGGATCGCCGCGATCAACCGGGTGGGGGTGGAGAAGCCGTTGTCGACGGCCAAGTTCTACGGGTCCTCGTACTTCTGCGACCCCAGGGGGCAGATCGTGGCCCAAGCGTCGGACTCCGAGGACGAGGTGCTGGTGGCCGACCTGGACCTGGACAAGAACCGCGAGGTCCGGGACACCTGGCAGTTCCTCCGGGACCGCCGGCCGGAGACCTACGGCGAGCTCACGGAGCTGTTGCCATGAGTCCCCCCGGCGTATCGGGCGACGACGGCGACGACGGGGGCGCGGCCGAGCTGCTGGCCCGGCATCGCCAGGTCCTGCCCAACTGGATCGCGCTCTACTACAAGGAGCCCATCGAGCTGGTCCGGGCGGAGGGGACCAGGGTGTGGGACGGCGCCGGCAACGAGTATCTGGACTTCTTCGGCGGCATCGTGACCACGATCTCCGGGCACGTCGTGGAGCAGCTCGTCGCGGCGCTGACCGAGCAGGCGGAGAAGATCGCCCACACCTCCACCCTGTACCTGATCCGGCCCATGGTGGAGCTGGCCGAGCGCCTGACCAAGCTCGCCCCGATCGACTCGCCGTCGGGCGTCAAGGCGTTCTTCGTGGGGTCGGGAACCGAGGCCGTCGAAGCCGCGCTGCTCTTCGCCACCAGCTGGCGGCGGTCGAACGAGATCATCGCCCTCCGCAACTCCTACCACGGGCGCTCGTTCGGGGCCGTGGGCATCACCGGCAACAAGGGGTGGTCGGCCACCTCGTTCTCGCCGCTCAACGTGTCCTACGCGCTGGCCCCGTACTGCTACCGGTGCCCGCTGGGGCTGAAGTAT
>Ga0184610_1000142_pt1 | contig 18243 bp, 21 predicted proteins | sample PLM1_100_coex_FD_133011 | JGI IMG/M metagenome (GOLD analysis project Ga0184610, IMG submission 133011) | Groundwater sediment microbial communities from an aquifer in East River, Colorado, USA - PLM1_100_coex | ecosystem: Environmental > Terrestrial > Soil > Riparian zone | place: USA: East... | reverse complement strand
TAATGATAGCCACTGTTCTGGGAGTCGTCTTCCTGGCAGGACAGATCCTCGCGTGGCGGCAGCTCGCGGCGACCGGGATCTTTCTCGCCAGCAGTCCGCACAGTTCGTTCTTCTACTTGCTCACCGGCGCGCACGGGGTGCACATCCTGGGCGGGCTCATAGCCCTGTTCTACGCGGTCGGAAAGACGCGGACTACCGGCTCGGTCGAGGCGGTCTTCGAACCGGCCGCCACGTTCTGGCACTTCTTGGGCGTGCTCTGGCTGTATCTCCTCGTGCTTCTCTTCTGGATCTGAAGAAACTACGTTGAATGTTGAAGGTTGAATGTTGAATGTCAAAACAAAGTCCACTCCCAACCTTCAACCTACAACCTTCAACCTCCAACGCCAGGCGCGGAGGACCTGATGCACGTCACTGACGCAACAGAACAGGAGCGCCTGGTCGCCTCGCCGTGGGGCGGCGGGCAGTCCCCGTTTGCGGTTGGCTGGCCCAAACTGATGATGTGGCTGTTCCTCGTCTCGGACACGCTGACGTTCGCGGGGCTGCTGGCGGGGTACGGGGTGATGCGGATCTCCTTGGGGCGATGGCCGGTTCAGGGGGGGATCTTCAACATCTGGCTCGTCGGCGGGATGACCTTCATCCTTATCTGCAGCAGCGCCACGATGGCCGTCGCGGTCGCCGCCGCCAAGAGCGGGGATCGGAAACGCGTCACCCCATTCTTGCTCGCGACGGTCTTTGGCGGCCTGCTGTTCCTCGCCGGTCAGTACTACGAGTGGTCGCACTTCATACACGAGGGCGCGCGCCTCTTCAGCAACCCGTGGGGAGTCCCCCAGTTCAGTGCCACGTTCTTCATCACCACGGGTTTCCACGGCGCCCACGTCACCGGCGGCGTGATCTACCTCTTAATCACGGCGCTGCGCTGGGCCCGCGGCCGCATCCAGCCGGAAAGCATTGAGATCGCGGGGTTGTACTGGCACTTCGTCGATCTGGTGTGGGTGTTTATCTTTACGCTGCTCTACCTAATCTAGCTGACGGCAGCGCGGAAGCGCGGCGATGGAGACATTAATTGGCTGAAACGCACGCGGGCGGTTACAAGGTTTATCTGACTACCTGGATCTGGCTGCTGGTCATCACGATTCTGGAGATCGGGATCGTCTTGGTCCGCGTGCCCAAGACGCTCCTGGTCATCTCGCTGATCATCTTAGCCTTAATGAAAGCCGGCCTCATCATGGCCTACTTCATGCACTTGAGGTACGAGCGGCTGAACCTAATTTACGCGGTAGTCACCCCCATGTTCTTTCTCGCTATCGTCCTCTTCTCAATGCTCGGCCCCGACGCGCTCCACGTCTTCCGCTCCCGCTGATCCCCGCACGGCCTGCGCCGGGGTGATCGTAGCCTGAGGGGTTACGTCCCAGATCGGCTGCGCCGGGGAGGGCGGAGCTAGAGGGGTCCCCGTGGTAGTCGTAGTTCGGGGAGAGGCTCCGCCCTCCCCGAAAGCAGCCGCAATCGCTGTAGAAATCGAAAGGCCGGGCGCTGTTCGCACCCGGCCTCTTCCTTACGCTCTAGGAAACTCGGCCTAGAATCCATACCACTTTCTGAGCCAGCCTCGAAGCATATTCGATTCCTGCTTCTCAACCTTCACGATCCCCGCTGCGAAGGCTCGGTACTCCGACTTGCTGGCCTTCTTCGCGGCGACCGCGGCGATCGCGGCGCTCTGGTCCAGATGCGAGGCCATCATCGGGACGTAGGCCTTCTCCAGCCCGGCGCTCTTCAATGTGCGGACCTTCTTCACCGACGCCGTCTGGACGCCGACAACCCTCTTGCCAGGGCGCGAGCCCATCTTCTGCAGCCACTTCACCATCTGTCGGACCTGCGCGTTCTTGCGCTCAATGACGCGCTGGTTCCACTTCAGCAAGTCCTTATGGTCGGCGTTGAGCGTGGCCGCCATCGCGATCTCCACCGCCTCTTCGTGCACGGGGATAAGTGCCTTGAAGAATGCCGCGTCAAACGCCGAGCCGCTGAGGCCGTTCAGCGACTTGACCGTCGCGCTCGTCTGAGCCGTGATCGTTCCCGCCCCCAGCGCTGTGGTCGCGGCCAGCGCAAAAAGGAGTACAGTGAGAATGATTCGCATTGGGTTGGACACCCCGTCCTTTTCGAGACTCGACCGGGTTGGCCGGTCGGTACACCTGCACCCCCACACTTACCCATGACCGGGTCACAGAAGACCTCGGGTTAAGACGCCGGCTCGGCCCCTACTGTACTGCCGGGTTCCATGACAAACTTGCTACCCGGCTGGCGCTTGGCCTGGGCCTTCAGTTCTGACGCCGCCTCGCCGATCTTCAGGATGTTCGCGTGGCGCGCCGCGACCGGAACCCCGACGATCGTGAGGCTTGCCAGCGGCAGCTGCCCCTGACCCCCCTGGCCGTCCTTTGCGCTGATGAGTCCCCGCTCGCGGTCTTCCTCATCGATGAAATCAAGTACTCCGGCCTCAAAATGTTGAATGGCCGCCCTGGCCGCGAGCTCCGCTTTGCGAGGGTCCAAGATCAGCACGAAGTCATCGCCACTCGCGTGGCCTAGAAAATCCTGGGGCCCGCCGTACGTCCCCAGTGCTTCGGCGAGTAGGCGCGCGGTGAAGTGGATCAACTCGTCCCCACGCTCAAAGCCGTAGCGATCGTTGAATGCCTTGAAGCCGTCCAGGTCCACGTAGAGCGTCACGAACCCTTCGCCGCTCTCCATGCGCCGCCGGAGCTCCCGCTGGATCGCCTGAGTTCCGGGAAGTCCCGTCAGCGGGTCCTGATCCTTCCACAACCTGCTGAGCTCGCGCATGGAGTCACGGGTCTTGGCCAGGGCACGACCGAGCTGCCCGATCTCGTCAGGTCCCTGATCGGGGATCTCGATCGAGAAATCGCCCCGTGCAAGGTCCTGCGATACGCGTGCATATCGCGTGATCGGCTTCACGACCACCAGCGTGACGGACCACAGCAGCACGAGCGTGAGCACCCCGGTGGCCAGGAGCGCAATCACCGCCGCCTGGCGGATAAACGTCCACAGTCCGGCCTGCGCGGCGGTCAGTGCAAACTCGACTTCGACCGCCCCGGTCAGTCCGATTCGTTCGCGAACGGGAACGACGACCCGCAGCGCGGGGTTCCACAGGGTCTGCGTCACGGACGCCGCTGAAACGCCGTGCTCGACCGCCTCCCCCATGTCTGGGCTCCGATACACTCGGCCAAGATTTCGCTCGTTTGAAGCGGCAATGACGCGATAGCCATCATTGATGACACGAACGTTCCGGACGCCGGGTGTGCGTCCATATTTGCTGATGAATGCACGCACTTGCTCGGGTCGGGCCATTCCATGCGCACTGATCGAGTCAGCCAACACCTGAACCGCAGCGGTGCTGGCATCTCTCTGGGTGGACAGTTGAACGCGTTGCTGCTGCAAGGCCTGAACTATTGTGACCACTGCCAGCAGGCAGAAGACCGTTCCCAATAACACGACCGCAACTTTCGCGCGCAGCGTCCGCATGGAAAGTAAGATTTTGGTGAGGAAAGACTCTTCCATTTCCTTACCGACATGCCCCTGGGAAAGGGTGTCCCAGTCAGGCCTTTGTGTTTTAATGAGTCTCGGAGGTCAGATCTCATGGTCAAGCAATATCTGCTGGCGAGTGATTTCGATCAGACGCTGAGCTTCAACGATTCCGGCATCGTATTAAGTGAACTCGTCGGCATTTCCGGATATCAGGAGAAGGCTGCGGGCCTGGCTCGTCTCAACCTGGTGCAACAGGGAGGGGAACTCGCCTATCTGCTGCGGCACGATCCCGAGTTTCGACGTGTCAGGAAGGACCACCTGATCGAGGTCGGCCGGCGGGTGCGCCTGAAGCGGAACATCGGACTACTGACCCAGTTTCTCGAACAAGGGATTGCCGGCTACCACTTCGATTTCTACGTGGTGTCGGCTGCCCCCGAAGAGGTGATCCAGGCCGCCCTCGACGGGATCCTGCCGCCGGCCCACGTCATCGGCACCCGGTTCTCCTACCACCCGCAGACCGGCGAGATCGAGTCAATCATCCGCGTCCCGGCGGGCTACGGAAAGGTGGTCGTGGTGGATGAGCTGCAGGTGAGATTAGGCGTGCCCCGCGATCGTGTCGTGTATGTCGGCGACGGAAGCTCGGATGTGCACGTGATGCTCCACGTGGGACGTCAGGACGGGTTTACCATCGCTGTTTCGGAGTCCAAATACATCGCTCAGATCGCAAAACGCACCATCTTGAGCGACGATGCGCTCAGCGTGCTGGTCCCGATCCTCGAGGACATCGTCGGACTCGACGCGACCCACATCCGCGCGCTTTTTGAAGAGCACGGCTTCCTTATTCAAGAGTGGGAAAAGGTGCGCACCGATTGGCTGACGATCCGGGAGAGTATCCTCATCCAACCAGATCAGACGCAGACCCTAAAATGACCCCACGGTAGGTTCGACGGACAAGCACCTGGCACGGATGCCGGGAGGGAACACGATGGATTGGGACCGGGTTTACGTGACGGTGTGGTACGCCATCATTGCACTCGTCGTCATCATCGATCTCTATACGATCATCGATCGGCGGTCCATGACTCCTACCCTGACACAGGTCATTGTCCGCGAAGTACCGTGGTGGATCACAATGCCGTTTCTGGGCTGGATGTTTCTACACTTTCTAATCCGCTATGCGGGATGGGGTGAGTGGTTCTGACGGCCTCGTTCTGTTCGATGACGAACTTGCTCCCGGGTTGCCGCTTCGCCGTGGCTTTGAGCTCGGCCGCGGCTTCATCGATCTTGAAGATGCTCGCATGGCGCGCGGCAACGGGGACCCCAACGATGGTCAGACCGGCCAAGGGCAGCTGGCCGAGACCGGCCTCGTTGTCCTTGGCCATAATGTATCCACGCTCGAGATCCTCTCCATCATAGAAATCCAGGACACCAGCCTCGAACGCATGGACGGCCGCCTGGGCCACCGTATTGGCCCGGCGTGGGTTCACGATCAGGACAAAGTCGCCGCCGCCCACATGTCCAACAAAATCTCCGAGCCCCCCATAAGTCCGCAGCGTCTCCTGGAGCGTGCGTGCAGTGAACCGGATGACCTGATCGCCGCGCTCAAGTCCGTACCGTCCATTGAACGCCGTGAGAGAGTCCAGGTCGGCATACAGCGCGACGAACCCCTCTCCACTGTCTAGTCGCCTCCGCAGCTCCCGCTGCACCGCCTGGTTTCCCGGCAGACCTGATAAGTGATTTTCGTCCTTCCACGTTTTGCGCAGCGCTTGATTCTGCAGCTTATTGAGCTCTCGGAGGGAATCACGGGTCTTGACCAGCGTCCGACCCAACTGGCCAAGCTCATCGGCGCCCTGATTCGGGATCTCAATGAGCAGGTTCCCTCGTTCCAGATCATGTGACAGCTGCGCGAACCTGGTGATCGGCCTCACCACAATCAACGTCAGCGGCCACATCAACGCCAGTGTGAGCACGCCGGTCATCACCAATGAGACGGGTGCCGCCTGACGGACGAAAGGCCACAACCCAGCCTGAGCGGGAGGTAACGTAAACTCAACCTCGAGGGCTCCGATCAACCGGCTGCCCTGCCGGACCGGTGCGGTCACACGCAAAACTGGAGTCCATATCGCTCGAGAAATTGTTACCGCAGTGATGCCGTGCTCGACAGGTTCCTGCACATCGGGAGTTCGGTAGAGTCTCCCGGCGTTTCGCGGATTGGAAGCGGCAATGACCCGATAGTCACGATTCAGGACGCGGATGTGTCGAATGCTCTTCGATCGTACGTAGCTCTTGATAAGCAGGCGTAGCCGATCAGCACGAGCAAGTCCTTCGCGGCCAAGAGACTCAGCCAGGCTACCGGTAACCGCAACATTCACATCGCGTTGCGCGGCGAGCTGCTGACGCTGATCCCGGATGGCCTGAATGAGGGTGAGGATTGAGAACGTGACGAACACGGATGCCAGGAGCACGAGCGCTATCTTTGCGCGCAGCGAGCGCATCAGAGACCCTGCCACGGCTCCCGCATGTCATTACGGCATTGCCCGCCGTAGTCAAACGCCAGTCCCCCACTTCTAATTCTTAAGTTATGGGTCCGGCTGGTCTGCGACTTTGCTTCTAGCGGTGCTTGCGGGGAGGTCATCCATGGAATCAGTGAGCAACTGGAGCCGCCGGTGGGAGTCGAACCCACGACCCCCTCATTACAAGTGAGGCGCTCTACCACTGAGCTACAGCGGCCCGCACAAAAGTATACTACGGGATAATGGGAGAAAGGGATAAGGGGATAAGTAAAGCAAAAAGGACTAGGCTTTCACCTAATCCCTTTATCCCCTTATCCCTTTATCCCGTAGTCTAGTAGAAGCTTCTCTGCATTATCCGGTAATCTAGCAGGTCCTCATTCGCTTTCAGCCCGGCATAGATCCAGACGAACGGCGCAAGCAGTCCTCCGCTGAGAAACGCGATGCTCAGCAAGATGGCTCCGAGCACCCACATCCCAACGAGGAAATACCAGAAGGGTCCGAGGACCAGCGCAAGCCAGTTGAACCCGAGCCGCGGGGGCATCTGGCGGTGGTAGAGCGTGCCGAGCGGGTTCGCTTTGCGCTCGATACCGATCGGCCAGTCGAGCACCCGCTTCACCGCTCTCCCCAACCTCTGCCACAATCGCCGCAACAGTATCCCTCGGCCGGCTTAATCTTCCTCTTCTTCTTCTTCTTCTTCGACCGCCCGCTTGCCCACGCGCTCTTCTGGCGCTAGTTTGCCGGTCTGCAGATCGATGGTTTCATCCTCGATCTGGAGGCAGATCGCACAAGTACCCCTCATAAGCCCGTGCGGACAACGCTCGAGGAGCCATTTGCGGGCCTTCCGGGCCGATGCCTTTGGCCTGGCCCGAGCTGGGGTCCGGGTTGCCGTTCGTGTAGCCGCTCTCGCCAATCCGTTCACCGCCTCGTGGTAGTTCCGTCCGATAAGACGGATTTCTTGTTCTGTTTGTTCCCGCGTCTTGTCTATTGTACCCATCCACCGCAACGGCGCAACATCGATCTGATATTTAGTAGGAATTAACTAATTCCCTTCTTCGTCGACCAGGAGCACCGACTCGCCCTCGACCACCTGTTCGCCTTTCTGGTTCGTGCAGGCCGTCTTCAAGGTCAGGATTCGCTTCTCACTCCGGTATGAGACGACCTCGGCCTCTGCCGTGATCGTATCCCCAAACCGCACCGGCTTGAGAAACTTCAAGCTCTGTCCAAGGAAGATGCCTCCCGGCCCAGGGAGTTTCATCCCCAGGACGGCCGAGATCAACCCCGCGGTCAGCATCCCGTGTGCGATCCGCTCCCCGAACCTGCTGCGACGAGCGAACTCCTGGTTCACGTGCAGTGGATTGAAGTCCCCGGTGATCCCTGCAAAGGTGTACACGTCGGCTTCCGAAATCGTTTTGGTCACCGAGGCTCGTTGTCCCGGGTGGAACTCCCTCATGTGCCGACCTCCCAATTTGACGCATCGCGTAAGATTCTCTTGACAGTTATGACGCGGTGCGTTATATTTCCCTTACACCTCAATGCCTCAAAGGAGGCCGATCCATGAAAACAGCGAGGAAGACGCAGGAAGTGTTCGTCGAATCCAGCGCCAAGAACCGAGAGCTCATCAACCTGTGGGCGCAGGCCGGCCAGAATATCTTCGACCAGCTGGCGGTGGTCTCCGCGGCCACAGCCAAAGAAGGGATCCGGCTGTACTCGGAGCTCCATCGGGCGGCGGCAGACGCCGTAACGGAAGCACGAGATTACTGGCTTCGCTTCTACACCCCGGCTCAGGGCTAACGACGCGCGCGAGGACGAGAGGCAGTCGACCTGCCTCTCGTTTTTTGCTTTCTCGCCTTCCGCGCCTGCCGTTCGTCGGACACGGACAGCCCCGTGTGGGTCGCCCACTCTTGGAAGATTCGCTCGAACTCCCGCTGACTCGTCGCGATTGATCCCATACTGGCGCGCAGGCTTTTTGCCGCAAACTCGTCCCAGGCATCTCCGTATCTGATGAGCTGCGACAAGAACGCGGCGGGCAGGCTCGCGCGCCGACTCCGCGCAGCCTCAACCAGGATTTCTGTGAGGATCATCGCGGTGAGATCCTCACCCGTGTCGGCGTCGACCACGGACACGTCCCTGCCGTTCCGGATCATCTCTGCCACGTCCTCCAGCGTCACGTACCGACTCTCCTGGATGTCGTAGAGTTTTCGGTTTGAGTATCTTTTGATGACGCGCTTCATCGCCGCTTCTTTCCCTTCGCCCTGGACTGCGTGCGGGGTGGGATGCTGCCATGGATGAGTGATTCGATCCGCGACGTGAGCGCGCCGACCTGATCGGTAAGCACTTCGATCCGCTCCTCCATATCCGTGACTTGACGTACGACATTCGACAGCTGAGCGCGGGATGGCATTCCAAGCGCCTGCGCCATGTCGGCCGAGGCTTTCTGCGCTGTCGCCTGTACGGCAGTCCACTGCTCGAGGTATCTCCCAAGCGCCTGCGCGAAGGCTTCGGTTCCCATCGCTTGCTCGAGGGCTTTCCCCCACGACGCAATCCACTTGTCCAGGAACTGCTTCCACTGCGCCATGAGGTCAGGACTGACCGGTCCTCGAGCCATGAGCGCCGCCCAGGCGGCAATCCCCTGGTCCATGAACGGGCGCCAGATATTCCCTTCTCCCATTTGTTGCTTCCAAAATTCTAGTAGTGCTTCCGGCCCGGTCTTTGTGGCCATCCTCTCACCCCACTGTATCGTGCTCGACCAACCAGCTGTGTATCTTAGGCCAGCAGTGAACCGGGGCGCTGCGCCCGGCGATGAGCGAGATATGTCCGCCGGGGAGCTCGAGGTACTCTTTGTCCGTGCTTCCCACGACTTCAAGCAGCGCCCTCACGCTTTCCGCCGGCACAATGTGGTCCTCCTTTGCTCCAACGGCCAGCACGGGGCAACGAACAGATTGCAGGCGGACCGGCCGACCAGCATAGCGCAACTCACCTCGAATCAGGCGATTGTCCTGGTAGAACGACTTGATCCACTCCCGGAAAAACTCGCCGGGCATGGGCTCGTAATCGTTGGCCCACTGATTGAGGGCTTTGAAGCCGTCAATGTAATCCTTATTCCAGAGGTTCCACCACAGGTTGAGCCGCGAGGTGAATTCCATGGTCGGCTTGAGGAGCTTCATCCCCGCCATGACCATCTCGACCGGGAGCTGTCCGAATGCATCCACGACTTTGTCCGCATCGAAATACCGCTTGTCGAGCCACACGCCGAAGAGACCCGATTTCGCGAAATCGATCGGCCCGGCCATGTTGATGAACGAGACTACGGGGGCCTCGGGCTCTAGGCCGAGATACGATGCGGTGAGCGTGGCGCCCATGCAGTATCCCAGCATCGAGAGCTGCTCAGCGCCTGAGGTGTCCAGCACCTTCCGCACCATCCGGGGCAGGACCCGGGTAATGCACTCGCCCATCGTCAGATCGCGATCCTCCGGGCCAAACTGCCCCCAGTCCAGCAGATAGAAATCGAATCCGTGCCCGGTCATGTATTCGATGAAACTCCCTCCCGGAGTCAGATCGAAGACGTATGGCCGGCTCAGCCCGAGGTTGGGAACAAATAACAGCGGTACGTGCCGCGACTTGGAGGACGCATAGCGATAGAGTCGCGCTTTGCCTTTCCGGTAGATCTCCTCGCGGGGAGTTGCGCCGACCACTGCCGGTGCCGGATTCAGCATCAGGGTGGCAAAGTTGGTCATGCGCTGCGCATTGCGCTGCATCTCCTCTTGCCATCGGGCCGTGTCATCAGCAAGGCGTTCGGGCATTCACACTACCTCCGTTGGAGTTATCGGGCAGTCCATCCGCCGTCGATGCTCAACGCAGCACCGGTAATCATCCGTGCTTCATCGGTGCACAGGTATCTGACCAGCGCCGCGACTTCCTCCGGTTCGATCAACTGCTTGATGGCCGCGGGCTGGAGCATGACCTTTTCGACCACCTCTGTTTCAGGAATCCTATGCACCCGCGCCTGGTCGGCGATTTGGCTCTCCACAAGTGGGGTGCGGACGTACCCGGGGCACACCGCGTTGACGGTGACGCCGGATTCCGCAACCTCCCACGCCGCGACCTTCGTAAAACCGACGATGCCATGTTTCGATGAGACATAGGCAGATTTGAACGGCGACGCCACGAGCCCGTGGGCCGATGCGATGTTGATGATCCTCCCCCACCGCCGGCTGATCATGGCCGGCAGCGCGTACTTGGTACACAGGAATGTACCGGTCAACATGACCCCGACCAGACGATGCCACTTCTCCTCGGGATACTCGGTGATCGGCGCCACGTACTGTAGCCCGGCGTTGTTGACGAGGATATCAGCGGGACCGAATGTTTGCGCCACAACGTCGACCATCGCGCGCACAGACGTCGAATCGGAGACGTCGACCGACGTGGCTGCGGCACGCCCGCCCCCATCCTCAATCTCGCGCACAACGTGCTGTGCGCGTTTCTCATCGAGATCGGCCACGCCAACTGCCGCGCCCGCTTCGGCCAGCGCCAAGGCAATGGCCCGCCCGATCCCGAGCCCGCGCCCGTCACCATCGACACTTTTCCTTCGAGTGTAGGGGGATTCATAGTCCCAGGTACGCGGCCTTCACCTGCTCGTTTGCGAGCAGCTCTGAGCCGGTGCCCTCCAGCACAATGCGCCCGTTTTCGATGACGTAGCCGCGATGAGCCATCTGCAGAGTCTGCCGGACGTTCTGCTCGACGAGAAGTACCGTCAGACCGTGCCGGTTGATCTCCTGCAGCGTGCGAAACAGCGTCTGTACCAGCACCGGGGCCAGCCCAAGAGATGGCTCATCCACCAGCAGCAGCTTCGGCCGCGCCATCAACGCTCTGGCCACCGCCAGCATCTGCTGCTCACCGCCGCTCATCGTGCCAGCGAGCTGGTGCTGCCGCTCACGCAACCTCGGGAAGAGCGTGAAGATCTCCTCCGTCGTCTTCTCGCGGCGTTCCCAGGCACCAGGCACAAAGGCCGCGCCCAGCTCGAGGTGGTCGCGCACCGACATCGCGGGAAACAGCTGGCGCCCCTCCGGCACATGCGCAATGCCCATGCGCGCGATCGCCGCGGTGGGGCGTCCTGTGATCAACCGGCCTTCAAACGCAACCTCTCCCCGCGGCGGCAGCACACCGGTAATCGCCCGCAGCAGCGTCGTCTTTCCGGCACCGTTCGCACCGACCAAGCAGACGATCTCGCCAGGATTCACGCGCAGACGGACATCCCACAATACCTGGATGCGGCCGTATCCGGCGTGGATCCCACCGAGATGCAGCAGTGCACCGTCAGTCCCGTTCCAACTGGTTCGCTCAGGTTGCTTGTCTGCCATATTAGAATCCTAGAAGCAAGATCTCGATCCGCTGCTCTGGCCGCATCCAGTTGGAACGGGGTCAGTGCTGATGGGTGTCTCCTTCTTCCGTTCCGAGATACGCCTCGATCACATCTGGGTCCGCCGCGACAGTCTGGAAACTGCCTTCAGCGATCTTCTTGCCGAAGTTCAACACGGCGACACGGTCGGCGAGGTCCCGCACGCTGCTCATCACGTGGTCAATCAGCAGCACAGTGACCTCGGTCTCTCTGACCTGCCGGATCACGGCCACCGCCTGGCGGGCTTCGGTCGGCGTCAGCCCGGCCATCACTTCGTCCAGCAGCAGCAGCCTCGGGTGCGTGGCCAGCGCCCGGGCAATTTCCAGCCGCTTCAGGTTCGCGACGCCCAGGCCGGTGACGTCCCGATTCACGAGTTGGTCGAGGCCGACCATGTGGCAGATGGCCTCCGCATCGCGCCGCGCTTCGGCCAGCGACTTGGGGACAGTGTGACCGAACAATTCACCCGTCATGACATTCTCTACGACGGTCATGTCGTGGAACGGCTGCATCAGCTGAAAGGTCCGGCCGATTCCCAGGTGTGCGCGGGACGCAGGCTTGATCTCAGTAATGTCAGCGCCGTCAAGAACGATGCGGCCCCGATCCGGACCCAGCAATCCGGAGATGAGATTGAACGTGGTCGACTTTCCGGCCCCGTTCGGCCCGATCAGTGCGAAGATCTCGCCCGGACGCACATCGAGCGAGAGGCCGTCCACGGCCACGAGACCGCCGAAGGCCTTGGTCACCCCGTCAAGGACCAGCAGGCTCACGTGTCTCCTTCCGACCCGTTGCCAGGCCGGATTTCACCGAGGCCCAGACCCCGATGAGTCCGCGCGGCATGTACAGGATGACAAGGGCAAGGATGAGCCCGTAGATGATGGGATAGCCGCGCTGGACCGTGGACCGCAAGATCTCTTCGCCGACCCGCAATACCACCGCTCCCAATATCGGGCCGGCAGTCGTGTACAGGCCGCCGAAAATTGGTGCCACGAGCGCGCCCACGGACACGGCAAGGCTGTAGACCTCGATGGGGCTGATGAACAAGAAGACGTGCGCGTAATAGGCGCCGGTGATACCGGCGAAGAAGGCGCTGATCATGAAGGCCAGCACCTTGAAACGCACGACGTCCACGCCCATGGCGCCGGCCACCGCTTCGTTGGTGCGGATCGCCGTAAATGCGAAGTGCCACCGGGATCGGTTCACCATCCATGACACCACGACGGCGAGCAGCAGGACCGCAAGGATGAACAGATACTGGGGCACCCGCTGGCCGCCCAGCAGCGGGGGCACCACGAGTCCTGTGGCGCCACCAGTAAACCGCAACTGATTCGTGATCACGCGGAGGGTCTCGCTGAAGGCCAGCGTGCCGATCGCAAAGTAAATCCCCCGCAGCCGCAGCGTCAGCATTCCCAGACCCGCCGCAACGACCACCGCAACCAGGCTTCCCAGCAGCATGCCGAGGAAAATTGGAAGACCCATCCGCGTCGTGACGAGTGCCGACGTGTAGGCGCCCAGGCCATAGAATGCCGCATGGGCAAGGGACAGCTGGCCGGTGCGGGCCAGCATGTCCCACGAGAGAGCCAGGATGGCAAAGCTGATGATGTTGATGGCGATCTGCAGATAGTACGGTTGGGTGCGGTTCGCCCAGAATGGGAACGCGACAGCGGCGACGAGGACGACGGCCAGCGCAAGGACCTGGACGGCCTGCCGCCCGTTCATTTGAAGAGCCCCTGTGGCCGGACCAGCAGCACGAGCAAGATCAGCAGGAAGAAAACCCCTTCCGCCCACCCTCCGCCCTGTGGCACGTAAAACTCAACGAAGGCCTCCGAGAGTCCCAGGACGAGGCTTGCGTAAATCACGCCGTTGATATTGCCCAACCCCGCGATGACGATGATGGCAAACGCTTTCAGAGTGTACAAGAGGCCGATGAACGGCGAGACGGAGAGTTGCAGCGTGATCATGAGTCCGGCGGTGCCGGCGAGCGCTGTCGATAGACCGAACGCGAGCAGATACACTCGGTCCACCTCGATCCCGAGGAGGCTGGCGCCCAGCCTGTTCTGCGCGACGGCACGCATCGCTTTGCCGATCCGAGTTCGGCCGAGCACCGCGTAAAGGCTCAGCGTCAACGTCATCGCCACCGCGAAGACGAGGAGCTGAGGCAGGCCCACAGTGAACGGCCCGAGCGAAACCGCCGTGGCTTTGTAAGATACCGTCGCCACGCGTGGATCTCCGGTCCACAAAATGATGGCCAAGTTCTGCAAGAAGATCGAGATGCCGAAGGTGAGCAACATCTGGTTCAGCTCCGGCGCTCTGAGCACGCGCTGGATCGCCGACCGGTAAGTGAGGCTCCCGATGAGGAAGATGGCAGCCGCCCCGAGAGGGATCGCCGCCAGTGGATCCACCCCGTAAGAAGCGAACAGCCAATAGCCCATGTAGGCGCCCAGCATAAGGAACTCGCCGTGCGCGAAGTTCACGATGCCGATGACCCCCACCGACAGTGCCAGCCCCACCGAGGCGAGCGAATAGAGCCCCGATCGGAGCACACCGAAGATGAGCATTTGGATGAAGGTCTCGATGGATACGGCTCCCGCGAGACTTAGAGGGCCTGGGGCCTAGGTTTCCAAACCCTCAGCCCCAAGCCCTAAGCCTTTCCTTACCTGTACAACGCCGGGTAGACGAGCCTGCCTCCTGCAACCTCCTGCGGCCACACCACGACCTGCTTGCCGTTCTGCCACTGGAACGCAATCAGCCTGGTGAAGCCCTGGTTCTGGCCCTGGATGGATCGCTTGAACGTGAGCCGCATTCCGATCGGCCCCTCGTAGTCCGTCGCTTTCATTGCCCGAGTGAGCACGGCGAGATCCAGGCTGCCCGCGCGCCGAATAGCATCAGCGACCGTGATGAGGTTTGTATAAGCCAGCGGTGCCCAGTACGAAGTGGGTTCCTCGTTGAAACGTTCACGGTACCGCCTCACAAAGGTGCGCGAAGCAGGGTGGCCGTTTTCGGCGGTCCACAGCGCCATCCCGGCCATGTTGTTTCCGGCGGCCAGCTTCTCGAACCCGACCGGCCACGAGGGTGGAGCGGCCAGGATCAGTTTCGGGGAAAACCCGACCTGCCGTGCCTGGGTGGCCACCGGCACCACGTCCTGATCGAAGCCCACCAGTACGAAGACATCCGCGTTGGCCCCCTTGGCCTTTGTCAGCAAAGGCGTCAGGTCCGGCGAGCCGGTCTTGAAGGTCTCGGTCGACGTGATGGTGATGCCATGGTTCCGGGAGAAGGCTCCTGATTCGATAACGGCACTGGAGCCGAATGGACCGTCCTCGGCGGCAACTGTGGCGGTCTTCGCTCCTGTACTGCGGATGAAGCGCCAGGTCGAGTCGGCGTTGTTGTACTGCCAGGGGTGATAGTGGAAGAACCAGTCGGCGTCCTTGAGCATCGTCTCAAAGCCCGGGAACGCCGCGCCGGTCCAGGCCATTAGGATGGGTCGCTGCAGAACCTGAGCGCCGACCGCGATCGAGGTGGCGGACTGGAGTCCGCCGACCAGGATATCAATACGGTCCCGGTTCACTAACTTCAGGAAGGCCGCGGCCGCCGTTGGCGGATCACCGCGGTCGTCCTCGATGATCAACTCTACCTTTCGGCCCAGCGGTGGATTCTGGTTGATCTCGTCCAGTGCGAGCGTGTAGCCCTTCTGCATGGCCTGACCACTGACGCCGACCGGTCCGGTGAGCGGAATGATCACGCCGATCTTGATGGTCGCCGCCTGGCCTAGTACGGGCTGGTATCCGGCAGCCATTACCAATGACACCAGCACCAGCAGGATCGTCATAGCTCGTAACAACTTCATCGTTTGTCCTCCTCTGTCTCGATATGATCGTGCAGCCTCTGCCACAGCCTTCCCACCTCCCCGACCACTAGGTTGCTTCCGCTAATTTGCCTGAAGGAACTCGATGATCATCCGGTTCGCCTGCTCCGCATCCTCCCACAGCACAAGGTGACCGGCGTCCTCAAAGATATGCAGCGTGGCATGCGGCAGCTTCGCCGCCAGCAACTCTGCGTTGCGGACCGGCACCACCTGGTCTCTCCCGCCGTGCAAAACGAGCACCGGATGCTGGAGTGCACCCAGCCGGTCTTCCGTGTTGTGCTGCATCGAGGCCGCCAGTTGACGGTGATACGACGGCAGCGGCTGCGGATGGTTCACGCGCCACTTCGCGTACGTGTCGATGTCGCGCGCATGCTGCTGCGGATAGTCAGTTCCGAACTGTAATGCGAGAAAAGCCCTCAGGTCGCGCTCGGGATCGCCGGTGCGCGAGAGCAACACCTGGGTCGTTTGCGGCGGGATCGGCTCGCTGTTCAGGCCCCCGAATGAGGTACAGCACAACACCAGCCGGCGCAGCCGCTGCGGATACGCGAGCGCAAACTCCTGTGCAATAAACCCGCCCATCGAAGCGGCGACGAGATGAGCCGATGGAATTTCCAGCGCGTCGAGCAAGCCCGCGACATCGTCGGCCATCGTTCGAAGCGTATACGCCACCTCGGGCTTGTCGGACCGGCCGGCATCACGATTGTCTACGGCAATCACCGAAAAGCGCGCAGCGAGCGCGGGAACCTGTTGGTACCAAAAATGCCCGTCTGCGCCCAGGCCCGACAGCAGCACAATTGCCGGACCGGATCCCGTCATCTCGTAGTAGAGGTTGATACCGTTTGCGCGCGCGTGGGGCATCGGCTAAACCTTCGGCCGTTCCGCCGGCGAGAACTGGTCGCGCAGCACACGCTTGAGCACTTTCCCTGCGGCGTTTCGGGGGAGGATGTCGGTGACCGCAATCGATTTGGGAACTTTATAGCGGGCGAGCCTGCCCTCACAAAACGCTTTGAGATCTTCATACGTGAGGGTCTGCCCCGGCGCGAGCACCACGATCGCTTTGGGCACCTCACCCCATCGGTCGTCTGCGACACCAATCACCGCGACATCAGCGATCGCGGGGTGGCGGTACAGTACCTCCTCCACCTCAGCCGGATAAATGTTCTCACCGCCGGAGATGATCATGTCTTTCTTGCGATCGACGATGTAGATGAACCCTTCATCGTCAAGACTGGCCAGGTCACCGGTTCGGAACCACCACCCCGCGTACCCCGATGCGTCTCGAGGACCTTCGGCGGGCGGCGCGAAGACCTCGGCCGTCGCCTCGGGCCGCTTCCAGTATCCCGAGAAGAGGTTTGGGCCGCGGGTCCATACCTCGCCGATCTCGCCGGGCCGGACGTCGCGCCCGTCCTCATCAACCACACGAACCTCCACATGCAGCGCCGCCTTCCCGGCCGAGCCCGCCTTCCGAAAGGCGTCCGCAGCAGGAATGAGAGTGCACGTCGGCGCCGTCTCGGTAAGGCCGTAGCCCTGCTGGAAGAGCAGTCCCCGGTCACGAAAGGCCTCGATGATTGTGAGGGGACAGGGCGCCCCGCCGCAGCTGAACCGAACCCGGCGCAGGTCGGCCTTCTGGAACGCGTCGCTCTGGAGCAGCATCCGGTAGATCGACGGTACCCCGAACATTGCGGTGACGTCGTGCGCGCTGATCAACTGCACCGTCTCCTCTGGATCAAACTTCCGCTGCAGCACGGCCGTGGCGCCCAGGTGCAAACTCGGCAGGACGATCAGCCCGACGCCTCCCGAGTGAAACATCGGCAGCAGGTTCAGTGTCACGTCCGCCGCTGTAAGACTCACCGCGGTGCTGATGTTGATGCTGTTCCAGAACTGCGCGGCCTGCGTGAGGACGGCGCCCTTCGGCCGACCCGTCGTTCCCGAGGTGTACAGGATCAGCAGCGGATCGTCGAATCGCCCGCTAGGCGTGGCTGCCTTCTGTTCGGACAATTCCGCATACGGGCGGGCCCACGGGAGCGGTCCTGCGGGATCGGAGAACGCGACAAAGGTCTCCAGCGTTCGGGCCTCGGGCTGTTTGCGCAGCGCTTCCGCCAGCGGCCCCAACTCGGGATCCACGAAGAGAATCGCCGGCTCACTATCGCCCACTTGGAAGGCGAGCTCTGCAGCGGTGAGACGCCAGTTCAACGGCGCCACGATCGCGCCGATCCTCGCAGCCGCGAAGATCACCTCGATGTACTCGGCGCGGTTGATGGACAGCACCGCCACCCGGTCCCCGCGGCGCACGCCGAAGGCCTGCAGCCCGCCGGCGAGAGCCGCCACCCGGTCGCGGAGATCCCGATAGGTGAGTGCGTGGTCTCCGTCGATCAACGCCGGTTTCGTCGGGTTGATATCGGCCCGCCGTTCCAACCAGTGCCAGATGCCCCACATCACCATCTGATCGCCGTCGCAGCCCACGTGTACCCGGTCCCCGCCGACAGCGCCACAACCAAGTCACCACGGTTCAGCAGCCCGCGTCTTTCGGCTTCGGACAGTACGACAAACGGATCGATGGATGACATATGTCCGAACTCCTCGAGGTAGAGCGATTGATGCGGCTCCAGTCCGAGCGTCCGGAGCAACTCCTCGTGGAGTGAGCGTTTGGTGTGCAGCATCGCGAGAAAGTCGATGTCATCGACGGATAACCCACTGTCCTCCACGGCCTTACGGGTCACGGTCACGAAACGCTGTAAGGAGACTGGGTCGAGTCGCGCCCTCATACGGTCAACATCAGGCACATCCACGCGGTGCATGTCCCGTTCCAAGGTCTCCGGGGACGGCGGATGCACAGACCCGCCGGCCGGAATCATCACGTCGTCGGCAAACGATCCGTCGGTCACCGCCGCTGTGGCGAGGATCTCGTGGCCGCCGCTCGGCCGGACGAGCGCCGCCGCGGCACCGTC
>Ga0184610_1000141_pt1 | contig 18387 bp, 10 predicted proteins | sample PLM1_100_coex_FD_133011 | JGI IMG/M metagenome (GOLD analysis project Ga0184610, IMG submission 133011) | Groundwater sediment microbial communities from an aquifer in East River, Colorado, USA - PLM1_100_coex | ecosystem: Environmental > Terrestrial > Soil > Riparian zone | place: USA: East... | reverse complement strand
GGCGGGTTCGGCACCCTCGAGGAGCTGCTCGAGGTGATCACGCTGCGCCAGCTCTGCCTGCACGACCGGCCGATCGTGCTGCTCAACACCAGCGGCTACTACGACCCCTTCCTGGCCATGGTCCGGGCCATGGTCGAGCAGGGATTCGCCCCGGCCGGCGAGGGCGACCTGTTCGAGATCGCCGCCACCCCCGCGGAGGCACTCGACCTGGTCGAGGCCGCGATCGCGGTGGGCGCCGGCCGGACCACGGCCCTCGGCGAGCCCCCCGCCGAGGCCCTGGCCGAGGACTGGACCGCGGAGCTGCCGGCCTCCCAGTGAACCGCCCGCCCGCGCTGCCGCCACGGCGGGGCGGAGGCCTTCCCGGTCGATCCCAGGTCGGCGCGCTCACGTCAGCGGGAAGGGCGGCTCCCGCCACGCCGGGGTGCCGCTGACCTCGACGGTGGTCACCCACTTCACCCACCAGAAGCCGCGCCGGCCGGGTGCCACCAGGCGGGCCGGGAAGCCGTGGCCGGCAGAGAGCGGCCGGCCGGCGAGCCTGGTGGCGAGCAGCAGCGAGCCAGCGGCCGACCAGGGCACGCGCCGGCGGTACCCGGTGCTCGACATGACCAGGATGCTGGCGCCCTCGCCCATGCCGGCGAGCAGCCGGTCCAGGCGCACCCCCTCCCAGCGGGCGGTGGCGTACCAGCCGCCGGTGCAGTCCAGGGTGGCGTCCACCCGGTCCGACCAGGCGGCCAGCTCGGCGTAGCCGACCAGCCGGCGCTGGCCGCCGGCCAGGACCTCGAGCCGCCAGGTGTCGGGATCGATGCTGGGCACCCGGTCGTCGAGCCACTGGGTGACCGGGATGCGGTCCGGGTCGCCGCCAGCGGGCAGGGAGCCGGTGAAGCGCCGCCCCGCCCCGGGCAGCCCCGAGAGCCGAACGAGCCCCTCGACGCCGAGCCAGGCCAGGCCCGCCCCGGCGGCCAGCGCGCCGAGCCGGAGTGCGGTACGGCGCGAGAGGTCGGTGCGCCTGGGCCGCACCCGGCGCGCCCAGGCGTGCCAGGCGAGCAGGGGCACCGCGAGCAGCGCCGCGCCGACGTGGACCTGCATGGCCGTGACCGGGCCGAGGGATCCCGCGCCGGCCGCGTGGAGCACCCCGGCCGCGACCGCGGTGGCCACGAGCACCGCGAAGGCGACCGACAGGCCCCGTCCCGGCCGTCCCGGCCGGGCCAGGCTCCGGCGGGCGATGGCCGACTTCCACGGGCTCAACAGCAGCAGCGCGAGCCCCGCGATGCCGTGCCCGATCACCACCCAGCGCCCGGCCGGGGTGCCGGCGGCGAACGCCAGCCCGCCGCTGGCGAGCGCCACCACCAGCAGCGCGAGCAGCGTCAGGTTGGTCGAGCGGGCAGGCATCAGGCATCGATGTTCCACCCGCGGGCGCCAGCCCGTCGAGGGTTCTGCCGGATCAGCTCCCCAACGCGACCGGCGCCCTGGCGGCGCCCTTGCCCGCGCCCGGTCCGGGTCCGCCGGCGCGTTCGGCGGCGGTGTCGTCCTCGCCGAACTCCGCGCCCAGGCGGCGGTCGGGGACCACGGCGTGGTAGCGGCCGAACTCGTGCAGGCCGACCGACTCGGCCACCTTCGCGGAGGCGAAGTTGTCCTCGGCGTGGTTGTAGAGGACCGCGCGACCTTCGGCGAGCACGGCGCGGGCGGCGGCGGCCACCACGGCGCGGGCCAGCCCACGGCCCCGCGCCCCCTCCGCCGTCCCCACCGCGATCTCCCGGAGCCGGTCGTCGTAGCGCTTGAGCACGGCGGTGGACAGCACCTGGCCGTCCTCGAGCACCACCCAGGCGTCCCCGGTGAAGTGCCCACGGACCCAGTCGGGCAGGCACGGGTCGGCGGTGTCGACGATCTTCACCGGCACCGCCGGCGGGGGGATGGCCACGCCGGTCCGGGCCACGCCCGAGAACATGTGCCCGGGCAGCTCGGCCGCGACCGCCTCGAGCGAGGGCCGGATCGTGGCCGGCCCTCGCAGGTGGATGGAGAGCAGCCGGGCCGCCTCGGGCGCGACCGCCACCACCGCCCCGCCGTCGCGGGTGAACGCGCGCACCGGCAGGCTCGGGTGGGGGACCTCGGCCACCGCGACCTCGCCGGGGACCAGGCGCTCCATGGGCAGCCGGAAGCGGTCGGCGAGCACGGCCATCACCACGGCGTCGTTGTCGACGGATGCGAGCATGCGGCAAGCGTAGCGGTTCCCTGGCGGTCGCCGACAGACCCGTGCCCGGCGACCGCGGGCCGGTTTGCTACGATCCGGGCCATGGCCGCCCTGCCTCCCGCGCGCGCGGGCCGGGGAGCGCCGCCCGGGGCGGTCTCCGGCGCCGGCTACATGGCCCGGGGCATGCGCACGTTCCTGGCCACCCCGGCCGTCTGGCTCCTCGGGCTCGTCCCCGTCCTGATCGCCGGCCTGCTCGTCCTCGCTCTGCTCGCTCTGCTCGTCGGCAACGTCGGCGCGGTGGCGACCTGGCTCACCCCGTTCGCCGACCGCTGGTCGGCTGGAGCCCGCGGCGCGCTCCGGGACGCCGTCGGCGTCGCCGTCGTGCTCGGCGCGCTGCTGCTGGCCGTGCTGTCGTTCGCGACCCTGGCCAACGTGATCGGGCAGCCCTTCTTCGAGCGGATCTCCGACCGCGTGGAGCGCGACCTGGGCGACCCGCCGGCCGGGATCGACAGCCCCTGGTGGCGGACCCTGCCCAGGGCCACCGTCGAGTCGCTGGTCCTGTTCGCGCTCATCCTCGGCGTCAACCTCCCCCTTGTCCTGCTCGGCCTCACCCCCGTGATCGGCCAGAGCCTGGTCCCGGTGGTGCAGGCGGTGGTCTCCGGCTACCTGCTCTCGGTCGAGCTGCTCGCGATCCCGCTGGAGCGGCGCGGGCTGCACCTGCGGGGGCGCCTGCGCTTCGCCTGGTCGCACCGGGGCCCGGTGACCGGGTTCGGGGTGGCGGCGTTCCTGCTGTTCCTGGTGCCGTTCGCCAACGTCGTGGCCATGCCGGGCGCCGTCATCGGCGGGACCCTGCTGGTCCGCCGGCTGACCGGCGCCCGAGACCGCTGACCGACCCGCCTGAAGCGCGGGAGGCCCGTCTGGCGAGGCGCGGGAGGCCCGTCTGGCGAGGCGCGGGAGGCCCGCGCCGTGTCGGCCACGGGCGGTATCCTGCCCGCCGGAGAGAAGCCGGGACAGGACGAGGAGGCGCGAGCGTGCGGGTCGGCGTGCTGGGAGCGACGGGCCGGATGGGCCAGGCGACCTGCCGGGCGGCCCTGGCCGCCGACGACCTCGAGCTCGTCGCGGTGGTGGCCCGCGCTACCGGGGTGGGGCGTGCGCTGCGCACGGTCGTGCCCGAGGCGCCGCCGGACCTCCTGATCGGCCAGGACCTGTCCGACCTGATCAGCGCCGAGGTCGAGGTGGTGGTGGACTTCTCCGCCCCCGACGCCACCATGGCGGCTGCCCGGACCCTGCTGCCCGAGGGGATCCACCTCGTCTCGGGCACGACCGGCCTGCCCGACGGGGCCATGGAGGAGCTTGCCTCCCTGACCAGCGACGACGACAGCGGCAACGCCGTGTGGGCGCCCAACTTCGCGCTCGGCGCGGTGCTCGCCATGCACTTCGCGGCCATCGCGGCCCGCTTCTACCCGGGGGAGATCATCGAGGAGCACCACGCGGCCAAGGCCGACGCGCCCTCGGGCACCGCCATCCGGACCGCCCGCGCCATCGCCGCCGCGCGGGCGGCCGCGCCGCCCGCCCGCCCGGGCGCTGGACCTCCCGCCGATCCTGGCGCCGGTCCTCCCGCCGATCCTGGCGCCGGTCCTCCCGCCGATCCTGGCGCCGGTCCTCCCGCCGATCCTGGCGCCGGACCTCCCGCCGATCCTGGCGCCGGACCTCCCGCCCACCCCGGCGCCGGACCTCCCGCCCACCCCGGCGCCGGACCTCCCGCCCACCCCGGCGCCGGACCTCCCGCCCACCCCGGTCGGGAGCTGGTCCCCGGCGCGCGCGGGGCCGAGATCGACGGGGTGCGGGTGCACTCGGTGCGCCTGCCCGGTCTCGTCGCCCACCAGGAGGTCGTGTTCGGCGGCCAGGGCGAGCTGCTGACCGTGCGCCACGACTCGCTGGACCGGGTCTCGTTCATGCCCGGGGTGCTGCTCGCGGTCCGCGAGGTGCCGCTCAGGCACGGCCTCACCGTCGGCCTGGAACCCCTGCTGGGCCTGGCATGACCGGGGACGCGACGGCGGCGCGGCCGACCTGGTGGGTCGAGGAGTTCGACGACGACGAGCGGGCCCGGCTGGAGCCGTGGTTCACCAACGTCGACGGGCCGGTGTTCGCGCTCCGCAACCTGCCCGAGACGGTCAAGGGGGCGCTGTTCGCCCGTTACTCCCGCACCGGCAAGAGCCTGCGCCGCCTGTTCCTCGACGAGTTCGCCGACGAAGCGGAGGCACGCCTTGGCGTGCCGAACGGGAAAGAGGACCTGGAGGCACGCCTTGGCGTGCCGAACGGGAACGAGGACCTGGAGGCACGCCTCGGCGTGCCGAACGGGAAACAGGGCTCGGAGGGGGGTGTGACCGCGGCGCGGGGCCCGGCGACCGGCGACCGGCGGGCGGCCGCCCTCTACCAGCGGGTGTTCGACGAGTACGGCGACGACTCGGTCGCCCAGCTCGGGGGCGCCCACGTGGCCTGCGAGCAGGCGTCCAACCTGCTCACCAAGGTGCTCGAGTGGGGCCGGCTGGCCGCCTACCTTGAGCAGTCGACCCGGTACGTCGCCTACACCGACCGCCCTGGCGGCCGCTGGCGCTACCACCTGGACCCGGAGGTGGCCGCCGACGCCGGGCTCGGCCCCGAGTACCGCCGGGTGCTCGACGGGCTCTTCGAGACCTACGCGGAGCTGCTCCCCGCGCTCACCGGGCACCTCCGCCGGGTCGTGCCCCACGAGGCAGGCAGCAGCGAGGCGGCCTGGCGCCGGGCGGTGAAGGCCAGGGCCCTGGACGCCCTGCGCGGCCTGCTCCCGGCCGCGACAACCTCCAACCTCGGCATCTACGCGAGCGGCCAGGCGTACGAGGCGCTCCTGCTGCGTCTCGCGGCCCACCCGCTGCCCGAGGCGCGGACCTGCGGCGAGCTGCTCCTGGCCGAGCTGCGCAAGGTCATCCCGGCCTTCCTGACCCGGGTCGACCGGGACGACCGGGGGGTGGCGTGGTCCCGCTACCTCGCCCGCACGGCGGCGGAGACCGCCAGGGTGGTCCAGGAGGTGCTCAGCCCGGCCGACCCGGGCGAGGAGGGCCCGTCGGTCCGCCTGACCGAGTTCGACCCGGCCGGCGAGGACAAGGTGCTCACCGCCGTCGCCTACCCGCACGCGCGCGCCGGCGAGGCCGAGGTGGCCGCCCGGGTCGCGGGGCTGGGCGCGGGCGACCGGGCCCGCCTGCTCGCCGCGTACGTCGGCGAGCGGGAGAACCGGCGTCACAAGCCGGGGCGGGCGTTCGAGCGGGCCGTCTACACCTTCGACGTGGTGGCCGACTACGGGGCCTTCCGCGACCTGCAACGCCACCGGCTCTGCACGATCGTCTGGCAGCCGCTCACCCCATCGCTGGGCTACGAGGTGCCGCCCGACGTCGAGGCCGCGGGCCAGGGCGACCGCTTCGGGGCCGCGATGGCCGCCTCGGCCGGCCTCTACCGGGCGCTCGCGCCCCGCTTCCCGGCCCAGGCCGCCTACGCCGTCAGCCTGGCCCACCGGATCCGCTTCGCCATCACGCTGAACGCCCGGGAGCTGATGCACCTGGCCGAGCTCCGCTCCACGCCCCAGGGCCACCCCGCCTACCGGGTGGTGGCGCAGGCGATGCACCGCCTCGTGGCCGAGGAGGCCGGTCACCGGGCGCTGGCCGGCGCCATGCGCTTCGTCGTCCATGACGAGGTCGGCCTCGGCCGCCTGGCCGCCGAGCGACGCCTCGAGGCCAGACGGGCGCTCGCGCCGTAGGGCGCCGGTCAAGGATCAACGGCGGGCGGGTGCTGGGCTCTCTGTCTCTCTGTCTGTCTGTCTGTCTGTCTCTGCGGCATGACCGCCTCGCCGATACGTGACCGGCGCCCCACGGGCCGTCCGGAGCCCCGTCTGTCGCGGCAGCCGCGGGCTGTGCGTGCCCGGTGACACAGCTGAGCGTGTTGCGATTCGTTCACGATCACCGACCGACAGTACCGTTACGGTCAAAACGGACAGCGCGGAGCGGCGGGATGACAGATTCGTCGTGATCAACGGTTTGTAAGGGGGTTTTGGGACGCCTTAGCATGCCTGCGGCCTGTCCCCGAGGGTTGACCAAACGGTATGCGAGCCAGCTCCCATCGCTCCTCCTTGCACGGCGGCCGCTCCTCCTTGCACGGCGGCAACGCCGCCACCGGCCTGCTGTTCATCGGCGTCGTCATGGTGGTGCTGTTCGGAGGTGGCATCGGGGCCGTGCTCGCGACCGGGTCCGGCCCTCCGCCGCCGGCCGCCCGGGGGGCCGCCGCCTCGCGGGTCAGCGCCAAGGTCACCGCGGACGGGACCGGAGGCGCGGCAGCCGCCCGCCAGGCGGCGGTGCGGCGGCTGGCCGAGATGGTCAGGCTCCGCGACGCCGCGCTCAGCCGGCGCGACGTGGCGCTGCTCGACCGGGTCTACGCGCCCGGAAGCATCAACCGGCGGATCGACCGGGCCTCGATCGCCCAGATGCGGCGGCAGCACGTCCGCTGGATCGGGCTCTCCACCTCGGTCCAGGTCGTCGAGGCGAGCCCGGCGGGGGCACGGCGGTGGACCATCCTGGCCGTCTTCGCCTGCGCGCCGGCCCGGCTGGTGACCGAGTCCGGCCGGCAGGTCAAGGCCCGGCCGGCCCGCCGCCAGCTCCTGCGCTTCAGCATGGTCCTCCCACCGGGCGGCGGGGACTGGCTGCTGCTCCGCATCGCGCCCGTGAAGCCGGCGGGCTGACGGGTCAGCGCCCGGCCTGGAAGTCGGGCAGCAGCGCTGGCAGCACGTCCCGCACCGAGAGGATGCCGAGGAGCTGCCCGCCCTCGTAGACGACGAGGTGGCGGATGCGCCGGCGGGCCATCTCGCCGGCCGCCTCGACCAGGTCCCAGTCGGGTCCCACGGTGACGACGTCGCCGGTCATGATGTCCTGCACCGAGGTTTCGTCGGGCTCCGCGCCGGTGGCGACCGCGTTCAGGACGTCCCGCTCGGTCAGGATGCCGACCAGGTTCTCGACGTCCTGGACCACGGCGGAGCCGACCCCGTGCTTGGCCATCACCCTGGTGGCCTCGCGCAGGGAGTGCCCAGGCCCGACCGCCACCACCGCGCTGCTCGCGACATCCCGAACCTTCACGGCTCCGCCTCCTTCGTGCGCTCGTGATTGGTGACGACAACCCTAAAGGTCCGCGAACGCCCGGTCGAGTAGGTCCTGCTGCTCCTGCTGGTGGAGGGTGGGGCTCCCGGCCGCGGGGGCGGCGCCCTCGGGGCGGGTCACGCCGGTGAGGTCGAGGCCGAGCTCCTGCTCGGCGCGCATGCGCAGGTACCACCAGGCACCCATGTTGTCGGGCTCCTCCTGGACCCACCAGGTCTCCTCCGCGTTCTCGTACGCGGCCAGGCGCTCGCGGAGCTGCTCGGCCGGGAACGGGTAGAACTGCTCGACCCGGAGCAGCGCGACCTGCGTGAGCTGCTTCTCCTGCCGCCGCTTGGCCAGGTCGTAGTAGACCTTGCCGCTGCAGAGCAGGACCCGGCGCACGTCCTCCGGGTCGGGACCGCCGCGGTCGGGCAGGACCTCCTGGAACCGCCCGCCGGTCAGGTCCGCGGCCGTCGACCGGGCTGCCGGGAGCCGCAGCAGCGACTTCGGGGTCAGCGCCACGAGCGGCTTGCGGGTGGCCCGCAGGGTCTGGCGGCGCAGCAGGTGGAAGTACTGGGCCGGTGTGGACGGCACCGTCACCTGGAGGTTGTCCTCGGCCGCGAGCTGCAGGAAGCGCTCGAGACGGGCGCTCGAGTGCTCCGGGCCCTGGCCCTCGAAGCCGTGGGGGAGCAGCAGCACCAGGCCCGCCCGCTGCGCCCACTTGTCCTCGGCGGCCGAGATGAACTGGTCGACGATGATCTGCGCGCCGTTGACGAAGTCGCCGAACTGGGCCTCCCAGAGCACCAGCGCCTCGGGGTTGGCCACCGAGTAGCCGTACTCGAAGCCCACGGCGGCGAACTCGCTCAGCAGGCTGTCGTAGACGAAGAAGCGGCCCTGGCCAGGAGCCAGGTTGGCCAGGGGCGTGTACAGCTCGCCGTTCTCCTGGTCCACCAGCACCGAGTGGCGCTGGCTGAAGGTGCCCCTCCGGGTGTCCTGGCCGGACAGGCGGATCGTGCGCCCGTCCAGCAGCAGGGAGCCGAAGGCGAGCGCCTCGCCGAGCGACCAGTCGACCCTGTCCTTGGCGAGCGCGGCGCTGCGGTCGGCCAGCCACTTGACGAGCTTGGGGTGGACGTTGAAGGAGGCGGGCACGTCGGCCAGGCTGGCCGCGACGCGGTCCAGCCGCTCGCGCTCCACCGCGGTCTCGACCGGCGGGTCCTCGGCCATCGAGGCGGGCCTGGCGAGCTCCACCTCGGCCACCTTGCTGTCGGTGTGGGTGTCGTCGAACGCCTGCTGCAGGCGCGAGCGGAAGTCCTCGAGCGCGCGCTCGGCGTCCTCGAGCGACAGGTCGCCCCGGTTGACCAGGGCCTCGGTGTAGAGCTTGCGCACCGACGGACGCCCCTTGATCCGCGCGTACATGAGGGGCTGGGTGAACGCCGGCTCGTCGCCCTCGTTGTGGCCGAAGCGCCGGTAGCACCACATGTCGACCACCACGTCCTTCTTGAACGCCTGGCGGTAGTCGAAGGCCAGGCGGGCCACGCGCACGCATGCCTCGGGGTCGTCGCCGTTCACGTGGAAGATCGGCGCCTGGATCATCTTGGCCACGTCGGTCGCGTAGGTGCTCGAGCGGCCGTAGTCCGGGCTGGTGGTGAAGCCGAGCTGGTTGTTGACGACGATGTGCACCGTGCCGCCGGTACGGTAGCCGCGGAGCTGGGAGAGGTTGAGCGTCTCGGCCACCACCCCCTGCCCGGCGAAGGCGGCGTCGCCGTGGATCAGCACCGGCAGCACCGGCGCCTCCTCGCCCCGGTCGAGCAGGTCCTGCCTGGCCCGGACGATGCCCTCGACCACCGGGTTGACCGCCTCCAGGTGACTCGGGTTGGAGGCCACCTCGACGACCACCTCCCGGCCCGAGCGGGCCTGGTGCTTGCCGACCGCGCCGAGGTGGTACTTCACGTCGCCCGAGCCCTGCGTGAGCGCCGGGTCCAGGTGCCCCTCGAACTCGTGGAAGATCTCGCCGTAGCTCTTGCCGACCGTGTTGGCGAGCACGTTCAGCCGCCCCCGGTGGCTCATGCCCATGACCACGCGCTCGTGCCCTGCCTCGGCGGAAGCGTCGAGGACTGCATCGAGCATCGGGATCAGGCTCTCGCCGCCTTCGAGGCTGAACCGCTTGTGACCCACGTACTTGTTGTGCAGGAACCGCTCGAACGCCTCGGCCTCGTTCAGCTTGTGGAGGATCTGGAGCTGGTCCTCCTTGGGCAGCGGCTGCTGGGGGACCTCGACCCGCTCCTGGATCCACTGCTTCTCGTCGGGCTGGGAGATGTGCATGTACTCGTAGGTGGCGGTGCGGCAGTAGGCGTCGCGCAGGATGCGCAGGATCTCGCGCAGCGGCAGCTCGCGGTCGCGGGTCAGCCCGCCGGTGACGAAGTAGCGGTCGAGGTCCCAGATGGACAGGCCGAAGCTCGCCGGGTCCAGCTCGGGGTGCATCGAGGGGGGCTTGACCTCGAGCGGGTCGAGGTCGGCGATCAGGTGGCCGCGCACCCGGTACATGTTGATGAGCTGCAGCACGCGGGCCTGCTTCTCCACCGCGGCCAGGGCGTCGTGCCCGGCGTGGGTGTCCGGGTGCCACCGCACCGCCACGTAGGGCACGCCCATGTCGGCGAACAGCTCGTCGTAGAACTGGTCCTCGCCGAGCAGCAGGGCGTGCACCTTGGCCAGGAACTCGCCGCTCTCGGCGCCCTGGATGACCCGGTGGTCGTAGGTCGAGGTGATGGTGATGACCTTGCCCACGGCCATCTCGGCCAGGGCCTTGGGGTCGGCGCCCTGGTACTCGGCCGGGTAGGCGATCGAGCCGACGCCGACGATGGCTGCCTGGCCGGCCATGAGGCGCGGCACCGACAGCACCGTGCCGATCGTGCCCGGGTTGGTGATCGTCACCGTGGTGCCCTGGAAGTCCTCCACCGTGACCTTGTTGCTCTTGACCTTCTTGATGAGCTCCTCGTAGGCGCGCACGAAGCCGGCGAAGTCGAGGGTGTCTGCCTGCTTGATGTTGGGCACCAGCAGGGTCCGGCCGCCGTCGGGACGCTTGACGTCCACGGCCAGGCCGAGGTTGAGATGCTCGGGGCGGACCACGTTCGGCTTGCCGTCGACCTCCCGGTAGACCGAGGTCATGGCGGGCACGGCGGCGAGCGCCTTGACCACGGCCCAGCCGATCAGGTGGGTGAAGCTCACCTTGCCGCCCCGGTGGCGGCGCAGGTGGCCGTTGAGCACGTTGCGGTTGACCTCGAGGAGCTTGGCCGGGACGGTGCGGACCGAGGTGGCCGTGGGCACGGCCCGGCTCGCCTCCATCGCCTCGACGATCCGCGCGGCGACGCCCCGGAGCGGGATCACCTCGGCTCCGGCCCCGCCGTCGGTTCCCGCCCCGCCGTCGGTTCCCACCCTGCCGGCGGCTCCCCCCTTGCCGTCGCCCTTCGCCGTGGCGCCGCCCTTCGCCGTGGCGCCGCCCTTCGCCTTGGTGGTGTCCGTGGTCCTGGCCCTGTCGTCCGTGGCCGTGGTCTTGGCGTCGTCCCTGGCCCCGCCGGCGTCCGGTGCCCGCGACGCCGCCTCGGCCTGCTCCTTGGACTCGGCCTCGCGCCGCTCCTCCGGTGGTGCCTTGGCCTGGCCCTCGGGCCGTGCCTGGCCCTCGGGCCGTGCCTGTGCCTCGGGCCGTGCCTGTGCCTCGGGCCGTGCCTCGGGCCGTGCCTCGGGCCGTGCCTCGGGCTGTGCCTCGGGCCGTGCCTGTGCCTCGGGCCCCTTCCCAGCGCCCGCCGCCCTGCCGTCGGCACGCTCGCCGTCGCCCGCTGTGGCCGCGGCCGGGGCCGTGTCGACCTCGCTGTCCTCGTCCGGGTCGTTCTCGGCGAAGAAGTCCCGCCAGGCCTCGCTCACCGACTCAGGGTTGTCCAGGTACTGCCGGTAGATCTCGTCGATCAGCCCGACGTTGGGGCCGAACTCCGCCCGATCGAACCATCCCATCTGCCTTGCACCACCCTTGGCGTCGGATCCGCCGCGCATCGCGGTGATGGCCGGCTCCCCGCCGGCCCGGACGTCACCGCAGGCTCCTACGTCCAGTTTGCCACTCTCGCGGTCGCCCCTGACAGCGAGCATTGCCGCATCTGACGTGGGCTAACCGGTCTCACTGGGCCTGTGGACGGGCGGAGGTTCGCTGTCGGCGCCCGGGTCTAGCATGAAACAGGCGGGTCTAGCATGAAACAGGAAGGACACCGGCACTCCAGGAAGGCCGCTCGCGACGATGGACCAGCAGGCAGCACGCCACGACGACCCGGCCCAGGATCCGCTGCGGCACTTCTCGCCGCTCACCCGGGCCTGGTTCGCGAGCGCGTTCGCCGCGCCGACCGCGGCCCAGACCCTGGCCTGGGAGGCGATCGCGGCCGGGCAGGACGTGCTCGTCGTCGCCCCGACCGGGTCCGGCAAGACCCTGGCCGCGTTCCTGTCGGCCATCGACGGCCTGGCGGGCTCGCCTGCAGCGCGCGAGGCCGGCTCGCCTGCAGCGCGCGAGGCCGCGTTGCCGGCTCGCGAGGCCAAGGAGCGGCTGCGCGTGCTGTACGTTTCGCCGCTGAAGGCGCTCGCCGCCGACATCGAGCGGAACCTGCGTGCCCCGCTGGCGGGTGTGCGGGCGGCCGCGGCCCGGCTCGACCTGCCGCTGCCCGAGATCACCGTGGGGATGCGCACCGGCGACACCCCGGCCGACGCCCGCAGACGGTTCCCGTCCGCGCCGCCCGACATCCTGATCACCACCCCCGAGTCGCTGTTCCTGCTGCTCACCTCGAGGGCCCGGGACGCGCTGCGCTTCGTCGACACCGTGATCGTCGACGAGGTGCACTCGGTGGTCGCCACCAAGCGCGGCGCCCACCTGGCCGTGAGCCTCGAGCGGCTGGACGAGCTTCTCCTGCAGCCGGCCCGGCGCATCGGGCTGTCGGCCACCGTGCGCCCGACCGACGAGGTGGCCCGCTTCCTCGGCGGGCCCCGTCCGGTGACGGTCGTCGCCCCGCCGAGCGAGAAGGCCTTCGACCTCTCGGTGGTCGTCCCGGTCGAGGACATGGCCGCCATCGGAGAGGACCCCGGTCCCAGTCCCATGACCCTACCTGCCGGGTCCGGCGGGCCGGGGCCGGTGGCAGATGGGCCATGGTTCGGCGGGCACGGGTCGTGGTCGGGCGGGCCGGAGCCGAGGGCTGGTGGGCCGGAGGCGGGGCCCGGTGGGCCGTGGTCCGGCGGGCCTGGGCTGGCGCCCGGGTCTGGTGGGCCGTGGTCCGGCGAGCCGGCCGGCGGCTCCGCGACCGGGCCGCCCGACCGCTCGAGCATCTGGCCGCACATCGACGAGCGCCTCGTCGAGCTGATCCGGGCCCACCGCTCGACGATCGTGTTCGCCAACTCGCGCCGGCTCGCCGAGCGCCTCTGTGCCCGCTGCAACGAGCTGGCCGGGGAGGAGATCGCCCGGGCCCACCACGGTTCGGTCAGCCGCGAGCAGCGCACCGAGATCGAGGAGGACCTCAAGGCGGGGCGGCTGCCCGCCGTGGTCGCCACCAGCTCGCTCGAGCTCGGCATCGACATGGGATCGGTCGACCTGGTAGTCCAGGTCGAGGCGCCCAGCTCCGTCGCGGCCGGGCTGCAGCGCATCGGCCGGGCCGGGCACCAGGTCGGCGCGGTCAGCCGCGGCATCCTCTTCCCGAAGTTCCGCGGCGACCTGGTCGAGTGCGCGGTCGTGGTCGAGCGCATGCGGGCCGGCGCGATCGAGGCCATGCGCTACCCGCGCAACCCCCTCGACGTGCTCGCCCAGCAGGTCGTCGCGATGGTCGCGATGGACGACTGGACGGTGGACGGCCTGGAGGCGGTGGTGCGGCGGGCGGCGCCCTTCGCCGACCTGCCCCGCAGCGCGACGGAGAGCGTGCTCGACATGCTGGCCGGCCGCTACCCGTCCGACGAGTTCGCCGAGCTGCGGCCGCGGCTCAACTGGGACCGGGTGGAGGGCACCCTCACCCCTCGGGCCGGCGCGCAGCGGCTCGCGGTCACCTCGGGCGGCACCATCCCCGACCGGGGCCTGTTCGGCGTCTACCTGGTGGGGGAGCGCCAGACCCGGGTGGGCGAGCTGGACGAGGAGATGGTCTACGAGTCCCGGGTGGGCGAGGTCTTCACCCTGGGCGCGTCGAGCTGGAGGATCGAGGACATCACCCACGACCGGGTGCTGGTCAGCCCGGCCCCGGGCCAGCCTGGCAAGCTGCCGTTCTGGCACGGTGACGCGCTGGGCCGGCCGGTCGAGCTGGGCCGGGCCCTTGGCGGGTTCCTGCGCGAGCTGACCGCCCTGCCCGCCGAGGCCAGGCTCGCGCGCCTGGCCGGGGCGGGGCTGGACGACAACGCGGCCACCAACCTCGTCCGCTACCTGGACGAGCAGGTCGAGGCGACCGGCGTGCTCCCCGACGACCGCACGATCGTGGTCGAGCGCTTCCGCGACGAGCTGGGCGACTGGCGGGTCTGCGTGCACACGCCGTTCGGGGCGCAGGTCCACGCCCCGTGGGCGCAGGCCATCGAGGCCCGCGTGCGCGAGCGCCTCGGCCTGGAGGTCCAGACGATGTACAGCGACGACGGGATCGTCGTGCGCCTGCCCGAGGCCGACGAGGCGCCCCCGTCGGACTCGATCCTGTTCGAGCCGGACGAGATCGAGGACCTCGTGGTCGGCGAGGTGGGCGGCTCGACGCTGTTCGCCAGCCGCTTCCGGGAGTGCGCCGCCCGCGCCCTGCTGCTGCCCAGGCGCCGGCCCGGCCAGCGCACCCCGCTCTGGCAGCAGCGCCAGAAGAGCGCCGGGCTGCTCCAGGTCGCCTCGAGGTACGGGTCGTTCCCGGTCGTGCTCGAGACCATGCGCGAGTGCCTCCAGGACGTGTTCGACCTCCCCGGGCTGGCCGAGCTGATGGCGGCCGTCGGTCGCCGTGAGGTCCGCGTCGTCGAGGTCGACACGCCCTTCCCGTCGCCGTTCGCCAGCTCCCTGCAGTTCGGCTACGTGGCCGCGTTCATGTACGAGGGCGACGCGCCGCTGGCCGAGCGCCGCGCCCAGGCCCTCTCCCTTGACCGCTCGATCCTGGCCGAGCTGCTCGGCCGGGAGGAGCTGCGCGACCTGATCGACCAGGCCGCCCTGGCCGAGCTGGAGCTCGAGCTGCAGCTGCTCACGCCCGAGCGCAAGGCCCGCGGCCCGGACGGGCTCCACGACGCGCTGCGGCTGCTCGGCGACCTGTCGGCCGAGGAGGCGGCGGCGCGCGCCGTCGACCCCGGTGCCGCGCCCGCCTGGCTGGCCGAGCTGCAGGGCACGCGGCGGGCGCTGCGCCTGCGCATCGGCGGCGCCGAACGCTGGGTGGCGATCGAGGACATGGCCAGGTTCCGGGACGGGCTCGGCACCGCCCCGCCGCCAGGGGTGCCCCAGGACTTCCTCGCGCCGGTCGGCGACCCCGTCGGCGACCTGGTCGCGAGGTGGGCGCGGACCCACGGGCCGTTCACGGCCGCCGAGCCCGCGTCCCGCCTCGGCCTCGGCGTGGCCGTGGTGGAGCAGACCCTGGCGCGGCTGGCCGCGGCCGGCCGGGTCGTCGAGGGCGAGTTCCGGCCCGGCCGGTCGGGCCGGGAGTGGCTCGACGCCGAGGTCCTGCGCCGGCTGCGCCGGCGCTCGCTCGCCGCGCTCCGCAAGGAGGTCGAGGCGGTCCCCCAGGAGGCGCTCGCCCGCTTCGTGGCCGCCTGGCAGGGGATCGGCCCCGCCGGCCCCCGCTTCGCCAGCCTCGACGCCGTCTACCGGGTGGTCGAGCAGCTCCAGGGCGCCGCGGTGCCCGCCTCGGCGCTCGAGCGGCAGGTGCTCGCGGTCCGCCTCCCCGAGTACAACCCGGGGCTGCTCGACCAGCTCTGCGCCTCGGGCGAGGTGGTCTGGGCGGGCGGCGGGGCGCTCGGCTCCGACGACGGCTGGGTCAGCCTGTTCACCGCCGAGCAGGCGCCCCTGCTGCTGCCCGAGCCGTTGCCGGTCGAGCCGTCGCCGCTCGCCGGCCAGATCCGCGAGGCCCTGGCCGAGCGGGGCGCCCTGTTCTTCCGACAGCTCTCCGACGTGGTCGGCTCGGCCAACGACTCCGAGCTGCTGCTCGCGATCTGGGAGCTGGTCTGGGCCGGGCTGGTGACCAACGACACCCTGGCGCCGTTGCGGGCGCTGGTCACCGGCGGCTCCCGCCCGGTGGCCCGCCCTGCCGCCCGCCGGGGCCGGCGCGGACCGGCCTTCCCGAGCCGGCTCGGCCCGCCCGCGGGCGCCGGCCGCTGGAGCCTGGTGCCCGAGCGGGCCGCCGACCCGACCCGGCGCATGCACGCGGTCGCCGAGCAGCTCCTCGAGCGCCACGGCCTGGTGACCCGGGGCGCGGTGGTGTCCGAGCGGGTCCCGGGCGGCTTCGCCGGGGCCTACGCGGTGCTCAAGGCGATGGAGGAGGCGGGCCGCTGCCGGCGCGGCTACTTCGTGGACGGCCTCGGCGGCGCCCAGTTCGCCGGCACCGGCGCCGTGGACCGCCTGCGGTCGCTGGCCGCGCCCAGCCGCGACCCGCAGACCCTGATCCTCGCCGCCGCCGACCCGGCCAACCCGTACGGCGCCGCCCTCGCCTGGCCCGACCGGCCGCTGCCGGCCGGTCCCGGTCCTGGTGCCGGCGGGGGTACCGGGCACCGGCCCGACGGGCGCCCCGGGCACCGGCCCGGGCGCAAGGCCGGCGCGGTGGTCGCCCTCGTCGACGGGGAGCTCGTCCTCTACGTCGAGAAGGGCGGCCGCACGCTCCTCACCTTCACCGACGAGCCCGCCCTGCTCGGGCGGGCGGCCGACGCCCTCGCCCTGGCCGCCCGCGACGGCGCCCTCGGCAGGCTCTCGGTCGAGCGCGCCGACGGGGAGGCGGTGCTGGACAGCCCGCTCGCCCAGGCCCTCACCGCAGCCGGCTTCCGCCCGTCAACCCGCGGCCTGCGGCTGCCCGGCGGGCAGCCGGGCGCCAGACCCGCGGCCTCGCGCCGGAACGGGGCCTGACCGCCGTGCCCGAGGGCGACACCGTCTTCCTGGCCGCGACCCGCCTCCACCAGGCCCTGGCCGGCCAGCGGCTGCTCGCTGCTGAACTTCGGGTCCCCCGACCAGTTGCGAGGCTCCGCAAACTGGGTCCTGGTCCATCTTCCATCACCGCCGACCTCGCCGGCCAGGTGGTCAGGGAGGTGGTGCCGCGAGGCAAGCACCTGCTGTCCCGCACCGACGGGGGCGTCACCCTGCACACCCACTTCAAGATGGAGGGCGCCTGGCACCTGTACCGGCCGGGTGAGCGCTGGCGCGGCCCCGACTTCGAGGTCCGCGCCGTGCTGCGCACCGAACGCTGGGTCGCGGTCGGCTTCCGGCTCGCCATCTGCGAGCTGCTGCCGACCGACCGCGAGCACGAGGTCGTCGGCCACCTCGGTCCCGACGTGCTCGGCGCGGACTGGGACCTGGACGAGGCGGCCGGGCGGCTGCGCGCCGACCCGGACCGGGCGATCGGCACCGCGCTGCTCGACCAGCGCGCCATCGCCGGCCCGGGCAACGTCTGGAAGTGCGAGCTCTGCTTCCTCTGGGGCGTCGACCCGTGGACCCCGGTCGGCGAGGTCCGCGACCTCGAAGGCATGCTCGCCCTGCTGAAGCGGATGATGGAGGCCAACCGGACCACCGGCCGCCAGATCACCACCGGCGACACCCGCCCGGGCCGGACGAGCTGGGTGACCTCCCGCACGGGCAGGCCCTGCCGCCGTTGCGGCACGCCGATCCGCAAGGCCGAGCAGGAGAGCTACGACGCCGAGCGCCCGACCTGGTGGTGCCCGACCTGCCAGCCCGGCCTCGGGCCTGCTCAGGCCGGGCGGCTCCGGGCCCGGGCCACCGAGGTTCGCACCCGGGCAGTGCCAGACGCCCAACCGTGACGAGCCCGGCGCCAGGGCGCCGGGGCCCGAGCCCGGGCCGCCGGGGCCCGAACCCAGGCCGCCGGGCCCCGCACCCGGGCGGCGCTGGACGCCCCACGACGACGGCCCCGGCGACCGTCCGCCGCAGGTCAGAGCCGGCGGTAGGAGCGCAGCGGCATGCGGGGCCCGAAGCGGGGCGCACACTCCCCTGAGTGCTGCAGGAGGCGGAGCACGCGGCCCCGGTGGCCGGCGTAGGGGGCGAGCAGCTCGAGCATCCGCTCGTCGGTGCCCCGCGGCTCTCCGGCCAGCTTCCAGCTGACCAGGTGGGGCAGGTGGTAGTCGCCCACCGACACCGCGTCGGCGTCGCCCAGGGCGACGATGGCCACCTCGGCCGCGGTCCACGGCCCGACGCCGGGGACGGCCTGGAGCCGCCGGTGGGCGTCTGCCGCCACCATGCCCACGGCCTCCTCGAGCCGCGCCGCCCTGGACGCCGCGGCCCGGATCGTGTTGGCCCGCTTCATCTCGACCCCGAGCGGGTGGAACTCCCAGTACGCCTTGCCCGCGAGCACGTCGGGTCCTGGCGGCACCAGCAGCGGCAGCGGCCCGGGTGCCGGCGTGCCCCAGGCCCGGACCACCGCCCGATAGGAGGCGCGTGCCTCCTTGCCGCTCACCTTCTGCTCGAGGATCGACGGGACGAGCGCCTCGAACACCGTCCGGGACCGGCTGATGCGCAGGCCGGGTAGGCTGCGGTGCAGCTCCCGGACCAGCCCGCGCGGCTCGAAGCCGTCCAGGTGGTCGCGGCTGCCCAGCAGCTCGGCGGCCGTGTCGAGGCACCAGGCCGCGCCCGGGCCCCACGCCTGCACCCAGACCGTGTTGCCACCCGCGGCGAAGCGCGCGGTGGCCGGGCCCTCCGGGGTCCGCGTCGCCCGCCACCAGGCGCCCGACCGCTCCACGAGCATCGAAGGGTCGCTGCCGCGCCGCAGCGGGCCCAGCGTCAGGCCGAGGTGGACGGGCAGCGAGGGCCGCAGCGTCGTCTCCAGGGGCGTGTCGGTGGCGTGCACGGGCGGATCGTACCGTCCGGCTGGGACGCCGGTC
>Ga0184610_1000138_pt1 | contig 18507 bp, 24 predicted proteins | sample PLM1_100_coex_FD_133011 | JGI IMG/M metagenome (GOLD analysis project Ga0184610, IMG submission 133011) | Groundwater sediment microbial communities from an aquifer in East River, Colorado, USA - PLM1_100_coex | ecosystem: Environmental > Terrestrial > Soil > Riparian zone | place: USA: East... | reverse complement strand
TAATCGTCCACGCGTGCAGATCGTGGACGTCGGCCACGCCCTCGGTCTCCAGGATGTGCCGGCGCACCTCCTCGAGGTCGACGTCTTTCGGCGTGGCCTCGAGCAGCACGTCGACCGCGTCGCGGAGCAGGTGCCAGGTCCGCGGCAGGATGAGCAGGCCGATCACCACCGACGCGATCGGGTCCGCTGCCTCATACCCGGTGACGGCGATCACCACCGCGGCGAAGATCACCGCGGCAGATCCCAGCAGATCGCCGAGTACCTCGAGGTAGGCGCCGCGCATGTTGAGGCTTTCGCTCTGCTCTTCGATCAACAGGCGCGCGGAGACCGCGTTCGCGATCAGGCCCACGACGGCGACCACCAGCATCAGGCCGCTGCGGATCTCCGCAGGCTCGGCGAAGCGCCGCCAGGCCTCGATCAGCACCCAGATGGCGACACCGAACAGCAGCATCGCGTTCACGACCGCGGCCAGGATCTCCAGCCTGTACCAACCGTAGGTCCGCCCATCGCTCGAAGGCCGCGCTGCGAGGTGGATCGCGAGCAAGGCCAGGCCGATCCCCGCGACGTCGGTGAGCATGTGGCCGGCGTCGGCGAGCAGAGCGAGGCTCCCGGAGATCACGCCGGCGATGACCTCGGCGATCATCACCCCGAAGGTGATGCCGAGGACGATCCGCAGGCGGACGGCGTGCCGCGCCGAAGCGCTCCGCTGCACGGCCGTCATCCGGGACCCCGCCCCTCGGCGGCGTGCTGGAGCCCGTCGCCGAGCACGTGGCGGATGTGCTCGTCGGCGAGCCGGTAGTAAACGATCCTGCCGGACTTTCGACGCTCGACGACGCGGCTCGTGCGCAGCAGCCGGAGCTGGTGGCTGACCGCCGACTGCCCCATCCCCACCAACAGCGCGAGGTCGCAGACGCAGAGCTCCTCGGTGAGGCTCAGGGCGTGCAGGATGCGCACCCGGTTCGGATCGGCGAGCAGGCCGAAGATCTGCGACACGCGATCGGCATCGGCGAGCGAGAGGATCCTGTTCAAAAGAGGCGCCACGTGCTCCGGGTGCACGCACTCGGTCTCGCAGCGTTCCGGCGTCAGCTCGATAACTGAATACATGCTCATAGGTTGACACATCCGGACACCGTCGCGGTAGCCTCTGGAGCAAGATGCGGCTCCCGAAGGGTGCGCTCCCCACCGCGCTCCTGGCGTTTTCCCTCGCGCTGTCGGCGTGTTCCGGAACGACGGCGACGAGCGACGAGGGGACACCGAGCGCTACGAGCTCACCCAACGGTGCCGCGGAGGTGGCGCTGGTGAACTACGAGTTGGTCGCCGGCACACCGAACCGGTTCATGGTCGGTCTGATCCTGCCGGACAACCGCATGGTGGCCTACGGCACGGTGCAGATGCGGTTCCAACCCCTCGATGCAGGTGGGCAGCCGACCGGCTCGGCGAGCGAGGTCGTCACCGGGACCTACCTCGCGGTTCCCGGCACCGACCCAGGCGATCCCGAGGCCGACCCGCAGGCCATCACACCTGCAACGGCCCGAGGCGTCTACGAGCTCGAAGGCGTCCGCTTCGGTGGGCCGGGGCGTTGGGTGGTGCAGGTGGCCGCTCGTGTCCAAGAGGTCGGGGTCGTTCAGGGGTCGGCCACGTTCGACGTGTTGGAGGCCCCCAACGTGCCAGGGGTCGGGGAACCCGCTCTGGCATCCGACAACGCCGTGATCGGCGACCCGGGCGTCGACCCCGTCTCGATCGACTCCCGCGCCCAGGACCGCGCGAAGATCCCTGATCCCGAGCTGCATCGGGTCTCGATCGCCGATGCGATCGCCTCGAAGCGGCCCACCGTCATCGTGTTTTCCACGCCGGTGTTCTGCGTGAGCCGGTTCTGCGGCCCCGTCACCGACATGATGGCCTCGCTCGAGGAGAAGTACAGAGGGCGGGCCGCATTCGTCCACGTCGAGGTGTGGAAGGACTTCCAGAACAACCTCGCGAACGACGCCGCGAACGAGTGGCTCCTGCGCAACGGCACGCTGAACGAGCCATGGGCGTTCATCCTCGATGCCGACGGAACCATCACCGCGCGCTGGGACAACCTGTTCACGCAGCCCGAACTCGAGGACGGTCTCCGCGCCACCCTCCGGGGCCAGTGAGCACGCGAAGTCGTTGACACGGCGCTATCGGTCGGATAGGTAACGAGACCTCCTCTATGCGCTTCCGCAAGCGGATCCCCATTCGAGCGGTCGGTGCCTTCGCGCTCGCCGCCATCCTGTCGATGAGCGCGGTCCTCGTCGCACACGCCGACACGGCCGACGACCTCGAACGAGCCGGGCGGCGCCTGGAGGAGCTGAAGGATGAGATCGCGGATCGGGAAGCAGCTATCGCCGAGCTCCAGTCTCAGCTGAACGCCCTCGCTGCCCGGATCGAGACGGCGTCATCTGAGATCCAACGCACGCGACAACGGATCGCCGACGTGCAGGCTCGGGTGAAGGCCGGAGAGCGAGAATACGCCGCCCTCCGCGATCAGCTGAGCAAACGTGCCGCCGAAGCCTTCATGCACGGACCGGGAGAGAGCCTCGAGTTCCTTCTGGGCGCCGGTTCGATGTCAGACCTGTCCGATCGCATCGAGTATCTGGACGCGGTGGCGCAGAGCGATGCCGACCTCGCGAACGACGTGCAGAACAAGCTCTACGAGCTCGAGAGCGCGCGAGCCGACCTCGAGGCCATGCTCGCCGGTCAGCGATCGGCTCTGGACGGGCTCGAGCAGGACCGCGGGATGAACCCGAACGACGAGACCCGGCGCCAGATCCTCCGGTACTTCTACGATCGGAACGCGTCGGCAACGAGCCGGACCGGGAAGAAGGGCTCGGCCGTCAAGATCAGCGACGTGAAGCGAGAGCTGAAAGAACTTCATGGGCTGACTCAGCCGCAAGTGATGTCGAACCTCACGTACCTCATCGACATGGGGTGGGTGAAGACGTTCGACGTGGAGAAGCAAGTTGGGACGAAGGGAGGCACGCTGGTGCCATCCTCCGTGACGTGGTACGAGATTGCAGCGCCCGGCATCGACAAGATCGACGGGGAGTCCGAATTCACGCCACCGTCGCGATTCGCCGGCGTCAACATCAGCGCCACAGGAACGAATGTCATCACTATGGGCGACGGCAACGTGGTAAACGTCGATCATCGAGAACTTCATGCGGAGCTGAACACCCTCCGGGCTCGGCTCGCCGCCTCGGACAAGCTCACTGAGGCCGACAAGCTGGACATAGTGGCGGACATCGAGAGTCTGAAGGATCAGCTCGCAAAGCCCTCCCCAAACCCGACGGTCGTCAAGAGTCTCTGGTCGGGGATCGAGAAAGCGGCCGCACTGGCCGGCCTCACTGAACTGGTCCTCACCGTGGCGCCCCACGTGCAGCAACTGTTGTCTTGAACGACCAGATGAACTGATGGCATTCGGCTTCTCGTGAGACGGCTTTTCCGTCCCGCGGGGTGTCACGTCGCCACCATCGCTCGTGAGGGATCCTTCAGCGCGGGCCGCAGCGGGTGGGCGAGCGCATCCACCCTCCACGCGCGCGCCCTTTCGCGCACTCCCCACGCTCGACCCGGTGCGGGATATTTGCGGGATATCCGGCGTTTGAGTGGCGGTTCAACGAGCGGATCGATCCAGGACTAGTCCCCTGACTTGGGGTTTTCCGTTCGTAGACCTGGCTGGACGATGTGTGAACCACCTGCCTCTGCTCTTGGAGCTCCAGAATCAATCGGCGGCCTAGGAACTCTGGAAGTCTCGCGGAGACGACGTTCACACCGTCGATGTTCGACCGAGCGGTCCACCGAGCGTTCGGTTGGGCGTTCATTCGGGCGGTCACGTCCGATCGCCGCCAATGTCCAGTCCGTCTACGTGGAGCTTCGTCCGCGGATGGGGAGGGGTGGAAGCGTAGGCACGAGGGACGTCGCTGGGATTGCCCTTCGCGGCTGTCCGACTTGTCCGTGAAGGAGGCTCACGCACCCCAACGTGCAGGGCAGCGTGCCTGTCCTGTTACGGGATCTCTGCGGTCCGAGCGGCGTCGTATCCTGCGATGCCATGAGCTCCGACGCTGGGCTGTTAGGCGGTCGAGAGTGTTTCGTGTGTCTGCGGCCGTCTGGTCTCAAGCGCTACTGCCCGATCTGCGAGGGCCTGCTCACGCGCAAACGAAAGGGGCAAAAGCCGAACATGCGCTCTCGTCGGGAGGCGCTACACGATCAGTGGAACGAGGACCTGCAGGCGTTCACCTGTAAGTACACGTCTATCGCCTCGACCCACACCGGCGGTGCGCGCAACGCCGAGTGGGAGCATGTCATCCCCAGGGACGAGTCGAGCGTTGTGTTGGTCGCCGCTCTCGTTAATCGCATGAAGGCGGACCTCACAGAGGACCAGTGGGACGCGATGATCGGTGCGCTCTACGCTCTCCGTATCGAAGGCAAGCCGTTTGATGAGTCTGCCCTTCCACTGAATTGGCAGACCAAGGCGAGCTCCTGGCGAAACGGCGATTAGGCGGCCGAGCCTAACGGGGGATATGGCCCCGCGTCCCGGCGCGCGACGCCCAAGTAGGTCCCTGAGGTGCCCGACTGTCTGGCGTGTTACCTGTCTGGCGTGTTACCTGAGGGGCCCCGCGCTTAGCCGTAAGCGGGGAACTGGTGCCTGAACACCGCGTCCCACTTCTCGAACGCCTTCTGGGTCTGCCCGCTGGCTCGGTACTGTTCCGCTTCGGCAGAGTTCTTGGCATCTTGTCGAAGCATGTTCACCGCCGTATTTCGATCCGCGGCCGAGAGGTCGGCGTCGATGCGGCGACCGTCGGGCCAAGGGTCGGGGAAGGGATTCGCCGCCCACCCGGGCATCACTCGGAGCGTCTCCGCGACGGCGGCGGGGTAGGGCGAGGAGATGACCGAGTCATCCCGCCACATACGCTCGACCATCAACTCGACGTGGATCGAGCTGAGATGGTGGCCGTTCGCGATGTTCCAAGCCTTGAGGAGCTTCACCAAGGGTTTGAGCCGGTTCGCCTTGGCCTCGTCCGCCTTGCGCATCAACGTCGAGTGGAAGCCGGGATAGGTGGCTCGCCAGTTCCCACTGCCATCGGGCATGAGGAAGCCTCCCCCCTTTCGACGGAAGCAAGGCACTACATCGGCGGTGATGTCCGCGAAGTCGAGCTTGATCGCCACGCGCTTCGAGCTCACCTTGGTTGAGGTGAACCGCTCGTTGAGCGCGTCCCGCACCATGTACAAGAACTTGGACGAGTCGTTGCCGTAGACAGGGTCGTACTTGTTGACCGACAGCGACGCCATGATGTCGACGTCCCTAGTCCATCTCACCATCGTCCCTCGCCGGAAGGACCCCGTGTAGAACACACCTGTCGAGGAGTCCAACACGAAGTTCGTCTCGAAGAACGACTCGATGCTCTTGATGTGAGCCAAGGCCGTTGCCTTTTGGTTGTCGGTGAGAGCGAGCCTGGAACGAAACTCGTCAAACGCCCCTACGACGGTGGTGGCCATGAGCTCAGCTCGGGTACTCGAGCCAGAGGGGGTCGTTCTCGTAGTCAGACTCCCCGGCGGCGATCCCGTCCTTCGCCTTCTTGTACGCCCACGCCGGAAGGTGACGAGGGGGCGACTCCCGCAGCTCGTTGCGGCGCTTGCTGAGGTGGGCACAACGGTCCCGGAGGGCGTCGTCGCTAAGGGAGGATCGAAGATCAAGCTGCTGGAATGTCCGGGCATCGTTCGCCAGAGAGATGAACCGATCCCCGTTTAGGCCGCGTCCCTCCGCGATCTCATCCGGCCGAAGGAAGGTGCGCGCCGCGCTCAGACCCGCCGCGATGAGTGCGAGCGTGGCCGTGAGTCCCTTGTTTCCTCCCGTGAGCGCGGATACGGCCGCCCCTCCAGCCACCAACGCACCTGCGACGGCCGCGGGGACACCGAGCCACCGGTTGATGACCTCCCAGCGGTTCCCTACGGCCTGATGCTCTCGACCCGAATAGGTGGAGTCGATGATGACGCGGTTGGCCTCCTGCCAGAGCGCGCGACGAAGTTCGTCACCACCCTGCAGGGGCTCAGGCGTCTCGACCATGCTGCTGAGGTTACTGCCCAGTACCGACGCCACCGGAACACGACTCACACCCGAGGACCCGCCGGGATCGGCGGGGCCTCGATCGAGCTGGGCTACTTCTTGGCGGTGCGCGGCTTGCGGGCGGTCGCCTTCCGGCGAGGCTTGACCTCCCCGCGAAGGTCCGCCCGCTTCTCGACGAGGATCGCCTTGAACTCGTCCGCGTGGCGGCGCCGAAGCTCCGCGAGCGCGTACCGGCGGGCGGCCCGGCCGGTGGTGTCCTTGTCCGTCATCTCCTGCTCCTTCCCTCGTCCGCCCGGCGGGCGGCCTGCCGTGAGGATCGGGTGGGGAGTCGTGACGGCTCAGTCCCTGATCCGGCCCACGAGGCGAAGGCCGGGAATCCTCGCGCAGCCCGGAGGAAGGGCGCAGCAGAGACTCCCGGCCTTCTGGATCGGAGGAGCTGGAGGGCCAGCTCGTCCGTCCTGGGGTGCCCCGGCCGGTGGTAGCGGAAGGGGGTGAAGTTCTGTCAAGTCGGTACATCGAGAGCCCTGGTCCCAGTAGAGCAATCTGCGGTCGCGCTCCCCTCAGATCCTCAGAGCGCGATCCTCACCCCTCGAGGGGGGGTCGAAAGACGTTCCGCCTCCTGATGGCCGGCCCGACAACGACGGCTTCCCTGGAACCACCAGGGAACATCTGGACGGGCCGTCTGATGTGGGCGAGTGTGCTGTTCCTGGTCCTCCGAGCCGCGCCGGTCTACGCACAAGGTGCGTTATCCGCGAATCGAGCGGTTGCCGTCCAGCGGCCGGGCTTCTCCCCCCCGAAGGACGGCGCTGCTCCTGAAAGCTCATGCTATGAAGACTCCATGATGACGACGCCGCAAATCGACGAGTTCGTCTTCCCGCACGCCGACTTCCCGCGGGAGTTCGATATCCAGCTCTGGGCCTTCGTGCGACTCGTTTGGGGCGAGGACCTACGCGGCGATGCTCGATTCCGCACACGCAGTTGGGACGATCCAAGCCCAATACACTTTGTCCGCGCGGCTGGCGATCTGCTAGTCAGCCACGTGCTCGTCTTTCCGCTTTCAATCGAGGGCCATCGCGGGGCGCTGAGAGTCGGATGCGTCGGGGCGGTGCTCACCTTCCCGCAGTTCCGTCGCGAGGGTCATGCGAGCAAGCTCATGCGCCGGGCTGCGCAGCACATTCGCCAGACGGCGGATGTCGGGATGCTCTTCTGCGATGCCGTGAATGTTCCGTTCTACGAGCGACTCGACTGGAGTGCGCTGCCCCGGGGACGCGCTCTCGTCGAAGGCGAGATTCCCGATGGTGTCCTCATGATCCTGGGCGACGACCTCATCGCGCCTGATCCGATTCGACTGCCCTGGGTCTGGTAACGCCCGCTCGAGTCGAGGCCAGTGTGAGCACTGGGGTTGCGCGTCGCCCGGCGGCCACACGTCTACGCATATGGAACGTTGTCCGCAGATAGAGATGGTGCTCGACCTTGCCGACGAGCCAGTCGATGTCGATGATGGCGTCGTGGCTGTCGTCGGTTTGGGTGCGTGGTGCGACTTCGTGACCCCGGACGAGTACCGCCAGCGACTCGTCAGGGGCGGATGGCGCGCGACTGTCGAATGGCAGTCGGGTGAACGCGATCATCCCGCCCCTTTCGCTCCGCGGTCAACCGAGGAAGTCGAGAAGCTTGTCGAGGACTTCAAGCAAGGGCTCTCATTCGACGTGCATGAGTTCGCTGACCTTGCCGACGGACGCCGCCTCACGCTGCGCGATGACCTCGGCTTCACTAGCGGAGGACCCGCGCGGAGCGATCAGTGGCATCACCTGAAGTTGGAGCAACTCGAGCGGGACGTGCTCACTACCGTGCTGCCCGACGAGGACGACACGCGAGAGCAACATCCGTGGGAGGTTCTCGCTCTGCTCCTTCGCCTCCAGGGCGTCGAGGTAACGGCCGAGGAGCTTAGGCTGCTTCCGTATCACGTGGTGTTCAGTGAGCGTCTTCGGGCACGAGTAGCGGACAACACGTAATCCCCCGTCCCGCTGCTCGTCCCCGTCCCGCTGTTTGCATGTCTACGCTTATGGTGCCTTGTGGGCGAATCGAGAGGGTGCGGTCTGGCGTCGTGAGGCTGGGGTGCCACAGGTCGTTATGTCGCCGGAAGTCAGGGTTCGGGAAGGCGCTCCGATACTTTCCAGGTGATGCGGCTGTGGTCCCGACTTCGGTCTCGCGGGAAGGATGTGCGGACGCCGCGCCGTCCCGCGCCCCTGCCCTCCTGGGTTCTCAGCAGAGAGCCAACCGGTCTACGAGCCGGAGACGCGGAGATCGTGGATCTCGTCGCAGACGGCGCGATCTCGTGGCATAGCCCAACGGGGGACGCGTTCCACCCGGTCGATCCGTACCTCGTCGAACTCGGGTGGCGTGCGTGGGACTGCATGATCGAGGAGAACGTTCTCGGATCGTGGGGATTCCCGGAGTCGCTGGTCAACTTCTGGGAGACGGGCATCTGAGAAGGTTCCGCCCAGCGTGGACGAGCGTCCTCCTCCTCGACGGCTACGAAATGGAGCGTTGTCCGCGGATCACAGGGTTGGCGGCGCAGGCACGAGAAGGTCGCTGGGCGACGGCTAGACGCGTCTCAATCTCTCGGCGATAGCTGCGTCTCACGCGCCCGAGCGCCGGACCGTCCCTCAGGGCAGACGCGGCAACTCGGTACGCTTGAGCAATGGGTCCGTTCACCATCTACGACGAGGTCCATTCCGACTTCGGACCCCTACCGCGCGAGTTCGCCAACGTCGAGGACGCGATTGGAGAACTACGGCGTCGGGCGGCCGTACCGTGGAACCGAGAGCCCAATCGTGCTCCCTGCACGTCGTGGCGGAAGTGCAAACGCAGATGGGTGCTGCTCGGCGAGTCAGCGGCAAGCTGGAAGGAACCCATCTGGATCGAGGTCTCTGCCGCGGGCGTTCACTGGGCCGAGGAGATCCAGCTCCGGGGAGTGGAGTAGGCACCTCGCCTCGCGTGGCGCCTTGAGCCTACCTCACACGCGACACGCGTCCCCGGCGCGAGAGCCGTAACCGCCCGGTGAGCTGCTCGGTGGCACGCGCCCAGTGTACGCGTAAGGAACGTCTATCCCCGGATCGAGAGGGTCCGGAGTGGCCCGCAACAGGCTGTGGCGATGTCCGCCTGCAGCCATCATGTCCCCTATGGAAGCCTCAGAGCGTTGGTGGGCCGTTCGCGTGCTGTACGAGGCAGTGGATCAATGACGTGCCTACCGGCATGTTGGAAGACGTCATCTTCCTCGTCCTTGCCCGCAGCGGTGCCGCGGCGGAGGCGAAAGGAACGGCGTTCGCCGTGAAAGCGAACCACGAGTACGAGAACCCTTTCGGCGAGATGGTGGTTGTCCGCTTCGACCAGGTGACCGATGTGCACGAGACCTACGAGGCCAGCATCGAAGACGGCACTCAAATCTACATGTCGCTGGAAGCAGGATCGGATGCAGCTATTCTCAAGGAACGCGGACGGACCAGGCCTCCCCAACCGTCGACGTAGATCGCCGGTGCTTTCACGGCCAGTGTACGGATAAGGAGCGTTGTCGGCGGATCGAGAAGGTCTGGTGGATGACTTCCGGCGCGCTCATCGGGCAGTATCGAAGCAATGGAGCCACCAAGCCGACCGTACTCACATCACGATGACGCTCGTCGCCTCACCGGGGATCTTCGCACAAGCGACGAGCCACGATGGGCTGCCGTTCGCCAACACCTGATCGAGTCTGGTTTCGATCCTCAAAGGTCGGCCGTTGGGGACCTGTTCCCCGAGGACATCGGGGACTTCGGCGTCTTGGTGGCCTCTGACAGAACGACACACACATTCGAGGTGGGGACAGAGCCAATCCGCAGAGAACGAGGCAAATACCGCATCTGGGTGACGCACGAAGAGAGAACCAGCGCGAGGTCGCGCTACGCGTACGGGCAGTGCGGCGGCGTATTCGACAGCCCAGCCTCTCGTATGGGCATCGACGCGGTCGAGTGGTACATGCGCAAGACGGGAAGATGGAAGCCGCGGAAGCCCTTCTTAGTCGGTCGCCTCGTCCTCGTAGCCATTTGATGGGTTGCTTTCGTGAGGGAATCTTCGCGGGGAGGCGCTCCAGGTCGACGGCCATTTGACAGGCCCCTCGGAGCCGCCGATGGACGTCATCGGTGGTCAGCTGCCTTTCTGGCATGCGGGGCGCCATTCGCTACATACACGAAACCGTGACGGTCATTCCTAGGGCCAGGGCTCCTCGGCAGGAGGAAGGGCGGGAGCAGTACCGGAGGCTCTGTCAGGTGCTCGTCGATCAGCCTGAGCCAGGCATGCCCCCATTGTCAGGGAGAAGCGCACTCCCGGCGCCTACCCCCTGAGCCGGGCGGTGCAGATGGATGAACTGGTAGAGGTTCGGTCCTGCTTCCTCTTCCAGGAGCCGCGCCCACGTGCGGTTGCAGGACTCGCAGATCAAGTTCTCGATGTAGACGTCGAGGTAGATCGGCCGTTCTGGGTTACCCGCGAGCGGGTTCCGGTATAGCTTGAGGCCCTTGAAGAAGGGGTCGCGTCGGAGGGCGGCATCACGCTCCCTCCCGGTGCTGATGCTCCGGTCCTTCAGCAGCACCTGAGCCACAGCGACGTGCAGCAGGTGTTCCTTGGACGTCGGCCTTCGGCGCCCACAGCCGTTGCAGGTGGTATCGGATCGGGCCACGGGTGCTACCTCCACGGCCGAACTACAGGCGTGTTGTTTCAACCTATACCACGTGCCCGGACACCCACGCTCGGGGGGAAGCTTGGGGCGGACCCTGGTGGGCGTTGGCCGTAAGTCGTCCCCGTAGTAGCGGTCGACGTACCGGGCGGCGACCCGGACATCGCTTCTACCGTGTCGAGGCCGAACGTCATCGCCGCGCACCTGCGCTGCGAGCAGCTGCGATAGCCTCCACGGATAAGGAAAGGGCGACTTGTGGCTCACGCGTTCTGGCGGTTGACCCATCCTCACTCCGCCTCCTCAAGTCGCGTAACCACTAACGCCTCTGGCTCAACGATCGCGACATCGAACCATTCCAGAAGACGCGTCAGAACCCGCTCTCTGATAGCTCGGATGGCATCCTCGTCGGAGGCACCTTCGCCAGCCCACGACCGAACCGACGGATTCGTCGAAAGGAGTCCCGCCGACGACTCCTCGTCGAACGCGCGGACAGCGAGTAGAAGGTCCCCATCGATCTCTATGTTCTCCGAGTCAGGCTGAAGACGAGGTTGGTACTGCCGCCAGACACCGACCCTGCCAAAGTCCGCGATCACGGCCCCTGATGTCCCGCGAATCCACACATTCCACACTTCCACACCTCGGTACTGACCGGCAGGTGCCAAGTGGGCGTCGAATCCCTGAGCAGGTGCTGGGACGAAAGCCGCGTCTTGAGTGAGTTCCGCAAACAGCATCCACGCGTTGCTGACAATGAGGGTCGGCGCCAGGTTTCGCCGAGTCATTCGGCGATCTGCTCGTCCAACAACTGCAGCGCGCCCGGTCCAGCTTCATGCACAACTTCCGCATGCGCGGTCAGGTTGGCAAGGACCAATTCGTTCTCGCCCTGCCCCACCGAGCGCCCAAGTTGAGAACCCCAATCGGAGGTGTGCAGATCGGACTCCTCGACATATAGCTCCTTGAGGTCCCATATGGATACGCCGAACGAACGCAAGTCAGGGTCGGCTTCGGTCACCTCAGCCTGTCTTGACCCTGCCTTCTCGAAGAGCAGCCGAACAACCGCACTATCTCGCCAGCCGTTCCTGACGTTGGACGCGATCTCGTTCAGCCTGGATGTCGAAAGGGTCGCGATTGCTAGAGCCGCACGCCGTTCGGATTCCTTGGCCGACGCGACTGCCCGGAGGGCCCCGATGACGTGGCCAGCGCGGTCGGCGCTCCCCGGACCCGCAATCTCGACCCAGGGCGGTTCCTCATCTGCAATGGACCGAAGCACGTCCATGAGATCACTGTCGTCTTGCGCCTGGAACCTAGCTTCTGCGGCATCCGGTACATCGAGATCGACGAAATCCGCCCCTTGTTCCACCAGCCGCAACGCGGTTGCCCAAGCAAGGAATGCATCGAAAGCGAGCGCGTGCATCTGGCCTTCCTGAAACTCACTCGACTCCCAGAATGACCATCCGAAGTCTTGCCCGCGATCGTGGCGTCGAGCATCTAGGAAGAGCCTCCACGATTCGGCGGCACTCTGCGGTCGGCTGAGGCAAGCGCGGAGCGAGGTCGTGGAGGAAGCCTCCAGACGGCCACTCCTTAGGAGGTGTAGGAGCCATGCTTCCAGCGCAAGAACGACCATCCCTCGCGTCCGACCCACTGACTCCACAGATTTCTGATACGCCTCGGGCAATTCAACCTCTCCAGTCAGTCCCGAGAGGTCTGACAGTGAATCGACTCCGGTCTCCATCTGACGGGCAAAGCGGCAGAAGGCCAGCTCATCCTCGTTGTCCAAGGCTGCCTTCATTAGCTGTTGGAAGATCAACACCGCGCCCTCGACATAATCGCGTATCCGCTCAGCCTCCGTGTCCGTGGATGCGTCCGTGAGCTGCGGGGCAAGCGAGAACGTCATCAACTCGCTCAGATAGCGGCCGCACCGGTCGATCACGAACTCTCGTGCCCTCGCGTTCTTCATCTCAGTGGCCCGGACGTAGGAATAGGGGAGCCACTTCAAGAACCTGTATTAGATGTAGTAGTCACGATGACGAGAAGCGACATGGGCGAGGCGCATGGGGAAGTACAGAACATCGTCAATAACCGCTTGGTCTTCGCAATTGAAGCCGGCGTCAAGGATGTCTCGGTAGTTCCTTTCGATCCATTCGACTTCGGACCACCCCTCACCGATCGAGTGGATCTCTCGAAGGGCGCGTTCGCGACTGTAAGCCGAGTCCAGAGCACTCAGTTGACCCAAGAAGACGCCGACTAATTCCTCATACACATCGAGACCGTCCTTCAGCAAGCCCAGACGCCGATCGCGGATGGCACCGATCGTTGAGTCGCGCAGGAAATCAAGTTCCGCCTGCAGTCTCCGCGCGTGCGAGCTCACAAACCCGTCTCGAAGTCGAATGCGGCGAGTAGCAGCGATCCGAGAGATTCTCGCTTTATTGGCGCGAACGCGTCCAAGCGCAGAGCCAGAACCCCCCTATCGTTGAGTAGCAGGCGATCACCCGGAACCTTGAGGAGTCGAATAGGCTCGTCCGCCCGGCTGGCAGCAACGCTTTCGCTCGCTTGGGGCTCCGAAGTGGCCAGAGGTGCGATCCGGGGGAGGGAATCGATGAATCGAAGGAGGCGCCCAAGTCGCACGTCGCTCACCACCATGTCAGGGGGTCCCTCGAGAACAAGCCATCGGCGCCGGTCCGAACGGGCAACATACGGAAAGTAGGTGGCCTGGCGTGAAGACAACGCAGCGAGCAGTCGGTTGTTGGCCACTCGAAGCGCCGCCGAGTAGTCGAGGCTGTTCTGCATTCGCTCTTGGAGGAGCTTGGTCGCCAGCCGTCGCATCAGCAGTGGATCGTTGAGCGTGCGCAGCGACCTGTAGTACGCCAAGAGTGCCATTACCACCGTCAGGGTCAACCAGCCTCCACCTGTCGTGGCACCTAGGGTGCTACGAGACCAAACAAGCAGCCCCCCAACGAACAGCGTTCCGAATAGGGCCAGGCAGGAGATTGGGAAGATCCACGATTGACGTGTAAGGACTTCGTGCGTCCGCGCTGCTGTCTGACCTTGCTCACCGGCAAGCTGAATGATGAGCCCGAGCAGGGGGAGGGCAAGCGCGGCAAGGGCGGCCTGCACCTGCCACATGGTCTCAAGGCCACCACTGAGCTGCCGGGAGCTTCGTAGGTCACTACCACCAAGCAAGAGAGTCAAGCTGGCAACTATCGCAAAGAGGACAAACGAACCTAGAAGCGATGAAGGCGTTGGACTGACGAGCCTGAAAGCGAGACGGCGAATCCGCCACCGCCACCCGCGGCCCCTCCAGAGCTCGATCCTGGCCCGGGCAGCGAGCCGCCCACCTGGCCCGTGTTTCCGATTCCAGCGGTCAAGGACGAAGGCAACTGGCGGGGATGCATACCAATCAACCAGGCGTCCCATGATTCCAGCCTAGGGCAGCAACAGACCTCCTTGCTACGCGGACACCCAGGCCAGGGCAGCCTTGCGACAGCCTGTTGTCAAGACTGCCTGCCATCGAGCGAGGGATGCCTACCGGCCTCCATTCAGCGACATGGTTGTCACCGTTGGCGACGTGCAGGTGTATCCACCCTTAGGCCGGATGACACTGCCTGGACCGGCTAGGCACGATCCGACTCGGGATATTCTCGGGAGTTTTTTGGGGTCTGAGTCGTCGTTCAACGAGGCCGGTTGCTTCGCAGGTGGTGCCCTGACCTGCGACTTCACGTTTGTAGACCTGGCTGGACGATATGAGAACCGCCTTCCTCTCCTTCGGGCGCTCCGGAATCAAGCCGCTGGATGAGCTTCGAACCTCCAGGCAACGACTGGAGGCGTCGGCAGACGCCCGCGTCAAGCGGTCGGTTGAGCGTTCACCCGGGCGGTCACGTTCCGATCGCCGCCAGTGCCCAGTCCGTTTCGGTGGGCTTCGTCAGCGGAGGGAGATGGTACGGCGGAACGACCTCAGCCGAGCTCAAATACGATTCTCGAGGAGTGGCTTCGGAGCCGGGCATCGTACCCATCTAACCGAAGCTGCCGCATCCCCGGCGGATACTCCTTCGGATCGGCTGCGAGGTCTGACAGCGCCGAGGCTAACTCGGCTAAGGCTGAACGACGGCCCGTGACGGCTAGCAGCCGGCCCTGCAGACGGAAGTCGAGCTTATCCTCGTCATCTGGTTCTACGAGCATCGCTTCGAGCACTCGCCATTCTTCCGAACGATCGTCCCGATCAGCGGTGAACTCCTCCGTCCCTAGGCCCGCTGAGAGAACACCGACCAGGTGCGGAAGATCCTCCTCAGGAACGACCGCCCAGATCAAGCCGTTGTGACTGATCGTCGCCTTGATGGCCATGGCCGGCCGCTATCTTGCACCATCCGAGAGCTGCGGGACCATCGCGCGCACGCCCGCGCACGCCTGAGTGCGTTTGGCGGCGCCGGAGCGAGCAAGACTGCCGAACGGAGCCGCCAGAACGCGCCGATCCTTTGGTCTCCCGCCCAAGGTGACAGATCTGGTCGAACGTCGGAGGTCGCCGGCTGAACGAACCCTTACGATCCCGATCGTGGCCCCCGATCAGATCTGGTCGTCGATCACGGCGGACGCTGTCGCTCGCGCGCTCGACGGAAGGTTCTCCGTCGCCGAGGACCGCGGAGTGGATGGCCGAGTGCTGCTCCCCGCGGCGCCGGTCCCGGTACGCGACATCCTCGTCGAAGCCCTTCGAACGGTGCTGGCTGAACGGGGCGAACGCAACGCCGAAACCCTCTCAGAAGACGCGGGGTCTCGGCTCCAGAATGAAGAGACGAGGGAAATCCTCGCTCAGGTCGTTGCCTTCGGCACCTTCTACGTGGGGTTCGTAGCCGGCGAGGACATCGGCTACGAGGGGTACCGTGCCTTCCGACTCGCTGATCGCGGCTATTTCTATGCGATCCCGCGCGCCGACGCTCCAGCCGAGGTCGTGCCAGTAGTGATCGGTGCCTGGGAGCCAATCGACGCGCGCCTCGCCTTCACCACCGCCGCCCAACGGGCGCCCGACCCGCTGAACGAGAGGGGACGCGACCCCAACCGACGTCGGTCCGCTGACATCCTCCGCGCGCTGCCGGAGATCCGAGACGACCCGGCGTGGGAGGAGATGAAACAGCAGCAACGGGTCGAGCGGATCGAGGATGCGCATCCCATGATGCTCAGTTCGCTCGTGTTTGAAGTGCTGAAGCGGAGCCTCGCAGAGGATCGCCAGGACGTCGTGGCTCGTGGCTTCGTCCTCGTGGAAGCCCAGCTTCAGGGCTCAACGATGGAACGGACGATGGCCGAGGTCGCTCTCGGGCAGATGTTCCAGGCGGGCTTCGGCGATCGAGCCGAGCGCTACCTCGGACCCCGCTCGCGCGCGCTCCTGGACGCGTCTCGCTCCGCCAGCGCCTTCTGGCAGCCAGTGGTCGAGCGGCTCAATCTTCTCTATTCCGGCGTCCGTGAACTCGTCGTTCAGGCGTATCCCTGGATCCACGCGGAAGCCGGATACAGGCTCGACGAACTGGGTCGGGGGTTCAACCACGAGCTCTGGTTCGAGCACGATCCGGATGGCTGGAGCTATCCGCCCGATCTGACGCTATCGTTCTCCTGCAACGAGGTGAACGAAGGAACTTCAAGGACGCTGAGTTTCCGGATCCATGCTCGGTCGGAGGAAGTGGCTTCGCTCCCGCCGCAGGCACTCCCCAACGACCTCACGACAGAGCAAGCGAGGGCCTCTGTCGATCGATACATCGGCGAGGTCGAGAGCGTAGCTCACGAGAAGATGGATCGGATCGTCTCCGAACTCGAGGCCGTTCCATCCGTTCGCGAGATGCGCCGTTACCGGGAGTACCTCGAAATCAAGCCCGATGAGGTCGATGCCAGTATGGGCGACGATGCGTGGGCCTCGGCGATGACAGGGGCCTTTCGAAGCTCAGAGCACCCTGCGTGGAAGCTCGTGCGGGGTCGCGTCGCGGAAGAGGGAGTGGACCCGCGCCTTTGTGCTATCGCCGATCTTCTTCCCGATCTGTCGGGCGAAAATGAGGGCGACCATGGTGTGCTTGTCGCGCCTGGAGGAAGGGTCTTCGGCTTCACCGTCACCGTCCTCGAGCGCCGTCACGGGCTGCTGGATGCCCACATCGTTGAGTGGCGCGAGTTCGTGAACCAAGGTCCCCTGTACGCACATCGCGACGCGATCGAGCGGGGCCGGGCGCTCTTGGGCGCTGACCGGCGGTGAGGCTTGGCCGTGACCCTCCTCAGTTCAGAAGGACTCGCTCGATGGTGGCCAATGAAGGCCTACGTGTGGTGATCCCGGGGCACGTTGTATGCGGGATCGGACGGCACGAGCTCGGCCGTCCGGACCCACAGGAGGCCGATCAGCACCAGCACCAAGACGATCAGAGGAGCGAGCTCACGGGCCTCGATGTGAGGCCTGCTATCCCCTGACGCCGCGTGCGTGCTCGGCGGTCACGTCCCGTACCCATCCCGGAGGAGTGCTCGGGCATCGGGGTCCGCGGATCCCTCATCCCCGAAGCTGCGCCTTCGCCACACCTCCTGACCTGCACTCCCCGAAGGCTCCCCGGATTCTCCCCCTTCACGGCGTCACGCTTCTGAACCGTCGCGCGCCTTTGTATGGGTGATGGACCCGATCCGGAACCGGACTGCCCAAAGCACGCCGACGCGGTCGAAGCGTGGCACCGCATGGCCCGCCGCCTCGGCGGTGGCGACGCAAGTCCCCGATGGGTTCCCGCCGGGTTCCCATCGAGTTCCGGCCGCGCGCGCGTGTTCCCGACAGGAATCCGAGTTCCGTGGCGAGGATGCCGCTCCCCCAGGCACGGGGAGGAACTCAAGAGGGACCGAATGGGGACTGAGTAGGAACCGCGATCACTCAGGATCGAGCCGAGGGGGGACTGAGTGGGGACTCGGACCCTTCACGATCGAACAGACAACCGAAGACGTGACGGCGATCCACCGCTTGGCCGCGAGCAGGCTCCGAGGGCGATGGCTGTCTCGCCACCGGCCGCCGGCTTGGACACCGAGCGGCGATCCGCGGCAAGGGCGGCGCGACGGTTCTGTGATGCGAGCGGGACGAGCATCGGGACGGCCCCGAACCCGGGCACCTCATAGCGGAGGCGCGCTCGGTGGACACGCGGGCCGGAGAAGTGCTCAGACGGTGGGCGAACGGGACCGGAGGCGCTGCAGACGGCCGCGGAGGCCCGCGAAGGCTGCCCTGAGCCGGATGGCCGAAGGCGAGCTCGCGCCGGCGACCTGAGGACGCCTTGCGAGCGGCAAGGAGGGAGGTGAGCACGGGCACGAACTGAGGATCCGTCGACCCGACGTGTGCGCGCACGCGCCCTGGCGCGGCGTCGCGCTGTCACGTTGCCGTGAGCCGCGGCGCGTAGGCGGCGCGACGGTGCCGGGCGCGGACGCGCAAAAGGCCAGGTCACGGGGCCTCTTCGCCGAAGGTCACGACCCGAAGGAGGGGGGAGGGCTGTGCCCGAATCATGGTTCGAGCAGAACGAAACGTATCTCGCGCGCGCGCGAGCCCGATCGACGAGCGAGACCTTCAAGTCCTGCTCCACCTGCTCGAGCACAAGGTCCTCACCACCCACCAGATCACGAGCCTTCACTTCCGCTCTCTCAGGCGGTGCCAGCACCGGATGAGAGAGCTGAAGGACCTGGGGTTGATCTCATCGTTTCAGGTGGGGAGGGGTTTCGGGGAGGGGAGGGCTCC
>Ga0184610_1000137_pt1 | contig 18714 bp, 15 predicted proteins | sample PLM1_100_coex_FD_133011 | JGI IMG/M metagenome (GOLD analysis project Ga0184610, IMG submission 133011) | Groundwater sediment microbial communities from an aquifer in East River, Colorado, USA - PLM1_100_coex | ecosystem: Environmental > Terrestrial > Soil > Riparian zone | place: USA: East... | reverse complement strand
GACGGCACGCACGCCGCCGAAGCGCTTCTCGACGTCGCGCACCTCGAGGAGCGGGCCCGTCGCCGGGCGAAGCTCGGCGCGCTCCTCGCGCGCCTCGATTCGAAGCGGCTTCCGTTCGATCCGAGCGCCGACGAGCGCGGCTCGCCGCTTCTCGCGCCGGCGCGTGAAGATCTCGGCGACGCTCGGGATGACGCCCCGCGGCAGGACCAGGACGACGAGTGCGAGCAGGGCTCCGAAGAAGATCAGGCGCTCGCTCCCGCCGCCGAACTCGTTGTTCGTGATCTCGTTCAGGGGCTCGAGGATGAAGGCGCCGAGGATCGGGCCCCAGATCGTGCCGCGCCCGCCGATGAGCACGGCGAGCACCACCTGGACGCTGATCACGATGTCGAACATGCCGCGCGGGTCGATGAAGGTGAGGTAGTACGCGTACACGCCCCCCGCCGCGCCGATGAAGACGGCGCTCGCGACGAAGCCGAGCACCTTGTAGATGGGCGTGTTCACGCCGACGCTCGCCGCCTTGTTCTCGTCCTCGCGGATGGCGATCAGGCCCATGCCGAACTTCGTGCGCCGGATCCAGTACGACAGCGCCACGGACATGAGCATGAGCCCGAAGAGGAAGTAGTAGAACGGCCAGTACTGGTAGTCGCGGTCCCAGCGCGGAAGGGGCAGGGTCAGGCCGTGGTTCCCGTTCGTGAGCTGCGACCAGTTCAGCGTCACGAGCTGCATGACGAAGAGGAACGCGATCGTGAGGATCACGAACGAGTGCCCGCGCGTGCGCATGAGGATCGAGCCGACGACGGCCGCGAAGATGCCCGCCACGACCGCCGAGACCGGGGGGAACCAGAAGGGCGACGCTCCCTCGAAGACGCGGAGGGAGAAGAGCGCCGTCGTGTACGCGCCGATCCCGAGGAAGACGCTCTGGCCCAGAGAGACGTAGCCCCCGAAGCCGGAGATGATGTTCCAGCCGCTCCCCATGATCGCGAAGAGGAGCGAGAGGATGATCATGTTCTGGTAGTAGAGGTTGTCCGAGACGAGCGGGTAGACGGCGAGCCCGAGAAGCGCGGCCGCGACGAGAGCGCGCAGGCCGTGCCTCGCCACGAGCGAGAAGGCCCCCGACTCGGTCGCCCGCGACAGGGCCGCCCGCTCGCTCATACGACGACGTCCTCCCGGAGCTTCGCGCCCCCGATGCCCTGGGGCCGGGCGAGGAGGACGACCATGATCACCGCGTAGGGCACCATCGTCGCCCACCGGGGCGAGATGTATGTCACAGTCATCGTCTCGGCCACGCCGAGCAGGAGCGCCCCGATGACCGCGCCGGGCAGGCTCCCCATGCCGCCGAGCACGATGATCCCGAGGAGGCGGGAGATCCACTGGTAGTGGGAGCCCGGGAGGAACGGGTAGAGCACCGCCGTGATCGAGCCGCCCGCTCCCGTCGTCGCGACGCCGATCGCGAACGTCAACGCGGCGACGTTCCGCGCGTTCACCCCGACGAGCCGCGCGGAGGTCACGTTCTCGGAGACGGCGCGGATCGCGCGGCCGAGCCACGTGGCCCGCAGGAAGACGTAGAGGCAGGTGAGAACGCCGATCGCGATCGCGCAGCCGAACACCTGCGCCTTGGGGAAGTAGAGGCCCGCTCCGCGGAACGACTGGTTGACGTACGAGGGCGTCGCGGCGTGGTAGGTCGTGGACCAGACGATGCCCATGACGCCCTCGATCACGAGGGCGAGCGCGAACGTGAGGAGCACGGACATCGAGGCCGGTCTCCCCGAGATCCACTGGACCGTGGCCTTGTAGAGGCCGTAGCCGATCACGAACATGGCCGGCGTCGTGACGAGGACGCCCAGCAGCGGGTCGAGGCCTAGCTCCCGCCAGAGCGTCCACGTGATGAACGCCGAGAGGATGATGAGCGCTCCCTGGGCGACGTTGATCACGTCCATGACGCCGAAGATCAGCGTCAGCCCGGACGCGAGCAGGGCGTAGACGCCTCCGATGAGGAGGCCGAGGACGATCGCCTGCATGAGCTGAGTCATCGTGCTCGGTCCCGGGTCGTCGCCGGCCGGGGGACGGCCTCTCCCCCGGCCGGCTTCGCCTCCTTCAGTCCTCCGCTACCCCGTCCACGCTGGCTTGGGATTGACGATCGTGTCGCTCGTAGCCGCGTCCTCCGGGAGCACGATCTCCTCGTCGCCGTTCTGCCACTGCGCGAGGAGGAACGCCTGCTCGGGCGCCCCCGTCTCGTCCCAGCTGAGGGTGCCGAGGATCGTGTCCACGGAGTTCTCGTGCAGCCAGTCCTTGAGCGCGTCCTGGTCGATCTCCCCGACCGCCTCCACCGCCGCCTGGAGCACCTGCGCGGCCGCGTACGCGTCCGCGGCGTCCTCGGGCGGATCGGTGTCGTACTTCGCGCGGTAGGCCGCGAGGAACTCCTCGTTGCCGGGCGTCGGCGACTCCACGTGGTAGCTGACCGCATAGAAGATGCCTTCGGTGTTCTCGATCCCGATCCCGTCCGAGTACTGGTCGGCGAACGAGGGCGTCGAGGCCTGGAACATCTGCTGCGGGCTGTACCCGACCTTGATCAGCGAGCGGATGAGGTTGACGCCGTCCGCGAGCCCCGCAGAGCCCTGAGCGATCACGTCGGGCTTCTCCGCCGCGACCGCAGCTGCGATCGCGTCGAAGTTCACGGTCTCCGGCGGGTACACCTCGCTGTACACCGTGTCGACACCGGCGGCCTCGAGCTTCTCCTGGACGCCCTCGGCGACGGGGCCGCCGAACGGGTCGTCGGCGATCACGTACGCGGCCGTGGCCGGCTTCTCGCCCTCGGGCAGTCCCGTGACCCACTCCGAGAAGAGGTCGGCCTGGTGCGGCGCCGTCGCCTGCTGCGCGAAGAACAGGTACTCGAAGCCGCGGCTGAACATCTCGGGCGAGCCTCCCGCCGGCTCGACGTACACCATTCCCGCCCGCTCCGCGACCGCGGACGCCGGCAGGTTCAGGAGCGAGGAGAAGGTGCCGAGCAGGAGGTCGACCTTCTCCTGGTTGATGAGCGCGTTGTAGTCCGTGACCACGAGGTTCTGGTCGCTCTGGTCGTCCCGGACGATGATCTCCACCGGACGGCCGAGCAGGCCGCCGGCCTCGTTCACCATCTCCTGCCAGATCTCGTAGCCCTGCTGCGCGGCCACGCCGGGCTCGGAAAAGTCGCCCGTGAGCGGGAGCGACGCACCGATCCTGATCGGCTCGCCGCTTGGCTCACCTTCCGCGGCCGTGGTCGCGGCGGGGCCGCCTTCGTCGTCGTCCCCGCCGCAGCCCGCGGCGGCGAAGACGAGCGCGAGCGCCGCGATCAGGACGAGCAAACGGGCAAGCCTAGAAACCATGCGAAGACCTCCTGCGTGTCTCGTTGTCCGACCCTTACGAAGCTGCCTCTCACTCCCCAGTCCTCTCCTCTCCCTTAGACGACGTGGATCTCGATACCGAAGCGGTTGACGGGCTCGGCTCCCTCCTCTCCGATCGCGAGCGTGTTCTCGATGCAGGCGGAGCCGACTCCCGGGACGAAGATCCCGGGCTCGACGTTGACGAAGCTTCCGGCCCGGAGCTCGGCGGTCTCGCCGCGCGCCACGACAGGCCGCAACGAGGTGGTGATGCCGGTGGTGTGCCCGAGGTAGACGTGGTTCGAGTAGTCGCCGTAGCCGGCGTCGACCGCGACTCCGGTGGCCTTCTCCCAGAGGTCGCCGCCGCGGATTCCCCCGCGCGCCTCCGCTGCCATCACGCGGTACATCTCCGCCGTCACCTCGTAGATCTCGTGCTGCTCGCGCGTGGGCTCGCCCACGGAGATCGTCCGGTCGGTGTCCGTGTAGCAGCCGGCGTACGAAGCCGAGAGGTCGAGCCAGAACATCTGGCCCTCTTCGAGCCGCCTGGTAGAGAAGAGGAAGGGCCGAACATTCGAGACGACGTCGCTGTAGGAGCCGATGTTGATGTGCGTCGACATCCCGCTCCCGTGCAGAAACTCGCCCCCGAGCTCGGCCATGCGCTCGAGCGAGCGAAGGCACACCTCGTACTCGGGGACGCCGTCGGCGGCCGCGGCCACCGCCGCGGCAAGGCCCTCGTCGGCGATCGAGGCAGTCCGCCGGATGTTCTCCGCGTCGTAGGCGGACGGGGACGCGACGAGCTCCTGCCAGACGGGGACTGCGTCGCCGAAGGAGACGCCGGGGAGCGTCTCTGCCAGGACCTCCGCGTAGACGGCCGGCATGTCGCCGGCGAAGACGCCGATGCGTCCTCGCTCCAGGCCGGCGCTCGCCACTGCTGCCCGGATCGCCGTGCGAAGCTCGTCGGCGAGCCAGCGGCGGGCCGGGTTTGGATAGGGGCGGACGTCTTCGATCCACGACATCCGCGCCGCCTCCTCCAGGTGCCACGGCTGATCGACGAGGAGGACGGGCGGCCGCTCGAGCGGGAGTAGCAGGAGCGAGCTCGCCCCAGGGAAGACGTGCACGTAGCCCGCGAGGTAGCGGATCGGATCTGCATTCAGGCCGGCCGAGCCGTAGACGAGCAGGGCGTCGAGCGCCTGCCCCTGGAGCGCCGCCCGCGCACGCTCGAGCCGACCCTCCTGCTCCCCCCGGGGCGGCTTCGGCGCGCGCCCGGCCGCCTTCTCGAACTCGGCCGAGACATCGACGACGGCGCTCACCGGAGGCTCCGGTTGAAAGCCACGAGCTTCATCTCGGTCATCTCCTCGATCGCGTAGCGCAGCCCCTCGCGCCCGAATCCGGACTGCTTCACGCCGCCGTAGGGCATGTGGTCGACGCGGAAGGTGGGAACGTCGTTGACCATCAGCCCACCGACCTCGAGCCGGTCGAAGGCAGCTTCGATCACGGCGAGGTCGTTCGTGAAGAGACCGGCTTGGAGCCCGAACTCGCTCGCCCCGGCCCCCTCGATCGCAGCGTCGACGTCCTCGAAGCGGAAGAGGCCCACGAGCGGTGCGAAGACCTCCTGGCAGGCGACGCGCATCTCCTCACGGACATCGGCGAGGACGGTCGGGTGCCAGAGGTTCCCGGTCCGCTCACCGCCGACGAGCACGCGGGCGCCGCCTTCGAGCGCCTCGCCGACCCACGCCTCGACGCGGTCGGCCGCGGCCGTGTCGATGAGCGGCCCGACGTCGGTCGCCTCGTCGAGCGGGTCGCCGCCGTGGAGGGCCCGCACGCGCTCGACGAGGTCGGGGACGAAACTGTCCCAGAGCGAGGCGTGCACGTAGACACGCTGGACGGAGATGCACGACTGGCCGGACTGGACGTAGCCGCCCCAGGCGATGCGCTCGGCCGCGTAGCCGGCGTCGGCGTCCTCGTGGACGATGACGGGCGCGTTCCCGCCGAGCTCGAGCGTGACGCGCTTGCGGCCAGCACGGGCGCGGAGCGCCCAGCCGACGGCTGGGCTGCCGGTGAAGGTGAGCAGGGCGATCCGGTCGTCCTCGACGAGCGGGCGCGCGTCCTCGGTGGAGGAGGGAACAACCGCAATCGCGTCCGCGGGCCAGCCGGCCTCGAGGACAAGCCGCGCGAGGCGAAGCGAGGACACGGGTGTCTGCGAGGCGGGCCGCAGGACGATCGGGTTCCCGGCCGCAAGCGCGGGGGCGACCTTGTGCGCGACGAGCATGAGCGGGAAGTTGAAGGGCGTGATCCCGACAACCGGGCCGAGCGGGACGCGGCGCACGTGGCCGATCCGCCCTTCGTTGCCCGGTATCCAGTCGAGCGGGACGATCTCGCCGTAGATCCGCTTCGCCTCCTCGGCGGCCACCTTGAACGTGAAGGCCGCGCGCTCGACCTCGAGCCGCGCAGTTCTGATGGGCTTGCCGGCCTCGAGCGTGATCGTCCGCGCGAAGTCCTCCTTCTGCGCGGTGAGCGCCCCCGAGACGCTCTCGAGGATCTCGGCCCGTTGCCAGGACGGAAGCGTGCGCGTCGTCGCGAAGGCCTCGCGGGCCGCGGCGATGGCCGTCTCGATCTCGTCGGGCCCGGCCCGGTGGACCACCGCCACGACCGCGCCGTCGTACGGGCTGGCGACGGTGACAGCGGTTCCGGTCAGGTGCTCCGCGCCGTGCAGCAGCGGGCCGAGCTCGCCGAGCACGGAGGCGCTCCGTCCGTCGGCCTGGGCCTTCGGGGGCGAGCTCCCGCGCAGCCGCTGCTCGACCGTCGTCATCGTCACGTCACCAAGCCCGCCGGTTCCTCGACGAGCGAGGCCAGCGTGTCGACGAACTCCGCTCCGCGTGCGCCGTCGACGACGCGATGGTCGAACGAGACCGAGAAGACGAGCGTCGGGCGCACAGCGGGCGCACCGTCGACCGAGACGACGCGCTCGGCGATCCGGCCGACGGCGAGAATCGCGGCCTGGGGCGGGTTCAGGACCGCGAGGAAGGCGTCGACGCCGTACATGCCGAGGTTCGAGACCGTGAAGGTCCCGCCGGACACGTCCTCGGGCCGCAGCCGGCCTTCCCGCGCCGCGGCGACGAGCGCGCTCCGACGGGCGGCGATCTCGTCGAGCGAGAGCCGGTCGGCTCCATGGACGACCGGGACGACGAGACCGTCCTCGGTCGCGACCGCGATGCCGACGTTCACGTCGGCGGCGGAGATGACCTCTCTGCCGCGCCAGGAGGCGTTTACGCGCGGGTGGCGGCGCAGCGCCTCTGCGGAGACCTTGACGAGCAGGTCGGTGTGCGTCACCGACTCGTAGCCCGGCCGTTTGCGCGCGCTCTCACGCCAGCCGTCGAGCCGGCCGGCGTCGACCTCGCGAAAGAGGAAGAAGTGCGGCGCCGTCTGCCAGCTCTTCGTCGTGCGCTCTGCCATCCGCTCCCACATGAGGCCCGTCGAGACGGACCGCGCCGGAGCGGGCGCGGCGCCGCTCGCCTCGATGTCGGCGGCCACGATCGCGCCGCCGGGGCCGCTGCCGCCGACGGAGCCCAGGTCGACCCCGCGTTCGGCGGCAAGGCGCCGCGCCTTCGGCGACGCGAGCCGCCTACGCGCCCGCGGGGCGGCGCGCGGCGCCTCCCGGCCGTCGGTCGAGGGGGCGACTCGAACCGCGGCTTCGGCGTCCGCGTCGGTGCTTTCAGTCTCCACGGGAACCGGCTCGCCCGGCGCGAGGATGAGCGCGACGGAGCGGCCCACCGGCACGTCCTCGCCCTCCGCGGCGCGGACGTCGGCGAGCGTCCCGTCCGCGGGGGCCTCGACCTCGACGGTGACCTTGTCAGTCTCCACCTCCATGAGTGGCTCGCCCTTCCGGACTTCCTCTCCTTCCGCCTTGAGCCAGCGGACGAGCCGTCCGGTGTCCTGCGCCATCCCGAGGGCCGGCATGATCACCTCCGTCGCCATTTACGAGTCGAGGGCCGCACCCTCGAAGCGCGCGGACGCGACGTCGTCGTCGACCAGGCCGCGGTTCAGGTGCGACTGTGTCTCGCGGACCCCGGGAAGGGGACCGCCGACGGTGGAGTGGCCGCCTCCGGCGACGAGGAGCTCCTCCGCCGGGAAGCGCGTGATGAGCTCGCAGCCGTCGGCGGTGACGACGAGTTGCTCCTCGATCCTGGCCGCCGACCAGCCGTCGTCCGCGGGCCAGAAGGTCTCGAGCGCGAAGACCATTCCTTGCTCGATCGTCTCCGGGTGGTCGAAGGAGACGAGCCGGCTGAAGATGGGCTTCTCCCAGATCGAGAGGCCGACGCCGTGCCCGTACTGGAGCGCGAAGGCCGCCTCCTCGTCGGGGAAGCCGAACTCCTGCGCCTCGGGCCAGACGGAGACGACCTCGGCGGTCGTCACCCCCGGTCGGACGAGCGAGATCGCCTGGTCGAGGATGTCGCGGCAGTGCTTGTACGCGTCCACCTGGGCCCGCGACGCGCTCCCGACCGCGAACGTCCGGTAGTAGCACGTGCGGTAGCCGTTGTAGGCGTGGAGGATGTCGAAGTAGGCCGGGTCGCCCGGTCGGAGCATCCGGTCGGTGAAAACGTGCGGGTGCGGGCTGCAACGCTCGCCCGAGATCGCGTTCACGCCCTCGACGTGCTCGGAGCCGAGCTCGTAGAGGACGCGGTTCACGAGGGCGACGCACTCGTTCTCGCGCATGCCCGGCCGCAGGGCGCGGAAGAGCTCCTCGTAGGCCGCGTCGACCATGGCGCAGGCCGTGTTCAGAAGGACGATCTCGTCCCCCGTCTTGATCTTGCGGACGTCCTGCATGAACGCCTGGCCGTCGACGACCGTGATCCCCTCGGCCTCGAGCGCGCGCAGGACGGGGACCTCGACGACGTCGACGCCGAGCGGCTCGCCGAGGAGGCCGCGCTGCTCGAGCTCGACCCGGATCTTCTCGGCCACCGACTCCGCCCGACCCTCGACCGAGCCGCGCAGCGTCGAGATCCCCGCGCGGGAGCGCTCGTCGCCGAGCCACGGGTTGAAGAGCTTGTGATGGCGCGCGGCCGAGCCGAAGTCCCACATGATCGGCTCGTCCCCTTGCGGGAGCAGGCAGAAGCGGATGAGCTTGTCCATCGCCCAAGTGCCGATGTGGGTCGCGGTCAGGTAGCGGATGTTCGCCATGTCGAAGCAGAGGAGCGCGCCGAGCTCCGAAGTGGCGAGATGACGCTTCGCGCGCTCGAGCCGCTCGCGGCGCAGGCGCTCGAAGTCGACCCGCTCCTCCCAGTCGACCGCCATCGTGCCGAAGGTCCTGAGCCCCATCGCTAACCCTTTCCGACGAGAGATTTCGCCAGCTGGAACACCGATGCGGCCGTGGGGACCGTCTGGTCCTCGAGGACGGGCGAGAAGGGGATCGGGACGTCCATGGCGCCCGCCCGCTTGACCGGGGCATCGAGCTCCCAGAACGCGCCCTCGGCGATGACGGCGGCGAGCTCGGCCGAGGCCCCGTAGCTCTGGTGCCCCTCGTCGACGACGAGCGCCCGGCCGGTCTTCCTCGCCGATGCGACGAGCGCCTCGCGGTCGAGGGGGACGAGCGTGCGGGGATCGACGACCTCGGCGCTCACGCCCTCGGTGGCCAGGAGTTCCGCGGCCTCGAGCGCGACGTACACCATCGAGCTCGTGGCCACGATGGTCACGTCCTCGCCCTCCCGTTTCACGTCGGCGACGCCGAACGGGAGCGTGTACTCCTCGGCCGGGACGGGGCCCTTGGTGGCGAACATCATCTTGTCTTCGAAGAAGACGACGGGATTGTCGTCACGGATAGCGGTCTTCAGAAGACCCTTGGCGTCATACGGCGTCGCCGGGAGCACGACCTTCAGGCCGGGGATGTGCGCGACCCACGCGTGCAGGCTCTGGCTGTGCTGCGCGGCCGAGCGGCGGGTGGCGCCGAGCGTCGTCCGCACCGTGAGCGGCGCCTTCAGCCGCCCGCCCGACATGTAGTGGATCTTCGCCGCCTGGTTGGCGAGCTGGTCCATGACCAGCGTGAGGAAGTCGCCGAACATGACGTCGACCACGGGGCGCATCCCCGTCATGGCCGCGCCCAGGCCGAGGCCGGTAATGCCCGCCTCGGAGATGGGCGAATCGATGACCCGCTCGGGTCCGAACTCGTCGACGAGCCCGTTCAGGACCTTGAAGGGCGTCCCGGCCTCCGCGACGTCCTCGCCGATGATGAAGACGGCCGGGTCGCGCCGGAGCTCCTCGGCGAGCGCCTCGTTCACGGCCTGCGCGAGCGAGATCTCGCGCGTGCCTTCGTGCTCCGTGGCGAGTTCCTGGACGCTAGGCGTAGACATGCTGGTCGACCTCGTCGGGGTCCGGGAACGGGGCGGCGAGCGCGTGCTCGGCGGCGGCCGCGACCTCGTCGGCGACGTCGCGCCCGATGCGCTCGAGCTCGTCCTCGTCGGCGATGCCCTCGGCGACGATCCAGGCGCCCAGGAGCGCGATCGGGTCGCGCTCGTTCTGCCACCGCTCCTCCTCCTCGCGGGAGCGGTAGTAGCCGCGGTCGACGTCGCCCACGTGGTGGCCGTGGTAGCGGTAGGTGTGGCAGAGGAGGAAGGCCGGGCCCTCGCCCGTCCTCGCCGCTTCGACCGCGCTGGCGGCGGCCGCGTAGACGGCCCGCACGTCCTGGCCGTCGACCTTCTCGACCGGGATGCCGAAGCTGGCCGCCCGCGCAGCCATGTCGCCGGCCGTCGTCTCGGAGAAATGGGTGTACTCGTTGTAGAGGTTGTTCTCGCAGACGTAGAGCACGGGGAGCTTCCAGAGCGAGGCCATGTTCATGACCTCATAGAGGACGCCCTGGCCGAGGGCTCCTTCGCCGAAGAAGCAGACCGCGACCTGGTCGGTGCCGCGCGCCTTGGCGGAGAACGCGGCCCCGGTGGCGATCCCGGTCGAGCCGCCGACGATCGCGTTCGCGCCGAGATTTCCGTTCTCGTGGTCGGCGATGTGCATCGAGCCGCCCTTGCCGCGGCAGTAGCCCTCCTCCTTGCCGAGGAGCTCGCAGAGCATCCGGTCGGCCGACGCACCCTTGGCCAGGCAGTGGCCGTGGCCTCGGTGCGTGCTCGTGACGTAGTCGTCCTGGCGCAGCGCCTCGCACACGCCGACGGCGACGGCCTCCTCGCCGGTGTACAGGTGCGCGAGCCCGGGCATCTTCGCGCCCCGATAGAGCTCGTTGACCTGCTCCTCGAAGCTGCGGATCTTTCGCATTTGCCGGTACATGCGCAGCGCGAGGTCCGGCTTCGTCATCGTTCGACCCTCCGGAGCCCGGCCATGTCGGCGAGCACTCGGTAGACGACGGAGAAGTCCTCATGCTCGAGCCCCATTCCGCGCGCCGCGGTGAGGAGCTCGTTCGAGACGGCCGTGGTCGGCATCGGCACGTCGAGCTGCCGCCCCGCCTCGAGGGCGAGGAGCATGTCCTTCTGCATCATGTTCACGTCGAACCAAGCCTCGTCCGGCGGCTCGAGCACGAAAGGACCGCGGTACTTGAGCATCGGCGAGGCGATGACGCTCGACAGCATCACGTCGACGGCGACCTCCCGGTCGATCCCGTCCTTCTCCGCGAGGAGGAGTCCTTCGCAGAACGCGACCATCTGGACGTGGAGGCTCAGATTGATGGCGATCTTGAGCAGGAGCGCCTGACCGTTCTCGCCGACGTGCGTGACCTTCGGCCCGACGTCGAGGAGGATCGGCTCGACGCGCTCGAACGCCTCGCGGTTCCCGCCGACCATGATCGAGAGCCGCCCCTCCTCGAGCGTACTCACGCTCCCGGAGACCGGGGCGTCGAGCATGTCCGCGCCGAGGGCGCGCACGTTCTCCGCAAGCTCCCGGCTCACGGCCGGGGAGGCCGTGCTGTGGTCGATCCAGACCTTTCCCGGCCCGAGGCCCGCGATGATGCCGTCTTCCCCCTCCGCGATCGCCTTCAGGGCGGACGCGTTCGTGACCATGCTGAGAACGACATCGGCGGCCTCGGCGACCGCGCGCGGCGAGTCCTCGAGCACGAGCCCGAGCGCCTCGAGCGGGGCAGCCTTCTCGCGCGTACGGTTGTAGCCATGCACGGTGTGGCCCGCGGCCAGCAGACGCCGCGCGATGCCACCGCCCATGACGCCGAGCCCGACGAACCCGAGGGTCACCGGGCTCCCCTGACGTTGCGGTGCTCGATGTCGCGCTCGACCCGGGAGACGTGCTCCTGCATGCGCTGGCGCGCCTCCTCGGGCCGGCGCTTGGCGATCGCCTCGTAGATGAGGCGGTGCAGCTCGATGGCGCCCTCCGGGCTCCCCGGGATGTGATAGCTCGAGGAGAGCGAGCGCTGGAGGAGCGCCCTGATCGCGTCCATGAGGTGGGCGATCAAGCGGTTGTGGCTCGCCTCGGCGATCGTGAGGTGGAAGCGGAGGTCGGCCGTGATGAAGCCCTCCTCAGAGCTCAGTCCAGCCTCCATCGCCTCGATCTCCTCCGCCATCCGGTCGAGCTGGGCGTCGAGCCGGCGGGAGGCGGCGAGCGCCGCCGCCTCGCCTTCGAGGATGCGCCGCACCTCGAACAGCTCGCCGTAGTCGGCCTCGTCAACGCTGAGCAGGAAGTTGAGCGAGTGGTTGAGCGCGTGGGCGAACTCCGCGACCGCGAAACCGCCGTTCGCTTCGCTCCGGATGACGCCCTTTGATTCGAGCATCCGGAGCGCCTCCCGGATGGAGGAGCGCCCCACGCCGTACAGGTGCACGAGCTCACGCTCCGAGGGAATCGCGTCCCCGGGCCCCAGGTGCCGCGAGCTGATCAGGCTCAGGAGGCGGTCCGCGACGAGCTCGTACGTCTTCTGACGCGAGATCGGCTCGAAGAGAGATTTGTCAGACAAGCGGACCGCCGATCATACGTCACCGACGCTCGGCTAGAAAACGCGCTCGGACGCCGGTTTTCGCTACGCCCCGGCCAACCCCGCGAAGTCGCCAGCGGCGTGCACAACCCTTCCGCCCTGCAGCGTGAGGAGGGACGTCATCTTCCGGAGACGGTCGTCCGGAACCGTGAGGTAGTTGTCGGAGAGGACCGCGAGATCGGCGAGTTTGCCGACCTCGAACGAGCCCACCTCGTCCTCCTCCTTCGACATCCAGGCGCTCCCGACGGTGTAGAGGCGGAGCGCCTCGAGCCGGGAGATCTGCTGACCGTCGTTCGTGAGGGTGCCGGAAAGGTTCCTCCCGGTCGTCATGTAGAAGAGCGAGAGCCAGGGGTTGAGCGGCGCGACGTTCGTCGAATCGGTACCACCGCCGACGGGGATACCGCTGTCGACGATCATCCGGAAGGGCGCACCCCGCCCCGAGCCCAGGTAGGAGAAGTCCTGGACGGTGACGCCGGCCCCGACGGCCTTCAGGTCCATGATCTGCTCCTCCGTGGCCAGGGTCACGTGGGCGAGCGACCAGCGCAGGTCACTGACGTCGAACTCCTGGCCCACCATGGTCATCACCTCGAAGTGGTGCGGGTGGTCGGCGGCCGAGAGCGTGTGCTGCGTGTCCCGCCAGCCGGCCCGGGCGACCGCGCGGAGGTGCTCGTGGTAGTTGTCCGCGCTTCCGATCTGCTCCCCGACGCCGTTGATGCGGTAGGTGTCGTCCCCGGCCTCCCTGAAGATCGGGTCCATGTACGTCGCGAGTTGCTCCACGGTCGTGGCGTTGCCCCAGTACCGGTAGTGGCGCATGCGGACGTCGAGGCTGCGCCCGCTGCGGTGGTAGAGGGTGTTCATGATCGCGTAGTCGTCGGGCTGGACCGTGAGGTTGCTCGTGTCGTGGATCATCGTCAGCCCCGTCGCGGCCGCGAAGGCGATCGCGTCGGCCGTTCCGCGGACCTTGTCCTCGAAGGTCTGGATCGCGCGGAGCGCGGCCGTCGCCTGGGCGGTGCTCGCCACCTGCCCGGTGACGTCGTCCACGTTGATCCCGCGCGACTCGAAGAACGCCTCGCCGAGGCTGTTCGTCCTCCCGTTCAGGTAGACGGGATGGTTCGGAGCCGCGGCGTCGAGTTCCGCCTTCGTCGGCAGACGCCGCTCGGCGAGCTGGCTCTGGTTCCAGCCTCCCGCGGCGGTGATGAATCCGCCCGGGGGGACGGTCGCCGCTCGGTCCGCGATGACCTGCTGAAGCTCCGCGATCGAGAACGCCGTCTCGACCCAACGCGTCTCGTAGCCCGGGTTCGTCCCCGTGCGTGTGAAGTGCGCGTGCGAGTCGACGAAGCCCGGGATGACGGTGTGGCCTTTGAGGTTGATCTTCTCGGTGCCCGGCCCGAGCGACCGGGCCCGCCCGACGTCGACGATGCGGCCGTTCTTGATCGTCAGCCCGTCGGCGACGACGCCGCGCCCGTCCACGAACTTGCCGTTCACGAGCATGAGGTCGCGCGAGCCGGCGCCCGTATTGTCTTTGCGTGCACCCCCGCCCCGCGCCGCACTCGCGGCCTCCGCTCCTGCGAACAGCGCCCCGCCGCCTGCAGCAAAGGCCGCGCCCGCGGCGGCACCCTTCATGAACTCGCGGCGCGACAGGCCGCTCGTCTCCGCACCCTCTCCCATCGAAAGCCTCCTCCTCGGTCCGCTAATCGGACGATCAGACCACGCTCGCGGTGCCCTTGTCAAGGGGCCGTTCAGGGCTCGAGGGAGACGGCGACGGCTCCGAGCGGGGCGAGCTCGAACCGCAGCTCGTCCCCCGGGCTCACCGAGAGCGGCGGCACGACGGAGCCCGCGATGACGACGTCGCCCTCCCGCAGCTTCTCGCCGAAAGCCGCCAGCACCCCGGCGACGTGGCGGACGAGCCCGACGATCTCGCCGGTCAGCGCCTCGACGTCGCTCGTCCGAGCCACCTGACGGCTGTTTCGCACAAGGCGCGCCTCCAGCCCCGTCACCGAGCCGGCCGCCCGAGCCCTGCTCTCGGGACCGAGAACGGCGGCGCGGTGGAAGATGTTGCCGGCGAGGATCTCCTCGACGTCGTCCGTCGGCCCAGCGACGTCGGCGAGCTCGAGCGCCGGCCCGAGGGCGCCGATGGCCACCCGAGCTTCGTGACCGCTCGAGCCGCCCGCGACGTCAGCGCGGAGGTAGAGCGCGAGCTCGGGCTCCGCGACCGCGCTCGTCCAGCGGCCGACGGAGACGGTCGAGCCGGAAGCGACGAGAGACGCTCGCGTCAAGAAGCCGACGAGCGGCCCCTCGAGCGCGAGCCGCTCGAGCGAGGACGGAGAGCCGAAGCCGACCTTCCAACCAAGCGGCTCGTGGCCCGCCTCGAGGCACGCACGCCGGCGCTCGAGCTGCGCGCGCATTCCTCGCGCGACGCGCTCGTCGTCCCACGGGGGCGTCAGACCGGCTCCGCGGCCAGCTCGTACCCGGCCGCCGCGAGCGAGCCTGCGCCGCTCCACCCCCACAGGAGCAGCGCGTCCTCGTCCCCCGTGTTGTCGAAGCCGTGCCAGTGCCCGCGAGGCGTGAAGACGACGTCCCCCTCCCCGGCCGGCTCGTCCCCCTCGTTGGTGTAGATGCGGCCCCGGCCGCGCAGCACGACGAGGAACTCGTCGGCGTTCGGATGGCGGTGCCGGTCGTGCCGTCCTCCCGGCGGAATGACGGTCCGACCCACGACGAGCTGGTCCGAGCCCGCCGTGGCCGCGTCGATCAGGAACTGCACCCGCATGTCGATCCAGCCCTCCTCGGCCGAGAGGCCGCCGGCCAGCGGCACTTCGCGGACGGTCGTGCGATACGGCTTCACGCCATTCCTCCCAGTCGTCGGTAGACCTCGTAGACGACGGCGAAATCGTGCTCGCCGATGCCCATGCCCCGGCAGGCGTTCAGGAGCTCGTTCGCGGCCGCGATCATGGGCGCGGCGCAGCCGCTCCGACGCGCGAGCTCGAGCGCCAGCACGGAGTCCTTCTGCTGCAGGTCGACGTCCGCCCAGGCCACCTCCGGCATCCGCCCCTCGAGGATGAAGGGGCCTCGGTACCCAAGCACGGGAGAGGCCACGACGCTCTTCAGCATCGCCTCCACGGCGGCCTCGCGCTCGACCCCTCCCTTCTCCGCGAGCGCGACCCCCTCGCAGAAGGAGACGACCTGGACGATGAGCGCGAGGTTGATCGCGACCTTCATGAGGAGCGCCTGCCCGTTCCCGCCGAGGTGGACCACCTTCGGGCCGATGTCGAGGAGCAGCGGACGCACGCGCTCGAATGCTTCCTCGTCGCCGCCGACCATGACCAAGAGCTGGCCCTCGGCCAGCGTGGCCATGCTTCCCGAGATGGGAGCGTCGAGCATCGTGCCCCCGGCTGCTGCGACCTTCCGGGCCAGGGCGCGGCTCTGGTCGGGCGCGATCGTGCTCATGTCGAGATAGACGCCTTCCGGCCGCAGGCCGGCGATGATGCCGTCCGGGCCCTCGAGCAAGGCCTCGACGGCGGCGGCGTCCGTGAGGATGGAGAAGACGACGTCCCCGGCCCCCGCAGCCTGGCGCGGCGTCTCCGCCCAGCGCATGCCGGCCTTGACGAGCGGCTCGCCCCTCGCCTTCGTCCGGTTCCAGCCCGTCACCTCGTGGCCGGCGTCGAGCAGCCGCCGCACGATGCCCGCACCCATCGCCCCCAGGCCGACGAAACCCACCTCCATCGGAGCGCGCACTCTACTCGGGTGTGGCGCGGCCCTCTTGACACCCATCGCGTTCCGTATACTCGCCCGGTCTGACAGTCCGACTGTCTGGACGTTGACCCGGGATGAGGAGGAGAGGAATGAAGGTCATACGCTTGCTCGGGCGGCCGGCGTTCACGCTGGCCGTGCTCGCCCTCGTGCTCGCCATCGTCACAGCGACGGGGGCGATAACCGGCCCCGCGCCGCCCGCCGCGGTGCAGCGCGCGGACGCCCCGGATCTCGTTCTCTACAACGGCAAGATCAGCACAGTCGACGCATCGAACTCGACGGTCGAGGCGATCGCGATCCGGGACGGGAAGATCCTCGCCACCGGCAAGAGCGGCCCGATCAGGGCCCTTGCGAAGAAGGACACCCAGGAGATCAACCTCAACGGCCGGCGGGTGCTGCCGGGGCTGATCGACGGGCATCTGCACGGGATGCGCGAGGGCTATCACTGCTGGACGCAGGTGGTCCGGCTCGACCTGGTCACCAGCCGTGCCACCGCGCTTGCCATATACGCGGCCAAGGCGGCGGAGCTCGCCGACGGCCGGTGGATCTGGACGACGGCTGGCGGGTGGAACCTCAACCAGCTCGACGTTCCCGTGATCTTCACGTTCGCCGAGCTCACGGCTGCGGCTCCCGCGAATCCGCTGTGGATTACCGGAAGCGGCTTCTCCGGACCCCGCGTCAACCAGGCGACGCTCAACGCGCTCGGCCTGGCGCCCGGATCGCCGGGCGTGGTGCTCGACGCCGGCGGCCAGCCGACCGGCCAGCTGACCGGGCCGGCGAGCGCCGCGTCGAACGTGGCCATCCTCGCTCAGCTCGACGCCCTCGGGATCAACGCCGAGGCGGAGTGCCTGGGCGACTTCATCGAGGAAGCCAACAGCCGTGGCCTCACGGCTTGGAAGGACGCCGGCGGCAACGACGCCCCGTGGGGGACGGGCGGTGCGATCAACGAGGGGCTCCACGTCGAGGAAGGCGCGATGCACCTGTACCGCACCAGTGGCCTCGACGCCCGCATCGCCTTCAACGCCATGCACGGGTACGACGGGTTCCCGCGGGTCCTTCCGGAAACCCAGAATGCCCTGGGTTTCCTCGGCGACGACATGTTCCGTTACCTCGGTCCCGGCGAAGACGTGATGGCGACCGACGCCGACTACTCGGACTTCACGCGGTACTCCGCCGGGAGGCGGCTGAGCGTCGAGACCCACGTCGGGAACATCAACGCGATCCTCAACGGGTTCGAGGCGGGCAACGAGGTCTACCCCGTCGGCGAGCTGAAGTGGCGCATCGCCCATCCCGGGAACGGGCAGCCCAACGACGAGCAGCTGGCGCGGGCAGAGGCGCTCGGCATCGGTTGGGCTCTGACGTTCTCGGCGGTCAGGAACGGTGCGACGGGCCCGCGCTTCCGCACGACGATGGAGAACAGCGCTCACATGTGCCTGGCAACGGACGCGATGAACGTCGCACCGTGGGCACCGTTCCAGAGCCTCTGGTACGTCACGACCGGCCAGACGCTGCTCCCAGGCGTGTCCGGTGTGCCCGCGGACCAGCGGCTGACTCGCGAGGAGGCGTTGCGACACGCCACCGTGGAGTGCGCCTGGTTCCTCGACCTTGACGGGAAGCTCGGAACGCTCGAGACCGGGATGTACGCGGATCTGATCGTGCTCAGCGACGACTACTTCACGGTTCCCGACGATGGGATCAAGGACATCCGCTCGTTGCTGACGGTCGTCGACGGCCGGGTCGTCTACGCCGACGCGGAGTACGCAGGCCTGGACGGGTAGGAAGGAACCTGCGTGGGGCGGCTCTCCAGCGTGGGGAGCCGCCCCGCTTTAGGCGGTTGACAACGCTCCCACCGGGAGAAACACTCGCGCGAACAGGGGAGGAGATGGCACCACCAGGCGGAGGGGACGCAATGCGCAGACCATCCGTGCGCGGCGGTGTAGCCGTGGTCGGCCTCCTCGCAGTGGTCGTCGCCCTGGCCGCGACGATCTTCGGCTTCGGATTCTCGCCTGAAGCCCACCACGAAGAGGCCGTGGCCGAGCACGCGCAAGCGGCCGACGTTGGTGGAGGACACGCAGAAGCCGAAGAACCCGCGCACGCCGACGAGGAAGAAGAGGCCGAGGGTGCGACCGCCGGTGCGATTACATCCGCGGTCTTGATCTCGCTCGCGGGCGTCGCACTCGTCCCGCTGGCGTTCTTGCCCGCCTGGCGCCGTCAACAGCGGGTCGGGCTCGCCGAGGAGCCCAGGCGCGAGCCTGCACGTCCGGTCGTCGGGGCGGCTTCCATCGTCGTCGCCCTCCTCTCGATCGGGGCGGCGGTTATCCACTTCGCTGTCATCGCCCAGCACTTCGACGAGTGGTGGCTCACCGGGCTGTTCTTCGCGAGCATCTCGTTTTTCCAGCTCGCCTGGGGAGTTCTCGTCCTCATCCGGCCGTCGGCGCTCGTCTACGTCACCGGGGCTCTCGCGAATGCTCTCATCGTCGTCACCTGGATCGTCTCGCGGACGAGCGGTGTGCCAGTCGGACCGCAGGCCGGCGAGGCGGAGGCCGTCGGCTTTCCAGACGCCCTCTCGACTGCGTTCGAAATCGTCCTCGTGGCCGTCCTCGTCGCCTTCCTCGTGGGCAGCCGAGCAGCTCGCCAGCCGATGTCCGGCCACCTCGTGCGGGCCGTGGCAAGCTGGGGCTCCGCAGCCGTGGTCGCGTCGCT
>Ga0184610_1000136_pt1 | contig 18807 bp, 19 predicted proteins | sample PLM1_100_coex_FD_133011 | JGI IMG/M metagenome (GOLD analysis project Ga0184610, IMG submission 133011) | Groundwater sediment microbial communities from an aquifer in East River, Colorado, USA - PLM1_100_coex | ecosystem: Environmental > Terrestrial > Soil > Riparian zone | place: USA: East... | reverse complement strand
GCCGAGCATGCGGTCGCAGACGTAGTGGTTGGTGTGGACGAGGTGGCCTCGCTCGTCGGGTCCGGTCATCTCGGCGGCCATGGCCGAGCCCTCCACGTTCGCGACCTCGCCCTGGCGGGAGACCAGCACGTTGTTGTAGGACGACGCGCGATCGTGGCGGAGGGCCTCGCCCACCATCATGTCCAGGGTCGGGCTCCGGAGCATGGACCGGACCTGGATCGCGCGGGGGACCCCGATCCGCTCGTCGTTCGGTGAGAGCTCGTTGCCGGTGAGCGAGAGGCCTGCGGAGTTCCATCCCACGCTGATCCAGATGCCGTTGCCGATGGTGAGCACGACGGGGTCGCCGGTTACCTGCCACTCGATCGCGACGAGCTGCTCCTGGTACTTGCGGTGCATGTCGTTGTTGTGGGCGACCAGGACGCGGTTGCCGGCGGTGGCGGGCGGCACGGCCACCAGGTCGCTGCACCGGCCCTTGAGGGCGTGGGTGCGCGGCTCGTACCAGATCTCCTCGGTGGTGCAGGCGAACAGGGCCAGGGGGTCGACCCCGGCAGCTTCCGCCGCCCCCTCGACCTCGTCCAGGTACCAGGGGTGGGCCCCGGCCGTGACCTGCCGGTACCGGTCGGCCAGCGCCAGCTGGTCCGCGCGGGTCCGCCCCGGGGGGATCTCGGCGTCGAACTCCACCGCCTCCCGCAGGACGTCGGCGCAGGCGGCGCCGATCTGCCCCCCCACCTCCCGGTGGGTGCCGGCCACGTGGACCATGTGGATGGCCGGAGGCGTGATCATGGCGCCGATGCTAGCGCGGCCATCAGGCCGGAGCCGGCGGCGGTGGCGGAGGCATCGTCCCCGGCGCGACGGCCGGCGCCGCGACGCTCACCGCGCTCTCCCTCCGGCGAGCCGCGACCGCCAGGATGCCCAGCCCGTACACCACGGCCACGAACCACACCAAGCCGGCGAGGAACGGGATGAGCGAGGCCACCCTCACGATGGCCCAGCCGGCCAGGAATGCCAGGTACCGGGTCCTCGGCGGCTTGATCAGGGCCCGCCCCAGCGCGAAGCACGAGGCCGTGTAGCCGAGCGCGTAGAGCGGGGCGAGGGCAAGAAACATCCCAAGTCCGAACGGGATGCCGACGATCGTCACCAGGGCGATCACGGCCACGATGGGGATGCCGAAGAAGAGTCCGAGCCCCCACCCGATCGATGGCCCGATCCGCTGCACGGCCGCCGCGGCGACCGCGTCGGCCGCCCGGGGGGCGAACAGGAGCAGCAACACGCCGAGCACCAGGATCGAGACCGAGACGGCCACCCACACGGCGAACCGGCTGATCCAGGTGATGCGGCCGAGGATCACGTCGGTGTTCACCCGCCGGCGGTCGCCCTCGATCGTGGCCCCGGAGGCAATGTTCGGCGCCGACTGGCTCACCAGGTCCCCTCCGATCCTGGCCCCGGAGGCCACGGTCACGTCACCGCTGAACGAGGTCACGTCACCGGTGACCGTGCCCGAGATCGACACGTCCCCGTTGAAGGAGGTGACGGAGCCTCGCACGGTCCCGTCGATGGTGGCCGGCCCGTTGAAGATCACCACATCGCCGACGGTCTGGCCCGCGGAGACCACCGCATGGCCGGTCAACACGATCTGGGGTTCGTTCTTGCCGGCGTCGGCGGCCCAGGCCGGCGCGGCCAGCACCAGCAGGAACAACGCCGCGAGCGGGACGGTGAAGCACAGCGTCACCAGACGACGAGTTGCGGACATCTCGTCCACCCCCTCTTCGTGACCAGGCGACCCTTGTACCACACCCGTTTCCCCGAAACGAATCGCCGGACGACGCACCGCCACCCCGGGACTTGTCACACCCTCCCCCTACGGTTGGCCCATGAACGAGGAACGCATGCGAGCAGACCGAGGGCCGCCGTGACTTCGCTCGGCTTCGCGATCGTGGGGGTGGCGGCCGGGCTCGCCGTGGGCGCATTCCTGATGGCGTCTCGCCGAGTCGGGAGCCATGGGTCCGAGGAGCCGGTGGGAGCCACGCGCCTGGAGGCCCGGCTGGAGGTGCAGTCCGCCGACCTCCGGCGGCTGGCCGACGCGGTCGGGGTTCGGGACGCCCTGGCCGAGCGGCTTCACGAGGAGGTGGCGGGGGCGCGGCGGGCCCTGCACGAGCTCTCGATCAGGGAACAGGAGCGCCGTGAACCAGACGGCGAGGCGTGGGGCGTCGTGCGGCGCCTGTCGACGGTCCTGGCCGGCGGCGCCGCTCAAGGCCGGGCGGGGGAGAACGTCCTCCGCCAGCACCTCGCCCAGCTCCCACCGGGGATCCTGGTCACCGACTTCAAGGTGAACGGCAAGGTGGTCGAGTTCGGCCTGTTGCTCCCCGACGGCCGGCGACTGCCGGTCGACTCCAAGTGGTCCGCGCTGGCGGAGCTCGAGGCCCTGGAGGCGGCAGAGGATCCGGGTGAGCTCGACGCCCGGGCCCGCGACGTCGAGCGGGTGGTGGCCCTCCGGGCCCGGGAGGTGGCGCAGTACCTGGACCCGGCACTGACGGCGCCGGTGGCGGTCGCCGCCGTTCCCGATGCGGCCTACCAGGTCCTGAAGCGGGCACATGCGGACGCGTTCTCCAGGGGCGTCGTCATCGTCCCGTACTCGACGGCGCTCCCCGTGCTCCTGTTCCTGTACAGCCTGGTGGCCCGGTTCGGCGACGCCGGTGACGTTCAGGCCGCGCTGGCGGAGGTGGGCTCGCTCCTTGACGCGATGGAGGGGATCCTCGAGAACAAGATGGCCCGGGCCGCGACCATGATCGCGAACGGAGCCGACGAGTTCCGCTCGCAACTCGGCAAGGCCAGGGGATCGGTGTCGAGGGCGCGGGCCAGCGGCGGCGAGGCGCCGCCGCCGGCCGTGCCGGGCGTCACGGACGGCGTGCTGCACGCGCTGCCGTGATCCGGCACCGCGGCCCGTCCTCGCCGTAGGCTCCTTCGCATGGAGTTTCGCGAGGCCCTCGACGCGCTGGGGTTCCGTCCCGCGACCGGAGGCGAGCCGAGCGGCGCTCGCGTGTTCGTGGCCCAGCCGAACCGCTACATGACCTACACGGTGCAAGCCTCCGAGGACGGGACCGCCCTGTTCACGTGGGAGTTCGCGGTGGGGGAGTACCTGGCAACCAAGGGGATCCAGTTCGGCTCCGACGAGACCTTGAACCAGTTCATGTTCCCCCGGCAGGACGAACGAGGCCCGCAGGACGGCGCCTGGCTGGCCGGGGCCATCGAGCGGGCGGAGCAGGGGCTCAGCGGCCTTCGGTTCGACCGCCCCGAGGAGTAGCCGGGCTCGAGGCGTCGGAGCCGCTGACAGACGCCGTTGACATGTTCATGCATCCTGTGCATGAATATGCAGCATGGTGGATGAGAGCGCCAGGGTGCGCGTGGCCGTCCTCGGCGCCTCCGGCTACGCGGGGGGCGAGCTGGTCCGCCTGCTCCTGGCTCATCCACGGGTGGAGCTCGGCCATCTCGCGGCGAACGAGTCGGCCGGCCGCACCGTGGGGGAGGTCCATCCTCACCTCGCCCCCTCTCCCGTCGGTGGATGGGTGCTGGCTCCGCTCGATGCGGCTGCGGCGGCCGAACGGGCGTCGTTCGCGTTCCTGTCGCTCCCGCACGGGGCCAGCGCGACCCTGGCCCCCGCCCTTCTCGACGCCGGCCTCCGGGTGGTGGACCTGGCCGGCGACTTCCGGCTGCCGGCGGGCGCGTATCCGGAGTGGTACGGCTTCGAGCATCCCTCTCCGGCCTGGCTGGAGAAGGCGGTCTACGGACTGCCCGAGCTCTTCGCCGGCGACATCGCCGGGGCATCGCTCGTGGCCAACCCGGGCTGCTATCCGACGCCGGTCGCCCTCGGCCTCGCCCCCCTCCTGTCGGCCGGGTTGATCGGGCCCGGGCCGATCGTGGTGGACGGCAAGACCGGGCTGTCCGGCGCGGGCAGGGCGCTCGCCGAGGCCACCTCGTACGCGGCGACCGAGGACAGCGTGCGCCCCTACCGCTTCCCCAAGCATCAGCACACGCCCGAGATGGAACGGGCCCTCGAGCTGGCCTCCGGCATCCCTGCCACCGTGTCGTTCGTCCCGCACCTCGTCCCCTCCGTCCGCGGCGTGCTGGTGACGTGCTACGCGCCGCTCGGCGCCGGCGCTACGACCGATTCACTCACCGGATGCCTCGCGGCCGCCTACGCGGACGCGCCGTTCGTGCGGGTCCTTCCTTCGGGCGACATGGCGGACACGAAGCGGATCCGGGGGTCGAACCTGGTCGAGCTCCAAGCCGTGGCGGATCCGCGAACCGGGACCGCGATCGTCGTCGGCGCGCTCGACAACCTGGTGAAGGGGGCCGCCGGCCAGGCCGTGCAGAACATGAACCTGATGGCCGGGTTCGAGCAGACCGCCGGGCTCCAGGCGATGGCGGTGTACCCGTGAGCGTGACGTTCGCACGGGGGTTCCGCGCAGCCGGCGTGACGGCCGGCATGAAGCCCTCCGGCCGGCCGGACCTCGGCCTGCTGGTCGCCGACGAGGGCCGCTCGGCCGCCGGGCTGTTCACCACCAACGCGTTCGCCGCGGCGCCGGTCCGCCTATCGCGGCAACGGCTGTCGAGGGGCGGAGCCCAGGCGGTACTCGTCAACAGCGGCCAGGCCAACGCCGGAACCGGCCTGTCGGGGGACAACGACGCCGAGCGTTCGACGGCCGCGGCCGCCGAGCTGCTCGGCATCGGGCCCGAGGCGGTGCTGGCCTGCTCGACCGGCGTCATCGGCGAGCCGCTCCAAATGGACCAGCTGCTCGCGGCGCTCCCCGGGTTGGCCGGCTCGCTCTCGCCGGAGGGCGGCGAGAGCTTCGCCCAGGCCATCATGACCACCGATACCAGGCCCAAGCAGGCTCAAGCCGAGCGCGGCCCATACCGAGTGGGCGGCTGCGCGAAGGGCGTGGGCATGATCGCGCCCGACCTCCACCTGGCCACGATGCTCGCGTTCGTCACGACCGACGCCCCCGTCCCCGCAGCCGACCTTCGAAAGCTCGCGGCCGACGTCCTGGAGCCGAAGTTCGAGTCGCTCACGGTCGACGGATGCACCAGCACGAACGACACCGTTCTCGTCTTCGCCAGCGGCGCCGCGGGCGGCGACCTGGTCGTGCCGGGGACGCCCCCCTGGGACGACGTGTCGGCGGCGCTCGACGAGGTCGGCACCTCGCTCCTGCTCCAGCTGGCCGACGACGCCGAGGGGGCCGGCCACGTGATCCTGGTAGAGGTGTCCGGAGCCGAGACCGCGGTGGAGGCCCGCACGGTGGCCAAGGCGGTGGCCGACTCGTTGCTCGTGAAGACGGCCGTGTTCGGGGGCGATCCCAACCCCGGACGGATCCTGCAAGCCGTGGGGTCCTCCGGGGCCTCGTTCCTCCCACAGCTGGTGAACGCGTTCATCGGCGACGTCCAGGTGATCGCGGGCGGGGAGATCCCGGCGGCGTACCGGGAGGCCGGCGTGGAGGAGGCCCGGGCGGCCGTGAGGGAGCGGGAGGTCCTGATCGGGATCTCGGTGGGGAACGGTCCCGGCGAGAGCCGCGCCCTCGGCGTCGACCTGTCGTACGACTATGTGAAGATCAACGCGGAGTACTCGACGTGAGCGTCAACCTGCCGCCGCAGATTCGGGAGCGCACGGTGGCCAAGGCCCGGACGCTCCTCGAGGCCCTCCCGTTCATGCAGGAGCACTGGGGCAAGACGATCGTCGTCAAGTACGGCGGCGCGGCGATGGAGCGCGCCCCGCTGTCGAGATCGTTCGGGAACGACCTGGCGCTGCTCCAGCACGTCGGCATCCATCCCCTGATCGTCCACGGCGGCGGACCACAGGTGACCGAGGTCTCGACCCGTCTCGGCCTTTCCACGACGTTCGTGGGCGGGCTCCGGGTCACCGACGAACCGACGCTCGACGTGGCCAAGATGGTCCTGGCCGGGAAGCTGAACACGGAGGTCGTCGGGACCCTCCTTACCTGCGGCGTCCAGGCAGTGGGCCTCTCCGGCGTGGACGGGGGCCTGGTGGTGGCCCGCCGGCACGAAGGACCCGACCTCGGGTTCGTCGGCGACGTCGTCCGGGTGAACGGCGAGGTCGTCCGGGCGCTCATGGAGAAGCGGTTCGTCCCGGTGATCGCATCGATCGCGATCGGGGACGACGGCCAGGCGTACAACGTGAACGCCGACGTCGTCGCGGCCGAGCTCGCGGTGGGGCTGTCGGCGGAGAAGCTCGTGTACATGAACGACGTGCCCGGGCTGATCGGGCCGGACGGCGACCTGCTCTCGGAGCTCGGCGTGCAGGACGTCCTCGACCTGCTGGCCCATCCGGACGCCGTCGAGGGCGGGATGATCCCGAAGCTCGAGAGCGCAGTGCGAGCGTTGAAGGCCGGCGTGCCGCGGGTGCACTTCCTGGACGGCCGGGTGGAGCACGCGCTGGTCCTGGAGCTGTTCACGCCGGAGGGGATCGGCACGATGATCGCGGTCGACGTCCCGGGCGAGGAGGGGACGTCGTGAACCGCAACGGCGGGGCCACCAAAGCCCGGCGGCAACAGGCCATCCTGTCACTTGTCGGGCGGGAACGACTGGGGTCGCAGGAGGAGATCCGGGCCCGCCTGCGGCGTTTGGGCCTGCCGGCCACCCAGTCGACGATCTCCCGCGACGTCGAGGAGCTCGGGCTGGCCCGGGTGCACGATCCGGAGGGCGTGCGCTACGTCGTTCCGGGCCGCGGCATGGTGAGCGCACCGGCGAACCTGCTCCGGCACGCCCTCCAGGAGTTCGCCCTCTCGTTCGTCGCGGCGAACCGGCTGCTGCTCGTGCGGACCTCGCCCGGCGCGGCGAGCGCTCTGGCCGAGGCCATCGACACCGCTCCTCTGGCCGGAGTGGCCGGGACGGTGGCCGGCGACAACACGATCCTCGTCGTCCCCGCGGACGGCGTCTCGGCCCGCTCGGTGGAACGGGCGTTGCGCAAGGCCATGGAGGCGAGATGAGGAACGTCGTGAAGAGGATGGAGGACACATGAAGCGAGCGGTGCTTGCGTACTCCGGGGGACTCGACACGTCGGTCTCCGTCCGGTGGCTGGCCGAACAGGGCTATGAGGTGTTCGCGGTCGCGGTGGACGTGGGACAACAGGAGGACTTCGAGGCCATCCGAGAGCGAGGACTGCGCGCCGGGGCCGCGGACGTGCGGATCGTCGATGGAGTCGACTCCTTCGCCGGGGAGTTCCTGGCCCGGGCCATCAAGGCCAACGCTCTGTACGAGGGGAAGTACCCGCTCGTGTCGTCCCTCGCCCGGCCGCTCATCGCCCACGAGGTGGTGAAGGAAGCCCGCGAGGTCGGCGCCGGGGTGGTGGCCCACGGCTGCACCGGCAAGGGGAACGACCAGGTCAGGTTCGAGGTCTCGTTCGGGGTGCTCGCGCCGGACCTGAAGGTGCTCGCGCCGATCCGCGACGCCGGCATCCCCCGGGACAAGGCCCTCGGGCTTGCAGCAGAGTGGGGCATCCCCATCGCCGACGTCGCGACGGCGTACTCGATCGACGAGAACCTGTGGGGGCGAACCGCCGAGTGCGGCCCGCTGGAGGACCCGTGGGTGGCGCCGCCCGAGGACGCGTTCGCCCGAACGGCGGGCATCTCGGACCGGCCGTCGGCGCCGGCAGAGATCGCCGTGGGGTTCGAGCGAGGGGTGCCCGTGATGCTCGACGGCGACCTCACGGCGCTCCCGGACCTGATCCGTGCCGTGGACGGGCTCGGCGGCCGGTACGGCTTCGGGCGGGTGGACATGATCGAGAACCGCCGAGTCGGGATCAAGTCGCGCGAGCTCTACGAGGTGCCCGCGGCGCTCGCGCTCATCGGGGCCCACTGCGCTCTCGAGGACCTGACGCTCGAACGCGAGGTGGCCCACGCGAAGCCGGCGATCGAGCAGCGGTGGGCCGAGCTCGTCTACGACGGGCTGTGGTTCTCGCCCCTTCGCGCGGCGCTGGACGCATTCGTCGATTCGACGCAGGAACACGTGACCGGCGAGGTCCGCCTGCAGTTCTCGCCGGGCGCGTGCGCGGTGGTCGGGCGGCGCTCGGAGGCCTCGCTCTACGACGTCGGACTGGCGACGTACGGACCGGAGGACGCCTTCGACCACCGCCACGCCGAGGGCTTCAGCAGGTTGTGGGGCATGCCGCTCAAGGTGTGGTCCGCTCGGCAGGGTCGCAGATGACCGAGCCTGATCCACCTGGCAAGGGAGCCGACGAGGCGCTGTGGGGTGGCCGGTTCGACGGGGCGCCGGCTCAGGAGGCGGTCGCCCTCTCGCGGAGCCTGTCCCTCGACGTTCGTCTGGCGCCGCAGGACGTCGAATCCTCCGTGGCGCACGTGCGCGCGCTCGAGGACGCCGGGCTGCTGGACGCCGACGAGGCGGCGGCCCTGGAGAAGACGTTGCGGGAAGTGGGAGAGGAGATCGCAGCGGGCCGCTTCGCGTTCCACCTCGCCGACGAGGACGTGCATTCGGCCATCGAACGGGCTGTCACGGAGCGCCTCGGTGACGTCGGCGCCAAGCTGCACGCCGGCCGGAGCCGGAACGACCTGGTCGTCACGGACCTTCGGCTGTGGCTGCTCGCGGCGGCCCGACGGATCGACGGCGGGATCGAGCGCCTGACGCGGGCGCTCATCGCGAGTGGGCGCGAACATGCTGACGCGGTGATGCCGGGGACCACCCACGGCCGGGCGGCGCAGACCGTGACCCTCGGCCACCACCTGCTTGCGCACGCGTGGGCCCTTCTGCGCGACCTCGACCGGCTCGACCAGTGGGCAGCCAGGGCCTCTGTGTCCGCGCTGGGGGCTGGCGCCCTCGCCACCTCGACGCTGGACCTGGACCCGGAAGCGACCGCGGGCCGCCTGGGCCTAGACCGGGCCTTCCCCAACTCGATCGACGCCGTGTCGGACCGGGACTTCGTCCAGGAGTTCGTGGCCGATGCGACCATCCTCGGCACGCACCTATCGCGGCTGGCCGCCGATGTCCTCCGGTGGACCGACGAGTCGCTCGGGTGGGTGTCGATGGACGAGGCCTACGCCACGGGGTCGAGCATGATGCCGCAGAAGCGGAACCCCGACGTGGCCGAGCTGGCACGGGCCAAGGCGGGACGGCTGGCCGGCCACTTCGTGGCGCTGACGTCGGTGCTCTCCGGCCTGCCGCTGGGTTACCACCGGGATCTCCAGGAGGACAAGGGGCCGGCCTTCGACGCGGCGGACACCCTGGAGGCCACCCTCGGTGCGTTGGCCGGGTGCGTGGAGACGCTCCGGTTCGACGTCGCGGCCATGCGGCGAGCCGCCGAGGTCGAGGCCCTGTACGCCACCGACCTGGCCGAGGAGCTGGTCCGGGCCGGCGTCCCGTTCCGCCGGGCCCATCGGCAGGTGGGCGAGCTGCTGAAACGGCTCGATGCCGAGGGCCGCTCGCTCCGCGGGCTGGGGGACGAGGAGTGGCGGGACCTCGGGCTTCCCGAGGGCGAGGCGATCCTGGATCCAGACCGTTCGGTGCGCGCCCGGTCCATGCCGGGCGGACCATCGCCGGCGAGCGTGCTGGATCAGGTCCAGGCCATCGAGGCGACGCTCGCGTCCCGGTCCACCGGTGTGCGGAAGTCGTAGAAGTCTCGTTGGGACGAAGCCTTGGTCCACGTTCGGCCGTACACCTCCCAGGTACCATCCATCGGAATACAGGAGGCATGCGTGATGAGGCTCCACCATGGAACGCCACGCCTGCGAGTGGCTGTTATCGTCCTGGCAGCCCTGCTCCTGGCCGCGTGCGGCCGCAGCAGCACTACGTCGTCCGGCGGTGGCTCACCGTCGGCGTCGGGGACTGCGCTCGCCATCCAGACGGACTCGGTCTCCGGGATCGGGGTGGTCCTCGCCAATGGCGATGGCCTGACGCTGTACCACAACACCAAGGAGACCGGGGGCAAGATCGTGTGCACCGGCTCGTGCGCATCGTTCTGGCCGCCGGTGCTCGTGACGGGCTCGCTTCCCCAGGACACGGGCATGATCAAGGGAACGTTCGGGACGATCATGCGTCCCGATGGTTCAACGCAGCTCACCATCAACGACATGCCCCTGTACACGTTCGCGAGCGACAAGGCATCCGGGGAGGCCACCGGCCAGGGGATCCAGGGCGTGTGGTTCGCCGTGGCGGCGTCCGGCACCAGCACTAGCAACGGCTCCGCGGGCGGAGGCGGGGGCGGATACGGGGGCTACGGCTCCTAGGCGGTACCCGTCGGCAGGGATCACGGCATCGCCAGGAGCTTGACGGATACGCTCGGCTGGCGTGTCCTTCAGTAGCTGATGAGGGAAACGAGAGGCACGGATCGCGCGCTGCCGCCGGGCCCGAGGATCTCGGGTCTGGCGGCGCTGCGGGCGTTCCGACGCGATCCCATCGGGCTCCTGTCCCAGGCCGCGACTTTCGGGGACGTCGCGTACCTCAGGCTCCCTCGGTTCCCGGCGTACTTGCTGAACCATCCCGACTTGGTTCACGACGTGCTGGTGACGGGGAGCCAGGGGTTCATGAAGGGGCCGACGATGCAGGCGGCCAAGCTGGTCCTGGGCGAGAGCCTGCTGACGAGCGAAGGTGAGTACCACCGTCGCCAGCGACGGTTGATCCAGCCCATCTTCCATCACGACCGGATCGCCGGCTACGGCGCGGCGATGGTCGAGCACGCGGCGCGACGGTGCGATCGGTGGCACGCAGGCCAGACCATCGATGTCCATCGCGAGATGGCCGAGCTCACGCTCTCCGTGGTGGGAGCGACGCTCTTCGGCACCGATGTGGAGACCGCGGAAGCACGTTCGGTGGGTGAGGCGCTGACCCTCCAGCTGTCGATGTTCGGCAGGGTTTTCTCGCCCCTGTTCCAACTCTCGATGCGGCTGCCGCTACCCTCGAACCGGCGCTTCGAGCGGTCCAAGGCCGCGCTCGACGCCGTGATCGATCGGATGATCGCCGAGCGCCGTTCGAGCGGCGCGGCGGGCGAGGACGTGATGTCCCTCCTGATCCGGGCGCAGGAAGACGGTGCAGGGATGAGCGACGCACAGGTTCGCCACGAGGCCATGACGCTGTTCCTGGCCGGCCACGAGACCACGTCGAACGCGCTGACCTGGACGTGGTACCTGCTCTCCCAGCATCCGCAGGTCGAAGCGAAGCTCCACGCCGAGCTGGACGAGGTGCTCGGGAGCCGCCCGCCCACCGTGACCGACGTTCCCCGCTTGCGGCTCACCGAGATGGTCCTCACGGAGTCGATGCGGATCCTCCCGCCGGCCTGGGCCATCGGCCGACGGGCGCTTGCGGACCACCACGCCGACGCGTACGTCATCCCGGCCGGGAGCGTCGTGATCGTCTCGCCCTATCTCGTGCACCACGACCCGCGGTGGTACGAGGACCCGGAGACGTTCGTCCCGGAACGATGGACGGACGAGGAACGGGCCAGGCGGCCGCGGTACGCGTACCTGCCGTTCGGCGCGGGTCCCAGGATGTGCGTCGGCGAGCACTTCGCCAGGATGGAGGGCGTCCTGATCCTGGCCACCATGGCGCAACGATGGCGCCTCCGGCTGGTCCCCGGCCACCCGGTCGAGCTCCAACCGGTCATCACCCTCCGCCCGAAGCACGGCATGGCCATGACGGCCGAACGGCGCGGATGACCTCAGCGCCGGAGCGCCCGCCTCACAGTCCGGATGGCGACGAACGCGAGGACCGCGATGGCCCCGCCCACCACGGCGGCGACCACCCCGATCCACCAGTTGTCGCCGGCGAAGTCGAACGGCCGGTCCGCCATCCGCTCGCCGAGGTGCACGCCCCACAGGACGGTTCGGACCGGGAGCAAGACGAGCGTGCCGGCCACCGACTCGACGAACCGCCGGTTCACCCCGAAGGGGACGCCCTGCCACAACACGGTGTAGCCGAGGAAGCCCCACAGGGCCCCGGTCGCGGCCGACGCGGCGAGCCCGGACACTCGGGGGTACTCGTCCCTCAGCCCCTCGCCCCGGTCCGGCCGCGCCCCGCCGCCATCGCCGTCGCCGCGCACCCCGCCAGTCTGCCTGTTGGCGACGGGGTCCAGTAGGCTCGTCGGAATGGGGTTCGCCAGCGCGCTCGTCCTGTTCGCCCATCCCGACGACGCCGAGTACATGTGCGGCGGGACCGTCGCCCACTGGGCTCGTAACGGGACCGAGGTCCACTACGTGGTCGTCACCGACGGCTCGGCCGGCTCGAACGAGCCGGGCATGACCAGGGAGCAGATCTCGAGGATCCGCAAGCCCGAACAGGAGGAGGCGGCCCGGGTCCTCGGCATCCGTACGGTCACCTTCCTGGACTTCCCCGACGGGATGCTCGAGGTCAACCTGGAGACCCGGATGGCCGTGGCCCGCGAGGTGCGCCGGATCCGGCCCGAGGTGCTCGTGGCCCCCGACCCCTCGAGGCTGTGGTTCGGCCGGCAGTACATCAACCACGCCGACCACCGGGCGGCGGGGGAGCTCGCGCTGTGCGCGGTGATGCCCGACGCCCCCTCCCGGCCCCAGTTCCCCGAGCTCCTGGAGGCGGGGTTCGAGCCCTACGAGGTCCCGAACCTTTGGTTGTCCACCGAGGAACCCGATACGTACGTGGACATCACCAAGACGATCGACCTGAAGGTGGAGGCCCTGACGAAGCACCGCTCGCAAGGCGTCGAGTACGACCTGCAGTGGGTCCGGGACCGGGCCAAGGAGCTCGGCGAGAAGGGCGGGATGGAGTACGCGGAGGGATTCCTGGCGTTCTCCTTGAAGGAAGAGGAAGAAGAAGAGGAAGGATGATGGAAGACCCGGTCGACCCGGAGGACGAGGCACCGGCGAGCCTGGCTCCCGACGAGGCCAACAACGTCCGCGCGGACCTCGACGACCTTCACGGGATGCGGGAGGTCTTCGGCCCGCAGGGGGTGAAGGGCGTGGTCATCGCCTGCCCGGACTGCGGGGAGAACCACTTCTACGAGTGGGACCTGCTTCGGGAGAATCTCGAGCACATGCTGAAGACCGGCGAGCCTCGGATGCACGAGCCGGCCTTCGAGGTCCACGAGGACGAGTACATCCAGTGGGATTACGGCAAGGGCTACATCGACGCCCTCACCGACACCGGCCTGCAACCCGACCGGGTGATCCAGATCACCCGCTGCCCGTGGTGCGAGACGCCATGCGAACAGGACTTCCAGTTCTGCCCGAGGTGCGGCCGGTCCCTCGCGGCGCTCCGCCTGTACAAGGAGCTCCTGGCTCGGGGGATCGACGAGCGAGAGGTCCGTTCGCTCCTCGTCCGGGCCGGCTACGAACCGTTCTGATGGCGTGAGCCGCCGGACCGGCGGCGCGAGGAAGCTGGCCTGATGGGGACCGAGGCGCCGCGGCGGAGCGACCGGTGGGCGGGGTCCGAGGAACCCGCAGGCAACCCGTGGGCCATCGCGTCGGTCGGGTTCGCCGCCCTCGGGCTGGTGGCCGTCGGGGTGATCGTCGCCGGCACGGCCGGCGCGCCGTTCTTCGACTCGTTCCCGGACGAGGTGGGCTCGGCCCTGTACGGCTCGGTCCCCGGCTTCGGCCTGCTCGCCCTGCTCGCAGGCCTCGCCGGCCGGACCCGCCCTCACCTGGCCTGGATGGCCTGGACCGGCGCGGTCGCGGGAGCCGTGCTCCTCACGTCCGCGGCGGTCGTGGCCGTCATCCTGCTGAACGCCTTCCTGACGCTCGGCTGACCGCCGGCGGCTCCAGGATGCAGTCCTCGGGCGCCTTGTCCGTCCGCAGTCCCTTGAACGACGGGGCCCGCATCTTCTTCGTGCTCTTCGTGATCTCGAGGTACTCGACCTCGCACACGATCTCCGGTCGGACGAACGTCACGCCCTTGATCGCCTTGAGCTCGGGATCGTCGCTGGGCGGATCCTTCGTCACGAGCGGCGTCAGCAGCTCCATCACCCGGGCCAGCATCTTGTCGGTGAACCCCGTGCCGACCTGGCCGATCCACCGGAGCTTCTCGTCGTCGTAGGCCCCGACCAGCAGCGCCCCGAACGTGCCCGCGCGCCCGCCCTGGCCCGGCGTCCACCCCAGGACCACGCAGTCCTGGGTGTTCGTGAGCTTGATCTTCCTCCAGTCGGGCGAGCGCCGGCCGGGCAGGTACTTCGAGCCATGGCGCTTGGCCACGACCCCTTCCAGGCCGTGCGACCGCGCCGCGTTCACCAGCTCCGTTCCCTCGCCCTCGACGTAGGTGACGAGCTGGAGGCGCTTGTCCTCCTCGACCACGGCCTGGATCAGCTCCCGGCGCTCCTCGAGGGGCTGCTCGGTCAGGTTCCGGCCGTCGAGCCACAGGAGGTCGAACGCCACCAGGGCCACCGGGATCTGCTTGGAGATCCGTTTGATCTCCCGCTCGTTCGCCAGGTTCATCCGCTGTTGGAGGGCCTCGAACGAGTTCTTCCCGTCCTCGTCGAAGGCCATGATCTCGCCATCCATCACGGCGTTCACCTCGTCGACCAGCTCGTGGATCATGTGAAGCTCCGGGTACTGCGTCGTCACGTCGCGGCCCCGCCGCGTGATCAGCCGGGTCAGGTCCGTCGTCAAGTAGGCGAGGGACCTGATCCCGTCCAGCTTGGGCTCGAACCGCCACTTCGGATCGTCGAACGGCTGGTGCCCGCCCTCGGCGAGCATCGGCTGGAGCGAGGGCGGCTGGTCGACGAGTGGTGCGTCCTGATGGCTGGCCAGGAAGATCAGCCAGTCGGTCCGGGTCTTGACCAGGTGGTACTCCAGGCCGCGGTACCGGCGGCCGTTCAGACGGAAGCTCACCTTCTTGTCCGTCCACTCGATCAGCTCGTACGTGCCGTCGTCGAAGATGCGGACCTCGCCGGCCCCGTAGTGCCCCTCCGGGATCGTGCCCGCGAAGCTGCCGTACTCGAGGGGGTGGTCCTCGGTCCGCACGGCCAGGCGCTTGTCGCCGAAAGCGATGGGAAGCCCGCGCGGCACGGCCCACGACGGAAGCGCGGCGTCCTTCTCCAGGCGGAGGTCGTAGTGGAGCCTCGTCGCGCGGTGCTTGTGGATCACGAAGGAGTTGCCCGTGCCGCTGGCGCTTCCCGGGGCCGGCTCCGGGGTGCCCTCGAAGTCTCGCTTGCGCAGGTACTCGCCGAGCTTCGGGTCCTTCGAGTCCGCGATGACCTGCTGGCTGGTCCGGGGGTTCGCCGCCTTCGCCGCCTTCGTGGCCTTCGTCGTCGTCTTCGAAGCCTTCGGGGCCAGGGCCTTCTCGGGAGGGAGCCCCATGGCCTCCAGCGCGGGCCCCAGGTCCTGCGGCTTGGTCCGGACCCCCTCGAACAGGTCTCCGACCCTCTTGAACCGCTTCCACACCGTTTCGATCGTGAACTGCTGCGGCGTGACCCCCTTCTTCACCTCGTCCCACGTAAGCGGGGTGGACACCGTGGCGCCGGGCTCGGGCCGGAGCGAGTACGCCGCCGAGATGTTCGCCCCGGCCCGGTTCATGTTGTGGTCGATGAAGACCTTCCCGGAGCGATTCGAGATCTGCCAAGCCATGGTCACCCGGTCCTGGTCCGCCTTCTGGATCATCCGGCCGACCGCGCCCACGAACTCGCGGACCTGCTCGTAGGAGTAGCCGGGCTCGACCGGCACGTAGATCTGCATCCCCGTCGCGCCGCTCGTCTTGGGGTAGCCGACCAGGCCGAGCGCGTCCAGGGCCGCCTTCACGTGCATCGCCACGGCCAGGACGTCGTCGAACGTGATGGGAGGGAACGGGTCCAGGTCGAAGAACAGGTAGTCGGGCGAATCGACCGACCGGCACCGCGAGTGGAGGGGGTGGAACTCGATGCAGCCGAGGTTGGCGATGAACAGCACGCCTGCCGTGTCCTCGACCATCAGGTAGTCGATGATCCCGGTCTTCGCCTCCTCGCTCTCCACTGGGCAGCGGGGGAGCCAATCCGGCGTGTGCGAGGGTGCGCTCTTCTCGTAGAAGAACGGCCCGGCGATCCCGTCCGGCATCCGCTTCATCGTCAGCGGCCGCTCCAGCAGGTGCGGCAGGATCAGGCCCGAGACGTTGAAGTAGTAGGCGATGACGTCGCCCTTGGTGTAGCCCTCGTCGGGCCAGAACACCTTGTCCAGGTTGGACAGCCGGAGCTCCCGGCCGTCGGCCTCCATCCACCAGGCCTCCCCGCGCCGCTCCGCGGGCAGGGGTTCCGGGAACTTGACCGTGAACGGGGGCCCGGAGGCACGTTTCTTCGACGGCGTCACCCCCCGATGGTAGAACGCGAGGGTGGGACCGCTAGAATCGGGTGGTCCTTGGGTACGACCTTCCCTGGAGGTATGCCATGCCACCCAGAGCCATGTGGAAAGGGGCCATCTCCTTCGGCCTGGTGACCATCCCGGTCGCCGTGTTCCCCGCGACCGAGGAGAAGTCGCTGAAGTTCAACCAGCTCCACGACGAGGACAGCGGCCGGATCCGCTACAAGCGGGTGTGCGAGATCGACGGCCAGGAGGTCTCCTTCGAGCACATCCTCAAGGGCTTCGAGTACGAGAAGGGCCACTACGTCGTGCTCACCGACGAGGACCTGGACAAGGTGCCCCTCGAGTCCAGCCGGTCCATCGACATCCAACAGTTCGTCGAGCTCGAGGAGATCGACCCCATCCTGTACAAGAAGTCCTATTACCTGGTTCCCGACGAGACGGGGGCCAAGGCCTACGCGCTGCTCCGCAAGGCCCTGTCCGAGGAGAACAAGGTCGGGATTGCCAAGGTCTCCTTCCGCGACAAGGAGCACCTGGCCGCGCTGCGGTTCGACGGCGACGTCTTCGTCCTGGAGACCATGTACTGGCCGGATGAGATCCGGGCCGCCGAGTTCGAGACGGTCCGCACCGACGCCCAGGTTCGCCCTCAGGAGATCGAGATGGCCAAGGCCCTCATCGACAACCTGACCGAGCCGTGGAACCCCACGGCGTACCGGGACGAGTACCGCGAGGCCCTCCTGGAGCTCGTGGAGAAGAAGATCGCCGGCGAGGAGATCGAGGTCATGCCGGAGGCGGCGCCCGCCCGGGTGGTGGACCTCATGGACGCCCTGAAGGCCTCCGTCGAGGCGGCGAAGAAGAAGACCCCCGGCGCCAGGCCCAAGGCGAAGGCGGCGGCCAAGAAGACCGCGGCCAAGAAGGCCGCGGCCCCGCGGAAGAAGGCCGCCACCGGCTGAGGTGCCGGAGCTCCCGGCCGGCTTCGCGGTCCGCACCGCCACCGCCGACGATCTGGACGCCATCGTCGAGCTGTTCGACGCGTACGACGTGTGGGACTTCGGGCGCACGGACACGGTGCGCGAGCACCTCGAGGCCGATTGGGTGGCGCCCGGGTTCGACCCGGCCGCCGACAGCTGGCTGGTCACGAAAGAGGACCGCGTGGTCGTCGGGTTCGCGTACGTGCAGGGCATGCCCACCGAGGCGGCCCGCGAGGCCTTCGGGCGGGTGCATCCCGATCATCACGGGCGCGGGATCGGCTCCTTCCTGGTCCGAGTCACCGAAAAACGGGCTCGGACCCGGCCGGGGATCACCCCGGCACACGTTCGGAACTTCGCGACGGCCACGGATCCATCGGCCCAGGCCCTCCTGGAAGATCACGGGTACCGGCGGGTCCGCGTCTTCTGGCACATGGGCCGGACGCTCGGCGAGGAACGCGACCCTCCGCCCATCGAGGGCATCGTCCTGCGGCCCATGGGAGGGGGCGAGGAGCGGGCCGTCCACGCGGTGATGGAGGAGTCGTTCGCGAAGCACTGGGGACAGCCCACGCCGCCGTTCGAGGACTGGCGCCTGTTCATGGAGCAGCCGGGGTTCGATCCTGGGATGGCGATCCTCGCCGTGGAGCGCGAGGAGGTCGTGGGCGGCGTCGTGTCGATGATGGTCTCGGACGCGGCATGGGTCAGGGAGCTCTGCGTCCGTCCGGCCTGGCGGGGCCGCGGGATCGGGACCGCCTTGCTCTCGTCGGCCTTCGCCGACCTGTCCCGCCGTGGCGTCGCCGAGGTCCGGCTGAACGTGGACGCCGAGAACGAGACTGGCGCCACGCGGCTGTACGAGCGGGCCGGTATGACCATCCGCCGGCAGTGGCTAGCCTACGAGAAGCCGCTGGGGGGATAAGCTCGACGGCGTCGGCCGGAGGAGGGACCGTCGTGAAGCTGGTCGTGGGCATCGTGAAGCCGTTCAAGCTCGACGAGGTGAAAGAGGCATTGCGCGAGATCGGCGTGAACGGCCTGACCACCACCGACGTCGAGGGGTTCGGCCGGCAGCGGGGGCACACCGAGGTCTACCGGGGCGCCGAGTACCAGGTGGACTTCGTCCCCAAGGTGAAGGTCGAGGTCCTGTGCGACGACGACCAGGTCCAAGGGATCGTGGACGCCGTCCTGAAGGCCGCCCGGACCGGCAAGATCGGCGACGGCAAGATTTGGGTGATCCCCGCCGAGCAGGTCATCCGGATCCGGACCGGGGAGATGGGGCCCGACGCGCTCTGAGATGGCCGACCGCTCGCCCCCGGCCGCGCGGCTGCGGGACGAGCTGCGGGCCCTGGACGCCGCCTACTCGTCCGGCCACCACGGACGGTGGTCGGCATCGCGCCGATCCGAGCTGGTCGATGCGTGCGTCGTGGAGCTCTTCGGGGAGACCCAGGTTCCCGCGCACGTCGCTCTCGTCGCGCTGGGCGGCTACGGCCGCGGGGAGTTGGCGCCGTTCTCGGACGTGGACCTGCTCATCCTGCACGGGGGCGATCGTCCGGAGGAGATGGAGGGCCTCGCCGAGCGGTTGCTGTACCCGCTGTGGG
>Ga0184610_1000130_pt1 | contig 19363 bp, 13 predicted proteins | sample PLM1_100_coex_FD_133011 | JGI IMG/M metagenome (GOLD analysis project Ga0184610, IMG submission 133011) | Groundwater sediment microbial communities from an aquifer in East River, Colorado, USA - PLM1_100_coex | ecosystem: Environmental > Terrestrial > Soil > Riparian zone | place: USA: East... | reverse complement strand
CCACTCCACGCGCTGCCGGCTCGCCTTGGCCGCGGAGAACGCTGCTTGATTGGCAGCCTCAGCGCGTATCCCGATGGCGAGGTTGTGCCAGGCCCCCGGACCGAATCCGTAGGTTGGCCAAAATGCTGCCGCCGCCCCGCCCGCAATGCATTCAGCATCCAGTCCCCACGCATCCGTGTAGAACTCGACCACGAGGGGATTCTGCTGCACGATCCGCATGCCACGGAATTGCTCCTCGAAGGCTTTGAACGAGGGAACAGTCGCCGGGTCAAAGATCGCGCTGCCCTCCATCGATCGGTCGAACGTAAGGATGAGACCGATCACGATGTCGCCCATCGAAAGGAGACTACCGTCATGCCACTGGACTTTTCTAAACAGATCCCGCTCGAACGCAACCACCGTTTTCGTCAGTGCCCTGAGACCCTGAGGATGCTTCTCCCGAACGGTAATGAATTGCTGTGATTTCGGATCCCACGAGATGATGGCATCGGCGGGGACCCGGATCTCCGGCGCGGTCTTCAGTGTCACCCAATCGAGAGTCCTGGTGACGGGAATGCCCTGTTTAACCGTTACTTCGGCCCGTTCAATTCGCTGGGGCAGGCACAGCCCTGTGTAGGGATGGGTGAGGGCCGGCGAGTCCATGGTCGCGCGGATAAGCGCTTGATCGAAGAGCCAGTTCGTACCGGCGATTGGGTTCCATGGCTGCGTGATGATGCTTGGCAGCCCGATTCGTACCGTTCCTCCGGTGCGGCCTTCGTATCTCAGGGTGTAAGGCCACAGCCGCGCGCCTGAGTAGCCTGCCGCGAGGTCGGCGACCAGCCTGATCTCACGACGTCGTGGCCAGATTGAAAGCCGATCGAAGAGCCACACGCGTGCCGAATCCTGCATGGCGAGTTCGAGGGCCTGCGCGAACAACCGGCTGCGTTCTGCCATCGAGCTGAACTGACTGTTCGCCAATTTTTCAGAGACCTGATCGAACTGCGCAGATGGCTTATACGCCAGCCACAGGGGCTCTGTCAGGCCGCGCTTTGTATAGAAGAAATCGAAGTTGGACGCGAGGTCACGGTCGACCAGCGTGCCGCTCCAGCCACCGGTGTACAGGTGCCACCGCCCCGTTGCCGGGTCGCCGGCAGCCCACAGAGGCGCCAGTTCCGCCGACCGACCGTACCGGCGCTCGACGGTAAAGCCGATGCTCTCGAGAAGTCCGGCGACGTAGTCGCCGACCTGCCGCCTCTCATCTTCGGTGCGAATGAGAAAGGTCAGCGTGACCGATTGCCCCTGGTACTGCCATTTGCCACCGACCAGCGTCGCACCGAGCCTGCCCATTTCCTCAGCGATCGTCGTTCTCGCCCGTTCTGGGTTGGGCGCGTATTTGATTTCAAGTCTGCGGGCAACGTCCGCCATTCGAGCGTAATCAGGGAGGGAGGTATTGATGGGCAGGTAGCGCGGGTTGCCCATGCCTCCCATGATCTCTTGCGTAATATGCCGGCGATCCACGAGCCAGTTCATGGCCTCGCGGATCCTCGCCACGGCAAACGGATTTAACCGGCTGGAGCCTGGGAAAACCGGGCCGACAGGGTTGAAGGTCAGTTCATTGTAGAGACCGTACGAAAGCGCGAAGGCGAGGCCTTGACTGCGCTGGACGCGGTCGCGCTGCTGGGGGTTGGTGGTACCGGAGAACCAGACTTGAATATCGTTGGCTTCCAAGCGGCTGATCGCGGCGGCGTCGTTGGGTTCCTCAACAGCGAGAACTGTATCCACCCACGCGCCCAACCGTTGCCCCTGGGCGAAGCCGCCTGTCGGGACGGCAAGGATGATCGCGATCAATAAAAGGATCGCACCCCGCCCTGCCGCTCTGTAGGCGAACCTTGAGTTTCCCATTTCAAGCCTCCCTTTTAGGCTCTGGACTCTCAATTATTCACTAAACTATACGATGCTATAGTACCCCATCCTACATGGCTGGCTCACCTACCGGCCAAATCTTAGGTATCTTCTATGTAACGATTATGTATCTCACCCCTACCCTGTTCTGAGCCTCGGGTCGAAAGCGTCCCTCATCCCGTCTCCAAGGAAATTGTACGCGACGACGGCGAGGACAATGAAGAATCCTGGGATCAGCAACCAGGGCGAGCGGCCAAGATTTATAAGGTTCGCGCCCGCGCTCAGCAGGTTACCCCACGATGCGCACGGCTCACGGACGCCGAAGCCCAGAAAGCTGAGACCGGACTCACCCAAAATGGCACCCGGGATGGCGAGCGTGGCCACCACGATAGCGAGCGAACTTGTATTGGGCAGCACGTGCCGGAGGATGATGCGCAGATCGTCGAGGCCCATGGCCTTGGCCGCCAGGACAAACTCCCGCTCCTTCAGCGAGAGCACGAACCCACGAATCAACCGGGAAAACCCTGCCCACCCAATAAAGCTAAGGATGACGACGATCATATAGAACCGTGTCGTACAGCCCATGTTCTGGGGGAGGACGGCGCTCAACGTGAGCAGCAGGTAGAACCCGGGAAATGCGATGATCACCTCGACCAGCCGCATCATGACGTTATCGATCCGCCCTCCGTAGTAGCCGGCGATGCCCCCAAAGACCATCCCAATGGGAATGGTAATTCCCACCACGAGGATTCCAATAATCAACGAGACTCGGGCGCCGAAAAGGATCCGGCTGAACAGATCTCGTCCGAACTGGTCGGTCCCCATCAAGAAAATCCGGCCGGGCGGGTCAACCCCAAAGAGGTGAATGTTGCTCGGCAGGAACCACAGCAGACGATACGGTTCGCCCCGCACGAAGAATCGTAGGTGGTGCTGCCTGCGGGCATCGATTGTGTAGATCCTCAAGGCCGGATCGGCGAGCGTCGTCTCGTAGACAAATGGGCGCAGGCTGACGCGTCCTGCTGCGTCGATGAACCGAGGCATAATCGGCGGGTGATAGAAATGGCCACGATCACTCCAATCCAGCGAGTACGGGGCGATGAAATCTGCGAAGAGCGCCAGCGTGTACAAGATCACCAGAATAGCGCCTCCCACCATCGCAACCCGATGCTTGCGCAGCTGCTGCCAGGCCAGGGCCATGGGCGTCCGCCCTCTCGCCCTGGCCGCAGCCTCCCATCCTGAGCGCGCGATGAGTTGCCGGCGGACTTCGGTCCTGGCGTCAGTCATAGCGGATCCTCGGGTCGGCGACAGCGAGCAGGATGTCGGCGATGAGGTTGCCCAGCACCAGCGTGACACTACCCAGCATGAGGCTGGCCATGACCACATAGAGATCCTTGCGGATAACCGACTCCAGGATCAGTTGTCCCAGTCCTGGCCATCCGACCACGTTCTCCAGGATCGCCGATCCCGACAGCAGCCCGCCGATCTCGAAGCCGAAGATCGTGATTAATGGGTTGATCGCGTTTCGCACCGCGTGCTTGTAGATCACCGGGCGCTCCGCAAGTCCCTTCGCTTTGGCCGTTCGAACGTAGTCTTGACGCAAGACTTCCAGCAGGTTGCCGCGCATCTGCCGCATGAGCCCGGCCGCCGCACCGACGCCGAGCACCGTCGCGGGGATGATGAGATGGCGCGCCACGTCGAGCACCCTCGCGCCTACCGGCAACAACTCGTGGTCCAGGCTGGTCATCCCGCCTATGGGCAGCCACCCCGTTCGAAACGCAAAGAACAACAGCAACAAACCGGAGAAGAATGTCGGGGTAGAAATCCCCAGGTAGGCAGCCATCGAGAGCGAGTTGTCGCTCCACGAATACTGACGGGTGGCGGCGCGGATGCCGATCGGAACCGCGAGCATCCACGCGATGACAAGCGCGGCAAGGTTAAGGATGAGCGTGTTGAGCAATCGCGTGCCAATCAGCCAGCCGACGGGAACCTGATACGCGAAGGAATAGCCGAAGTCAAACCGGAGGATCGACCACAGCCATTTCAGGTATTGGATATGCAGCGGCTGGTCGAGCCCGAAGTTGCGCCGCATCTGCTCGACCGTGTCCCCTGAGACAACCGGATTCAAGCGGATTTCGGCCAGGAAGTCTCCGGGCGAAAGCTGGATGACGAGGAACGAGACCAGCGAGACCCCGAAGAGCAGGGGGACCATATTAAGCACGCGACGCGCAACGTAGCGTAACATGCGGAGGCGACCGGGAGCGGTCGGTCCTATACGGACCGCTCCCGGTCGCGAGCGTTACGGCCTATAGGCGCCTTTGAAGTAGGTTGTCGTTGCCGGCACCGACCACCCCGGCAGCCCTGGGGTGTGTCCCTGCAATCCCAATTTCACGTTGCCGATCGTGTTGCGGATGGCCGGCTGCGTTTTCAGGTATGGGAAATACAACATCGGAAGGTTCTCATAGACGATCTCCTGGAAGCGGAAGTACATCTGCTTCCGCTTGGCCTGGTCCAGTTCGGCAGGAAGCTGTTCGAAGATCCGGTCGATCTCCGCCTCCCACTGCGTGGCCGGCTTTTCCTGTTTCGGCCACCACATGTGCAAATCGCCCGAACTCAGCCAGATATTACGAGCGTCAGTCCCAGGCTCGAGAGAACCGGTGAAGCCGATGATGATCGCCTCCCAGTTATAGGTTCCGGTGAGCTTGCCGACAAGCGAGGGGAAGGACTCAGGGACGAAACTTACCCGGATGCCCAGCTTGGTAAAGTCTTGCCGGACCAGGTTGCCGATCGCTTCACGATCCACATTCCCCGAGTTGGTGATCATCGTAAACTCGACCACGTTCCCCTGGGCGTCGCGAAGAAAGCCGTCGGATCCACGCCGGTAACCCGCCTCGGCAAGCAGTTGCTGGGCTCGCTCGATGCCATAGGGATAGGGACGCAGGTTCGCGTTGTAATAAAGCTTGTTGCCAACGGTGATCTCGCTCGTTGGAAGCGTGGCCCGTCCCGCAAAGACCTGCTGGATGATCGCGTTCTGATCGATCGCGTGGGCCAGCGCCCTCCGGAATCGCGCGTCCTGGAACCAGGCGAGCTTGGGCGGCTTCACCGCGGCAGGGTTCTGGTTGAATACCAGAAACGTGCGGCCGAAGGTCTCGGGACCATCGTAGACGGTAAAGTTCCCCTGCCGTTCTTGCTGTTTCAATTGCGCGAACTCCGCCGGTCGGGCCTCGTAGGCATCAGTCTCTTTCGCCAGGAACCTCAGCCTGGATGCTTCCTGATTCGGCAAGATCTGCAGGATGTAGCGGGTGAGGTACGGCAGCCGCTGCCCGTTCCGGTCCACCTTCCAATATCTCGTGTTCCGAACCAGAATGAAACGCTGACCCGGGGTGTAGGATTGGAAGACGAATGGCCCGCTGCTGACCATGTCCCGCGCGTTGACGTTGAGCCCCCACGTCCTGCTAAATTCCGCACCGCCCTTTCCGAGTGCATCTGCCAGTTTGTGCTTGGGAACAATTGGAATAGCGATCAGGCGAAGGAACAGCCCCACCGGAGGCTGGTCTCGCGGCGTCTGAAACTGAATGCGCCGCCCGTCCAGTTTCCTCCACTGCACACGCTGTCCCCGGAAAGTCAGAGGATCCCGTAAGCTCCCGTCTACGCCCGGCGTAAATATCGCTTCAAGAGTGAACACGACGTCATCGACCGTGAGCGGTTGTCCATCTGACCATACGAGTTTGTCGCGGAGGGTAAAGGTCCAGGTCCTGCCATCTCGGCTCAGAGTCCAGGACTCCGCGAGGGCGGGCTCCATTTCGCCCGTTACGTAGTTTTGGTCTACCAGGGCGCTGGTGATTCCCTCGACGACAGTACCGGAAACGGTGTCCTGAGAGACGATCGGATTGAACGTCCGAGGATCCGAGAACGTTGACGTAACGAAGGTGCCTCCGTATTTACCGATGTCCGGGGCGGTGGTATCCACTCCGGGCTTGGGGAGATCGGGGAGCCTGGGCGCCGCACCTGCGCCGGCCATAGTGGCCAACAAGGTCAACGCGAGCACTGCCACCAGCAAGTAGCTTGATGCCCTCCTTACCATCGGTACATTGCCTCCTCTACCCGAGCAACACGGCTGAAGTATGCAAAAACATACTCGGGTATAGCGACTTAAACTCAAAAACATTCAACCTGCGCGCGATCATTCCTTTCAGATAAGCTCTATCGCAAAACCGATTTGTAGTACAGGGTCTCGAGCTCCCCGAACACCCCTTCAAGACCGATCTTGATATTACCCAGCGTGTTCCTTACTGCCGGCTGAGTCTTGGCGTAAGCGAAGAACATTATCGGGACCTGCTGCGCCAAGATTTCCTGAAACCGGAAGTACAGCTGACGACGCTTATCCGTATTGACCTCACGGACCGCCTGCTCGAACAACCGATCGATCTCCGCCTCCCACTCGGTCGCCGGCTTCTCCTGCTTCGGCCACCATAGATGAAGCGAGCCCGAACTCGGCCAGACGTTCCTCCCCGTGACCGGCTCGATTCCCCCACCGCCAATGCTGATGATCAGAGCCTCCCACTTAAACGTGCCGACAAGTTTGCCGACCAGCGAGTTGAACTCCTCAGGAACGAAGTTGACCTTGATGCCCAGTTTAGTCCAGTCTTGACGGATGATATTACCCTCGGCCTCGCGATCAGGATTGCCAGCGTTGGTCGAGAGCGTGAACTCGACGACGTTCCCCTGGGGATCTCGCAGGAATCCGTCAGTTCCCTTGCGATACCCGGCTTCGGTCAGAAGCTGCTGCGCCCGGCTCAGGTCGTATGCGTACTGCGGGAGTCGGGGGTGGTAATACAGTGTGTTTCCAGCGCCGATCGGACCCCACGCCGGGATCGCTCGTCCGGCGAACAGCTGCTGGACCATGGTGTTGCGATCGACGGCGTGGCTGAGCGCGCGGCGGAAGCGCACGTCTTGAAACCATGTGAGTTTCGGCGGCGAAACGCCGGCGGGGTTGAGGTTGAACACGAGAAAGTCACCGGTGTCGAACCCTTCGGGCCCGTCAAAGATCGTGTAGTTCCCTGCCTTCTCCGCCTGCTTGAGCTCTGCATATTCGCGGGGCCTCGCGCCGTACGAGTCGGTCTCCTTGGCGAGAAATTTGAGACGCACGATGTCCAGACTGGGGACGATCAGCCGGACATACCGCGTCAAGTACGGCAAGCGGTTCCCTCGACGATCCACTCCCCAATATCGAGGGTTGCGAAGGTAGGTCACCCGCTGCCCGGGCACATAGGACTGCATGACAAACGGGCCCGTGCCCACGATCTCTCTGGGTGCCGTGTTCACGCCCCATGTCTTGTTGAATTCCGCCCCGCCCTTCGCAAGCGCCTCGGCGAGTTTGTGTCTGGGGAGGATGGCCGCACCGATGACACGCAGGAAGAGACCTATCGGTCTCTCCGTCGTGAACTGAACGCGACGCTCGTCAAGTTTCCGAAACCGCAACGGCTTGTCGTCGAACGTCAGGGTGTCCTTGTAGCTGGTCTGTACGCCGTCCGTGAAAATCGCCTGAAACGTGAAGACGACGTCATCGACGGTTAGTGGCCTGCCGTCGTGCCAGCGGACGCCCTGGCGCAAGGTGAATGTCCAACTTCGGCCGTCGCGGCTCACTGCCCAGGATTCCGCCAGTCCCGGCTCGATCTCGCCCGTCAGATAGTTGTAGTCGGTCAGCCCGTCGAAGATCGGGCCGACGACAGCAGTCGAGGAGCTCTCCTGCGCGACGATGGGATTGAAGGTGCGGGGATCGGAAAACTGCGCCACAACGTAGACGCCGCCGTATTTACCGATCTCCGGCGCGTTCATGTTTACCTTCGGGTTGGGGATATCAGGTAGTCTCAGGCGCTGGCCCTGTGCGACTGCCACCGATGTCGTCAGGATCAGGGCAAGGGTGCCGACAAGAAACACCATCGCCTTCTTCACGATCTTTGACCTCCTCATGGTCGGGTGATCATCGAAAATCAGACTTTGACTTGAACGCTTCTACGATCATACACGCTCCAGTGGCGCATATCCGAGTGCCAGCCTCTTCACGCCCAGGGGGAAGCGCACGGTGACGACCGCCCGTATGCCCTCCCCTTCGACTTCCAGGATTGTGCCTTCGCCAAAATTCGTATGGCGGACGCGGTCACCGGCCGCAAAGGTCTCCACGGCGCGCTCCTGCTCCTGCCAGGGTACCTGGTCGGGGACGACCGTGGGCTGCGTGATCAGTTCATGTGGAACCTCATCGAGGAAGCGGGACGGAATCCCGGGCATCGTGGTCCCGAAGATCGCCCGAGTGCGCGCGTACGTTAGGACCAGGTGGCGCTTGGCCCGAGTCATGCCCACGTAGCACAGCCGCCGCTCCTCTTCCAGACCTCCGTCTTCTTGCAGCGCCCTCGAGTGGGGAAACAAGCCTTCTTCCATGCCGGCCAGGAATACCACGGAGAATTCGAGCCCCTTCGCGCTGTGGAGCGTCATGAGCGTGATCCGATCGGCTTCTTCCTGCCAGGTGTCGAGATCGGTCACCAGCGCCAGGTGCTGCAGAAATGCTTCCAGGCCGGTCTCGCCCGTGATCTGCTCAAACTCCTGCGCCACCGTCACGAGCTCTCGGAGGTTCTCCAGGCGGCTGTACGCCTCGTCAGTGCCTTCAGTCTCGAGCATCGCCTGGTAGCCCGTCTCGACAATCGCCGCGTCGATGAGATCCGTTGCGCGGACCCGCTGCGCCCGGTCGCGCAGCCGCTCGATCAGCCCCACGAACTCGCCGGCCGCGCGCTGCGCAGGCCTGGGTAATTGCTCGATGGCTTGGGGGACGTTCATCGCCTGGAGCAGTGAGAGTCCCTGCCGGCCCGCATAAGCCTCGAGCCGCTCCAGGCTGACGTCGCCGATTCCGCGGCGTGGCACATTGAGAATCCGCTTCAAGCTGGCATCGTCTGCGGGCGCGGTCGCAAGCCGCAGATAGGCGACGATGTCCCGGACTTCCTTGCGCTCATAGAATCGCACGCCGCCAACGATCGTGTAGGGGATGCCCCGCCGCAACATGATCTCCTCAAACACACGGGATTGCGCGTTGGTGCGGTAGAGGACGACGAAATCGCGGTAGCGCATGCCCCCCTCACCCATGGAGTTGGATTTAAGTCGCTGGATTTCGTCGGCGACGAACCGCGCCTCGTCGTGGCCGTCGTACGATTCGTAGAGCACCACCGGCTCCCCGGGCGGGTTCTCCGTCCACAGCATCTTGCGGTGACGGTGCGGGTTCTGCTGAATGACGGTGCTCGCCGCCTGGAGGATGGTCTTCGTCGACCGGTAATTCTGCTCTAGCTTGATGATCGTGACGTCCGGATAATCACGCTCGAATTCGAGAATGTTGCGCACGTCGGCGCCGCGGAACTTGTAGATCGACTGGTCATCGTCGCCCACGCACACGAGGTTGCGGTGGCGCTCGGCCAGCGTGCGAACAATCAAGTACTGGACGCGGTTCGTGTCCTGATACTCGTCGACGAGGATGTGCTGGAATCGCTCCTGATGCTCTTCCCTCACGTCCGGCGCATCGGTGAAGAGTCGCATCACCTCGAGCAGCATGTCGTCGAAGTCCAAGGCGTTCCGTTCGCGCAGCACGGACTGATACGCACGGTAGGCGCGGGCGACGACCTCTTCGTAGTATCCGGAGGCTTGCTCCGCGTACGTCAGATGATCCACCGCCTCGTTTTTCGCTTTCCCGATCATGCCGAGCAGAACGGCCGGAGGAAAGCGCCGCTCGTCCAGCCCGAGCGTCTTGATCACCTCGCGCATCACCGAACGCTGGTCATCGTCGTCGTAAATCAGGAAGTTTTTCCCGATGCCGATGCGATCCCCGTGCCGGCGGAGAATGCGGCCGCAGATATGATGAAATGTACCGATCCACACGGACCGCGCCACGGCACCCACAAGACGATCCACCCGCGCGCGCATCTCGTTGGCGGCCTTGTTGGTGAACGTGACCGCCAAGATGGCGCTGGGCGCAACGCCCTCGCGCAGCAGATACGCCACGCGGTAAGCCAGCACGCGCGTCTTGCCGCTGCCGGCGCCTGCCAGAATGAGCAGCGGGCCGCCAGCGTGGGTGACCGCCTCCCACTGGGGCGGGTTGAGATCGTTCAGAAGCTCGGCCTGCGATACAGAAGGCATGCCTTGATAGTTTACCAAGAGGCGCACGTCGGTGGCCGCAGATCGTAGAGGCGGAAGATACGAAAGCTCCGGACTTCTTGGCCGCGATCGCGCACGCTGACGGGCGACGCTTCTTCTACGGTCGCAAAGAACCGCTTCCAATCAACCGCGGGGGCCCAGCGCGCATCGATGGCAGTAATGGCGTTGCTCCCGGGAAACTCACCGGGGCGAGGCCAGATGGATGCCGGGTGGGGACACGGCAGCAGCGTTACCGGGACCGCATCGCCCAGATAGTAACCAAGCTGCGATGCGATCTGATAACGGTCCGCGACGACGATGGCGCCGGGACCGGCACGGGACAATTCCATCCGCACGCGCCGTGCGGCGTCCGGCCATCCCACGACATCACTGGAGCCGGGTGGGAGCGGGAGAAATGACAGAAACGACACAAGAAGGCCATATGCGATGAGCGCGGTGTTGGCAGCCGCCAGGCCGGTGATGACCCGATTCCATGCTGCGCCCAGAACGATGATCAACCCCAGGTAACCAGGTCCGACCCAGTTCCCGTGCGGCGCGCCGGTCACCGCCGCGGCCAGGAACGGAAATAGCAGCGCGGGCACCGATGTCCACAGCACGAACGCGTACGCGTCGTCCGCACGACGCCTCCAGGCAACGACCAAGGCCCAGACCAGCGCAAAGAACAGCACGAGGACAAACGCCAGTTGCTGCACCAGCAACTCGATGATGCCCCGAATCCCTGTGGGCGTTCCACCGGGACGCTCGAAGAGGATGAATCGTACCCCGGCCCAGTTGTGCACGGCGTTCCAATAGATCACGGGGCTGAAGATTGCAAGCGCGATCACGCCCGCGGCGTACAGCTCCCACCGCCGCAACTGCTCTCTGCCGCGCACCGCCAGGAACAGGAGCAACCCTACCGGCAAGAACACCATGTAGAGTTTGCTCAGCATACCCACCCCGACCGCAACGCCGGTCCCCATCCACAGAAGAGGCCGCCCATGGATCGCATGCCATGCCGACCGCAGTGCGAGGGTCCAGGCGAAGAATAGCGGCGAGTCCGGAGTCGCGAGCAGACCGCCGCCGGCCAACACCGGGATGACTTGAAACAGCGCGGCCGCCAGAACCCCGGCGCGGCTGCCAAACAGGTCGCGTCCGAGCAGAAACAACATATACGTGGTCGCAGCGCCTGTCAGAATCGGGCCCAACCTGAGCCACAGTGGCCCGTCAGCAGGAACTGTCGTGATGGCGATCAGGTAGGCAATGAGTGGTGGATGGTCGAGGTAGCTCCAGTCGAGACGGCGAGACCACAGCCAGTAGTAGGCTTCATCATCGATGAGCGGCACGCGCGTCGCCACCACCAGGCGCGCAAGCACACTGACCGCGATGAGGATGAAGACGATGCGGCTTGGCTTTACTCCCACTCGATGGTGGCGGGGGGCTTTGAGGTGATGTCGTAGACCACGCGGGAAATGGCGGGGAGTTCCCGTGTGATGCGGCTCGCGACACGTTCGAGCAGATCTTCAGGCAGCCGGGCCCAGTCGGCGGTCATCCCGTCCTCGCTCGTGACCGCGCGGACGACGACGGTGTGCCCATACGTACGCGCGTCACCTTTGACACCGACACTGTGCACCGGAAGCAGGACCGCAAATGCCTGCCAGGTCTCACGCATCAATCCCGCGGAGCGAATCTCTTCCAGCACGATCGCGTCGGCACCACGCGCGAGATCCAGGCGTTCTTCAGTGACCTCACCGAGCACGCGGATGGCCAGTCCCGGGCCGGGAAACGGGTGACGGAACACCATCTCGTCGGGCAGGCCGAGTTGCCGGCCGACCTCCCGCACTTCGTCCTTGAACAACTCGCGGAATGGCTCGATGAGCGTGAAATGGAGCATCGCGGGCAGGCCCCCGACGTTGTGGTGCGTCTTGATCCGAGCGGCGGTGCGCGTCCCGCTTTCAATCACATCGGGGTAGAGGGTCCCTTGCGCGAGAAATTGCGCCTTTCCGAGGTTCCGGGCTTCCTCCTCGAACACGGCAATGAATTCTTCACCGATCGCGCGGCGCTTCTGTTCAGGCTCGGTCACGCCCGCGAGGCGCCCCAGGAACCTCCGGCGCGCATCGACATGAACGAGCGGTATTTGAAAGTGATCGCGGAAAGTCTGGATCACCTGCTCAGATTCGCCGCGGCGCAACAGGCCGTGATCGACGAAAATGCAGGTCAGTTGATCGCCGACCGCACGGTGCACGAGGGCCGCGGCGGCGGCGGAATCGACCCCGCCGGACAGCGCGCAGATCGCCCGCCCGTCGCCCACCTGCTCGCGGATCGCCGCAGTCTGCGTTTCGATAAAGGAGGCCATCGTCCACTGCGGACGGGCGCCACAGACTTCGTAGAGGAAGTTCTGGAGGACCTGGATGCCCCAAGGCGTGTGTGTCACCTCGGGATGGAACTGTAACCCGAAGAGCCCTCGTCGGCGGTCGGCCATTGCCGCAACGGGGTTGCCGTCCGTGCGGGCGATCGCACTAAATCCATCAGGCAACTGGGTGACGGAATCGCCGTGACTCATCCAGCACAACAGCCTCGACTCGAGACCAGCAAACAGATCGCCGCGATCATCGACATACAGCCGGGTCCGCCCATACTCGCGGTGCCCCGCCGGCGCCGTGCGCCCGCCCAGCCCGTGTGCCATCAGCTGCATCCCGTAACAGATCCCAAGCACGGGCACGCGGCCGGAGAATACGCGCGGGTCGCACTGTGGCGCCCCCAGTTCGTAGACGCTCGCGGGACCGCCGGAGAGGATGAGGCCCCTCGGTTGAAAACCGAGGATCTCGTCGAACGGCGTGTCGTACGGAAGGATGAGGCTCCGCACGCGGCTCTCGCGGACGCGGCGCGCGATCAGCTGCGCATACTGCGCACCGAAGTCGAGCACAACAACGGTGTCGGGGGTTCGGGGTTCGGGGTTCGGGACAAAGGCGGTGGTTGGGGTTCGGGGTTTGGGGTCCGACGAGACTCTTGCTTCCAATGTCATTTTGGCGGCTGCCTCAGCACGGAAACAAGCCTGTTCAGCATTTGCCCAACCCGCCGATACGTGTTGTCCATCTCTTGCCAGCTCTCAGGCCCAAGCAATCCGAGATCTCTACTGAGCATAAGAAGTGATGTTGTTTCTGTTTGTGAGCCCCTCGCAATGGTGCAGAAATGCATGTACTCTCTGCGGCTACCCCGAGCATGTCCTTCAGCAATGTTTGTGAAGACACCCACTGCCGCCCGACGAAGCTGCTGTGCCAAGCCATATTTCTCTTCTGAGGGAAACTTTGAAGTAATACGATAAACGCTTAGCGCCAAACGATAGGCCAACTGCCAGACTTCGAGATCTCGATACCGATCCTGTTCCACTCATTGTCTCCGCCCTCCACAAAAACACATGCCGAACCCCCAACCCCGACCACCGAACCCCGGTGGTTATCGTCCCTGCCCTACCCTCTGCGAGAACTGTAACGCTTTGCCCTCGCTGGCCACGGTCGGTGCGATGATGATCTCCACGTCATGCATTTCGCGGATCGTCCGCGCGCCGCACATACCCATCGCCGTCCGCAGGGCGTCGCTTAGATTCTGAGACCCGTCATCTGAGGTGGCCGGTCCGGTGAGGATCTGCCGGAGCGACCCGTTCTGCTGCACCTTAATTCGTGTGCCGCGGGGGAGCGCTGCATGCGGCGTTGCCATGCCCCAGTGAGTACCGCGTCCGGGGGCTTCTTCCGCGCGCGCGAGTGCAGAACCGAGCATCACGGCGTCGGCCCCACATGCGATCGCCCTCGCCACGTCGCCACCGACCGCGATCCCCCCGTCCGCGACAACGGGCACATACCGTCCTGTCCGTCTCTGATACTCGTCGCGCGCCGCGGCAACGTCGGCGATAGCCGTCGCCTGCGGGACACCGACACCGAGGACCCGCCGGCTGGTGCACGCGGCCCCGGGTCCTACGCCCACGAACAGCCCTGCGGCTCCTGCCTCCAGGAGGGCCAGTGCGGCGCCGGAACCGACACAGTTGCCGACCAGCACCGGCACGTTTGTGCTTTCGATCAGGTCACTGATCGACACCGACTTGCCCTGAGACGAGTAGTGACGTGCAGTGACCACGGTGGATTGAATCACCATGATCTGTGCGCCGGCCCGATCGGCCATGGGCAGCAGCCGCGTGGCTGCGGCCGGGGTCATGGAAACGGCTGCTACGGCGCCACCCTCGACGAGCGCCCGGACTCTCGCGCCGACGAGATGGTCCTTCACCGGTTCCTGGTAGAGGCGTTGCATCAGACCAACGGCGTCCTCCGGCGCAGCCGCCGCGATCTGTGCCAGCGCCTCATCCGGATTGCCGTAACGCGTCTGGAGCCCTTCGAGGTTCAAGACACCCAGCGCTCCCAGGCGCGAGAGCGCAATCGCCACCGGAACGTCCACGACGCTGTCCATCGCCGACGCGATGAATGGAAGTGTGAATCGGCGAGCCCCCACAGACCAGGAGAGATCCACATCTTGCGGATCGATCGTGGTGGAGGCCGGTACCAGGGCTATCTCATCGAGGCTGTAGGTCCGGCGAACGACGCGTGTACCGCCGATGCGCTCAGCTCCGGGCACCGGTGCGTAGCTCTTCTCTGACGTCAGCAACTCGGTCATCGCACCGGCAACCCCTGGGGCGTGGTGCGCCCCGCAGCGGACTCCGTCTCCCGCCGTTCCTTTCCATAGATCTCGGGCTTGAGGACGCAGATGAATGGAAGGTTTCGATAGCGCCCGGAGTAGTCGAGCCCGTAGCCGACGACAAACTTGTCGGGGATCACAAACCCCTTGTAGTCGATGGGCACATACCGGATGCGCCGCGGTGCTTTATCAAGGAGCGCGCAGACCTTCAGGCTGGCGGGGTAGCGCGTCTTGAGCATCTCGAGCATGTGATCCATCGTCAGCCCCGTGTCGATAATGTCGTCGACGATAATTACGTGGCGACCCTCGATCGTCTGGTCGAGATCTTTGAGAATCCGCACGACTCCCGTGCTTTCCGTCTGATCGGCGTAGGAACTGGTGGCGAGGAAATCCAGCTGGCATGGGATCGTGATCCTGCGCATCAGATCCGCCACAAACAAAACGCTCCCGGTCAGAATTCCGACCAGGAGCGGTTCCTTGTCTGCATAGTCCTGGCTGATCTTTTGTCCAAGCTCCCGGATTCGGTCGCGTAGCGCCTCCTCCGGGATGAGGATTTCGTCGATGTCGTCAACGAGCGCCAGTTGCAGTCACCATGGGGGAAATTTGGTTCATTATAGCCCTCCCCAACGGGGGTGTGTCAACCGAACTTTATCCACAGCGCACGGTTGATTGTTCGGAAAATTGGTCCTAAACCAGCAGGAGGGGACAGTCCCCTCCTTCTTTTTTGGCCTAGAACGCGAACAGTGTCTTGTGAAGGAATTTTTCTAGCGCGCGGAGAGCGTAGGCATTGGCCGGCTGCCCGGCTTGTCGAAAGGCAGGCCTGCTGCACACTGCGGACAGTCAGCGTTTGCGTATGTGGGCACAGTTAAAGCCATCAGGGCTTCGAATCGCCAGGCGAAGGCTATATCGCCTCCGGTGCGGTCGACCAGTGCGCCGATCCCGACGATCTCGCCCCCGGCCAGCGTCACCAAATTTGCAACTTCGAGGACGGACCCGCCGGTGGTCACGACATCTTCGACGACGAGCACACGCTCGCCGGGATGCACGTCGAACGAACGACGGAGGGCAAACTGGCCGTTCATTCGCTCGGCAAACAAGACGCGTGCCCCGAGCCGTCTACCGACCTCGTGCGCAACAATGATTCCGCCCATGGCCGGACCAACCACGACCTCCACCCGGGCAGACTGAAAACGATCGGCCAGGGCCGTACAGACCAGCGCCGCGTGCTCGGGATACTGGAGAAGCCGGGCGCATTGAATGTACTGCGGACTATGCCTACCTGAGCTTAGGAGAAAATGGCCGGAGTGGAGTGCCCCGGTCTCTTCGAGTAACCGGTGAAATTCAGTTGTGGAGAATAGCGTCGATTTCATCCAGGAGTGTCTCGACTGCTTCGATTGGACGGGGAGCGGCGGTAATCGGACGGCCGACGACAAGATAATCGGATCCGGCGGCGACGGCGTCCGCCGGCGACATGATGCGGCGCTGGTCAAAGCCCGGCGTCGACGACGGCCGGATCGCGGGTGTCACAACGACGAACTCCCTCCCGCACGCCTCTTTGATCGCGCCTGCCTCTCTTGCAGAGGCCACGACGCCGTCTAACCCACACGCTCGTGCCAGTCGTGCTGCCTCCACAACGGCCTGAGGACCATCGGTCTCATGACTCGTTAGCACAGTCACCCCGAGAACCAACGGACGGGGTTCGGGCAATAATTTTGCGGCATCCGCAGCTGCTCTCAACGCAGCGTCGCCGGCACTGATGTGGACGTCGAGCATCGACACGCCTAACCGCCCGGCGGACGCGACGGCACGCCCCACAGTGTTGGGGATGTCGTGATACTTCAAGTCGAGGAACACGCGCGCCCCGAACGCCCGCACCATGGCCACGGAGTCCGGGCCGCAAGACGTAAAGATCTCAGCTCCAACTTTGAACCAGGAAACGCTCGACACGAGCTCGCCAACCATCTCGGTGGCGTCAGCGAGAGAGGGAAAGTCGAGGGCGACGATAAGGCGATCCTTCGCGGGAACGCGGGAACGCGGGAACGCGGGAACCAGAGGAACCCTAGGAACCCTAGGAACGCGAGGCGCTTCAATCGTCATGTCGGGATCTCCAATGTGCCGACGACTTCGCTGATCGAGGACATGTGATTCCGTTCGAGATATTGAGTGAGTCCGTTGCACAGTTGCGTCGCAACGTTGGGATTGTCGATGACCGCTGAGCCGACGGCGATAGCATGCGCGCCGGCGATAAAGAACTCCAACGCATCCTCGGCGTTGGAGATCCCGCCCATCCCGATCACGGGAATGCTGCAGGCACGGGCCACTTCCCAGACCATGCGCACTGCTACAGGCCGCACGGCTGGTCCGGACAAACCTCCCGTCGTACCTCCTAGTTTCGGCCGCCGCCGGTCGACGTCAATCGACAGGCCCAGGATCGTATTGATGAGCGCGAGCGCATCGGCCCCCCCATCTTGAGCGGCGCGCGCGACGGTCGCGATATCGGCCACGTTCGGCGTCAACTTGACGAAGAGAGGGCGCGGACTGCGCGGTCGCAGCGTCGAGATGAGTTCATGTATGAGACTCGGCGCGACGCCAAACGTGAGTCCGGCGCGCACGTTGGGACAGGCCACGTTGATCTCGACCGCGGCCACGCCGGGTTCCTGACTCACCCACTCCACGAGCGTGACGAATTCGTCGATTGACTCTCCAGCGACGCTGACCACGACCGGGATATCGAGAGTGCGGAGAAACGGAAGGTCTTTTGTCATGAACGCACCCAGGCCGGAGTTGGGCAGCCCGAGCGAGTTCAACCAGCCTGCCGGTGTCTGGACGATCTGCGGGTAAGGATTGCCGGCGCGTGGTTCGACGGTCACCGACTTCGTAACGAATCCTCCGAATGCCCGCAGGTCAATGACGGACTGCACTTCGCGGCCAAAACCCATCGGGCCGGGTGCCGCGAGCACCGGGTTCTTGAACTGGATACCGGCGATCTCGACACCCAAGGACGGGGTTCGGGGTTCGGGGTTGGGGGTTCGGGACTCTTCCGCTGAGGAGATTACTCTCAATCGATTCGACGCAGTCATTTAAGCACGCCAGCTTGCTCAGTGTTCTCGAACCCCGAACCCCGAACACCTAACCCCGTTAGTTCATCGTACTTGATCACGCCGCCCACGATCGTCATGACCGCCTTGCCGGTCAGCGTCCAACCTTCGAAGGGCGTGTTCCGAGATTTCGAGACGAAGGTCGAGGGATCCACGGTCCAGCGGCGATCCGGATCGATGAGCACGAGGTCGGCTGCTTCGCCCACCCGCAGGCGACCACCAGGAATGTTGAGAATCGTTGCCGGCGCCGCGCTCATCTTCTGGAGCATCTGCACCGGCGACAGGAGACCAGTCTGCACGAGCGCCGTCCACACCACACCCAGCGCGGTCTCCAGGCCGACGACGCCGAATGGCGCTGCGTCGAACTCGACCGATTTCTCCTCGGGCGCATGCGGAGCGTGATCGGTGGCGATCGCGTCGATCGTCCCGTCGATCAGCGCCTCGCGCAGCGCCTCAACATCATCGGCGCTCCTCAGCGGCGGGTTCATCTTCACATTCGCATCGAACCCCTGCACGGCTTCGTCCGTCAAGACCAGGTGATGCGGTGTGACTTCTGCCGTGACTCTCACCCCACGGCCCTTGGCGTCACGGATGAGCCGCACGCTGCCGGCCGTGCTGACGTGCGCGATGTGGAGACGGGCGCCCGTTTCCTCAGCGAGCAGCAGGTCGCGCGCCACAATTGCTTCCTCACTCACCGCGGGAATGCCGCGGAGACCCAAGACAGTAGACCAGGAGCCCTCATGCATGACGCCTCCCGCTGAGAGGGTGAGATCCTCACAGTGTTCAATCACGGGAAGATCAAACATTGACGCGTACGACATCGCGCGGCGCAGCAGGCCGGCATCAGCCACGGAGACGCCATCATCGGAAAAGGCGACGGCGCCTGCGGCCGCCAGGGCAGCGATCGGGGCAAGTTCCTTTCCGGCCTGTCCCTTCGTGATTGCCGCAATGGGAAACACACGGCAGGAGGCAGCACCGGCCCGGCTCTTTACGTACTCCACGACCGTAGGGTGATCGATCGGCGGCGCGGAGTTGGGCATGCAGGCCACCGTAGTGAATCCACCGCGGACGGCCGCGAGGGTGCCCGAAGCGATGTCTTCCTTGTGCGTTTGCCCTGGATCTCGCAGGTGGACGTGCATGTCCACCAATCCGGGCGCGACGAGCAGACCCGTCGCGTCAATGACATCCACGCCGCGCTGGGGGGCGATGCTTCCCTCAATGGCGGCGACGTTCTCGTCGATGATCAGCATATCCGCGCGCCGCTGGACGCGGGTGGACGGATCAAGGACCGTGCCGTTGCGAATAAGCAAACCCATTTCGATTTCCGTAAGACTACGTCTACCCCGTCCTCCCAGTCTTCCCTGTCTTCCCCGTTAAATACGAAGAACCGGAGTAAGCAAGAACCGGTTGTGGAATACGGTCGCCATCGAGTGGCGGACTCTCTGCCGTAGACTGGTGAGACTGGGTAGACGGTGTTTCGAGCACCCAAGATAGTGTTGCCATTCTCACATAGACTCCGTTCCTGACCTGCTGGT
>Ga0184610_1000129_pt1 | contig 19426 bp, 19 predicted proteins | sample PLM1_100_coex_FD_133011 | JGI IMG/M metagenome (GOLD analysis project Ga0184610, IMG submission 133011) | Groundwater sediment microbial communities from an aquifer in East River, Colorado, USA - PLM1_100_coex | ecosystem: Environmental > Terrestrial > Soil > Riparian zone | place: USA: East... | reverse complement strand
ATCACAAGCATTGCCCGGCCGACGCTGCCAAGCTGATGCCGGCGAGTCCAGATGAGCACCGCGAACGTTGCGTTGGTGAACATCTGAGCCATGGTCAAACTCAATGGATCTCGGCCGCCGTCGCTGATCGCCAATTTGAACACAACAGCAGCCATGAGAACGGGTGCGAAATCGAGCCAGGACAACCGCGAGACGTCCAGGCGGCCAATCGTCCAGCCTCTCTGAACTCGATCCGCGAGGCTACTCGTCATCGCGCGGTCTCGCCTCCCAGCCGCACGCGGCCCCTGCAAGCAACCAGATGATCGGGGTGAACGCTACCGAGCTGAAAGAAAATTGCGCCTGAACCAAATAACCCGTGAGTGCACCAAGCCATCCCGCGGCGAGGAGCCGGTCCGCGCCAGACTCACGCCGCCACAAGCGCACGCCCACAATGATCACGAGGAGCCAGACGGCGACGTAGGCGGCGGCGCCCGGAACTCCCACGGACACCGCCATCTGCAGGGTATCGTTGTGCGCACGGTCGATGATGACGGGCCGGAGCCCAAAATACCGCACAAGCGAGGTGCGTTCATACGGAAAGATCTCGCGCAGTGTTTCGATCCCCCAACCCAAAAGCGGCCGTGCGCGGATGAGATCGACAGTCCGCTGCCAGATGAAGAGCCGCGACCCTACGGATCCAGACTGGGTCGCCACTGTCGTGGCGACGCGGGTACCGATCGTCCCCGGTGTCGCAACGACTGTGATCAATACGGCCGCGGCCAGCACGACAGCAGCCAGGATGCACGCGCTGACGGTCAACTGGCGGCGCCACTCCAAACGGCCGACGCCAACGACAACTACGATCAAGCCCAGTACAGCCGCCAGCCAAGCCCCTCGGGTGAGCGTCAGGGCTAAGGCCACGATGGCAACACAGGAGCCGGTAAGCCACACCGCACGGCCAACGCCACCTGACGTAATAGCGAGAACCAGCAGGAGGGGAATGACCGAAGCCAAGTATCCGCCGAACACCACTGGTCCCCCCACGGTGGATGGGACTCTGAGGATGCCCAGCCCGCCGTACCATTCTCTGGTGAACGCCTCCCCGTAAAATAACGGCGGGATAAAGAGCTGCACTACGCCGTATGCAGCAACCGGCAACGCCACAATGGCAGCCAACCGGACCAAACGGTGAACCCCTCGTTTCGACCCGAAGAAGTGTACGCCGACGAAATACAGCGCGACATAACCCAACAACGTTAGCAACCCCTCATATCGCCCTGGACCGCCGAAGAAGGTCAGACGGGGGTTGACCGTGGTCCACGATGAGATGAGCGCAACGAGCACGAACGCCCATAACGCCAGTTCGGGCGTGCTCGGGTTCCACTGCCTCCTCGACGAGGTGCGGAGAATCATCCATCCGCCGAGCATAATCCCAACCAGGCTGTAGAGGATCATCACCTTGGGACGGCTGTATGCATCCTGACCCCACGGCGTGACGACCAGTGGCACCACCACCACTAGCGAAAGGGCGGCCATACGCACGAACTGTGTCGCGGTGGTCGCAACGTTATTCATCGAGTTGATGGATCTGGTCTTGGGCCGGCTGATAGTCGGGACGAATGCTGAGGACGCGACGCCATGCGGCTTGCGCCGCTTCGCTATTACCTAAGCGGCGGTAGGCGTGTCCGAGGAGATAGTGCGCGTGCCAGTCTCTCGGATCGAGTGCGACGGCCTGTTCGAGGTCGGTCCGCGCATCAACATTGCGTCCGGCGCGCAGTTCGATGAACCCGAGTTGCCGGTAAAGAGAGGCGAAGTAGGTGTATGGGTAGATGCCGAGCAGCCTGCGGTAGGCTTGCACAGCGGCATCGACGTTGCCCGAACGAACCTCGGCCTCTGCCAGGTCGCCATACACGTCGGCTGCCAGCGGAGCAAGGGCGATCGCCTGACGGAAGAGGTGTGCGGCTTCGGGTGATCGGCCTCGCAGATAGAGCGTCAACCCCTGACTGTACAGTGACGTGGCGCGCCGCTCCCGTTGCAACTCCGCAGCCACTTCCTGAACTCTCCAACCGAGAGGGAGCACCGCAACAAGACAGGCACCAACAAGCCACAGGCGGACCCGGGGGGTTGAAACGCCGGGGAGGCGAGTGAAGGAAGAACGTGGGTCTTGCCGGTTCGACGGTTGCATCTGAAAGAGTGATGCGGCTGGGTGAGAATACCCCAGCCGCACCCTGTCAAGTCCAATCAGAACTTCAAACTACGGTGCTGACTCTTGCAGGCCGCCGCCAGGCGTGTAGTTCAGACCGCCGCCGGGGCTGCCAAGTGTGTCGCATGCGTTGGCTGCTGGGAAGTCGACGCCCATCTCGTAGTCGACAGGCGGCGTTCCACTCGGCGCATAGCTGTAGGCAGTGTTCGTGCACGGATCGTTCGGCACCGCCCGCAGGTACGTCGGTGAGAGTGTGATAAGGGCCGCCGGGTAGCTGCCTCGGTCTACGAAGTAGCTCTCCAGAGCCGTTGCCAGGTTCTTCAGGTTGCCCTTTGACGCCGCGTGCTGAGACTGGGCGCGCGCCCTCAGGAAGTTGGGGATCAGGATCGCCGCGAGGATCGCGATGATCGCAACAACGATCAGCAGCTCGATGAGGGTGAAGCCTCGCTCGTTCCGCAGCGTGCGAGAGAAGTACTGGAACATGTTGGTTTTCCTCCTTCGGTTTCGATGAAATCCCGACCATCGTGCGGCCGATCTTGCAACCGATGAAGTCCGCGGTTCGCATAAAGTCCGCCGTATGGTGGGGTTTCTCTACATCACGTGCATGCCCAAAATCGCCACAGCTAGACCCCTCACTCCCTCTCTCTCCCCCGTCCTGGGGGCGAGAGCCATGGAGTCTGATTTAGGGGGGAGGCACCGAAGGGAGCCCCAGGGCGAGCCCTCCCACCGGCGTGTAGACGATATAGCCAGAAATGCCCGATTGGAGGTATTTGTTCGGACCGTCGGCCAGAACGAAGGTGTATCGACCCGGATCCGTGACGTACGTGTACGAGGCCCTGTCTACGGGTGAGTGTGGCACCGACCGGATGTAGCCGCCGCTTTCCAGCTCCGTTTCCCAGTTGGAGGCGTCCGGATAGTTTTGGTTCTCGTTGTAGTACAAGTCCAGGGCTGCCGCGATATTGCGCAGGTCGAGCTGGCAGGCGGCAAGCACGCCGCTGGCCCGCGCCCGGATGAAGTTAGGAATAAGGACGGCCGCGAGGATAGCCAGGATCGCGATGACGACCAGCAATTCGATGAGCGTGAACCCTGATTGAGCGCGTCCCCTCAACTGAACCATCACCTGCTTTCCGGTCGTCCGCGCGCACGCCGGGCGGCCATTTGGCGCTATACCCGCGGACACATCCTTTTACTCAGTAGTTAGAGGTACGCCGGCAGCAGGACAACGAACGTCAATGAGCGTATCTGACGCGCAGTGCCGCGCGTCCCAGGAGTCTGCGCGGTGGTGTGCGGGGGCAAGAAACGACAGAGACCAAGCGTGCGCTGCAGCCGGAGCAGCACGAATCACACGCATCGTATTAAGGAGTGGACCATGCGACGATTCGCGGCGTGCTTTGCGGTCTTTCTCTGCGTAACGCTGGTCGATGCTACACTAGCGCAGCAGCCGCAAGCGCCTCAGCAAGAGCCAGGCCGGCCTGTCTCCACACGCATCACCCCCGGCCGGAGTCTGGCGAACATTGCGATCGGTTCCCCGATCCAGCGGGTCTTCGCTCGGTTCGGACGGCCGTCGGTCACCATTGAAACAGCCGTCGATATGGTACACGTGTACAACCGGTTCGGTATCACCGTGTTCTCCCGCTCCAACATGGTCACCGCTGTGTCAACTACTAATAGTTTGATGAAACTCGATGAGGATCTCGGTGTCGGATATCGTTCCGAACTCGTCACGGCCCGGTTCGGCCGCGCATTTCGAGAGGGCACCGTCGAGGGATTCCCCGGCATGATCTATGACGCCCGCGGCATCGGGTTCGGTATCGATCGCCAGGCCGTCGCCGTCATCATCGTATTCGGACCGAACGGCGCCAACCAGGTCTCTGGTCTTCTGCCTGGAGGCGTCCCCGTTCGGCCGCCGGTCACAGGATTCCCGAACGTCGCCGGACTGAAACCCTTTAGTCCGGAGACAAACTTCATGTCGTTGCCTGGATACCTTCGATGGCTGGTACATCAGGCATCTGGAACTTGGATCACCTACGCGGAAGCGAAGCGGATAGTGGAAGAGCAGCAGCGGAGTGCTCGGTAGACTGCGGAAACAGGAAGCAGGAAACAGGAAACGGGAACTACCAAGACTTTCGCTTTCGGAGAGAAGCCATTAGGGAGTACAGCATTTTCCCCACCTGATCGTATCCTTCGGCATATTTCAGGAAAGTCTCTCTGGAGACTAGCCCAATATCAGTGACAGCCCGTAACGTGTAACGGACTTCGGCGAGCGAGCCGCGCGCCACGCGACAAAACTGTACGTATTCTCTAACCGATCCACGAGCATTTCCCTCCGCCAGGTTCATAGGTATGCTGAAAGCTGCTCGGCGCAAGTGTCTTCCTAGCTCGAACCGCGCTGACGCAGGGAACAGCTCTACCAATCGATAGACGGCCAATGCCAGCTCGTGCGACAGTTGCCAAACCACCAAACGCTCATGCGCAGGCTGATCCATCGTCTCCAACCCTTCGAGCGTGTCTAATCTAGTGGCAATCGATTGGAGAAGGCAATAACCTACGTGGGCTATCGTTGCCGGGGGAATGAACTCGGGGTCCGAGCGTTACCCGGACCCCGACCATACGTACGGTTTCTGTTTCCTGCTACCTGCTTCCTGATTCCGCCTTACTTTATACCTGTGATCAGCTGGTACAAGGGCATATAGAACGACAGCACGATGAAGCCTACAACGAATCCCAAGAAGATAATGAGTAAGGGTTCCAGGATCGAGGTCAACTGAGCCAGGGTTGATTCGACCTCGGCATCGTAGAAGTCGGCGACCTTCTGCAGCATCGTATCCAGGGTACCGGTCTCCTCGCCGACCGCCGTCATCTGGACGACCATCGGCGGGAACAGATTGCTGGCCTGGAGCGGGTGGGCGATGCTCTCGCCTTCGCGGATGCTCGAGCGGACATCTTCGATCGCCTTGGACATGACCTTGTTGTCCACGGCCTTGGCCACGACTTCCAGTGCCTGGAGGATGGGGACGCCGGAGCTGATGAGCGTACCGAGGGTCCTCGTGAACCGCGAGATCGTCACCTTCCGGACCAGCGGGCCAAAGACAGGCACGCGGAGTTTGAAGCGATCGAAGGCAAACTGCCCCGTCGACGTGCGGATGTACATGCGCACCACGTAGCCGATCCCGGCCATAATGGCGAGCAACACATACCAGTAACCCGTCGCGACATTCGTGAATGTGATCAGAACCCGTGTGGGAAGCGGCAGTGCCAGATCGAGTCCTTCGAAGAATCCAATGAACTGGGGCAGGATGAAGAACACCAAGAAGAAGATTACGCCGATGGAGAAGATGAAGATCGCAAGCGGATAGGTCACTGCAGCCCGCACCTTCTGCCGCAGCGCAAGATCTTTTTCAAAGAAGATCGCGATCCTGCCGAGCACTTCGTCGAGGATACCGCCGATCTCGCCGGCGCGGATCATGTTGACGGCCAATCCGCTAAAAGTCCTAGGGTGCTTGGCAAAGCTGTCCGACAGCGTCATGCCTTCCTCGACGTCCTTGCGGACCAGACCGACGATCTCTCGCAGCTTCGAGTTTTCTGTCTGCTGTTCCAGGATCCCGAGCGTCCGCACCATCGACAACCCTGCGTTGACCATCGTCGCGAACTGCCGGGTGAAGATCGTCAGGTCCCGCAGCCCGACACTCTTACGTCTTCTGATCGCATCCATGATGGGCGTCCGGGGGATCTCTCGCTCCAGGCTTGTCACGTAAAAGCCCATCTGCTGGAGCTTGCCGACGACCATCACTTCTGTGTCCGCGTCGATGGCGCCGACGACCACGCGCCCGGAATTATCGCGCGCGCTGTACTTGAACGTAGCCATGGATTAGTTGCCTCCCCGCTCGATCATCTTTCTCAAGTCGTCCGGATAAATCGAGCGCGCCAGTGCGCTTTCGAGCGTAACCAGACGCCGCGTGTACAGACCGTGCAGCGATTGATCCATCGTCATCATCCCGTACTGACCGCCGGTCTGGATCGTGGAATGAATCTGGTGCGTCTTGGTTTCGCGGATCAGGTTGCGGATGGCCGGCGTAGCGATCATGATCTCTACCGCGGGCACCCGCCCGAGTTCCTGGAGGGTTGGGATTTCGTCTTTCTTGCCATCACCGCTGGCGCTGGAGCTGACGGCGACTGCCGCCGTGACCGGCCGGCGCTCTCGCTGACCGGTGAACTGCATGTTTGGCAGAAGCTGCTGACTGACCACCGCCTCGACGACCGAGGACAGCTGGACCCGAATCTGCTGCTGCTGGTGCGGTGGGAAGACGTCCACGATGCGGTCGATGCTCTGCGCGGCGTTGGCCGTGTGCAGTGTAGCAAACACCAGGTGTCCCGTCTCCGCGATCGTGAGGGCCGCCGAGATCGTCTCCAGGTCGCGCATCTCACCGATCATGATGACGTTAGGATCCTCGCGCAGTACCGCACGGAGCGCATTCGGGAACGTTTGCGTATCGAATCCGAGCTCGCGCTGGTTGACGATGCTTTTCTTGTGATAGTGCACGTACTCGATCGGGTCCTCGATGGTCATGATGTGAGCCGAACGTTCCCTGTTAACCGAGTCGAGCATCGCGGCGAGCGTCGTCGATTTGCCGTGTCCGGTGGGTCCCGTGACCAGGATGAGGCCACGCGGAAGACGGCACAGGTCTTTCAAGAGGACGGGAATGTTCAGCGCTTCGATCGGCGGAATAATCTCCGGAATCACGCGGCAGGCCACACCCACCGAGCCCCGCTGCCGGTAGACGTTCACCCGGAAGCGGCCGACGCCCGCGACCGCATACGAGAGGTCAAGCTCCCAGTTCTTCTCATACTTTTGCTTCTGGAACGTATTGAGCATGCTGTAGGCCAGCTGGTACGTGTCCTCGGGCGTGAGGGCAGGATGATCCAGTGGGGTCAGCTTGCCCCATATCCGAGTCGTCGGAGGAATGCCGACGGTAAGGTGGAGGTCAGAGGCTTTGGCGTCGACGGTTTGCTTCAAAAGGTCATCGATGTTCATGGTGTCCCTTCTCCCCATGCCCCGCCCATCACTAGGCTAGGCCTTCTCCTCCCTGCCGCTCGATGTACACGACGCGCTCGATTTCAGCCAGCGACGTGATCCCACTGGCGGCCTTCCGCAGCCCGTCGGCCAGGATCGGGGTCATTCCCAAGGCCACCGCACGGTGACGCAAGATGTGAGCAGGCTGGTTGTTGATGATGAGATGGCGCAGCTCCTCGCTCAGTTCCGCGACCTCAAAGATTGCCGCCCGGCCCCGGTAGCCGGTGTTGCTACAACGCTCGCACCCTGTTGGACCGAGGAACTCACCCGCCGGCGCGTCCTCTCCGAACCGAAGTAGGATGTCTTCCCGGCTGACCGGGTCGGATCGTTTACATTGTGGACAGAGCACGCGCACCAGGCGCTGGGCGGCCACACCAGATATTGACGCGGCGACGAGGTACGGCTCGATATTCATCTCAAGCAAGCGAGTGACTGCCCCCATCGCGTCGCCGGTGTGCATGGTACTGAGCACAAGGTGACCGGTCAATGCAGCCTGCACCACGATACGCGCGGTCTCGACGTCCCGGACCTCACCGACCATCATGATGTCCGGATCCTGCCGCAGAAAATGGCGCAGGGCGGAAGCGAACGTCACCCCAGCCCGGATGTGGACCGCGACCTGCGTGATGCCCGCGATCTGATACTCCACGGGATCCTCAATGGTGACGATGTTCACGTCCTCCCTGTTCAGCCGGTTTAGCATGGCGTAGAGGGTGGTCGTCTTGCCGCTGCCCGTGGGGCCTGTGAGGAGGAACACGCCCTGCGGCCTGGAGATGATGCGGTTCAACATCGCCAGATTGGCGTCGGTGAAACCCAGCACATCGAGGTCATACGTCGACGCTGACCTATCAAGCAGGCGCAACACAGCTTTCTCGCCATAGACCGATGGCACGGTCGACACGCGGACGTCGATCGGACGGTCACCGACCCTCGCCTGAAAGCTCCCACCCTGGGGCAATCGGCGTTCCGCGATGTCCATGTTGGCCATGACCTTAATGCGACTGATCATCTGCGGAAGGATGTGCACGGGAAGGCTTTGATAACGGTGCAGCGTGCCATCGACGCGGTAGCGGACGCGAATGTTGTGCTCCTGAGGCTCGATGTGAATGTCGGTTGCTCGATCCCGGACCGCACGATCGATCAACTCGTTGATAAGGAGAATGATGGACTGTCCTTCCAAACAAACACCAGCCTAATGTCTACGCCTAGAAGACCTAGAAGACCAATGATTAGGTTTCTACGAAGACGACGCGCAGGAGTTCGTCGACAGTTGTCGAGCCTTCGAGGACCTTCAGGATGCCGTCTTCGCGCAGCGTCTTCATTCCTTCCGACACCCCCTGGACGCGGATTTCGTTGGCGGAGACCCCCTTCAGCACCAGCTCGCGGATCGGCTCGCTCATCACCAGGAGCTCGAAAATGCCGGTGCGGCCTTTGTAGCCGGACCCCTTGCAGCGGTCGCAACCCTTGCCTCGGTAGAACACGATCTCTTCGCCTGATTCCGGCTGCAGGCCGAGGCGGTGCAGCGCCTCGACCGGTGGAACGTAGGATTCCTTGCAATGCAGGCAGATGGTACGGGCAAGCCGCTGCGCGAGCACGGCCGTCACCGAGCTGGTAATAAGGAAGGGCTCGATACCCATATCCATGAGCCGCGTGGCGGCGCTCGGCGCGTCGTTGGTGTGGATGGTGGAGAGCACCAGGTGGCCCGTCAGCGACGCCTGGATCGCGATCTCCGCCGTGTCCCGGTCTCGGATCTCACCGACCATAATGATGTCGGGGTCCTGACGCAGGAAGGAGCGAAGTCCGCTCGCAAACGTCAGCCCTGCCTTCGGGTTGACCTGTATTTGGTTCACCCGCGCCAGCTGGTACTCGACCGGATCCTCCACGGTCATGATGTTCTTCTCCAGCGAGTTGATCTTGTGCAGGGTAGCGTAAAGGGTCGTCGTCTTTCCGCTGCCCGTGGGACCGCTCACAAGGAGCATCCCGTACGGCTTGCTCGCCATTTCCTCCCACGTCTCGAGCATTGCCACGGTGAACCCAAGCTTGTTGAGGCCCGTCTTGGCCGTCGACTGGTCGAGGATGCGCATCACGACCTTCTCGCCGAAGACCGTGGGCAGCGTACTCACGCGCAGGTCGTACTCCTTGCTCTCAATGACGACGTGGATGCGGCCGTCCTGTGGCAGCCGCCGTTCGGCAATGTCGACGTTGGCCATGATCTTGATGCGCGAGACCATGGCGTGCTGGACCGCCTTGGGCGGAGTCATCACGTCATGGAGGACGCCGTCGATGCGGTACCGCACGTGGAGCGCACGGCGGTGCGGCTCGATGTGAATGTCGCTCGCGCCATCACTGATCGCCTGGCTGATGATGAGGTTGACCAGACGGACAACCGGCGCTTCTTCGGTCAGCGTGCGGAGCGCCTCAATGCTGATGTCTTCCTCGCGCGTCTCCGTCGCCTCCAGGTCGATGTTGGCCGCCTGGCGCATCGCCTCTTCCAGCGACTCGTTCCCGACGTAGTAGCGCGAGATCCCCGCCAGGATTTCGTCCTCGGCGGCGACAACAGCTTCGATCTCCAGCCCGGTGACGAGCCGGACGTCATCCAGCGCCACGACGTTCAACGGGTCGGCGATTGCCAGGCGCAGCTTCTTTCTCGTCTTGCCGATGGCCAGCACTTTATGGCGCTGTGCGATGTGCTGCGGGATCACCTTCACAACATCTGAATCGATCTCCACCGTGCTGAGATCGATGACATCGAGACCCCACTGCACGGACAGCGCCTTCGCCAGCTGCTTTTCGGTCACCACGCCCTGCTCGACCAGAATGCGCCCCATGTGGCCGCCGCTGCGGTGCTGCATCTGCTTAGCCTTCTCGAGTTGTTCCCGCGTGACCACGCCTTCGTCGAGCAGAATTTGTCCCAAGGATTCCGTGCGGGCGCGTGGACGCCGTCCGGCTTCTTGTGGCGGCGTCTGCTGTACGTGAGATGCGGCCGGCTGAGCGGTCGACCGCGCCGGGGGCGCAGGCGGCTGCCCAGCGGGCTTGACGGGAGGCTGTGGCACAGGCTTTACGGGTTGAGGCGGCGTTTCCGGCTTCTTTTTTGCCTTCGATGCATCGGGTGGCGGAGGTGTGGGCTTCGACGGCGTGGGCTTCTGGACCGGTTTTTGCGCCGATGGCTGCGGAGGCGCGTGCATCGGATACTCGGTCGCGTCTACCTCTTGAGCTTCCGGCTCCCGCGCGTCCTGCTCGCGCGCTTCCTGCTCGTCGGCCTCCACAGCCTCTTCTGGCTCGGCCGGCGGTTCGGGCACCGGTTGTTTGGCGGGCGCAGGCTTGGCCGGCGCAGGTGCCGCTCGTTCTCGTGTCGGGGCCGGCGGGGCCGAGGCTTTGATGGGCGGGGGCTCCGGAGCTTCAACAACCGGCGCCTCGGGCGCATCTGATAGCCGCGGCATTTCTTTCAGGATGCCGTCGATGCGGTCCTGAACTTTCGAGGCGTCGCGCAGCCGGCCCAGCTTGATGTACACATCGCGCAGCGCCGTGTGAACCTCAGAGTCATCTCTGGCGAGTTCCGCGGCCTTCTCGTAAGCCATCGCGGCTTTTTCCCAGCGCTCGTGCTCCGCCTGCATCTCGGCAAGCGCCACGTAGACGACGACGGCGGCCCTCGGCGCCCCGCGCTGCACGTAGAGGTTTGCCACACGGGCGTACGCGACCGAATCCTGTGGGGCGAGCTCGAGGACTTTCTTGTACGCCTGGATCGCATCGTCAAACTGCCCGCGCGTCTCCAGGACGCGCGCGCGATGAAAGTGCACAGCGCGGTCGAGGGTTGTGTCGTGCGCGGGAATGCGCAGACGCTGTTTGTACTCGCTCAGGTCGGCAAGGCCTGCGCCGTGACCGTCAGTGCCTTTTGCGTCCACTGTAACCTCTTAACCTCGGTCGTAGGTCGTGGGTCGTAGGTCGTCGGCAGTGGCAGGATCCACGACCCACGACCTATGACCTACGACCGTCTTATTTAGAGTTGGTTGGCCACAGCAGTGCGAATCTTGCGCATTTCGATCCGGAGGCGCCCGAGGTTGGCCCGCTGATCTGCGACCACGGCGAGCACCGCATCCGGGCCGGCGGGCGACACGGCCACCGGTCCCATCTCGTACTCCAGGAGGATAGAGTCCAGCGCACCCAGACGCAGCTCGCCGCCCATCTCTCCGAATGATCCGAAGCTGCTGGCGGCGATCGCTCCCACGGTGTCCGATTCCATGCCGTCGCTTTGTGTGGCGGACTCGATAACGAACCCGTCACGTCCCACCACCATCGCGGCGGTGATCCCGTCGATTTTCATAAGCCCATCGAGGATCCCTCGCAGGCCCCCAGCTGCATCCATTGTCTGCATGACGTCCTCCCTCTCGACTACGTTGGAGGTTGAAGGTTGGAGGTTGAAGGTGACTGCGAACTCGGATTGTCGTTACCTTCAACCTCCAACCTTCAACCTCCAACGGTTTTAGATGACTCCCGCGTTTAGCACCGATGCAATTTCCGGCATATACCGTCTGAGCTGCAACCGCGCTTTCCCTACATTGCCGCGCGGGTTGATTACGATTCCCACATAATAGTCCTGGCCCGCCATGGCAAGCAGGATGATGTACCGTTCCGCGACGAGCATGATGTGGTCGATCGGGCCGCCGTCAACTTTCTGACAGAGATAGTCCAGCACTTTGCTGGCCATCGCCCCGTCTCCCGACATCTCCTCGAGCGGAAATCCCTGGTCGACCTTCAACGCCTCGATCATCGCGCCGTCCATGCCCACCACGGCGGCGCCGACGACGCCTTCAATGCCGCCGACCAGCGATCGCATCAGATCTTTGACATTCCCAGCCATCCCTCACCCCGAACCACGGTCTTTACGACGCCTCACCTTCGGGCGCGTTTTCCGCCGCGAGCAGCAGGCGAACGCCCTGCAGGCGCAGCCCCTCCTCGTCGATCAATCGCTTGATGCGCTTGATCAGATCGAGGTCTTGCTGGCTGAACAGCCGGTGCCCGCCGCGCGTCCGCGCAGGCCGGATGAGTCCATACTGACTTTCCCACGCGCGGATCCGCCGGGCGTCCACGCCCGTGAGCCGGGCCACGGTACGGATGGGATAGATCGGAAGGTCCGGCCGCACCGCTGTCTGCTTTGCTCCGAGACCGCCCACATCTACGCCGGCCGGCCCGGAGACCCGGCTCGATGGCTCGGGTGCATGTGAACCGACCGCTCGAGTAACCATCAGATCGCCTCCGGATGCATCGTGTCACGCAGGCGCCGCAGCGCGGCGTGCATGACCCGCGACACGTGCTTCTGAGAGATTCCCAGCTTCCTTGCGGCTTCCGTCTGGGTGAGATCCATGAAGAACAAATAGTAGATGACCTTCCGCTGCAGCACCGAGAGTCGCTCGATCGCGTCGCCGATCAGCACGCGCTCTTCGATCGGCAGGTTCGCAGCGCTCAGGTGCGTGTTGGCGATTCGATCATGCTGCGCCATGGGCGCGCCGTCGTCGCCCTCGCGCTCCTCGTCGAGCGACACGAACCGGAGTGATTCCCGGGCTTGCAGGACCTCGTGTACGTCGTCGGGGCTGATGCGTAGCTCGCGCGCAATCTCCTCGATCGCGGGGGTCCGGGATTTCCGCTGCGTGAGCTCGGTTGCGGCGCGCGAGACTCGATGGTCCATCTCGTAGAGCCACCGCGGCCGGCGGACCGTCGTGCCCTGATCCCGGAGATAGTGTCTGATCTCGCCGGCGATGAGGTGGCGCGCGTACGTCTCAAACTTCACGCTACGACCCGGATCGAAATTGCCCACCGCGTTCATGAGGCCGATGTAACCGATCTGGTGCAGATCGTCGGTGGGAATCCCCGAGCGGGCATATCGCCGCGCCACCTGGTGCACCAGCGGCATGAATCGGTAGGTCAGTTCCGCATGCAGCTGAGTGTCGCGCGAGACACGATAGGCACGGAAGAGATGATCTGTGTCCGTGCCGTTCTGGCCGGCCTGACGCTGCAGCACCTTCGTGCGCGCCATAAATAAACATCCTCCCTCGAGGCCTGCGAAGGAGGATGAAAAACGCCTCGTTCGGCGGCCCGGCTAACCCCCCAACAGTCGGTCGGAGGGTCCCGTGGCTTTGCGCCCCCAGCTCACGCTGAGTTTGCCCTTTCGCGAGACCTCACTATGAAATTGGTAAAACCTACTTCTTACCTATCGCGTTTCGGCGAGTCCCAGCAAAATCCTTCCTCCAACCTTCTCGGTTGGAGAAGCGAATATGCGGAAGGTAATAGCAATTATGATGCCATTTCACTGAATTGTCTATGCCCTGAATTGGAGTATTTTAGTAAGCTGACTTATTCGCAACAAGCAAGATTCCCCCGGCCTCGCTGCAGCTCGGCCTCTCTGCGCCGCCGGCCAGCGATGCTGGCGATTTGAATGGGTCGCTAGTTGCAATCAGCTGCCCGTCAGGTGACGGTACAACGAGAGCACATTGAACACATACCACTGCGTCTCACGGTACGGTGGAATGCCACCGTGGCGTTCGACCGCGCCGCGGCCCGCATTGTACGCGGCCAGCGCGAGTGAAGGATTTTGCCCAAAGCGGTCCATCTGACCGCGCAGGACGCGCACGGTCCCGTAAATGTTGGCCACCGGATCGCCGGGGTGAACGTTGAGCGCCTGCCAGGTTGCCGGCATCAGCTGGCCCAGGCCATAGGCGCCGGCCCGCGAGTGTGCCGTGATCTGAAAGCCGGACTCGATGGCAATGAGTGACATCACCAGTCGCGGGTCTACGCGATAGATCGTGGAGTAGTAGAGGACGCTTCGCACGATCGCGTCGACCTGCGCGTTGGTGAGTCGCGGATTGTACCAACGCACGACGTGGGCGTAGTCCTGGGGCCGTATCGTCTCTGTCAGCACAGGAATTCGCTGGCCCTCGAGCGATCGCAACCAGTGTACGGCGAGCCGCGCCGTCCTCTTGTCGATGCTCCTGGCCACGCTTCTCAGCTCGCGCCTGGCGTCGCTGTGACGGCCCAGCCGGGCATACGTCGCTCCCAGCCACAGGCGGACGCTGTCCCTATCTTTGAGACGCAGCGCCTGCTCAAATGCCGCGGCAGCCTGGGCATCGTGGCTCAACTCGTAATACGAGGCGCCGAGCCACGTCCATGCGTCCGCATCCCGCATCGACGTGTTCAGATGATAACGGAACGCGGTGATCGCGATGTCATACCGACCCGCGAGAAATGCGGCGCGGCCCGTTTTGACCGCCGAAGACGCGGCCTCTGCGGGCGACAGCGAAGAGAGTGTCAGTGTACCGGCGACGAGCCAGATGACTGCGAGTGGGATGTGGCGGCTGCCCCGCAGCCGCCACGTTCGAACCGTTTCCACGGGTTGTGCTGTTGCGTCAGGGCTCCTGGTAGGTCACGCCTCCAGCCGGCGTGAACTCCACGGTGCCCGTTCCTTTGGGATTTTGAATGGCAATCGAATACGAGGTTGGCACCCCGAGCGCCGTCACAGGCCTTCCAAACGGTGAGACGTATACCACCTGAGATGCGGTCGCCGTGACGCCGTCTGGCAGCTTGGTGTTCTCGGTGAACCCCCCGCCCGTGCGGACGATACTGTAGTCTTGAGAATCTAAGGTGAGCGTGACGGTGTATTGCGCTCGCTCCGCTTTGGCCAGTTCCACCGCCTGGCGCACGTCGGTCGCCAGCTGGACCGTCCCGTAACGGATGCGCTGCAGCACAGTGTAGTCATGCCAATAACCCATCCCCATGGCAAAGAGAATCGTCAGCAGGCCCACGACGATGATGACCTCGATCACCGTGAACCCGGTCGCGCCCGCCCCTCGTGCGCGACGGGAGAACCTGTGCTCTGAGGTCACGGCGTCGACTCGCGCCAGATCGGTCGGACGCCGGCCATGCGGTCGTCGCCATTGACCACTTCAAACAACGTGGACGTCGGGAAGAATGGGGGCGCGATGCCCCGACCGAGCCGTCGGTCAAACTGGAAGTTTCGGCCATATCCCGTCAGGGCAGCGCCGGTGTCAGGATCGAACGTTCCGAACGCGCCATAATACTCCTCAATCAAACCACCGACCATGTTCACGGTTCCGCGCGGCGCGCCGCTGTTATAGTTCTGAACAAAGACGGAGCTGTTGTATCCATCGCTGACGCCGGGCTGTCCGGCCATGAGCACCGCGTGGATGGTCAGGTCATTCGGGGCCGCGGTGGTAATCCGGACGTCGTTTGTCGCCGAGTACAGTCCCAGCACGTTGAGCGGGTTATCGGTTGGGTCACTCAAGTCTGGTGGATCCTCGTACAGGATATGGTTGGTGATGTCGATACGGCCGGAGGCCGTGACGGTGGTCTGTTCCTTCTCCTCCAGTGTCCCGCTGAGCCCGAGGATGTTCCCTCTCACGTACACGACTCCCGCGTTTTCGTTGCCCGGGTCGCTCTGCCAGCCCTTAGGCACGCCGGGGAATACTCGGGTCGTCGGCGCGCCCCAGGCGGAGTTGTAGACCGCTGTGGTCTGTGATATACGGTCGACGGTGACCGTTACCGTCTGGCCACCCTGCACCATCGTGTAGAGCGCGAGGTTTCCCCCACCTGCCGTGCTCATGGTCATGCTGCTCAGGTCGCCCTGGACGTAGATGCCACCCATGAGTGGGTCGCCCACGTCGGAGACGAGATCACCGTCGGGATTTGTGACCGGCACATAGATGCCAGTAGGAATGGCGGTGGCGTCGTCAACGAGTTCGGGGATCGACTGCCGGATGGCCGTGTTCCACTGACCGGTCGTCCATGTGTTCGGCGCAAGGTCCGCCGGGTCTCTGCCGATAGAAATTGCGCGCTGGTTGTACGAGTTGGGGGGAACCGTAATGGGCGGCACCCCTCGGGTGAAGTTGGCCGGCAGGTTATCTTGGTCGTCGTTGTTGTTCAACGGCGTCGCGTCGAACTGCACCGGAGCATCGCGGCGGACTCCTCCGACCACGTTCTCATTGGCGGTCCTATTTACGGGCGATCCCGGGTCGTTATTGAACCAGGCTGACGTGCTCACGCTGGTCAGCCGGTCGCTGAACTTGGGGAAGTACGCAAACCGGAACTGCCCGTTCGTGTGCACCGGGCCATCGAAGCTCGTCCGGTTCGTGAACCAGATTGCACCGCCGGACGGCGTTGTGTGAACGTGCGTGAAGAGGGCGTACTGCGCGAAGTTCTGGTGGCGGACTCGGAGGCTGAACTCGCCCGACAGGATGACGCGCCGGCGGCTGCGCGGGTCCGTCTCGCCGTCGCTGGTGATCGTGTACGTGTAGAAGAACTCGTAGAAGTCCTGTCCGGTCAGCCGCTGAATGTACCGATTCGGTTGCGCGCCGTCGGTGGGATGCGGCGCCAGCCGCTTGGCCACCACGACAATGGCCTTATAGTTGCCGGTCCCAAGCGGATTCGCGGGCGGCGTGCCGGTCGCGACACGCAGTTTTCGGTGCGTCTGTGCGAGCGACCAGTCCACCTCGAATGAAACTGAGGACGTCGCTGAGCTCGGCGCGATTGAGTAACGCAATCCATCAAGAAGGAAATAGTCAAACAGCGCCAGCGGATTCTGGGAGGCGGTCGTTCCCGCAGCGTACCAGGTATTGAGGATGGTACCGGTAAGCGAGGAGTCGATCGACACGATGTCGGACGGGTCTTCATTGACCAGCACCATCAGGGCAGATCGCGCGGCAAACCCGCCGCCTTCCGCGATATAGATGCTCTGTGATCCAAGCCGTCTGGCGGCGCCGAGGCGGATTTCCTTGCCCGATACGTAGAGGACAAGTGCGCTCAGGACGGTCAACACCAGCAGCACCGATAGCACCGCCACCATCGCGAAACCCCGCTCACTTCGCAGGAACTTCATGCCTTCCACATCTCCCTTAAATGGTCAGCTGCTCCGGGCCCGCTTACTGCCGGCCCCGGAGCGCCACATCGCCTGCAAACGTCCGGCTGATGCCATTGCTTGTCGTGCTCACAAAAATTCTCACTCTTGCGATCGCGGTCAGGTCGGCGGGCGTGGCGCCCAGCGAAATGCCGGTGGCGTCAAAGTACTCGAAGCTCAGTCCCGCCGTTCCATCGCGCTGGACGACCAGGAACGCGACAGGCTGTCCCGCGCCAAACGGTGCGGGTCCGGCCGCGTCGGGGTCTTCACTGCGGACGATCGTGCGATCCGTCAGGTTATACGAGAATTCCGCGTAGTACGGGCTGCTTGCCGAAAAGGGTGTGTTCTGGGGGACGAAGACCGTCACCGCCGCGCCGCTCGCAGCGAACACGCTCTCCGCCCACCGGATTTCGTCGACCAGCTGGTCCAGCCCCGATCGCACCTGAGCCTGCGTCTGAAGGAAATCGTTGGTCTGCCGGGCCGCGCGCGCCCCGGTGACGATGAGGGCGCCGATCGTGCCGAGGACGACGCTGATCAGCCCCATCGCGATCAGGAGTTCAATGAGGGTCACCCCGCGCTGAGCTCGGTGGGCCTTCCGGGAGAGTCGCATCGGGCTACTGATCATCGAGGATCGTGGTCAGGGTGACGAACGGCGTTGGTTCCGCGGTGCGGAACACGTCGACCGTCACCGTGGTGATCGTGAGATCGTTGTTGGGCACCACGGTCACCGCCAGCTCAAAGGTGTACGGCGTTGGGTTCGCGAGTCCGTCGTACGGTGCGCCTAACGGCAGCGGGGTGCGAGCGATGTTGGTGAAGCCGACTTCCGTGTACGGATTGACGCTGGCACGCACCTGTTCCATAACCTGCGTGCCGAGCGTCGTGGCAGCCGACCGCTCGTTGGATCGACCCGCCGTCCTCATGCTCTCGCCAAACGTGCTGAGGACGAAGATGGCGATGATGCCAAAGATGGATGTCGCGACGAGGATCTCGATCAAGGTAAACCCGTCGTGCGAGCGGTGCACACCAAGGCGTCCGTGCAACCGCCGTAGCCGTGGCCCCATGATGACTTGACTCCCCTCGCTCAGATGCGGCATTGCCACGCGGGCATACGCCGCCCTGCAAAGTGCATGCCCGGCTGGTCTTCCCGCTAGACCGGAGGTTAGGTTGTGTGCGTCTGGAGGAGGCGACGCCGCACCAGGCGCTCTGCCAATCGCATGATGCGCGTCGTGATGAACTCTCTCGAGGACAGCGGTTCAACCAGTATGGTGCGGAGATGAAGCAAGTTTCCTGCCAGCACGTCGGTGAACAGCTGGTCACCCACAAGCGCCGTCTGGCTCGCCGGCGTCTGCAGAAGGGCCATCGCGCGGCGGAGCCCCCAGAGTGAGGGTTTCGCCGCCGGTCCGACCGCGGGAAGCCCGAACACCGTGCTGAGACGGATCGTGCGCCGCGAGAAGCCGTTGGATACAATGCAGGCGCGCAGCCCCACTTCTTTGAGCCGCGCGACCCAAGCGAGCATCCTGGGTTCAGGCTCGGTCGCACCCCATGCGACAAGGGTATTGTCGAGGTCGAGCAGCATCGCACGAATGCCGTCAGCAAAGAGATCGCTGGGATCGAGATCCGTGACGGACCGTATATAAATGGAAGGCGTCAGCAGGCGGATCACGGTGGGCGATACCGGCGAACGGCCGCCTCGTGCTCGCGCAGCGACCGGCTGAAGGCGTGCGATCCATCGGCCTTGGCCACGTAGTAGAGGTACTCGGTCTTCACAGGATTGAGCGCGGCGTCGATGGCGGCCAGTCCCGGGTTGGCGATGGGTCCGGGGGGCAGTCCCGGATAGAGGTACGTGTTGTACGGAGAGTCGACCTTCAGATCGGCGAATGTGACGATCGGCTTGTGCCGACCAAGCGCGTAGAGGACGGTGGCGTCCACTTCCAGTTTCCACCCTCGCGCCAACCGGTTGTAAATCACGCCGGCGATCAACGGGCGCTCGGCCGGCACGCGCGCTTCCCGTTCCACCATAGACGCAATCGTCACGATCTCGTGCAGCGCCCGCGCTCGGCCCGATTCACGCCAGCGCGGAAGCACAACCTCGCCGAATCGATTCAGGAACAGCCGGAGCGCGGCACGCTCGTCGAGATGTCGTGGAATCTGATAAGTGTCCGGGAAGAGGTATCCTTCGAGCGATGTCCCCCGAAGCGCGTCGAGAAACTCGAGGTCGAACCCCTTCGCGCCGGTACGGATCAGCCGGAGGAACTCCTCCCGGTCGCCGAGT
>Ga0184610_1000128_pt1 | contig 19463 bp, 17 predicted proteins | sample PLM1_100_coex_FD_133011 | JGI IMG/M metagenome (GOLD analysis project Ga0184610, IMG submission 133011) | Groundwater sediment microbial communities from an aquifer in East River, Colorado, USA - PLM1_100_coex | ecosystem: Environmental > Terrestrial > Soil > Riparian zone | place: USA: East... | reverse complement strand
TCGGCTCACTGAGCACGATCCCCTTCCCCGCTACATACACGAGCGTGTTCGCCGTCCCGAGATCGATCCCAGCATTCTGCCGAATGATGCCGTCGAAGTTCATGTGCATCACGCAAAAATCGACTTTGGCATATATGCGGATACCACCCAGTTTGGTGCGTCGACGACTTCGCTGATCCGTAGGTCCGCCGCAACACTGCATAGGGCGTACGCCAGGTTCGGGTCAAGCTTGTATTCCTGCACCAAATAGTCGATCATATCGCGCACAGCATCTTTCGCTCCGTGCATCAGATCGGGGGCGATGCCCGTCGTCACGTAGTACCCGCGCTCGTCGACTCTTTGCGTCGGGCTCTCTGACACATCGAAGCGGGGACGCCGCAAGTTGGCGCTTTTGACCAAATCGAAGCGCAGCTGGATGATCATCGGTGATTCGATGGCCGTACCGCACACTTCCCCGTCTCCTTGCGCGGCGTGCGTATCGCCGACCGAAAACAGCGCTCCGGGGACCTGGACCGGGAGCCAGAGCCGCGCACCGCGGCTGAGATCGCGGATGTCCATATTCCCGCCCACTTCACGCGGGGGGACGACTGAGTGCAGCCCCGGCGCAGCAGGTGCTGTCCCGATCGTTCCTGGGAACGGCCGGACCGGCAACCGAATGCCGGGGGCGAATTCCACGCCCCCGGCCCCGTAACTCGAGATGTGGAGAAATGGTGTCGGAAAATCCTCGGCCAGCAATCCAAACCCAGGGATGATCGCCGTCCATCCCCATCCGCTGCCTTCGAAATCGAGGATCTCGACGGCCAGCGCATCCCCAGGCTCCGCGCCATCGACATGAATAGGACCGGTCACCGGATTGACCCGTGCGAAATCCAATCGCGCCACGTCGTCAACCGAGGATCGCCGGTTCAGCTGGCCGCCGCTCGCATCAACGACTTCGAACGACACCGTGTCCCCCGGCGCGACGCGTGCGACCGGTTCAAACGTGTTATCCCATCCGAAGTGATGCCGGTCGCGGTGAATCGTTTTCATTACTGAACCCGGCACCAAGCAATATTCCCCCGGCCTCGCTGCAGCTCGGCTCCGGACTCAATCAACGTGCAAAATCCCCCGGCCTCGCTACAGGCTCGGCCTCCTCGACAGCGTCGTTGGCCCACTCCGTGGGCGATACTCGTGGTCGTCATGTTACTGGCTGGTCCTCTTGACCTCGTCGTAGTGCACCGGGATGTGGATCGGGTCGACGAAGAGCGCGACCTGGCCGCTCATCCTGGCCGACCGCATCGTGTATCGCTTTTCATGGAAGATAGGGATCCACGGTGCGTCGTTCATGATCATCCGGTAGGCCTCGCGGAACTTCGCCTCACGCGCAGACGCCTGCGAGGATTGCACCAGGGCGTCGGCTTCCTCGACCATCTTCTCGACCGTCTGGTTGCAGTACCAGGCCCAGTTCCACGTGCCGGGAGTGAGCGCGGCACACGACAGGATGGGCCAGTAGAAGTTGTTCGCATCAGGATAGTCCGCGATCCAGGCCATTCCGCCGGACCAGATCAACGGGGCCTGCCCTTTGGTCCCACCTGCCTCGATGACCGTGCTCTGGGCGAGCGTCTTGAGTTCGGCCTTGACACCGATGGCAGCGAGATCTTGCTGGATGGCTTGGGCGATACGGGGGTTCGGATCCGTGTTGTTGGCATACAAGACGGTCGAGAAACCATTCGGATGCCCCGCCTCGGCAAGCAATTGCTTGGCCTGCTCCCGGTCAAACGGATAGCCGGCATACTCCCTGTCGTAGCCGGGCATGAGCGGCGGGAGCACCTGTTTGGCAGGCACCGCACGATTGTTGATGATACGGACGATACGCTGCTTGTCGATCGCCATGTTCAGCGCTCGGCGCACACGCACGTCGGTAAACGGCGGGACCTGCGTGTTGATGGTCACGTATCCAGTCTGCAGTTGATCTCCCACGGCCACGAGCCTGCTCAGTTTTGAGTCGCTCATGACCCGGGCGAATTGCGCCGGGGGGATCCCGTCACCGAGCACGTCGACCTGTCCCCGCTGGAGTCTCAGGAACGCGACGTTCGGCTCGACGCCGACCTGGAACGTGATCCGGTCGAGGTACGGCCGGCCGCGCAGGAAGTAATTCGGATTTCTCTCAAGAACGAGGCGCTGTCCCAACACCCATTCCCTCAGCCGGAACGCACCCGTGCCAACCGGCTTGTGGCCGAACTGTGCGCCCAGGCGCTGCACCTCTTCCCGCGGCACAACGTGAGAGAAGTTGATCGCCATCGTGTGCAGGAATGCGGCATTCGCTTTGTCCAGACTGAATGCGACGGTGGACCGATCGATGACCCTGATGCCGGAGACCTCTTTTGCCTTGCCGGCGCTGAACGCCGCGGCTCCCCTGATGTTGCCGAAGAAGCCCGCGCCGGGACTCTGGGTCTTCGGGTTGAGGACGCGCTCGACGGAATACTTCACGTCCCGCGCCACCACGGTGCGACCGTTGGTGAACTTGATACCCGGCCGCAGCTTGAACGTGTATGTCTTGCCGTCGGCAGAGACGGTATACGACTGCGCGAGATGCGGTACCAGTTTGGTCGTCCCCGGCTCATAGTCCATGAGCCCGTCGAAGAGGGATTTAATGATCGACCAGTTCTGCCAGTCGTATCCGATGGCCGGGTCCAATGTGCTGATGTCGTCCTTGAACGTCACGACCATGGAAGTTCGGCCGCTGCTCTGGCCCCACAACGGCGGTGTGACCAGCGCGATCGCCACGAGCACAACCACGAGCATCTGACTTCGCCTCATGCTTCACCCCCCGTATCGAATCTTTGGATCGAGCAATGGGTAGACAAGGTCCGCCAGCAAATTCCCCAGCACGATCGCGATCGCTGATACCATCACCACCCCCATGATGACCGGAATGTCCACGATCTGAATCGCCTGCCAGGCGAGCTGGCCGATCCCGGGCCAGCCAAATACCGACTCGACGACAACGACGCCGCCCATGAACGTGCCGATATCCAGACCGACCATCGACACCACTGGTAGCAGGGCGTTGCGTACGGTGTGTTTCCAGATCACCCGAGAACCACTCAATCCTTTCGCCCATGCCGTGCGGACGAAATCTCGATGGATGACGTCCAACATGGACGACCGCATGACGCGCGCGTACCACCCGCCTCCCGCAATCCCCAGTGTGAATGCCGGCAGGATAAGGTGTGTCAGCGACCCAAAGCCGCCGAGCGGGAACACGGGCACTTTGTATGCCAGGATGTAGAGCAGCAGCAGCCCGACGACGAATTGCGGCGCCGACACGCCCAGAAACGCCCCCACCATCACCGATTGGTCCGCGGCGGTGCGTCGCCTCACGGCCGCGAGGATGCCCGCGGGAATGCCGATCAGCAACTCAAAGAAGATGCCGCCCAGCATCAGCAGGAACGTCGCGCCGATTCTGGAGCTGAGGAGCTCGGTGACCTCGATCTTCTGCGCGTACGAACGGCCCAGGTCTCCATGCGCCAAGCGTGCCAGATAGCGCGCGTACTGCACCGGGAGGGATTCATTGAGCCCCAGCTCGGCCCGTATCTGCATCACAGTCTCCGCGGTGGCGCTCCGCCCGGCGATCATCCGTGCCGGATCCGCGGGCAGCAAGTACAGGAGTGCGAACGTGATCAAGGTGATGCCCAGGAGGATCACGACCGACTGCAACAATCGCCTCAGGAGATAACCGCCCATTACACGCTCCTGAGCTGCGGATCCAATGCATCCCGCAGCGCGTCTCCGACGAGGTTGAAGGCGAGCGAGGTCAGGAGGATCGACGCGCCGGGAAACGCCACGAGCCACGGCGCCTCCAGGAAAAATGACTGGCTCTCGCTGATAGTCCCGCCCCAGCTCGGGGTCGGCGGTCGCACACCCACTCCCAAGAACGATAGCGACGCTTCAAACATCACCGTGGTCGAGATCCCGAGTGTGCCCCAGACCAGGAGCGTCGGGACGAGGTGGGGGAGCAGATGCTTCCTGATGATTCGGGTCGTGGGCACGCCCAGCGCATGCGCCGCCTCGACAAACTCCCGCTGTGAGGTCGTCAGGACGACGCTGTAGATCACCCGGGCGATCCAGACCCAGTTGACCATCGCGATGACCAGGGCAACGATCCACAGGCTGGGACGGAGAATCGCGGCCAGCGCGATGGCCAGGATCAGCGCGGGAAATGCCATCATCATATCGGTCGCGCGCATGAACGCGGTGCTGACCCACCCCTTGAAATACCCTGCGACCGTGCCAAGCATGGTGCCGATCGTCAGCGCGACCGCGTTCGCGATCACGCCGATCAGCAGCGAAATCCGGGCTCCGAAGATGAGACGCGAGAGCAGGTCCCGGCCCAACAGGTCCGTACCGAGCAGGAAACGCCGGCTCGGAGCAAGCGGCCGCCCCTCGAGCGTCATGCCGTCAGAGAACTGCTCCGCCGGATCGTAGGGGGCGATCCATGGCGCGAGCAGCGCCGCTGTGCACACGAGCCCAATCACCATGAGACCAAACACCGCCGCCTTGTTTCGTTTGACCCGCGACCACGCGGACGGCGGCTGCCGGATCTGGATCGACGCGGACCGCGAGCGCGATTTTGCCCCTGCCACGGGTGGGTTCTCTTTCTGATGCGGTAGCAACTCTACTTACCCAAGCGGTGCAGTCGATCCTTCACGGGCCGAGGGAAGAAAAGACTGCACACTCAGGGGCGTCTGACTGGAGTCCAGTGGTACAGAGGGATCAACGTGTCGACGGGCGCGTAATCGTCAGTCAGGACCGGGACATCATCCACGGAGATGGATTCGTCGTAGTAGTCCCCCGCGTACTTGAGGAATTCTCGGAACTTGATCCGCGGCGCGACTCGCCGCGCTCTCTCCATGATCTCGCTCCGCGTCAGCCTCCGCTCTGCGGATGCAACGAGCATGATATTGCGGATATCATTCACGTCGTCATAAGGCCTCAACGCCACGGGGAAGAGGTACAGCCCCGGAAACACTTCCGCATAGGTCTTGTACATGGCGCGGAACAGACTGCTGCGCGGCCCCTCGAGCGCGCCGATGAGGTTGGCCACAATCACCCCGTTTGGCGAGAGGCGAGATCGGGCGAGCTCATAGAATTCATGCGTGGTGAGGTGAAAGGGAATCGATTCCGCGAAGAATGCGTCGAGGATGATCATGTCATACCGCCGCTCGGTGCGGCGTAAGAATAGCCTGCCGTCCTGCACGAAGATCCGCAGCCGCGGGTCTTCCCGGACGGCAAAGAATCGCTTCGCGACGTCCACGACCATCGGATCGATCTCCGCGACTTCCACCGTCATCTCTGGGTAATCCCGCCAGAAGCGCTTGGGAACCGAGGCGCCGCCGAGCCCGATGACGAGCACACGCTTCGCCTGCGGGGCGAAGATCAACCCCATGTGTGCGTACGCGGCATACAAAAACGGACTCTCAAACGGGGCGGTCAGCAGCATCCCGCTCTGGAAGGAACGGTCAAACCGCAAGTAGCGGGCAAATCTGTCTTCGGCGACGACGATGTGATGATAAATACTGTCCGCCTCGAACAGCACGCGCGTTTCGCCGGCGCCTGGGATTCCGGCTGATGCGGACAGCGGGATGGTGACGATCACCAGAAAAAGGAAGCGTCGAAGAAGCATCTATAGACCTATCTTACTAGTCATTGCGAGCGGAGCGAAGCAATCTCATCTTCTCACAGCTGTTCTGACCCCGTGACTGTTGTGACAAAGTTCCCGCAGCCCCAGGCAATCGCCTCGCCCAATTGCTCACGACCGGAGGCGCTCGCCAGCAACGCTCGTTCCGCAGAGTTGGTAAGGAAGAAGGATTCGACCAAACAGGCCGGGCGAGCCTGTCTTAGGACCACAAAATTCGCGTACTTCAGCCCACGGTTCCGTTTGGTCGGCCAGCGCTTGGCAAATTGCACCAGGATGCCGGCTGCGAGCAACAGACTGCCGGCGGAGCTTTCGCGCCGCACGAAGACTTCGTATCCACCGGCCTTGGGGTTGTTAGCGGCGTTGATGTGAATTGAGACGAACAGGTCCGCCTTGGCACGTTCCGAGATCGCAACGCGTTCGCTCAAGCTGATTTGCGCATCGCCATCCCGAGTGAGTACAACCTGATATTTGGGAGCGAGGATCCTGCGTACTCGACGAGCGATGTCGAGTGTCAAGTCCGCCTCGTCTAGGCCGCCGCTCCGAGCGCCTCGATCGCGGCCGCCGTGTCCAGAGTCAAGACAGATCGCGAATTTCTGAACCAAGGAACCAGGTAGGACCATGTTCAGCTCTTCCCGAAACTCCCACGGGTCTTCCTTCGACCCCTTTACAACATGCTCGTGACTGTCGACGGACTGACGATCGAAGGCGGGGAGGCTTCTCGAAGCTACCTGGAGGCCCTCGCGAAAGGATCCGTCGAACCCACGACGACCGCATTGTTCCGGGGCGCTGTCCAGCCAGGTATGGTCGTCGTAGATGTTGGCGCGTTTCTCGGTCAGTACAGTCTCCTCGCTGCCCGGGCGGTTGGCCCTGCTGGAAAAGTGGTCGCGTTTGAACCCGATCCTCGAAATTTCGCCTACCTTGTCAAGAACGTGGAACGGAACGGATTATCGGATCGGGTCAAAACTGTTCCCCAGGCGGTGACCGACCGAACCGGAGAGACTACCCTCTACCTCGATCCCGAGGTGGGCAGCGGCAGCAGCGTGGTTTTCAGAAGGCGCCGGGCGGTGGCGACAGAGACAGTCCCGACCGTGAGGTTAGACGACGCTCTCGGCCACTCCATCTCCCCCGATGTCATCAAACTCGACATCGAAGGTGGAGAAGTGAGTGCGCTTGATGGCATGGTCGAGACGATCAGGGGGGCAAAGCCGGATCTGGCGATGTTCATCGAATGTTTTCCCAAAGCCCTTCGCACCGCCGGTGCCGGGGTGCATGCACTCGTGCAGCGCCTCGAACGGTTGGGGTTTCGAGTCTACGTCATCGACGAGGGTCCTCGACGGCTGTTTCCGATCACGACCCGGCGATCTTCGCTCTGGTCGTTTTATGTCTACTTGGGTCTCCACTCATTGCTGGTCGTAAACTTTCTGTGCGTTCGCACGAACGATCATCCGTTGCTGACAGCGGTTCAATCGCATAGTAGGAGGAGCTCGTGAACATCATCGTGCTTGTGCTGGACAGCCTGCGCCAGGATCACGTGAGGTTCTACCATCAAGGTCGCAGCCCGTTTCCCGACGTGCCCGCCTGCCAGACGCCGAATCTTGATGCGTTCGCAGCCCAATCTATGGTGTTCAACAATGCCTATCCAGAGGCGCTGCCAACGATTCCGGCGCGCTATGTGCTAATGACCGGTCAGCGTGCTTTGCCGTTCCGCCCATGGGCGCCTCTGCAGGCGGGAGAGTTGACGATCGCGCAGATGCTTCGTGGTGAAGGGTTTGTGTGCGGGCTCGTCTCCGACTGCTACCATTTGCGGGCGCCGGGGATGAACTACCATGCTGGTTTTCACGCCTACCGCTGGATCCGGGGCCAAGAATACGATCCGTGGGAGTCGGCACCAACGCGGCGCGACATCGATGGTTACGTGAACAAGAGCTATCCGCCCGAGTGGCGCCAGCGGGTCGCGCAATTCCTTTCAAATACCGACGGATTCGCATCCGAGAGAGATTGGTTCCCGGCGCGGGTCGTGGATGAAGCCATCGACTGGCTAAGGAAAAATCGAATCCACAAGCAGATCTTCCTCTGGATCGATTGCTTTGATCCTCACGAGCCCTGGGATCCGCCTCCGAGGTTCGATACCTACTCGGATCGGGGCTATCGTGGGCCACGATTGATCTTGCCGATGGGAGGAGCGAGTGATCGGTGGGCGTCCCCGAACGAAGTCCGCCAGATTCGCGGGCTGTATGCGGGTGAGGTGGCGTTTGTGGACGACTGTTTGGGACCACTCTTCGGGGCTCTCTCAGACCTCGGATACCTGGACGACACGTTGATCGTGGTCCTCGCTGACCATGGGCACCCGCTAAATGACCACGGAAAGTTCCTCAAGGGGGCGGACCGCCTCTACAATGAGTTGTTGCGTATCCCCTTTATGGTCCGGCTACCAGGTGGGCGCCAAGGCGGGACACGTACGGATGTGCTCGTCCAGTTCCAAGATGTCCTGCCGACTGTTCTCGACCTCATCGGATTAGGCGCGCACGCCGACGCGATGCACGGCCGCAGCTTTGCTAACATTCTGCAAGGCAGGAGCAACGAGCACCGAGACGCCATCATCACTGGGTACCATGAAGGAGTGGACCGTTGCATCAGGACCCATACGTGGAGCTACGTCGAGCGACCGGCTGGGGAGAATGACGAGCTGTACGATCTGAGCAACGATCCTAAGGAAAAGCGGAACTTGATTCACGAGCATCCTGAGGAGGCGAAGCAGTTGGCAGGTCGGTTTGGGCGCCTCTACCGCCGCCGCGCTCACCGGCGCGCCGGGATTCAAGGGAAATACGAGTTGGCGTCCTCCGGGATTGAAGAACCCGTGCTAGGCGACTGAGGCCGTTCCCCCAAAACTATTCAGCGACGAAGGTAATATCCGGCCCGGGGCTGGTAATAATGCCCAGCTGCAGCCACCAGCGCAGGGTGTTGGTCCCCTTCACCAGCGGCAACCCAGCGATGCTGAATCTGCCTTTTGTGATCGCGCCTTCGTGCTTCGTTCCCTTTTGCACGTGCTCCACGATCACTTTTGCCGTAGGATGCTCCGTAATGGTGAGCTGTCCGATGACGGAGCTGCGCATCTTGGCCAGATCTGCATTCACGACGAGATCGGACAGGTGCTGCTTGGCCTTGGGCGGCAGATCGAACCGGAACCGTCGTATCTTGCCGTCCTTGACGGCGACCAGGGAGAGCGGCAGCGAGGTCTTCAGCGCGTACGTGCCCGACTGCTTGACGACGGTACTCGCTCCGCGCGCCTGTACGACAGTACCCGGCAAGGTCGTTCCTTTCACGCTCACCGCGTCGGTGGCCTTCTGATAGTTCATCTTGATGAACAGGGGGAACGATGCCGTCGCTCCCGTGCTCAGCACAGCGGCGCCTACGGTGAGAACCGCGAGAATTCCCAGACCCGCAAGAGTGATTCGTGACTTCCTGTTCATGGTGTTCCTCGAAGGATCAATCTTTTACTTGTAGATACGTTTTTGCCCGTGCGGGGGGTTCTCTAAGCGGTTGCAACCTATCTCAGCGGGGCGCCGGCGTCGATCCAGCGGGCGAGTAGATCGCGTTCACTTTCAGTGATGTGGGTCGTGTTCGCGGGTGGCATCGTCTTCTGCTCAACGGCGCGGACTTTCATCCGAGGAGCGGCGGCTCGGATCTGCGCCGGTGTATCCATCGAGACTCCGCCAGGCATCGCGCTGACTCCCGGCACCGTCGGATTGGCCGAATGGCAGACCGCGCATCGCCGGACGATCACCGTCCGGACCTCGACAAACGCCGGCGCGGCCGGGGCCGTGGGTCCGGAGACCGGCGGCGGTTGAGAGCCGAACGGTTGGGTCGTGAGGTAGACGAGCGCGACCGCGGATGCAGCCGTGGCGATCGCCGTCCACGTCGAACGCGTCGGCCCCACGAGCATCAGGTGCCGGACGCCTGCCCCAAACGCGACGAAGAGCGTGAGGATCAGCCAGTTATGCGGGGCTGTGAACAGCGCGGGGAAGTGGATGCTGATCATCAGGAAAATCACGGGAAAGGTCAGGTAGCTGTTGTGCGTCGAGCGCGTCTTGGCGTGCGCCCCGAGCGTGTAGTCGATCTCCTTGCCCGCCCGCGCAGCCTGCACCATCTTCCACTGTGGTGGGATGATGTGCACCCAGACGTTGGCGGCCATGATCGTTCCCAGCATTGCGCCGGTGTGGATAAACGCGGCCCGCGCGCTGAACAGGTGCGTTGCGGCATAACTGATCCCTACAAATAGCCCAAGCGAGATCGGGATCGCGAAGGCCGGGCGGTGCCGTACGGAGGTGCGCCACAAGAAATCGTAGAGGAACCATCCACCGGCCAGCATCGCCAATCCAACCACAATCGCCTGGCCGGCAGAAAGACTCGAAACGCTGCGATCCACCATGAACGCGTCCGCGCTCATGTAATAGATGAGGACCAGCAACAAGAAGCCAGAGAGCCACGTGGTGGTCGCTTCGAGCCAGAACCAGCGGAGCGAGGGAGGGAGCCGTCCCGGAACCAGCAGCCGTTTCTCGAGATGATAGTAGCCGCCGCCGTGGATGAGCCAGGTCACGCCGGCGACGTCTTTGCGGCCCTCCGGATCGGCCCGCAGGTGGCTGTCGATCCACATGAACAAAAGTGAATCGCCGATCCACATGATGGCGGCGACGATGTGGAGCCACCTGAAAAGGAATTGCAGCCAGTCGACGATGGTGTGTTGACGGCCTCCTATCGAGCGCTGTGGTTCCTTCTCCTGGGTAAACGGTCCTCCCCGTAGAAGAAGCCTCACCATGCGAGTGCGACCGTACCCTCATGCCCCGGCAGATGACGTGGTCGAGACGATCCACGGCATCGAAATCCGCGATCCGTATCGCTGGTTGGAAGATGCCGAGAGTGATGCGACGCGTGAGTGGACCAGGGCGCAGGACGCACTGGCGCGGGCCCACCTCGACAGGCTGCCCGGTCGTGGGCGGATCACAGAGCGCCTCCGTGAGCTCGCCCTGATCGGCGCGGTCTACGCGCCCGATGTCCGCAAGGGTCGGAAATTCTTCTTGCGCAGGGAAGGTGACCAGGAGCACGCCGTCCTGGTCGTGAGCGAGCCAGATGGATCCGAGCGTACCCTGATCGATCCTGCGGCGCTGGATCCGGACATGACGACCACGCTCGATTATTACGTCCCATCCCTCGATGGCCGGCGCCTCGCATATGGCTTGTCGAGAGGCGGAAGCGAGGAAGCGACTCTCTACATTATGGATGTGGCCAGCGGACAGGATCTGGGCGAGCGGATCGACCGCACACGCTATTCCAGTATCGCCTGGCTTCCTGACGCGGAGTCATTCTATTACGTGCGCCGCCTCCCCCCCGAACGCGTTCCGAAGGGCGAGGAGCAGTTTCACCGCCGCGTCCACTTGCACGGGATGGGCTCGGATCCGGATCAGGATGAGGAGATCTTCGGCGCAGGCCGCGATCTGAGAGATTTCTACTTCATGACCATCTCGCTCGATGGACGCTGGTTGATCGTGCACTCACGCACCGGCACGGACGAAGCCACCGACGTCTACCTCGCCGATCTGCATGGCGATCGCGTGCTGCGGCCGGTGATCGAGGACGTCGACGCCCGCACGTTCATCCGGATGCATCATGACCGGATGTACATTCTGACCAATCTCAACGCGCCGCGTTTCAAGATCGCGGTGGCCAATCCAGCTGCGCCGGCGGTGTGGCGGGATCTCATTCCCGAAGGTGAGGGCGTCATCGAGGACTTCGCGATCGCGGCGGGGGTCGTGGCCGCCAGCGTGTCCGAGCACGTGGTGTCCCGGCTGCGCATCTACGATGAGGTGAGCGGAGCGTTTCGTCATGAAGTACCCCTGCCGCAGCTAGGAGCGATTGTGGGCGTCAGCGCAGACAACCACGATACCGACGAGATCTACGTTGGATTTACGTCGTTCACTGTTCCACCAGAAGTATTGGACTATCATGTCCCGAGCGAGCGGATGAAAACGTGGGCGCGGCCATCCGGTGCCGTTAATGCGGAGCGTTTCGAGGTTCACCAGGTCTTTGCGAACTCAAAGGACGGCACGGCAATTCCGATGTTCGTCATTTACGCCCGCAGCACGCCCGTCGACGGAACCGCGCCTGGTGTGTTGACGGGGTACGGCGGATTCAACATCAGCCGGCCGCCGGGCTTCCTCGGATTGTGGCTCGACTGGCTGGAGCGCGGGGGCGTGTTTGTGCTCGCAAACCTGCGCGGGGGCGGCGAGTATGGTGAGGAGTGGCACCGCGCGGGGATACGCGGGCACAAGCAAAACGTGTTCGACGATTTCATTGCAGCCGCTGAACACGTTGTCGCCGAACGCTTCGTCTCCCCGGACCGTCTGGCAATCTACGGCCGCAGCAACGGGGGGCTCTTGGTGGGAGCGGCGATGACGCAGCGACCAGAGCTGTTTCGTGCCGTCATCTGCGGAGCACCGCTCCTGGATATGGTGCGCTATGAGCATTTAGGTTTGGGGCGGTTGTGGAGCGGCGAGTTCGGCAGCGTTGAGGACCCGCAGGCATTACGCTGGCTGTTTGAATATTCCCCGTATCATCACGTCAGGGCAGACGTGGCCTATCCAGCCGTACTCTTCGTGACGTATGAGTCGGACACGCGCGTCGATCCGATGCACGCGCGGAAGATGGCCGCGCGTTTGCAGGCTGCCGGCCGATCTGCCCGGCCGATCATCCTGCGACGCGAAACCCAGGCGGGACATGCGGGGAAAGCGCTCTCCAAGATCATCCACGATACCCTGGATACACTCGCGTTTCTGTATGAAGAGTTGAGAGTTGAGGTGGTCTGACTATCGCAGATGACGCTTGGGGAACCTCACACGGTCCGGCAGGAGGTGGTGACAGGTACTTACTGCAAAATGGTGACAGGTACGTCCTTCTTTAAAAAGGCATGAGGAGGCGGCGGACGATGGGGACTGCGGAGAATCTAGAAGCGCTCTACGTTTCCTGCAAGAACTGTGCGGGGCAGGTGCCCACAGGCCTCCAGCTCACCGGCGCCGTCTACGAGATCCCGGCAGACCGGGAGCACGAACTCACGTGTCCGAGCTGCGGCACGACGGCCACCTACACGAAAGCCCAGTTCCACATCTCTACAACCTGACGATAGCCCTCTTCATGATGTGAACCGCCCTGTCCCCGCCCTTCCAGTCAGACCAGTGGAGACAACTGCAACGGCGAACGCGACGAGTGCCAGCAAACCGAAGCCTGCCGCCACGGCCTGCGTCGTCACACCATCTTTGAGTAGGATCCCGGCAAGCGTTGCACCCACAACGCCGCCCATGTAGCGGATGGTGAAATACGTCCCCGCGGCCGTTCCCGTCGCGCTGGGTGGCACGCTTTCGATCGCCGAGGTCTGACGTGGCGTCCCGCTCAGACCCGAGCCCAGGCCCATCAGAGCCAGTAGTACGGCCACCTGTAGGATCGCGATCGATCCCGCCCACCTCCACAACCCCGCTAGTCCCGCAGCGGTGCAGATCATGCCGGCAACCGCCGGGAAGCGCCGTCCAGCGCTGTCTGAGAGGCGGCCGCCCATCGGCGAGATCAGTGCACTCGTTCCAAAATACACGAACAAGACGATGCCGCTCACAGCGGCGGATGCCCGCAAGAGTGACTGGGTGAAGATCGGGATGAGGATCATCGAGGTGTGAAGAATCACCGTCGAACCGAAGACGGCGGCGACGGCAGCGGAGAATGCGGTTACCCTGAACAAGCTCGCTGACTGCTTCAAGAGCTCTCCGAGGTGAAGCGGCGGAACTTGCTCAGGTCGTTCCTGCAGCGGGATCACCGCCTTGAAGAGCAGGGCGGAAAACGTGGCCACCGGGACCGCGATGACAAACAGCGACCGCCAGCCGAAGGCGCTCGTGAGCAGACCGCCGACAAATGGCCCCGCCGCGGCGCTTGTCAGGATCAACATTTCGAACATGCCAAAGCTTGCGCCGCGCCGGTGTTCAGGAGATAGCCACCGGATTAAGCCGAGCGAGTTGGTCGTAATCGACGCCCCGCTCGCGGCCTGCAAAATGCGCGATAGCACGAGGATCGGAAACGACCACGCCACGGCGCCGAGGAGCGAGCTTGCCGCGAACCCTGCGACGCCGGCAAGGAACATGCGTCTGTGCCCGAGACGGTCGCCGGCGTTGCCGCTCAAGGTCATGGCGATCGCGACCGTCGCCAGGTATGCCGTCACGAGCCACGAGACCGTGCTCGCGGCCACGGAGAAATCGACCATGATCGCGGGGAGCGCCACCGACAGCATCGTAGAGTTCAGCGGCACGAGAATCGCGCCGGCCGCGATGGCGACGATGGCCGCCGTCACAAGATCCTGACCTCACCCGCCGTCCCATCGACCTCGATCCATTGGCCATCGCGGATCCGCCGAGTGGCCTCGCCGGTTCCGACGACGGCCGGAACGCCAAACTCACGCGCCACGACGGCTGCATGCGAGAGGACACCGCCGGTGTTGGTCACGAGTCCGCGGATAATGCCGAAGAGCAGCACCCAGGACGGATTCGAGGACGGACACACGAGGATGTCGCCAAGTTTCACCCCCTCGAACTGTTCAGGCGTGACGACCACCCGCGCGGGGCCGGCAACTTTTCCGGGACACGCGCCGGTTCCTTTCAGGAGCGCCGCATCCGTCTGCTCCGGTGGCGGCGAATCGAACCGACCTGACGGCGTCCCGAGGTCCGAGGGTGTGCCCAGGTATTTCGGCGGCTGTATCGCGCTCCAGTGCTTGAGATCGGCCTTTCTTGCCGCGACCAGCGGCCGCATGCTTTTTGGTTTGCGCAGCAATTCGCCGACTTCGCGCTCATATAAGTAGAAGATATCCGCCGGCGCCTCGATCACCCCGGCATGGACAAGCCTCTGACCAACCCGAACTGCAAACCGGTGCGAGTGTGCATGTACCATTCGGTCGAGCCAGTAGTTGTGGCTTTCCGTCAATGGACCCACTGTACGCGCATGCGCCAGCGCCTCCTCAAACCGCGCCAGATCGTCCGGCCGGCCACGGAGCCGTACCCGGATGTCATCGGCGAGTTGCTCGGCGTCCTCGGCCAGCCGCTGCCGCGCGGATTCTGGATCTTGCTCAGGCTCCCGCAGGCGCTTCCCGATCTCCAAGATGACAAGGGCGGGCTCATCCTTCCATGACGGCAATGCGAGATCGTCGAAGGACTGGCCGAGGTGTCCGTGCCGGGATAGGAACTCGTCAAGGGCAATGAGAAACTCACGGCCTCTCTCAAACGATTTGAGCTCTGTCAGCGCAGAATGCGTCCGCTCTGTGATGATCGCGGCGACCTTCGAGTCCTCGCGGGCCTGCCGGGTCAGTCCAAATAGATCCCACTGAACGCGCTGAAGATCGTTGGGCAGCCCCTGGACCAGACGCAGCGCATCGGCGTCGGAGACTCCGTCGAGGAGGGACGCACACAGATCAATAAGCGAGTCGAGTGCCTGATACGAACCAGCATTCGTCATGAAGTGTAGGCTGTACAGCAACCGGATCAGCCGCCACAGTTCGGCCCACGCCTCCGCGACCTTGGACAAAGGCGCGGTCTCCACGGGTGCCCGTTCCATCCACTTGTAGGAATCCATCAGGGTGGGGAACACACGCTGCTCCCAGTACCGGCGCACGGTTTTCGTCAGCGCGAGTCGGCCCTCACGCGCCTGCTCTTGTAACGTGGCACGGTCGACGGTGGGATCGAGCTCTTCACCGATATAAACGTAATTATTAATGAGCCGGCAGCGGTAGCGAACGGGCATGCCAAATTTCTCGTACCGGTAGTTCATGCCGTCTTCGATGATCGACGCCATATAATCTCCGGCGAGGGGCGTAAAGACCCGGGGACAGTGCATCTCTTCCCATTCCCAGGCGAGCGCCGCGTCGCGCGGATCGTCCCAGGCGATTGGAAAGGCGTCAGTCATTTCGCACCCTATCGGGGCGGCGGGGTGACGATGGCGATGACGGGATTCTTGAGATAAATCCTCGCGACGCGTTGCACGTCTTCTGCCGTGACTTTGCTGATGAGGTCGGGTATCCGCCGGTCGAATTCGTAACCAACGCCGAGCACCTCATACCAGCCGAGCAGGAAAGCCTGGTTTCGCAGATCTTCGTGGCTGAGCGCGTTTGACCCGATGATCCGGTTCTTGGCGCGCTCCAGCTCTTCGGCACTGACCGGCGCCGCCGCGAGCTTCTCGATCTCCTTCAGCATCCCATCGATGACTTGCGTAAGGTTCGCTGGATCCGTGGCGGCGATCAGAATCAGCATGCTGGGTCCGGCGCGGATCAGGTAGGTCGAACTGACGGAATATGCGAGTCCTCGCCGTTCGCGAATCTCGACGAACAGCCGTGAGGACAGGCCGCTTCCCAGGATCGTATCGAGGACGCGCACAGCGGTCCAGTCACGGTGGCCGATTTCCGGTGTGGAGTAACTGATCGCGACCCATGCCGAGGCGGTGCGCTGCGTCTCACGGACCTCGACCTGCCGTACGGGACGCGGCGCGAGCGCCTTCTCTATCGCAGGCAGCAGACGTGCGCGCTGCGGAAGCACGCCGGTCCGGATGTTAGCAAATGCGCGGCGCACTTTGTCCAGCGCCGCATCCTGGGTCGCGTTGCCCGCCACGACGACGACCATGTTGGACGCGATATAGAACGTTTGATAGAAGCGGACGAGATCGTCCCGCGTCAGTGAGGAGACGATCTCGATTGTGCCGGCGAGTGGCAGTCCGTACGGATGGTAGGGATAGATGCCGGTCCCCGCGAGCTCCTGCACGCGGATTGACGGCTGATCCAACCGCTGGCGGATCACAGACAGGGTGATTCGCCGCTGAGTTTCAATGTCGGCCAGATCGAACTTGGCGTTGGTCACCATGTCGGCGAGCACGTCGAGCGCGAGGTCAATGTGTCGCGACGGCGTAATCGTCGAGAGCTGGCTATAGTCCTGGGCCGTGGATGTCCCAATCGTTCCGCCCACCGACTCGACGGCCAGCGCGATCTCCTGCGCGTTTCGCCGCTGCGTGCCGCGCGGCAGCATCGACGTCACGAATGCCGCGATGCCGGCCTGTCCTTGCTCCATCATCCGCTGGCCCGCTTCGGTGATGACCTGTACAGACACGAGGTCTGCACTTTGGTTCGTGCGGACGATGACGGTCAGGCCATTGGGGAGCACATGCCGGCTAAACCCAGCGGCGGGGCTGGCCGGACTCGAGCCGACCGCGGTCGCGCAGATTGCAACTATAAGAAGAAGGGTTTTCATCAGCGGGTCCGTGGACGGATCACCGCCACGGCATAACTCCGTGGATCCAGGTATCGTCTCGCGGCCTGCTGGACGTCCTCGCGGCTCACCCGCCGGATCTGCTCCTCGTAGGTGAGCGCGAAGTTGAGGTCTGCGACGCTCGTGGAATACCCCAGCAGCGATGCCAGACCACGGCTCGTGTGTGAGCCGATGGCTTCGCTGGCGAGCAGCAATGTCTTCGCGCGCTCCAGTTCATCCGCCGCGATGCCCAACTCCCGGATCTCAGTGATCTCTGCCAGGATTGCCTGTTCGGCGCGGGCGACATCTTGCGGCTCCACCACCGCGTTCACCTGGAACAGCTGCGGATCCAACCCCGTGGGGAATGATGCGCCAATATTCTGGACAAGCCGCTGCCGCTCTTGGAGCCGTTGGGTCAGGCGCGATGACCTCCCCTGACCAAGCACAAACAGAAGCACGTCTATAGCGTAGACCTCGCGGTCACGAGCCCCTGGACCGATCCAGCCCAACTGTAAATACGCAACGCGGACATCGTGATCCAGCTCAGTACGTCGCACGTCACTTGACGCCGGCTCGGGCTGCGCAGTCGGGCGCGTGGCAACGGGGTGGCGCCAGCTGCCGTAGGCCCGGCGGACCTTGGCGACGGTTTGCTGGGCGTTCACGTCTCCGGCAACGACGATGATGACATTCTGCGGCCCATAATGTGCCCGGTAGAACGCAAAGAGCTGGTCGCGCGTAATCCTCTGGAGTACCTCCCGCGTCCCGCCGATTGGACGACGGTACGGATGGACGCGATAGGCCGTCGTGTAGAGCACTTTCGAGGCCAGGCTGGCCGGGGTGTCGTCGCGAAGGCCGATCTCTTCGAGCACGACGCGGCGCTCGCGCTCCATTTCCTCCGGATCAAACGTCGAGTTCATGAGGGCGTCCGCCTGGAGGTCGAGGATGCGGTCGAAGAAACGGCTGGCAGCGGTAATGTAATACTGCGTGAAGTCGAATGATGTCGACGCGTTCAGGATGCCGCCCAATCCTTCCACTTCTCGATCGATCTGGCCGACCTTCCGGCGGCGGGTCCCCTTGAACAACATGTGCTCGACGAAGTGCGCGGCGCCGTTGAGCTCATCCGTCTCATCACGCGAGCCGACCTTGACCCACGCGTTCAGCGTGACGAGCTCGGCGGCGTGCTGTTCCGCGACGATGATGGTAAGGCCGTTGTCGAGGACGGCGCGGGTAACTGAAGGCGCCGGAAGCGCAGCGGAATGTTCCGCGGACACTCCGATGACCAGCAAGAGCAATAGACATAAAAGAAGCGCCACGCGCGGCATTCTTGAATGCTAGCATATGCGTATGCATTTCGGAAAGGATGACGCCCTCATCATCCGCAGCCACCAGCCATTCAACGGCGGTCCTCCGCTTCGGAGGCTCGCGGAGCAATTCGTGACGCCCGTTCCGCTGTTCTTTGTTCGCAACCACGGGTCGGTGCCTGCGATCAATCCTGCGACGTACCGCCTCCGGGTCGGCGGCCTGGTGAAAACTCCGCTGGAGCTGTCGCTTGAAGAAATCCGATCCCTTCCGCACTCCACGATCGTCGCGGCACTGCAGTGCGCAGGAAATCGTCGCAGCGAGCTCATGGCAGTTGCGCCGATCCCCGGCGAGATCCCCTGGGGGGCGGAAGCCGCGGGGAACGCCCGGTGGACAGGCGTTTCGCTGCGCGAAATCCTGATCGCCGCCGGTGTCCATGAATCCGCGCGCCACGTCGCCTTCACCGGACTGGACGAAGTGGAACACGATGGGACGCGATTTGGATTTGGCGGGTCCATCCCAATTCACAAGGCGCTTGGTCCTGAGGTGTTGCTGACGACCGAAATGAACGGTGATCCGCTCTTGCCGGTGCACGGATTTCCGGTGCGCGCAATCGTCCCGGGCTACATTGGCGCCCGCAGCGTGAAGTGGTTGGGCGAACTCACGGTGCAAGAAGAGCCTTCAACGAACCACTTTCAGGCTCACGCGTACAAAATCTTCCCGCCGCAGGTCCGCGCCGAGAACGCTGATTGGACGCGGGGACTGATGCTCGGCGAACTCCCCGTCAACGCGGTCGTCTGCGATCCACACGACGGCGCCACTGTGCCCGCAACTGTCACAGTGCGAGGCTATGCGCTCACGGGGGGAGGGCGGCGGGTCGAGCGGGTGGATCTCTCCGTGGACCGCGGAGAGTCCTGGCACACGGCCGATCTCAGCGCGGACGAGCCGCCATGGGCCTGGCGGCTGTTCAGCCGCCGCTTCACCTTGAATCCTGGACGGTGTGAGCTCGCTGTCCGCGCCTGGGACTCGGCAGCAAGCACGCAGCCCGAGGACGCGCGCATGCTGTGGAATTTCAAAGGCTACATGAACAACGCGTGGCACCGCGTCCGTTTCGACGTGACCGGGTGAGGCACGGCGGGCGATGACATCGTACGACGCGGTCATCGTTGGGG
>Ga0184610_1000125_pt1 | contig 19788 bp, 17 predicted proteins | sample PLM1_100_coex_FD_133011 | JGI IMG/M metagenome (GOLD analysis project Ga0184610, IMG submission 133011) | Groundwater sediment microbial communities from an aquifer in East River, Colorado, USA - PLM1_100_coex | ecosystem: Environmental > Terrestrial > Soil > Riparian zone | place: USA: East... | reverse complement strand
CCTGGACGACCTGGAGGACTACCACCTGGCGGCGCAGCGGCTTGAAGAGAATCTACCAGGCGTCCCGCTGGAAGAGGTCGAGCGCCGTCTTGGCCTGGAGGATTGAGTTTCACCCGAAGGCGGAGAAGGAACTCTCGAAGCTCGACCGAGGCGTAGCCCGGAGGGTCCTCCCGTTCCTGCGAGAACGTGTAGCCCCACTCGAAGACCCTCGTAGCCTCGGTGAACCGTTGAAGGGACCGGAATTGGGGCGTTTTTGGAAGTATCGTGGGGGCAACTACCGCCTGATCTGCCATATCCATGACCCGAAGATCACAATCCTGGTGGTCAGGATTGGTCACCAGCGAGAAGTCTACCGCTAGACTTTCTGGACACACCCGGTCTCAACTGCGTCTGGACTGTCTGCTAGTCTTCCCGTCTCCTGGTCTTGCGCGCTCCGTAAGACATGGTCTTCAGGTCTTCGCGTCATTGGTCTTCTGGTCTTGCATCGTTCACCATGATTCCCCCGTGGCTTGCAAGCAGGTAGACTAGAAGACCAGCAGACGGAAGACCAATAGACGAACGTAGCCGGTGTAGTCAAGACGAGAAGACCAACAGACTAATAGACTTTCTAGGCATTGGTCTTGGAGCAACCGCGCCCGATTGGCGAGTGCCTTCAGCGCTACTTCCAGGTGCCCCAGTTGGGCTAACCCAAGTAAGCTATTCTCGGATTCGTGAGGATCAGTGATACTACGTTTTCTCGCCTTCGCGCGAATGCGAGAAAACTCTCACCGGCGTTGCGGGCAGGCGACTTTTCCCAGATTCGTGCGAAGGTGTGAAAGGCTTAGGGAGGATCTCAGACGCCCATTTGTCTCCAGCGTCAATCATCAATTGGAGGGCGTCCGTCAGCCAGAGCTCTCCTCGAGCCTGCAGGTTCTCCGCCTCGCTCTCTGGCAAACGGCTCGATGCGCTCCCCGAGGTGGCCAACAACCAGCACCACCTCGTCAATACCCAGCGCGACCAGTTCGCCCAGAATGTGGGCCAGGATCGGTTTGCCGGCGACATCGAGGAGCGCTTTGAGCTTCGTGTGCGTGGGGGGCGCAACCGCGTGCCGATCCCCGCCACGGGGATCACGGCCTTCATCCATGCAGCATTTCTCCGTGCAATGACACCAACCTGGGGTTTTGGGGGGACTCGGCTATTCAGACACGGCAATGAGGCTGCCGTGATAGGTCCACAGCCGGGGCGCAAGAGTGGGAACGATCTTGAGCAGCGCCGCCTTCGCCGCCCAGTCCATCGTCGCCGCGGGGACGGGCCGGTGAAACGTAAAGATGGCCCGGCTGGGGCACGTAATCTGTTCGTCCAGCACGGTCAGGCCGAGAGACTGAAACAGATGCCTGAGCAGCAATGGGTTGAAGAGGTTGGTGTGGCCGATGTCGTTCGAACGATAGTCCTGTGATGTGCGGGCATGAAGCTCCAATGGGACCTCCGCGATGACGTACCGGGCGATGCGCGCGGCTTCGCGCAAGAGGGTCCGCGGAGACTCGACATGCTCCAGCACGTGCGTGAGCAGGACCACGTCAAACGATTTGTCTGGAGTAGGGACGTTTGCGCCATCGAACATGACGAACGCGGCGGATTTCTCATACTGTCGCGTTTGGGCATACTCCAGACCCGACCGCGAGATTTCGAAGCCGACGTAACTGCGCCCGAAGCCGTGACGGCTCAGCTCCTGGATGACCGCGCCGTCTCCGCAGCCGATATCCGCTACCGTGCACGAAGCGCCGTTTCTCGTCTCCCGCCACAAGGCCATGATGTTCGCCGCCTTGTCGCGCGCGCAGAGCTCGCGCCACCGGGCCAGGCGATCGCTCCCGTAATACTCCGCATACCGGGGATGGTCGGGCGCGGCGTGCTCGCGCTCAAATGCCCGTGCAGGCATAGTTGAGTCCTTCTAGATGTTTCAACGGCCCCCCTGTGATGCCGCCGGTCCGGCCGTGAGGATCAGTTGCCCCTGGTGACTCGCAACCGCTGCGAGAGTAGTTCTGAGACGCGGTAGGTTGGGACTAGCTCTTGCAGCGTCTCAATCATCGACGAGAGATCGTGTATCTGCATGGGCTTACGGAGGGACTCGACGCGGGCGAGCAACGTCTCGGGCGTCATGCTTTGCGGGGCGCGAGCCATAAAGATGCGGTCGTGGCGCGTAGCGACCGTACCCTCCTCCGCCGTCAGGAGATCTTCGAACTCCTTCTCTCCCGGCTCCGGATCCGTGAATACGATCGGGACATCTGTGTCGGGATCCAAACCGGACTGCCGGATCATCTCCCTTGCCAGATCGATGATCCGCACCGGTTCTCCCATGTCGAGTACGAAGACTTCGCCACCCTGCCCCATAGCGCCGGCCTGCACGACGAGCAGCACGGCCTCGGAAGTCGCCATAAAGTAGCGACGCATGTTTGGCCCGCGGATGGTGATCGCTTCTCCACGGCGGATGTTCTCCTGGAATAATGGCACCACGCTCCCGCGGCTGCCCAGCACATTGCCGAACCGAACGGCGATGAACCGCGTCGTGCGGTGGCGGTTGAGTGCCATGCACACTCCTTCGGCCACCCGCTTGGTGACGCCCATGATCGACGTTGGATTCACCGCTTTGTCGGTCGAGATGAAGATGAACTTCTCGACGCCCGCAGCGAGGCTCGCTCGCGCGACCGTAAGGGCTCCGAAGACATTGGTTGCGATCGCCTCTTCGGGCTGTCGTTCCATCAGACCGACGTGCTTATACGCGGCCGCGTGAAACACAACCTGCGGATTCACCCGCTGAAAAATCTCATCCATCTTCGCGGCGTCTCGCACATCAGTCAGCCTGGTGACGACCCGTTGCTCGAGCCGGCGCAGCTCGTTCTCAACCCAAAAGACGCCCGTCTCGTCCCAATCGACCAGGGTGACGAGCTTCGGGCGAAACTGCGCGATCTGCCGGCACAGTTCCGAGCCGATCGAGCCGCCTGCTCCGGTGACGAGGATGGTCCTGCCTTCGAGCCAGGCCTCCACCGCTGCGGTCTCGACCTGCACCACTTCACGTCCGAGGAGGTCAGTGAGCTGCACCTCCCGTAGATCCGAAAAACTCAACCGCTCGGTCAGCATCCGGTCGAGCCCAGGAACAATGCGAATGTCGCGGACACCTGCATCGCGAGACAGCGAGACGATATTTCGAATCACTTTCGAGGATGCCGTCGGCATAGCGATGAGCACCGCGTCGACCTGGCGCTGACGGACGATGCCGGGGAGTTGCTCCCGATCGCCCAGGACGCGCAGTCCCTGGATCACGGTGTGAAGTTTTCGCGGGTCATCATCGACGAACGCCACCGGCGTATAGCTGGACGCATTGGGAATGCGCAGCGAGCGCGCGAGTTGTTCGCCGGTGCTTCCTGCTCCGACGATGAGCGCGGGGACGCCGGCGGCCGGCCTGCGCGCTCGGAGGTGGAGGTACACGCGCCTGCCCACACGGAGAGCGCCGATGGCGACGAGTGAGAGGACATAGTCGAGCAGGACCGCGGACCGCGGGAACCCCGGCAAATTCTGGGTGACCTTCAGGATGAACACCGCGAGGCCGAAGAGGGCTGATCCGATCGTGACGCCGCGCGCGACGGCAATCATGTCGTCGAGACCGACCTGCGACCAGCTCACGGCATACAGGCGCTGCCGCGCAAAGACGGGCAGCTTCGTCATGAGGCTGACCACGGCCACGAGCGGGAACTGCAGCCAGATTGCTAACGGTACCATCCCATCGAATCGGAGCGTCAGGGCGGCCGCCAGCGAGACGATGAGCAGGCATACGTCCCCGAGGAAGAAAAACAGACGCCGGAGGGTGACCGAGTTGGCGCGCCGCATCGGATTAATTTGACGTTTACCGTTCGTCAAAGAGCATCCACTGAACTTCCACCGAGGTCATGGCCCGCCCTGCCATCGCATCACACTTCCCATTTCCCGGTCAGCGCGAGCCACACGGAGCGAACGATCAACCGCAGATCCAAGACCAAAAGGCTCACGTTGCTCTTGAGCACGAACGCCGTTCCTATCAGCCGTCCCAGCCAACCGCGCTCTCTGGCCACTCGTTCACTCAGCAACGCGTGAGCCATCAACCGTCGCACGTAAATCAGATCGTACCGAAACTTTTGCCGGTGCGGCACTTCGCGGGGAGCAAACAGCTGCGCCACCCCGGTGAGCCCGGGCCGCACCATCTGCCGGCGCTCGAACGTCGGCAGTTTGTGCATCGAGAGTTCCTTCCAGACAGCTCCGGCACGCACGATCTCTTTGTCTGGCTGTGCGCGCGGGCCGACGAAACTCATTTCCCCCATCAGGATGTTCCACAATTGGGGCAACTCGTCCAGTGCCGTGCGCCGCAGGATTCGTCCCACTCTGGTGATCCGGGGATCATTGCGCGTCGCCTGCACCTCGGTGCTAGCAGAGCGGACCATCGACCGGAATTTCAGGATTCGCACCGGCTTCCCGCTGCGCCCGATCCGTGGTTGCCGAAAGAACACCGGCGGGCCATCATCGAGCCAGATGGCGATGGCGGCCGCGGCCCAAAGCGGCCAGGTCAGCGCGAGTCCCGCCGCTGCGAGAAGCAGGTCCAATGGCCGCTTGAACGCTGGATCTCGCACGACGACCGATCCTTTCTACCGCTCATCGGAAGCGGCGCTCCGCGCAACGTTGCTTCCAGCGACCGTGCGATACCAGGCCGCGGTGCGCGCCAGCCCCTCGTCTGCCGTCACAGGCGGTCGCCACTCCAGCATCTTGCGCAGCTTGCTATCATCGAGCACAAGACAACCCGCCAACCGTCTCACGTCATCGGTGTTCACAGGAAGATGCATTCCCGTGAGCCATTCCGCGAAGTCACCGGCGCGTCCGGCCAGGCGAAGCGCGGCCTGCGGAACGGGCATGAGCCGCGCAGGGCGATCGATCAGCCGCCCGATGGCTCGCGCGAGCGTGGCCATTAGCACTGGCTGTCCGTCGGAAACGTGGAAAACGTGCCCGGCAGCCTGCGGCGCGTCGAGCACAGTGTCGATCGCATGCACAAGGTTGTGCACATAAATGAAGCTGCGGTAATTCCGCGCCAACCCCAACGGCAAGGGGATGCCGCGGTCCACTAATCGAAACAACTGCAGAATATTCGCCCTGACCGCAGGACCATACACCGCGGGCGCGCGCAACACGACCATGTCCATCGCGTGGCCCCGAGCGACATCCCAGAGTGCCTGCTCGGCCGCGAGTTTACTCCGTCCATACGCGTCTTGAGGAGCAGGCTTCGTTTTCTCGGTCCATGCCTGTCCGGGAGCCGTTTCGTCCCCCAGAACCTTTGAGGAACTTAAAAAGATCATCCGGCGGACGCCTGAGGTCGCCGACGCCTCGGCGAGCAGACGTGTGGCTGCCGCATTCACGGCGAGATAGCGCGCTTCGGCGTCCGCTCCACGGTCCCGGACAGCGTGTGCGCGTGCGGCGAGGTGCACGACGGTATCTACACCACGCAACGCAGGAGCCCAGTCCACAGGATGTGCGAGATCGCCCACGACGACCGTCTCGACCGCAGCTAAGTGGCGAGGACTCCGAAGCGCCACCCGCAGGGGATGCCCTCTCCCTCGCAGGTGTTCAACGAGATGGGTTCCAACAAAGCCCGTCCCACCTGTCACCAGGATCATGGTGCGGCGCTCAATGGCTCCACCCCTGACGGATCGACTAGGGACTGAATGAGATGATGGTACTGTTGGGCGACGACCTCGCGCGAATGCTGTGCGACCACGTATTGCCGGCCCTTGTCGCCAAGCCGCGGTAACGCCTGCCGGTCCCGATACGCATTCCGGATCGTCTGAGCCAAGGCCACCGGATCCTCGGGAGGTACCAGGAATCCACATTCGGCCCTCTGTACGAGCCAACCAGCCTCTGAGTCCGCGTCGGCCATCACCAGCGCTGGGCGCCCGGCCGCCATGATCGTGTAAATCTTCGATGGAAACGTACCCCACGCGGCTCCGCGCATCAGCGGCACCAGGCACAGATCGCTCCCGGCATAGATTTGAGGCACAAGGCTGCGCGGTTGATAGTCGAGCAGCAGCACGTTGCGCAGGCCGCGCGAGGCGATCTCCGACCGCAGCCACGCCTGCCGGACGCCATCCCCAACGACCACGAAGCGGACGTCATGGAGATCGCCCATGGCCCCGGCCGCTTCCAGGATTGTCCCGAAGCCCTGCGTCAGCCCGATGTTCCCGGCATACAGCACTACAAAGCGATCGTGCAGCCCCTGCCGCCGCACAAAGTCATTGTCCCGGACCTCCGGACGAATGAAGTCCACGTCCACAAAATTCGGGATGACGTGCAGCTTGTGGCCGGGCACGCCCTTCGCCAGCAGGATCCGCCGGAACCATTCGGAGATCACCACGACGGCGGACGCGCGATCGTAGACGAACCGTTCCACGGCTTCCATGCCCCGGATCATGGACCGGTTGCGCAATAACCCCAGGTGCACGGCAATGTCCGGGTAGATTTCTTGCACGTTGAAGATGAACGGAACACGCCACCAGCGGCTCAGGAACGACGCGCTCAGGCCGATCGTCAACGGCGGTGACGGCGCCAGGATGATGTCGAACCTGTTCCCCAGCGAGAGTCCCACCACCGTGCTGATGGCGTGGAAAACCGCATACCCGGTGACCCGGCCTCCCAGCTGCCCGCTCTTTGACGGCACGCGCGCATGGTAAACGGGGATGCCCTCGTATTCGCTTTCGTATACCAGGCCGCCGTAGCGGGGTCGCAGCGGCTGACGTGCGCGGGCCTCGGATTCGACATTGTAATGAGGCGTGGCGGTCAGCACGGTGATCTCGTGTCCCTGTGCTTTGAGGTCTGCCGCCAGCTCCGACATCAGTTGCGCTGTCGACACACCATCCGGAGAGAAGACCAACGTCAGGAGAAGAATGCGAGACACGAAGCGAGGGGATTGTGCTAGGAGATCACGCCGTGACTTCCTGACGCCGCTCCGCAGGGAACGCCAGGAGGTCCCTGGGAGGTGCCTTCGTCTCGATGGGACTGAACGTGTACCCTGATGCCTCCAGCAGCGCTGCGCAGGCCTCGTGCATCTGGGTGCCGTGCGTCTCAAGAAAGATGATCGGCCGCGCCGTCTTGAGGATGGATTGCGCACCCTTGAGGACGCGAAGTTCGCTCCCTTCCACGTCGATCTTCAGCAGATCCGGCGGTGGGACGTCGCCCGCGCGCGTCAGCAGGTCGAGGCTCACGGTTCGCACCATCGCGTCACCGCCGGTTTCAAGCCGGCCCGTGTAGGTCTGGGGGCCAGCTTTGAACGACGCGGTGCCCGGCGCATCCGATACGGCGGCGTCGATGACCGTCACGTTCTGGATTCGGTTGAGGCGAAGGTGCTCGTTGAGGTAGGCGAGGTTCTGCTTCAATGGCTCAAACGCCACGACCCGCCCGCGGGGCCCCACGAGCACTGAGGACAGCAGCGTGTAAAATCCAGCGTGGGCGCCGATGTCGTAGACGACGCTGCCCGGTGCCACCATTCGTTCAAACAGCTGCCGCTTGTCGTATTCATAGCTTCCCAGCCAGCACCCGTGGTTGCCCGCGCCGACAATCCACCGCATCCCCTTCAACCGCCCCTGCATGATGGGCATGGGATAGCCGCTCGGAACGAGGCGGAGGGGAAACCTCAGCACTCGTCCCAACAGCGTACGGCTCGGGATGGCGGAGAAATTCATGATCGTGCCAGGGTCCCGGCGCTCACCTGACGCTCGAACCACGAATACGTCTCGCGAAGCCCATCGAGAAGTGGGATCTTGGCCTGCCATCCCACCTCGGTAATGCGCGTCACGTCGAGTAGCTTGCGTGGAACACCGTCGGGCTTGGTGGGATCATAGACGATCTCGCCGTCAAATCCCACGACGTCCTGGATCATTTCGGCGAGCTCGCGGATGGTGATGTCCCGCCCGACGCCGACGTTGATGGGCTCCGGTTCGTCGTAGCGGCCCATGAGAAACACGCACGCATCAGCGAGATCATCGACGTGCAGGAACTCGCGGCTCGGCAAACCGGTCCCCCAGATAATGGCCGACGATGCCCGCGAGATCTTGGCGTCGTGGAACTTACGAATGAGGGCGGGAATGACGTGGGATTGCTCCGGATCGAAATTGTCGCCTGGCCCGAACACGTTGGTTGGCAGGAGCGAGATCGCCGGAAATCTGTACTGTCGTCGGTAGGCCTGGCACATCGTGACCCCCGCGATCTTCGCGATGGCGTAGGCTTCGTTCGTCGGCTCGAGTGGACCCGTCAACAGATAGTCCTCGCGCATCGGCTGCGGGGCCAGCCGAGGATAAATGCAGGAGGACCCCAGGAACAGCAACTTGCGGGCCCCATGCCGGTAGGCGGCGTCGATGACGTTCGTTTCGATGCGCAGGTTCTCGAGTATGAAGTCGGCGGGATAAGTGTTATTGGCCAAAATGCCGCCCACTCTTGCCGCAGCAAGGAAGACATACTCCGGCCGTTCAGCCGCAAAGAACCGCCCTACAGCCGCCGTGTCGGTGAGGTCCAGCTCTTCTCGCGATCGAGTCAGGAGATGGCTGTATCCTTCCTCGGCCAGCGCTCGGTGGATCGCCGATCCAACGAGACCCCGGTGGCCTGCGACAAAGATCCGGCTGCGTTTATCCACCGTATCCGCTCCGCGGGCTCACGACGTGCCCGGCATCTTTCAATGTACGCTCTTGACGCGCCAGCTCGAGGTCGTGATCGACCATGGCTTTGATCAACGCGTTGAACGTGACTGTGGGCGTCCACCCCAACACCGCCCGAGCCTTACTGGCATTGCCCTGCAGATGATCCACTTCTGTCGGCCGGAAATACCGCGGATCCATCGAGACGTAATCCCGGCCATCCAGGCCGATGAGTTTGAACACTTCGTCCACACACTCGCGGACCGAGCGCGACTCGCCGGTCGCGATGATAAAATCGTCCGGTTCGGGCCCTTGTAACATCAACCACAGCGCTTGCACGTAATCACCCGCATACCCCCAGTCCCGGCGGGCGTCCAGGTTTCCAAGGTACAGCCGCTCCTGCAGCCCGAGTTTGATACGGGTGGCCGCCCGCGTGATCTTGCGGGTCACGAACGTTTCACCCCTACGCGGGGACTCGTGGTTGAACATGATCGCGTTGCAGATGAACATGCCATACGCCTCACGGTAATTGACCCCGAACCAGTGCGCGGCAATCTTCGCCGCCGCGTATGGGCTCCGCGGCAGAAACGGGCTCCGCTCGTCCTGTGGCGGTGGCGCGGAACCGAACATCTCTGATGAGCCGGCCTGCACGAACCGCACTCGCTCGCCAGTGGACTTCGTGTAGTCGCGCACCGCGTCGAGGAGGCGAAGCGTTCCCGTCGCCACGACGTCGGCCGTATACTCCGGCTGGGCAAACGATACCATCACGTGCGACTGCGCGCCGAGATTGTACACTTCACCGGGCCGGGCGGACTCGAGCACGCGGCGCAGTCCGGTGCCGTCGGTAAGGTCACCATAGTGAAGGAAAAGCCGGGCCTCAGGATCGTGCGGGTCTCGATACAAATGGTCGATGCGATCGGTGTTGAACGTGCTCGACCGGCGGATGACACCGTGCACTTCATATCCCTTCGCGAGCAAGAATTCCGCCAGGTACGAGCCATCCTGTCCCGTAATCCCCGTGATCAACGCCCGTGGCGCCACGTGTGGATGACTCCTCTCGATACGTAGCACTTCAGGGATTGTGGAGGCTATCCTGCGCGTGATGCGACGTCTGCATACAACCCCCGCACGGCCGGCATGATCCGCGCGCGATCCGCGCGCGCTCTGACCAGCTCCGCATTGACGGCCTGAGCCGACCGGCGGAGGTCGGCGTTCGTCAACGCCTCGTGCAGGCAGGTGGCCAACTGCTGGGGATTGGTCGGATCGAAGAGCAGTCCGTTCACACCGTGCCGGATCCACTCACGAATTGATGCCAGGTCGCCCATCACCGGAAAGGCGCCGCAGGCCATGGCTTCCAGCATTGAATTCGGCGTCCCGTCACTCAACGACGGTGAGACCATCACCGCGGCGCGCTGCAACAGCGCCACCAACGTATCCTGATCCACCATCGGCATTACGCGCACGCGGTCACCCGATAGTCCTGCCGTCTCAGCCATCCTGGTGACGACCGGAACGAACGCCGATTGAACAAGGAGCACTGCCTGTGGTGCGCTCGACGACTCAGCTCTCTCCAGAATCGAAAGCGCGCGAATGAGTGTGTCGATCCGCACCGACGGGGCCAGCCCGCGCGGACACACGATCAGTGGATCGCGAGTGAGCGCATCGCGCCCGGGGCGATACACCGCGAAATCGACGCCGCCGTTGCCCGGGCACACCAGTACCGGCCGATCGCGGGCGAACCCCGCCTCGTGCGCAAGTTCACGATCGCGTTCGCAATCCGGCAGCAACCCGTCCGCGCGTTTGAGGGCCCATCTCGCCAGAATCCGGTGCGCGGGGTACTTCCGTGCAAACCAGATGAAGTCCGAGCCCCATGTTGACATCACCAGGGGCCTCCACCCGGCCATCGCCGCGACGTAGCCTTCCGTCTGGAGTCGGAATGCGTGCACCAGATCGGGCCGGAATGCGGCGAGCATTTTCCTGGCCGCCGGCCCCTGCCACCCAACGTCGACCGTCTTGGCCTGTTGCCAGACATACTGCGCTCCCCGTCTCAGCCCAAGTGACGCAGCCGCGATGGCAGCCCGTCCAGCGCTCGGACGTGCATCCGGCCGTGTAACCAGCAACCCTCGCGTGCGAAACACTCCCGGCAACATAGCCATGGTGACGCCGTCAATGGGAAGACACGGATGTGTGCTCAAGATCAAGAGGTCGTCTCCGACCTCCGCGAGGTACCGAACCCAGCGCCGGACGTGCTCGGCGCGGCCATCAGCGATCAGCGCTAATCGCATCGGCGGGCTTTCGGTGCGGGCGGGGAGACGCCTCGAGCGCATGGTGCAAAGCGCGACAAAAGGCATGCGCATATTCTTTGGGAGTATGGGACGCTATCGACGCCACAATCTCCTCCCGTAGATTCGTCCTGGACACGATCTGGAACGCCTCCTCGATCGCGGACGAAAACGCGCCGGGGTTCGACGGGTCGACGATGCGCCCGTTGCGACCGGGCTGGATGAGATCAGGCGCGACGCCGTCGCTTTGCGAGGCGAGCACGAACAACCCGCTGGCCAGCGCCTCGCTCACCACGATGGCGCCGACCTCTAGGAGTGACGGGAGGACGAAAATATCCGCCAGACTGTAGAACGTGACGAGCTCCTCGCGTTCCCGAAATGGTTCGAAGTGCACTTTCCCGGTGAGTCCTAGCTCACCGCGCACCGACTCGAGATGAGCGCGGAGGGGGCCGTCGCCGACGATATACGCCGTCCACTCCCGTTCCCGAACATCCGACAGTGCGCGCAAGAACTGCTCAACACCTTTTCGTGGAATGAACTGGCCGACAAACAGAATTACGGGACCGCGCAGCGCCGCGCGCCGCTGCGCGAAGTCAGCGGTCTCGCGGTAACGCCGCACCGCGTCCCGGAAGTAGTTTACGTCCCCGACGTTGGGGCCCGCAAACATCGACTCGTGCCTGGCCCCAAGCGACACCAGAAACACCGATGCGCGGGTGCCGTAGGTGACAAAGGCGTCGGCGGCACCCACGAAGACCCGTCGCGCCGCCCGCATCAACGGGCTGCGCATCCGCACGCTGGCATGTGTCGTGCCGGACCAGAGAATAAGGCGGCGGCTGTGAAGCCGGCAGAACAACAGTGCCAGCCAGCTGCCCACAGATGCATAGCCACCGATGATGACAGCGTCCGGGTTCTGGCGTTTCAGAAAGTGATATACGCTCCAGTTCACATGCAGGGGCAGCTCGATCCGCCAGAGATAGCGGTTCCATCCCGGGAGGGTCACGTGCGTCACAGTGAGCTCGTCGGCGCGGACGCGCCACCGGCGGTTGGATTCCTGCTCTGCGAGGAAGGCGATGGTGAACGCGAAACCCTCGCACCGACTGAGTGCGTTGAACAGCGGAATGCGGTAGGGAGGCAGGATATTGGTCAGCAGAACAACATGATACGGCGGCATCTTAAGCCTCCACCGGCGCGATCCCCGACGCTGTTGACGGCGCCGGAAAGCCCAAAGTGGAGGCGATGAATTGCGCATGCTGATCCGCGGCGGACGGCTGTGCGGCGAGACGGCGCGCCCGGGCGCTTCCGGCGGCGTGCAACTCCGACCGGAACGACGTGTCGAGCACAACACGAAGCATCGCGGCCGCGAGCCTCTCGGCGTCAGCGGGCGGCACGAGCGCCAATTCACCTTTTGAGAATTCCGCCGGGATACCGCCCACGGCTGAGGCCACGACGGGCGTTCCATGCATCAGCGCCTCGTCGATGACTCGTGGAACCCCCTCCGGCGAAATCGCGGGTACGACGACAAGATCTGCCTCGGCATATGAGACGCTGAGCGCTTCCAGGTCGTCAACAAACCCAGGGAACCTCACGTCCGCACCGAGGCCCAGCGCACTGCTCATCTCACGCAGCCGCGAGGCCGCGGACCCTTCCCCGATAAATGTCAGCGTAGCGTGCCGCTGGGGTGAGAGTTGCCGGGCAAACTCCGCGAACGCCCGCATGAGGACCTCGACTCCTTTGTCAGGAGTGAGCTTTCCTACATACAACACCCGGACAGCGGGACCGGCGCAGGGCGGTTCATGCCGCGAACGCGACACTGTACGAAGCGCCAGGGGCAGTGTAATGATGACGTTGCGATTCAGCCGTCGGGCCCGCTCGTCGTTGGCAGCGCCCCGGACCATCACCCCGTCGGCGCTGCGAATCGCCAGCTCATACAGGAAGCGGTACACGCGTCCGTACGCGAACCCGCGCGTCCGTGCCGCGGCCGCGCTGTACCCGACGTAATCACTCGCCACGTAGACAAACAGGCCCCGCGCCCTCCACCGGGACACAAGAAGCGAGAGCGTGAGCCAGGGATTGGGAAGGTGCAGCAGGAGCACCGTGTCGCCGCTCGTGAGCCGGCGCAGCAATCGGGAGTCCGAAACCAGCCCGCGCCTGTCCCCCCGCAAGATACACGGCCTGACCCGTTCATGATCGACCGGCGTGCGGGTATGCGCATCATACGGATACAACGTCGTCGCCCAGGTCGTTTCCCTAAACCATGCGGCCAGCCCGTGGGCATATTCGACAACCGCCTGCTTTGAGGTGAGCGCGCCGGACGCATCGCGCTGGAAGACGCTCGCGCCGATCAGCAACACCTTAAGTGGAAGCCGAAACAATGTCCCCCGCCGTTTTCGGCACGCGGCTCAGCCTGATAACCGCCGCGGCGCAGGCAAAATACAACCACACCGCCATCCATTGAATAATGGAATGCGCGAGGTTGTGCACCCAAAAGCCCACCAGAGCGGCGAGCAGCCCGGCCGCGATAATGCGGGGAGCGTCACCCTCAGCGCGTAACGCCGCGAGGCCCAGCCCGGCGAGTTGCCGCCATGCCAGCCAGAGGAGGGCCGCAGCGCCGAGGAATCCATACGCGACCAGGTAGCTCAAGAAGACGTTGTGCGCGCTACGTGCCTCGACACCCAGGTCGGAGCCGATCCTCGCGCCGCCCTCGGCGGCAACACCAAAGGGATGGGAGAGCGCGACGGCGAGCGCAGATCGCCAGATCTGGAAGCGATCCTGGCTGGGATCGATCGCGGCGACTTCCACCTGGCGGCTCCAGCTGAGGCGCGAGGAGAGTTCGCTCGCGAGACCCGTCTGAATGAAGAGCCACGTCGCGAATGCAACGGCCACGCATCCCCAGACGAGGCTCGAACTCTTCAGAAGCCTTCCCCGGACCAGCAGGAGACCCAACAAAAGCGCGCCGAGCCCAACCCCCACGATGGCGGATCGTGCCTGGGAAATGAGCAATCCCGCCATGATCACGCCGGCGGCGCACGTCCAGAACACCCGCCGCAGGTGCGTTGTGGCGAGTGCCTGAAACATCAGCGCGGTCGGCATCGCCAGCGCCATGATGGCGGCAAATTGATTGGGTTGCTCATACAGTCCTCCCGGACGATTCTCAGCGCCCCACCCGGACACCAGCCTGACTTCCTCTCCACTCACCAGTAGCATACGGGTCCCGCTCAACAGCGCCATGAGACTGACCAGCGCCACCATGGTTGCCGTCACAGTGAAGACACGGAGAATCCATGACACGGTGCGCCACGTGGAGAAAAACTGGAAGATCGTAAGAGCCAACAGGGCCATCGTGGCCAGTGACACGTATTGCAGGATGCTCTCATGCAGGAACTCGGATCCGGCGATTGCACGTCCGGCGATGGCGAGCATCCCCGCCGAAAGCAGGACCATAGCGGGCGCATCGAGGACTGACCGTCGCCAGCGGCCTCGGCGCTTGATGACAATCACCACGCAGGCGCCGACGAACACCACAAGTCCCACGACGCGATCCAGATCGAAGGGGAGCACGCCCTGCGGCAGGATGCCGAGCAGCGAGACGACGACGAGCAGCGCGACGCCCCACACGGTCAGGACACCGGACGCCGCCAGAAGTTCACGGCTGCGAGCAACGCCGCTCGCTCTGATGGATACAAGACGACCTGCCATGCCGCCAGTCCGAATCCACCAACGCACAAAGCCGCCACACCCAGCATCAACAGCGGCCTGACCGCAGTAAGCTTCACGGCGACCGTGACAATCAGCAACAACGCGCCCGCGCTGAACACGTGTGCGATGCCCCAACGGGTCAGCGCAGAAGCGACCTGAGGATGTTTCGCGCGCAGCACGGCGAGCACAAACCCCGTCTCAACCGCCGTCCTAAGCGTCCACGCCAGCGCCATCCCGTCGATCTTCATCGCCCTGGTGAGGACCACCGCAAGAAAACCGAACAGCCCCAGTTCAATGAGGTGGAACTTCGCCATCACATCAGGATAGCCCAGGGCCAGGACGTAGTTTTGCGCAATCCGTCCGGCAGCCCCGATCGCGAACCCCGGGGCGAGCAGCTGGAGCACACGACCGGCCTGTGCCGCAAACGCGGGCCCGGTCCATAGCGTCATCAGTTCCCCACCAAACACAGTGAGGACGATCGCCACGGGCATGACGACAAGCAACGTGAGCCGCATCGCGTGCGCATAGATCTCGACCGTTCGAGCGGACGTATCGGCGCTGAAGACCGGAAACAACGCCGCCGTGACCGCGGTCACAGTGATCCAGAGCCGACCGATCACCTCGGCGGGAATCGCATAGTGGCTCAGGGCACTCATCCCGAGCAGCGACGCGATCAGAAACCGATCCAGGTAGGCGATGGTCACGCCAGCAACGGTTGACACCGAGAGCCAGCTCCCGAATCTGGTGAGCTCGCGCAGCGCACCCCGCTCCAGCGACACGCGTCGCAGCGACGGAACGACCGTCAGCGCGATGATCAGATAGGCCAGGAGGCGAGCAACCTCCACTAGCAATAGGGCAAGGGCGATCGCCGGAAGCCGCCAGCCGGCGTAGGCCATCAGCACGAGCAGGAGGAGTTTCGCCGCACCGTTTGCGGTCCTGACCGCATTCACGAGGTCGAACCGCTGCAGCGCCTGGAACAGTCCCTGGAATCCTGTGGCGCAGGTGATGATGGGCACGGTGAGCGCAACGATCACAAACGTGCGCCTGGTTTCTTCGAAGAGCGCCGCGGGAATCGCAAAGGCGCGGCCGGCGAAGAGATAGGTAAACACGACTAGCAGCACGCCTCCGGCGGCGCCAAACAGCAACAGGAGCGCCTGGGCCGTCCAGGTGATCCGGGCGATTCGACTGTGCTCGTCTTTGGAGAATGACTCCGCGGCGAGCTTGACGATCGCCCGGCTGAGACCCAGATCGAACAGCGTCAAATAGCTCAGCACGGCCAGGGAGAGCATCAAGACGCCAAACCGGTCGGTGCCCAGCCCGCGAGCGATGACGGGGAGCGCCCACACGCCGATGACCAGCAGCACGCACTGGCCGGCGAAATTCAGCAGCGCGTTCCGGGCAACGCGGTGACCTTTCGTGCTCATCGCGCGGCCGGTCAGAGCGTCCAGTACAGTACACCTGCGTGTTCGTAACTGTGCAGCACACCCTTCGGATCGATGAGGACACCCGGGCCGTCCCCGCCGTCGAGCAGCGCGCGGTATTGTTCGAGCCGGGCGTCACGAAACTGCCGGTGGGGAACGGCGAGGATGACCGCGTCGTAGCGCTGTTCATCGCTGAACGGATCGGCGACGACCTTCAGTCCGAGGCGCGCGAGCTCGCCCTCGGCGACTACGGGATCATGAGCGAACACTTGGGCGCGGTGACTTTCGAGCTCGCGCACGAGATCGACCACCCGCGTGTTGCGCGTGTCCCGAACGTTTTCTTTGAACGCCACGCCGAGCACCAACACCCTGGCTCCCGCGACCTTCTTCCCGGCCTGAATGAGGAGTTTGACCGTCTGACCGGCCACGTACTGACCCATGACATCATTGATCCGCCGGCCGGCGAGGATCACGTCAGGATGGTAGCCGGCTTCCTCAGCCTTATACGTCAGGTAATAAGGGTCCACAGGGATGCAGTGGCCGCCTACGAGTCCCGGCTCAAACAGTAGGAAATTCCATTTCGTCCGCGCCGCCCTCAGCACTTCCCACGTATCCAGTCCCATGCGGTTGAAGAGCAACGATAATTCGTTCATCAGCGCGATGTTGAGGTCCCGCTGGATATTTTCGATGACCTTGGCGGCCTCGGCCGTGCGAACGTCGGGCGCTTTGTAGACACCGGCGGACACGACCAGACCATACAACCGCGCGAGCAGATCTGTCGTCTCTGCATCGTATCCGGCCACGACCTTCACGACCTTGTCGAACGAATGCTCAGGATCGCCGGGGTTGATGCGTTCCGGTGAGTAGCCCCACTTGAAATCCACCCCCGCGCGCAGGCCGGACTCCTGTTCGAGGATGGGTACGCACACATCTTCGGTGCACCCAGGGTACACCGTGGACTCGAAGACTACGATTGGCGGTGGCCCAAATGGGTTCCGCGCACGCGGGCGCCAGGCCTGGCCTACGACGCGGCTCGCATCCATCAGCGGGCCCAGGTCCGGCCGCCGCGCCGCATCCACCGGCGTGGGCACGGCCACGATGCACACCTCTGCGGAGGCCAGCTGGACGGGCGATTCGGTGAAGGTGAGGTATCTGGCTTCACGCAGCATCTCGGGAAAAACTTCTCCCTGTCGATCGTAGCCTTCGTGCAACTCACGGACACGCTGCGCGTCAATATCGTATCCGACCGTCGCCAGAACACGGCCAAAGGCCACACCCAGCTGCAGGCCCACGTAGCCCAGTCCAATGATCGCAACAGGCTGCGGCACGACGGTGTTCATGCTTCGTTCTCCAACGGGAGTTCGGAGACCCAGGATCGGTTGGCGCGGTACCAGTGAACCGCATGCTCGAGTCCCTGCAGGAGCGGCGTGCGCGGTTCCCAATCGAGGACTCGCCGCGCGCGCGAGATGTCGGCCCACGTGGCCGGCACATCTGCCGGGTGGACCGGACGTTGGGTGATCTTCGCCTTGCGTTCGAGCAGATGCTCCAGGTGTGCAATCACATCGAGGATGCTCACAGGGCGGTCGCTGCCCAGGTTGATCACGTCATACCCTACCCGCCGCAGCGCCGCCACCGTTCCGGCCGCGACGTCTTCGACGTAGGTGAAGTCACGCTCTTGCGAGCCATCCCCATAGAGGATCAGCGGATCACCCTCCGCGATCCAGCGGATGAACCGGAAGATACTCATGTCTGGCCGGCCCGCCGGGCCGTACACTGTGAAGTAGCGGAGGACTGTGACATCTAGCCCATAGAGAGTGGCATACGAGTAACACAAGGTCTCCGCAGACTTCTTCGACGCCGCATAAGGTGATCGTGGCCTGTCGGTCGGCTGGTCCTCGCGAAACGGGCGGGGTCCGTCGCCGTAGACGCTGGATGTCGAGGCGAGGACAAACTTGGGCACGCCGAAGTGTCTGATCTGCTCCAGCAGGTTGAGCGTTCCAATGACGTTCGTCGCGTAGTACGCCCAGGGGTCCAGCAGGCTCTGGCGCACGCCCGCGCGCGCGGCCATGTTGACGACCGCCTCCAGCCGCGGGTTGCGCTCGAACAGCGCATGGGTTTGCGCGAGGTCGGTGATGTCGGTGTGGCTAAACGCAAACTGCGGATGCGCCTGGAGCTGGTCCAGACGCCACTGCTTCAATCGCACGTCGTAGCTGGTATTCAGGTTATCGGCCCCCACCACCTCGGCGCCCTGCTCCAGCAGCCGCTCCGTCACCTTCCACCCGATGAAACCGGCGCACCCGGTGACGAGCACCGTCATCGAACGCCGATACCCACGTACACAAATCCGAGCCGCCGGAGCGAGGCGGGGTCGAGGAGATTTCGTGCATCGACGATCACGGGCCGTGCCATCTTGGACTTGAGGCGCGCAAAATCGATCTCCCGGAATTCCGGCCAGTCCGTGGCCACCACCAGCGCCTCCGCATCCACCGCGGCCTCATACGGATCCACACAAAAGATGACGCCGGGAGGCGGACCCTCGGGCTCATACCGGGCGACTGGATCATGGACACGCACGTGAGCCCCCTCCTGCTCGAGCGTGTTGATCAGCCGCACGGCGATCGAGTTGCGCAGATCGTTGGTCCCCGCCTTGAACGCCAGCCCCAGCACGCCGATCGTTTTTTGATAGAGGGGCGTGCCCGTGACTGATCTGATCTTTGCCACGACGTCCTGCAGTTGCATGGTGTTGCGTTCCAGGACGGCGCGCAGCAAACGTGGCTCGTACGGCACGTCCATGCCGATCTTGATCAGCGCCCGCAGGTCCTTCTCCAGGCACGGGCCGCCGAAGCCGAGCCCTGCGCTCAGGTACGATGTGCCGATCCTTGGGTCGAAGCCTAGCCCGCGTACGACCTCCTTCACGTCGGCGCCCACGCCCTCACATAACCCGGCGATCTCGTTGATGAAGGAGATCCTGGCCGCGAGAAATGCGTTCGCAGCGTACTTGATCATCTGCGCGGACGCTTCGTCCGTCTCCACGAGCGGAATCGCCGCCCCCGGATCGCGCCCGCGCGGCTCGGGCCACTCCACCTGTTTCCGGATGATGGGATCGTAGAGCCGGCGCAGCACCGCCCTGGCCCGTTCTGAAGACGTGCCGACCACGATTCGGTCAGGATAGAAAAAATCCGTCATGCCGCTTCCCTCACGCAGGAACTCGGGGTTGGCCACGAGGTCGAAGTCGGTCCCTTCGGTCTTCGTGCGCGAGAGGATGCTGCGGATGAACTCGATGGTGCCGACCGGCGCGGTGCTTTTGACGACGACCACGGTGTACCGGTCAATGGCGTCCTGCAGATCTTCGCCCGCGTGGATGATCTGCGAGAGGTCGGTGTGGCCGTCTTCGAGCGCGGGCGTCCCAACGGCAACGAAGACCGTGTCGCTGCCGCGGATCGCATCGCGGGGAGACGTGCTGAACTCGATCGCGCCAGTAGTGAGACAGTGCTTGAGCAGTTCCTCGAGGCCCTGTTCGAAGACCGGAGAGCGTCCGGACCGGAGAGATCGAACTCGCGTCTCATCGATGTCGGCTCCGATGACGCGGTGGCCGATGGCCGCCAAGCCCAGACCCGTGATCAATCCCACGTAGCCGGCGCCACCGAGCACAGATACCTTGAGGGCGGAGAAACTGCTCCGGACGCTATCCATGGCGACTGTTTATCAGGATAT
>Ga0184610_1000119_pt1 | contig 20165 bp, 22 predicted proteins | sample PLM1_100_coex_FD_133011 | JGI IMG/M metagenome (GOLD analysis project Ga0184610, IMG submission 133011) | Groundwater sediment microbial communities from an aquifer in East River, Colorado, USA - PLM1_100_coex | ecosystem: Environmental > Terrestrial > Soil > Riparian zone | place: USA: East... | reverse complement strand
ACCTCCAGGATCAGGGTTGCCTGGACGGCGTCGGCGTTGTCGTCGCGGATGTGCTCCTCCATGGCAGCCGGCACCAGGACCTCGCAGTCCAGCGCGAACAGGTCCTCGCCGGCGATCGTGTCGGCCTGCTTGAAGTCGATCACGCTCGATGAGGCCCTCTTGTGCTCCAGGACGGCCTTGGGGTCGAGCCCCTCGGGGTTGTGGATGGCGCCCTTGCTGTCGGATGCCGCAACGATCCGGTATCCGGCGGCGCTCGCGAAGATCGAGAACCACGACGCCGCGTTGCCGTAGCCCTCCACCGCGATGCGGATCTTCTCTCGCGTCCACCCCCGGTGATGGGCGATGCGGTCCAGGCACAGGAACCCTCCGCGGCCGGTGGCCTGCTCGCGCCCGAGCGAGCCGCCGAGGGCGATGGGCTTGCCGGTCAGGATGGCCGGCGTGTCCCCGTACATCCGGCTGTACTCGTCGTACATCCACCCCATCTCGCGGGCCCCGGTGTTCACGTCGGGGGCGGGGATGTCGGTGTACGGCCCGATCACCGGCGCGATGGCTCGGATGAACGACCGGGACAATCGCTCGAGCTCGCCCTCCGACAGCCCCTTCGGGTCGACCGCGACCCCACCCTTACCGCCGCCGAACGGGACGTCGATCAGCGCGCACTTCCAGGTCATGAGGGCCGAGAAGCACTTGATCTCGTCCAGGGCCACGGTCTGGTGGTAGCGGAGGCCACCCTTGTACGGGCCCCGGGCGTTGTTGTGCTGGACCCGGTAGCCCTCGAATGTGGCCAGCGCGCCGTCGTCCATGGGGACCCGGACCTGCACGGTCGTGGACCGGCGATGGGTATCGAGCAGGGCGCGCATGGAGCCGTCGAGCCCCAGCCGGTCCGCGGCGGCCTCGAAGAACCCCTGCACGGCCTCGTACGCACCCATCCCGCCTCCGTCGTCTGGTCCGGGACGGATTGTGGCACGGGCTCCAGCGGTTGGAGTCGAGCCGCCTGCGTAGACTCGGAGGGGAGCGACCTGAGGAGGCGCCAGTGCGCGAGGCAGTCATCGTCGACGCCATCCGGACCCCCGTGGGCAAGCGAGGGGGCTCCTACACCGGTGTCCATCCGGTGGAGCTCCTCTCGGCCGTCCTGCGAGACCTGGTGGACCGGACGGGCCTCGATCCTGCGCTCGTGGACGACCACATCGCCGGGTGCGTGTCGCAGGTCGGCGACCAATCGCTGAACGTGGCGCGCAACGCATGGCTCTCGGCCGGGCTGCCGGAGCGCGTTCCCTCCACCACCGTCGATCGGCAGTGTGGGTCCTCGCAGCAGGCCGTCCACTTCGCCGCGCAGGGGGTTATGGCCGGCGCCTACGACCTCGTCGTGGCCTCGGGCCTGGAGCACATGACGCGCGTGCCGCTCGGCTCCTCGATCGCGGGCGGAAACCCGTTCCCGCCGTCGCTGTCGGTCCGGTACGAGGCCAAGCTCGTCCCCCAGGGCATCTCCGCCGAGCTGATCGCCTCGAGATGGAAGATCTCCCGCGAGGAGCAGGACGACTTCGGCTATCGCTCGCACGAGCGCGCCGCCCGAGCCACCCGCGACGGATGGTTCAAAGAGCACCTCGTGCTGGTGAAGCCCGACGGCGAGGGGGAGCTGCTGGACCGGGACGAGGGCGTCCGGATGGAGCCCAATCGGGATCGGATGCGGACGCTGGAGCCGGCGTTTCGATCCCCGGACTTCGAGGAGATGTTCCCCGGCCGGCTGGGGTGGACCGTCACCGCCGGGAACTCCTCGCAGGTCTCCGATGGGGCCGCTGCCGTGCTGGTGGCCTCGGGGGAGAAGGCCCGGGAGCTCGGGCTTCGGCCACGCGCCCGCCTCGTGTCATTCGCCGTGGTCGGCGAGGACCCGGTGCTCATGCTGACCGGCATCATCCCGGCCACCCGCACGGTGCTCGACCGGGCCGGCCTGACGCTCGAGGACGTGGACGTGGTGGAGATCAACGAGGCCTTCGCCTCGGTCGTGCTGGCCTGGAAGCGGGAGCTCGAGATACATGCCGCCTGGTTCGACGAGCACGTGAACCCGAACGGCGGCGCCATCGCTATCGGCCACCCGGTTGGAGCGAGCGGTGCCCGGCTCATGGCCGACCTGGTCGCCGAGCTCGAGCGGCGCGATGGACGGTACGGGCTTCAGGTCATGTGCGAGGGCGGTGGGATGGCGAACGCCACGGTCGTGGAGCGCATCCCGTGAGCTGGTGGGTCGTGCTCTCGGCGGTCCTGATAGGGCTGGCCATCGCCTGGGTCGGGATCGTGGCGCTCCGGGCAGCGTCGGGCCCGGGGCCCAGGGAGAAGCCGGAGGTCGAGGACGTCGAGGAGCTGGAGGTCTTCCTGGTGTGCCGGGAATGCGGCACGGAGTTCCGCGTGACCAGGCTGGGGGAGCTCCAGATCCCCAGGCACTGTGGGGAGCCCATGGAGGTCGTTCGCCGCCCCGCGGCAGGCGACCTGACCCCCGGCTGAGTTATCCACACGGGAGCGGCGGTTTTCCCCACATCGCCCCACGCCCGTGTCCGAGGGGATCACAGGCCTGTCATTTCCCCACCTGTGGACGACGGTGTGGAAAATCACACATCTGTGATTCGAACCGGCCGCCCCGCGTCAGCGCCACTGGGTGGCGCCGGCGAACCCCAGGGCGATCAGGCCCAGGCCTAGCCACAGGTACAGGTTCCGGGCCCCGAACTCCGTGCCCGGAAGCAGCCCCATGTAGTTCAGGACGATCATGGCCACGCCCACGCCCATCAGGCCGAGGATCAACCCCCCGAACCACCGGGGGCTGGGCTTGTGCTTTTTCTTCTGGGGGGCCGGCACGTACGGGCGGCGCCGCTGCTTCTGTCGTCCTCGTGACTCCGGCATCGTTCGGCTAGGTTACCGCGGCACCAGGGCCAGGGTGGCCTCGGCGTGGGCCTCCACCGCACTCCTCGTGAACGCCAGCGGGTGGTGCTCGCCCTTGGCCCACAGCGGGATGAGGTCGTTCCAGTGTCCCGACGCCGGGTGGCCCGACTGTCCGGTCGTGTGGACCCCGACCGCGACATCCGGGTCGGAGAGAACCACGATCTGACGCCAGGAGGGCAGCACCGCGACGTCGTAGGAGTGGTCGGGCTCGAACCCGCCCTGGCAGATGGTCTGCTCGTCCCCGCCCGCCTCGACGACCCCACCGGTGAAGAGCTCCGCGAGGTCGGGGATCAGGGCGAGTGGCCCGGCGAACACGACTCGGTGCAGCGTCCCCCATCGCCAGGCGTCCATGTCGTCGCCCAGGCGGCCGGCGAGCTCGTCGATCGCATCGTCCAGCGCGCGGCGGAGGACGTCGTCGCGGGCCCCGCGCCCGTTCCCCCCGAACCAGCGGGCCGTCGGGTTCGCCAGCAGGACGGGGAGCACCTGGAACTGGAAGCCGTTGGACCCGTCGCGCCGTCCGTAGTAATGCGTGTACAGCTCCGGTCCCAGCCGAGGCAGGAGCACCTGCCGGGCGACGTGCTTCGACCACACCTGGTAGATGCAGGCGGCCACCGATCCGGCGGACAGGTCGCCGTCCCATTCCTGGAGGTGGGAGATGGCTTCCTTCTGCCGGTCGTTCGCCGGCTCGACGTCGGCGAGGTGCCGAGCGATCTCGCGAGCCGGGATCGAGACCGTGTCGAGCTGGATCGCAGAGAACGTGTCGCGGGTGTGCCGCTCCGTGGCGGTCAGGAGCTCGACGATGCGCCTGGCCCGGAACGGCGGCAGGAAGTCCCGGCCGATCAGGTGCGGGTAGGAGTCGCCGTGCACCTTGTTGTTGGCCGTGGCCAGGAAGCCCTCGTCGGGATCGACGTTCCACGGAAGCTCCTCGAACGGGACGAACCCCTCCCACTCGTACTCACCGGTCCAGCCGGGAACGGGGATCGTGCCGTCGCCCTTGCGCCGCACGGGGTACAGGCCGGTGCACTGGTAGCCGATCGTTCCCTCCACGTCGCCGTAGACGACGTTCTGGCCGGGGCACTCCCAGGTACTCACGGCCTCGCGGAACTCCTCGAAGCTCGCCGCGCCGGCCATGCGGAGCACCGAGGACGGCATCACGGCGTGCTCGTGGCCGGTCCACCGGAGCGCGTACGTCTCGTGGATCCCGCTCTCGACGACGACCGGGTTCGTCCTTCCCACCAGGTAGGAATCCAGGATGGGGCCGTGGCGGGTCTCCCGAACCTCCAGCACCTCCGGCTCGTCGCGGCCGCGGACGAGGATCTCCTCGCGATGGACGGTGAGCGGCTCCCACTCGCCCTCGTACAGAGCCGCGCGGCCGTCATCGGACAGCCGCTCGACGTAGAGGTCCTGGGTGTCCCCGCCCACGTTGGTGAACCCCCAGGCGTGGTGGGCGGTGCGCCCGATCAGGACGCCCGGCGAGAACGGCAGGGCCACGCCGGATGCCTCGTACCCGGGCGCGGACAGGTGCACCTCGAACCAGATCGAGGGCATCTGGGTGGCCAGGTGCGGGTCGTTGGCCAGGAGCGGCTTTCCCGTGGCCGTGCGCGAGCCGGACACGACCCAGTTGTTCGAGCCCTGGCCGGCCGGTTTCCGAGGTGAGGTCCTCAGCAGTTCGAGTGCCGACGGGTACGGTCGAGTGCCGGCGACCGCGGATGGCGCCTCGGAGGGAAGGTCCGGGAAAAGGTCGTGCATCGCGTCCCATCCGAGGCGCTCGGCGATCTCGGCTCGAAGGAGCTCGTTGTCCCAGTTCCCGGAGAGCCCCCAGGCCATGAGGACCGCCGCCGAGGTCCAGTAGGCGTCGTCATCGGGGACGTCGGGCTCGAGGTCGAGCACCACGTACTCGACCGGCTTCGCCGTCATCGCGTCGAGCCAGGCCCGCACGCCGGCCCGGTACGCGGCCGTGATCCGTCGCGACGTGTCGTCGTGGCCGGAGGCGATCCTCGCACCGGCCCGGTCCCAGCCGACGGTCCGGGCGAACCGGTCCATGGACACCACCAGCTCGCCGAACATCGTCGCCAGGCGCCCGTTCGCCAGGCGGAGCGCCGCGTCGAGCTGGAACAGCCGCTCGGAGGCCACCACGAATCCCTGCGCCAGGAACAAGTCGTCGAGGTCCTCGGCGTAGATATGGGGCACGCCCCACCGGTCCCGGATCACCTCGACCGAGTCGTGGAGGCCGGGCACCCGGATCTCGCCCTCGACCGGCGGCAGTGCTCGCTTCGCCGCCTCCCGCGCCTCGTCCACCCAGCCGGCCATGGCGGCGAGCGTATCGGACGAAGGCGAGGGGCGGCCTGGCCTGGTGCGTTGAGCCGGGCCGGTCCGTTCTGGAATGATGCGGTGGTGACCGACCACCGCCCGTGGTTCAAGAGCTACCCGGCCGCCGTTCCCCGAACGCTCGAGCCGTACCCGGAGGCCTCGGTGTTCTCCATGCTCGAGGGCTCGGCCAGGAGGTTCCCCGACCGGCCCTCGATGGCGTGGTTCGGCCGGCACATGTCCTACCGGTTCCTGCTGGGCGAGGTGGAGCGGTTCTCGGGCGTCCTGGCGGCGCTCGGCGTGCAGAGGGGCGACCGGGTCGGCCTGATCCTGCCGAACTCGCCTCAGTACGTGATCGCGTACTACGCGATCGCGCGGATCGGCGCGGTCGTCGTGGGCAACAACCCCCTGTACACGCAGCGGGAGATGGAGCACCAGCTGAAGGATGCCGGGATCCAGGTCGTGGTGGTCCTGGACCAGCTGTACCCGAACTTCTCCCCGGTGTTCGCCGCCACCCGCATCCGCGACGTGATCGTCACCAAGATCACCGACTACATGAAGTTCCCGCTGAAACAGCTCGCGCCGCTCAAGTTCCGACGGGAGGCCAAGCACGAGGGCAAGCCCTGGCCCCCAGTGCCGAAGGACGCCAAAGTGAAGTGGTGGAGCGCGCTGGTGAAGGAGGCCGGGCCGATCCCGCCGGTGGCCACGGTCGATCCCAAGCGCGACCCCGCCGGATTCATCTACACGGGCGGGACCACCGGACTGTCCAAGGGGGCGATGCTCTCGCACTTCAACCTGGTGGCGAACGCGACGCAGGCCACCGCGTGGTTCCCGACCATCGTCCAGGGCGAGGATGCGGTCATGTGCGTCCTTCCGTTCTTCCACTCCTACGGGATGACGACGGAGCTCAACCTCGGCGTCCTGAACGCGGCGAAGCTCGTGCTGGTTCCTCGGTTCGAGCTTCACATGGTGCTGAAGCAGCTGGCCAAGGAGAAGCCCTCCCTGTTCCCCGGCGTCCCCAGGCTGTACCTGCAGCTGAACGAGGCCCCGGAGACCCGCAAGTACGACCTCCGGTCGATCAAGGCCTGCGTCTCCGGGGCGGCGCCGTTGCCGCAGGCCGTGGCAGAGAAGTTCCACGAGGTCACCGGAGGCGCGAACCTGGTCGAGGGGTACGGCCTGACGGAGGCATCGCCGGTGACGCATGCGAACCCGGTCGTCGGCGGGGCCCGTCCGGGAACGATCGGGCTCCCCATCCCCGACACCGACTGCAAGATCGTGGACCTTGGCGACCCGGATCACGAGGTCGGATCGGGGGAGCGCGGCGAGCTCTGCATCCGAGGACCGCAGATCATGCTGGGCTACTGGAACCGGCCGGAGGAGACCGCGCTCATGATCCGAAACGGGTGGCTGCACACCGGCGACGTCGCGATCATGGATCCGGACGGGTACTTCAAGATCGTGGACCGGATCAAGGAGATGATCAACGTCTCCGGGTTCAACGTGTACCCCACCGAGGTCGAGGACGTGCTGTACCGCCACCCCAAGATCCTCAAGGTCAGCGTGGTGGGCGTCCCCGACCCGGAGACCGGTGAGGCCGTCAAGGCGTTCGTGGTCCTTCGTCCCGGCGAAAGCGCTACGGCGGAGGAGATCATCCAGTGGGCCCGCGATCCGTCGCAGGGCCTGACCGGCTACCGGGTCCCCAAGCAGATCGAGTTCCGCGACTCGCTGCCCGAGACCCTGATCGGCAAGGTCCTTCGCCGGGTCCTCCAGGAGGAGGAGCGCGCGAAGCAGGAGGCCGCGGCCCGGCAGTCCTCCTGAGCTGGCTCCCGTCGGTCAGGACGCGGGGGGAGTCTCCGGAAGCTCCTGCGTCGTGAACGGCTCGGCGACGGGCGTATTCGCGAGCATGATCAGCCAGCTGGTGACCCCCAGCCACACGACGAACAGACCGAACAGGATGAGGTTGTATACGCCGCCAGGGGCGAACAGCCCGGTGTCGATGAGGACGGACAGGCCGGTGCCCAGGGTGAGCAGAGACAGCACGTAGCTGGCGTTCATGTGCCACCGTGGGAACGTCCCACGGCGGGCCGAGACGACGGCCGTCGCCGCCAGGAGCGGCGCAACCGCGAACCACGTGAGCGCGTAGGAGAGCAGCCGCATGTCGTGGAGCGGGCCCACGGCCGCCAGAGCCGGGAGCTGGGGGGCTATCCCCTGGAGCGCGCCCCCTCTGGCGATCGTGAATCCCTCGACCGCGAGGTGCGCCGCCGTGGCCGTGGCAAGCACCCCCACTGCGATGGGCCCCACGGCCGCGATCCCCGAGCCGAAGGCCACGGCGGAGATCCTGCCGGTATCCGCCTCGGATCGTCGGAGGTGGGCCCGCAGGCTCCCCAGGAACCACAGGAAGAGCACCCCGGCCAGTCCGATGAACAGGATCTGCACTCGGATGGCGGAGGCGTTGTCGCGATAGTACTGGGCCACGGTGAGGGGAGAATCCTCGAAGCTGGGGTAGAGCGGGGCGAAGAACTCCTGGACCACGAGCAGCACCGCTGCCCAGAGCCCGGTCCCCGCCGCGTACCGCTCCCAGTTCGGCTCGGCCATGATGACCTCCTTGGTGCGAGCGTCCCGCGGGATTATCGCCCGGGATGGACCTCCGGTGCGGCCCGGGCTAAGGGGGCCAGGGCGAGCTCGTGCGCGAGAGCGGCGACGGCGCCAACCACGAGCGTGGCCGGGGGGCCGATCGAGGCCGCTGCTGCCAGCACGGGCAGGTCGGCCAGGGTCCCGGCGACCGTCTTCTGCTCCTCCGTCGCCGCCCACTGGATGATCGCGGCCGGATCGTCCTCCGGACGGCCGGCCGCGATCAGCTCGCGGCACGTCTCCTCGAGCCTGCCCGCCGCCATCAGGACGACGAGGGTGTCGACGGCGGTTGCGACGCGTGCCATATCCACCCCGTCGCCGTGCGCCGTGCTCGCCGTGACCACCGCGAAGCTCTGCGCGAGCCCACGGTGGGTGATCGGGATGCCCGCGAGCGCCGGCGCCGCGACCGCGCTCGTCACGCCGGGCACGACCTCGAACGGGACGCCCGCGCTCGCGCACGCCAGGGCTTCCTCCCCTCCCCGGCCGAACACGAATGGATCGCCTCCCTTCAACCGGACGACCGCCTTGCCGTTCCGCGCCCGCTCCACCAGCAACCGGTTGATCTCGTCCTGCGGAATGGCCGACCTGCCCGGTTCCTTGCCCGCGTACACGCGTTCCGCGTCCGCGGGCGCGAGGTCCAGGAGAAGGGGCGACGCCAGCCGGTCGTACACGACGACGTCTGCGGCGCGGAGGGCCTCCGCGCCGCGGACCGTGATGAGGTCCGGGTCGCCGGGGCCCGCGCCAACCAGGTAGACCGTGCCGGTCATCCCACGACCTCCTGGCCCAGGAGGCGGCCGAGCAGCTTCGCCTTCAGCTCGTCCCGGCGGCCCGACGCCACGAGCGTTGCCGCCTCGTCCAGGTCCAGGGCCTCGTTCCAGCAACGCGACCGCTCGCGCAGATCGGGGAGGAGCGGGAGCGTCTCCTCACGCACTTCCCGCAGGACCTCCAGGACCTCCCCCCACTCGGATCCGAACCGCTCCTCGAGCTCCTCGCGCAGCTTGCGGGCGAGCGCGGGCGATCGTCCGCCGGTCGAGATGGCCAGGACCAGGTCGCCCCGTCGCACCACCGCCGGAGCGGCGAAGTCGCAGTTCTGGACGTCGTCCATGACGTTTACCAGCACGCCCCGGTCCCGCGCAGCGTCAGCGATGGCATCGCGCTCGTCGGCGTCCGGCGAATGCGCGACACAGACGAACGCGCCGTCCAGGTCGGCCGGGGACCACCCCCTGTTCTGAAGCACGGTGACCTCGGCCCCGGCGGCGGCCAGGGCCGCCGGCTTACCCTCAGCCACCGCCTGCCCCCCGATGACCACCGCGCGCTTGCCCGAGAGTTCGAGGAACGCCGGATAGCCGAACGGCATCGCTACGAAGCCTCCTCGCGCACGCCCGCCCGCTCAGCCTCGCGTTCCCCGTCGCTCTTCGTTCCGAGCAGCTGCACGGAGCAGTGGATGCCGCACTCCTTGTCCGTGTCCTGCTCCCACCACCACCGGCCGGCGCGCTCTGGCTCTCCGGGCGGGACCGCGCGGGTGCACGGTTCGCACCCGATCGACGTGAACCCCTTGTCGAATAGCTCGTGGTACGGGACGTCGTGCTCGTCGATGTAGGCCCGCACCCGGTCGAGGGTCCAGTCGGCGAGGGGGTTCACCTTCACGATGCCGCCGTGATCGCGGTCCAGCTCGACCTTGGCGATGTTCTTGCGGGTCCGCCACTGCTCGCGACGAAGCCCGGCCACCCACGCGTCGAGCGTCGCCAGCTTGCGTTTCAACGGTTCCACCTTGCGGATCTCGCAGCACGCCACCCGGAGGTCGACGCTCCGGTACATGAGGTTGGGGCCGTGCTGCTGCATCAGCCGTGCGACCTCGAGGCGGTCGGGGAACTCGAACTCCACCTGGATGCCGTACCGCACCCGGATCTCCTCGAACAGCGAGTAGGTCTCGCGGGGCAGTCGCCCGGTGTCGAGGGTGAATACCCGAACCCCGGGGTCGATCCGCCAGGCCATGTCGATCAGGACCATGCCATCGAGGCCGCCTGCCGCGGAGATGGCCATCCGGGGGTGGAACCGTTCCAGCGCCCACGACAGTAGTTCCTCCGCGCCGGCGTGCTCGAACCGGTCCGCGGCCTCGTGAACCCAGGCCGACTCCTCGTCGATGAGCGGAAGGGCCGGCTCGTGGATGGGCTCTCGCTCGCTCATGCCCCCTCTCCCAGGCCGACGAACGTGAGCTCGAACCGCCGGTCGCACACCCGGCAGTGGTAGCCGGCCGGCTCGGCCGGGCGGATGTCCTGCTCCCCGCAGTACGGGCAGTAGAACGGCTGCATCCTCGGCGTCTCACTCATCGCGATTCCCACCTGGCGAAGTCCGCCAGCTCCTCGTCGGACAGCGAACGGATGAACTCCGGGAAGCTGGCGCTCCCGTTCCGTCGGCTCTGGTACCGCTTGAGCAGCGTCTCCACGTAGTCGGCGGCCTCGTCGGCGAAGATGCGGATCCCCTTGGCCTTGCGTCCGAACGCGCCGTGCTCGCCGAGGCCACCGCCCAGGTGCACCAGGAAGGCCTCGGACTTCGTCCCGTCGGGCCGCGGCAAGACCGCGCCCATCAGGCCGATGTCGGCCACCTGGAACCGGGCGCAGGAGTTCGGGCACCCGTTCACGTGGATCCGGATCTGCTCGTCGAATCCCGGGAGCCGCTCCTCCAGCTCGCGGGCAAGCCAGATGGCGCGGCCCTTCGTCTCGGTGATGGCGAGCTTGCAGAACTCGATACCGGTGCAGGCCATGAGGCCCGCCCGGAACGGGCTCGGCCGGACCTGGAGGTCCTCGTCGGTCAGCTCGGCCACCAGGCCGTCCACCCGGTCCGGCGGGACGTCGAGGATGACCATCTTTTGCTGCGTGGTCGTTCGGACCCGCCCCGCCCCGAACTCGTCGGCCAGGTCGGCGACCTTTCGCAGCTGACGGCCGGGGATGCGGCCGGCCCGGGGGGCGAACCCCACGTACATGCAGCCGTCCCGCTGCTCGAACACCCCGACGTGGTCGCGGTGCGAGGCCGGCGAGGGCGGCGGCGCGGGCCCGTCGGGGAGGGCGAAGCCGATGTACTTCTCCACCTCGGTCCGGAACCGCTCCGGTCCCCAGTCGGCTATCAGGAACTTGAGCCGCGCGTGATTGCGGGCCCGCCGGTATCCGAAGTCGCGGAACACGCCGGTCACCGCGGCCCACGCGTCGGGGACCAGGTCGGGATCCACGAAGACCCCCAGGCGCTTGGCGACGTGAGGGTTGGTGGACAGCCCTCCGCCGGCCCACAGGTCGAACCCGACGCGGCCGCCGTGCTCCACGCCCACGAAGGCCACGTCGTTGACCTCGTGTTGCGCGCACTGCTGGCGGCAGCCCGACATCGAAGTCTTGTACTTGCGCGGGAGGTTGGAGAACCGCGGGTCGCCGACGTACCGGCGTTCGGTCTCGGCCAGGTACGGCGTGGCGTCGATCAGCTCGTTCGCGTCGACCCCGGCCAGCGGGCAGCCGATCATCACGCGCGGCGTGTCGCCGCACGCCTCCTGTGTGGACAGGCCGGTCGATTCCAATCGCTCCCAGATGCGCGGCACGTCCTCGATCCGGATCCAGTGGAGCTGGATGTTCTGGCGGTCGGTCACGTCGGCCACGTCGCGGCCGAACCGCTGGCTGGCCCACGCGATCGCCCGGAGCTGCTCGGACGTGAGCTGCCCGCCCGGGATGCGGATCCGCATCATGAAGAACTCGTCCTCGAGCTCGTGCGGCTCTGCCGTGGCGGTGGCTCCGCCGGGGATTCCCTGCCGCCGCTGCGTGTACAGGCCCCACCACCGGAACCGGCTCCGGAGGTCGGTCTTGTCGATCGAGCGGAAGCCGTGCTTGGCGTACTTCGACTCGATCCGGGCCCGGACGTTCAGCCCGTCGTCGTCGCGCTTGGCCCGCTCGGCCGGGTTGAGGGGCTCGAAGTAGCCCATGCCCCACTGGCCCTCGCCGCGCTTCCTCGGTCGTGTCCTCGCCTCTGCCATGGATGTCCTGCTCGCCTTTCGCCGAACCGGAGAACGAAAAAGGAGCCGCGGTGCGGCTCCCCGTCGGATCGCTGCTCCGGCCCGAGATCTACCGCCGCACGCGCACCTCCGCGCCCTCGCATCGGGCGCCAGCTGTCATGCAACAGCAGCACAGGCGAGCCGGGATCATGGCGGCCACCTGGCCTGCGCAGCGCGTACGGATCAAATCCCTATCTCCTCGATCGGATTTGCAGGTGCAACCTACCGGCGGCCCGGCGTCGTGTCAAGGGAGTGTCGGACCCAGGTAGGCGTCTTCGGGCTACGGCTTGAGGGCCTTCGCGATGACGCTGATCGCCACGCGGTCCTGCCGCTCGGCCGGGAGCAGCCGGCGCATGAGATCGATGATCTCCAGTGTGAACAGCGGGTACAGGGCCGCGCCTTCGATTCCGAAGGGCACCCGCTCGCCGATCCAGACTTCGCGGAACCCCACCTTCTCCATCTTCCGGGCGAAGACACGCTCCGCCATGGCGCCGGACACTCACCCGGCCCACGCGGAATCGCTGGTCAGGATCTCCGGGGGAAGGTCTTCCTCGACCGTGAGGTCGGCCACGCACATCCGGCCCCCCGGCTTCAGCACCCGGAAGACCTCCGCGAGCACCCGAGACTTCCGGGGCGAGAGGTTGATGACGCCGTTCGAGATGACCACGTCCACGCTCTCGTCCGGGAGCGGGAGGTCCTCCATCTCGCCCCGGCGGAACTCGGTCCAGCCGTCAACGCCCGCCTCGCGGGCGTTGGCCCTGGAGCGATCAACCATCTCGTCCAGGAGGTCGATGCCGATGGCCCGCCCGGCGGGACCGACCCGCCTGGCCGCGAGGATCGTGTCGATACCCCCGCCGCACCCCAGGTCGAGCACGGCTTCTCCGGGCCGAAGGCCAGCATGGCGGACCGGGTTCCCGACGCCCAGCGCCCAGGCGATCGCCCCAGAAGGGACCTCGGCGAGCTCCTCGCCGTCGTATAGGTTCCGGGCGACCGGCTCGCCCCCGCCGGCCGTGATACGCCCGTACACCGACCGGACGACGTCCTTGATCTCCTGTTGGAACAGCATGTCCTGGGACACGGCCGACCTCCTTACAGCCCCTCGACGAATCGCTCGAGCCGCTTGCGGGCGTCCGGCGGGATCTCCTCCACATCGTTCGAGGCGAGGAACGTCCGCAACTCCTTGGCGAACTCCAGCTCTCCGCAGCACCGCCGGCAGAACGCCAGATGCTGCTCGACCTTGGCCTGGTCCTCCGGGGAGAGGGCCTGATCCAGGTACTCCCACAGCTGCCGGACCGCGTCCGAGCAGGGGATCATGCGCTCGCCCTGGCTCATGGGGTGACCTCCTTCTCCAGCAGGCCGGTCTCGGACGCGTAGGCCCACAGCTCCCGCTCGAACAGCTTCTTGCCCCGGTGGAGCCGGGCCAGGATCGTGCCGAGTGGCGAATCCAGCATCCTTGCGATCTCCTTCGTGGCGAACCCCTGCATGTACCGGAGCACCAGGGGGGCCCGGTAGATGTCGGGCAGCCGCATCAGCACCGCTCGCACGTCCTCCTTCCCGAAGGCCCGCAGGAAGTCTACGTGCAGGCTGTCCGAGTACGGGAAGGGGTCCTCCTCGGCGATGGTCCGGTACAGCGAGAAGTCATCGACCTCCTCCACCGCCACCTCCTTCACGGACCTCGACTCCTTCCGGAGCCGATCCCGGAACGCATTCACCAGGATCGCCTGCATCCACGCCCCGCCCGCCTCCGGAGCCGAAAGCGTGCCGAAGGCGCGGTACGAGCGGAGCAGGCATTCCTGCACCAGGTCCTCGGCGCCCTCGTCCGTGAGCCGGCGGGCCACGGAGTACAGCCGGGGGAGTTGCTCGCGGGCCAATCGTTCGAAGGCCTCCTTCGAGGCCCGTTGGACCGTTCTCACCTCCTCGGCCTCCGGATTTCCGTCCGTCGCGATCCTCCTTGAAGACGATGAAGGAGGCGAAGTTATTGCATCGGCCAGGGAACGCAATACGGGGGCTGCGGGCGGGCGTCTTGTCAAGCGTAGGGAGCCGAATCCGAGCGAACGGAGGCGGGGATGATGGGCGAGACGGCGACCCTGGTGGGGTCCTATGAGATCGGGGAGTTGGTTCCGGACTTCGGGCTCCCAACCCTGGACGGCGGTACGGCCCGGCTGTCTGACTTCCGGGGAAGGCCGGTGTTGCTCTTCTTCACCGCGACGTGGTGTCCGTACTGCGGTGCCGAGGCTCCCTACCTCGAGCAGGAGATCTGGCAGCGGTACCGGGACCGCGACCTCCAGGTGATCTGCATCGACGTGAAAGAGAACGCCGGCATCATGGGGCCGTTCGTCGAGCGCTACGCGTGGACCTTCCCCGTGCTCCTCGACAACGGCGAGGTGTCGATGCGGTTCGCCCCCATGAAGGAGGGGCTTCCTCCCGAAGTCGCCATCATCAACGCCCACTTCTTCATCGATGGGAACGGAGTGGTCCGGTACCGCGACTTCCTGAACATGGAGCGGTTCGACGCGAAGGCCTCCCACGTGCGGGAGTTCCTCGACGGGTTCCTGGGGGTGGAGACGTGATCGGTCCCGCGCTGGACCTGGCGACCTGGCTCTCCGTGTCGGCCAGGGTGGAGCCGGCGAGGCTCCGGCCAGGCGAGCGGGGGCGGCTGGTGGTCGAGGTGACCGTGCCCGAGGGGTGCCACGTTGAGTCCCACGACCCAAGTGAGCCATGGCTGATCCCCACCGTGCTGGGAGTGGAGGCCCCGGAGGGGATCGCCGCGGGTGAGGTGGCCTACCCCGAGGGCGTGGAACGGACCTTCGACTGGAGCCCCGCCGTGCTTCGCGTCTACCGGGGGACCTTCGAGCTGTCGGCTCCGGTGAAGGTGGAACCCCGGGCTTCACCGGGATCGGTTGCGGTCCTCGCGAGATTGAGCTACCAGGGATGCACCGAGTCGCTCTGCCTCATGCCGTCGGAGCAGGCGGCGGAGGCAAGGTTGGAGATTGCCACGGAGTAGGAGAAGGAGGTGGGATCGTGGCGACGGTTGCGGTCGGACGGACCCGCGGCGAGGGCGCCGGGGCGCTCATGGCCGGGAGCTGGCTGATGGGCCTGGCGGCGGTGGGCTTCATCGGCTATGCGGTGATCTTCTTCATCCGAAACTTCACGAGCAGCTTCCTGGAGCTCGGGATCGGGCCGAACGAGGTGAACGTGGGGAAGACCCAGATCCAGGAGTTCAGCCCTTCGCTGTTCGAGTACATCAGCCACCTGCATATCGCGGTGTCCGGGTTCATCGCCGCGACGGGGCTGGCCGTGCTGTTCTTGGTGGCGTTCGGCGTTCGGCGGGGTGAGCTCTGGGCCTGGGTCGGCGCGGTGGCCTCTCCGGTACTGGGCCTGGCGGTGGCGCTTCCAGCCCACTACCCGAACCACTTCGACACGCTCGGGCACCTCGGTCTGATCTACCTGGCGACGGCGATCTTCGTCGTCGGGGCGCTGCTGTCCCTGCGAGGGATCCTGTCCCGGCGTTCTACCGGCTGAGCGGCGCCGCGGCGAGCAGGCGGAGGACCTCGCTTCGCTCGTCTCGGGTGAGCGAACGGAGCGGAGCCCTGACGTCCGCCCGCACTGGTACGCCGCGCTCGGCCAGGATGGCCTTGAGCGCCGCGTGGAACGGGATCCGGTCCAGGACGTCGCGGATATGGACCGCCGCGCGGTGAGCCTCCGGGCTCCGCTCGTGGACGAGCGCCGCGATCAGCTCCGGGAAGGCCGCGGCCAGGCCGGAGACGGCACCCGCCGCGCCACGCTCCAGACCCTGAAGGACGAGTGGCTCGGACCCGATGAACACGTCCAGGCCCGCCAGCAGGTACGGCTCCACGCGCTCGAACGGCGCGTCGGACACCTTCAGCCCGGCCAGGTTCGGCGCGACGTCACGGAGGCGCTCGATCACCGTGACCGGGATGGCGTACCCGCTGCGCGCTGCGAACTCGTAGACGTAGAAGGGCAGCGGTGCGCACGCGTCCACGGCCGCCCGGAAGTGCTCGACGAGGCTCCGTTCGTCGAGCTCGAAGTACGGAGGTGCGATGACCGCCACCGCGTCGGCCCCGGCCGCGGCCGCGTGGCCCGCCAGCGCGACCGTTTCGGCGGTGGTCTGCGCCCCGCAGTGCGCGGCCACGGCGAAGCCGGGCGGGCGCGCCGCGAGGAACAGCTCCGTGGCGCGCTTTCGTTCCTCGAACGACAGCAGGATCCCCTCGCCGGTGGTGCCGCAAGCCAGGATCCCGTCCACTCCTCCGGTAGCTAGGAACTCCACGAGAGGGCCGAAGGCGTCCTCGTCGAGCGATGCACCGCCGTTCGCGAGCGGCGTCACCGACGCGGCGATGGCTCCGCGCAGCATGGCCGGAACCCTACAGCCTGGGTGGCTCGCGCTCCTCGAACGCCCGATCGGGGGCGAAGGGGTTCGACTCGGCCTTGCCGGTGAACAGGTCCACGAGGTGTCGGCTCCCAGCCGGGCCCAGCATGATGCCGTGGCCGCTGTAGCCCGAGTTCACCCACAGCCCCTCGACCTTGGTCGGGCCGATGAGCGGCCGGTGGTCGGGCGTCACCGCGTACTGCCCCGCCTGAAGCAGCCAGTGGACGGACCCTCGGTCCCACACCTCCCGCCAGAACGGCGTGACCCTCGCCACGGAGAACGGGCTGGAGGGGTCGAGGAGCTGGAACGCGAACCCCGGGTCGGTCGGCACGGTGTCGGTGGGCGGGCTCTCCGGCGTGGCGGGGTCGGTGAACAGGAGCCACGCGCCGGCGAGCGCGGGCCGCCAGTGGACCCCGGTGTCCTGGTCGATCGTCATCGGCGCACCGGGCGGCACCTCGGGCACGTCGGGCAGGATCAGCTTCTGCCTTCGAACGGTTACGAGCGGCAGCGGCACCGCCGCGGCTTGGGCGACCGTTCCCGAGAGCGGCCCGGCCGCGATGACGGCTGCGTCCGTCTCGACGGTCCCCCTCGTCGTCTCGACCGCAGTGAGCCGTCCGCCCGACGTCACGAACCCGGTCGCGCCGCAATCCAGGACGACGTCCGCCCCCGACGCATGGGCCAGCCCGAACGTCAGCTCCTTCGTGTCCAGGAACCCATCGTCCGCTCGCCACCGGGCCTGCACCACGTCCGGGCCCACGTAGGGGAACCGCTCGCGAGCCTCGTCGCCGGACAGCAGCTCGACGTCGGCCTGTCCCCATTCGTGCAGCTGCGCTACCAGCTCGCGCTGGCGCTCGGCGTTGCGCTGTTCGGTCGTGAGCCAGAGATAGCCCTGCTGGCGCAGGCGAAGGTCGTACTCGTCCTGGCCGGTGACCTCCTGGAAGTTCAGGAACAGCTCCGCCGACTCCCGGACGAGCTCTAGCTCCTCAAGGTTGTCGAACTGGAGTCGGAAGGCTCCCGCCGCGACGGGCGTCGTGAGCGTGCACAGCGCCGGCCGCGCCTCAAGCAGGAGCGGCTTCAGGCCGGTCCGGGCGGCGAAGAAGGCCGTGGCCGCGCCGATCACGCCGCCGCCGATGATGACGAGCTCCGCCGACGCCGGCGGCTCGCTCAGGTACTTCACGAAGTCCGTTCTTCGATGGCGGCGACCAGCTCGCGGCAGAACGCCGGGATGTCCTCCACCACGCGGCCCCACACGATGGTGCCGTCGCGGAAGGCCGGCTCGTCCACCCACGTCGCGCCGGCGTTCACCAGGTCGTCCTTGATGCCGAGGCTCCCGGTGGCCCGGTGCCCCCCCACGATGCCGGCCGAGATGCCGACCAGCCCGGCGTGGCAGATCAGCCCGACGATCTTGCCCTGGCCGTACGCCTTGGCCACAAGGCTGGTGACCTCCTCGTACCGGCGCAGCTTGTCCGGGGCCCACCCGCCGGGGACGACAACGGCGTCGAAGTCGTCGGCTGACACGTCCTTGGCCGCGACGTCGCTGGTGGCCTCGAGGGCGTGCTTCCCGACGACCGTCTGGCCGGGGGCGATCCCGACCACCGTGACGTCCGCGCCCTCCTCGCGAAGGCGCATGACCGTCACCCAGAACTCGAGGTCCTCGAACCCCTCCGCCAGGAACACCGCGACCTTGCGACCCGACAACCGCCGACCGTCCGGCATGATGGCCTCACCTCCGCCATCGGAGACTACCGGCCGGGCGCTTCGACGTGTGCGGGTGTCAGCCGCGGACCTGGGCGAACCGGTACCCGACGCTTCGGATCGTCTGGATCAGCGATGCGTGGTCGGGCCCGAACTTGGCGCGGAGCCGGCGGATGTGGACGTCGACGGTCCGCATGCCGCCGAAGTAGTCGTAGCCCCACACGCGGGCCAGGATGTCCTCCCGTGTGAACACGCGGCCCGGGGTGGACGCGAGGAGCTTGAGGAGCTCGTACTCCATGTACGTGAGGTCCATGCTGCGCCCGTCCATCATCACGAGATGCGTCGAGGTGTTCAGGCGGAGCGGCCCGCGACGGATCACGTCGGGACCGTCGCGGCCGGTCTTCAGGCTGAGCAGCCGAAGCCGGGCCGCCAGCTCCTCGGCCACGTACGGCAGGCGAACGAACTCGTCGCACAGGTGCTCCCGTCCGGCCAGCACCCACAGGTCCATCGGGTCGACCAGCCAGACCAGCGGCAGGTGGCGGAACCCCTCGGCCGAACGAAGCTCCTCGGCCATCCGGATGGTTTCCTTGGGGCTGGTGGCCGCCGCCACGAGGGCGACCGGAGGGGTCGGAGGAGGCGGTTCACGGGTACCGGCCAGCACGGGCCGGTAGCCGAGGACCGTGAGGTCCGCGGCCAGACGAGCCCGCAGGTCCTCGTCGTCGCCGACGACGAGGACATGCTCCTCCCGCCTGGCGATGGCCTCCGCCTCCTGCACGCGGACGGCTCCTCCCATCGGGGAGCCCCAGCCAACGCCGTCTTCGAGCGCCTGCACCGACACTCTTGCCTCCACGAGCACCGTCGAAGTTGGGGGCGACCGTACCGCCCGATAGGGGCGCCTTGGGTTTCCGGGGCGTAAACACTGCGTTACGGCGGTGCCCCGAGCACGCCCTCCCCACCGTCACCCGAAGTTCATGGGCACGAAATCCGCCCGAAACGTTGCATCCCTAGCTTCGCCATTCAATCGAGGCCCCAGGGGGGAGACGGCTTGGAACGCGACGCCTGCGGGATCGGGTTCGTTGCGGACGGCGCCGGGCGGGCGGGGCGAGAGATCGTCGAGCGGGCCCTGGAGGGATTGTGCCGCCTGCGGCACCGCGGCGCGGTGGACGCCGACGCCCGGACGGGCGATGGGGCGGGCCTGTTGCTCCCCATCCCCGCGAGGTTCATCGCCGGCGCGGTCGGAGGCCCCGAACGGGAGCCGGGGCGGCTCGGCGTGGCCATGGTGTTCGGACGCGGCGACGACGAAGACACCCGGTCGGCGGTGGCCGAGGCATGCGCGGCCGAGGGCATCCGCGTGATGGCGTGGCGGGAGGTCCCCGCCGAGCGCGCCGCGCTTGGCGCGCGGGGGCGCTCGACGATGCCCCGGATCCTCCAGGCCATCCTGATGCCACCGCACGGCGCGTCCGCTCGGGAATCCGAGCGCCTGGCGCTCCGGGCCCGACGCCGAGTTGAGCGCATCGCCCGAGAGCGAGGCGCGCCGCTCTACGTGGCATCCCTCTCGTTCCGCACCATCACCTACAAGGCCCTCGTCGCGGCCGATCAGCTGGCGGCGTTCTACCCGGACCTCCGCGACTCCGCGTTCGAGGCCTGGTTCGCCATCTTCCACCAGCGCTACTCGACGAACACCGCCCCCACGTGGGAGCGGGCGCAGCCGTTCCGGATGCTCTGCCACAACGGCGAGATCAACACGATCGCCGGCAACGTGCATCAGATGGTGGGGCGGGAGGGCCGGTTGGGATTGCCGAACGCCGCGGACGAGGAGCTGTTCTCGCCGGTCGTCGACGAGGCCGGCTCGGACTCGGCCATGCTGGACGAGTCCGTGGAGCTCCTCTCTCGGGAAGGGCCAGGGGGAGGGCGCGACATCCGACACGCCATGGCCATGCTGGTTCCCGCGGCCTGGGAGTCCGATCCGGACCTGAGCGAGGAGGTGCGGGCGTTCTACCGGTGGCACGAGTCGCTGGTCGAGCCGTGGGACGGGCCGGCCGCGCTCGTGTTCACCGACGGGTTCGGGGTCGGCGCGGCCCTCGACCGAAACGGCCTCCGGCCGCTCCGCTACGCCGCCTGCGAGGACGGCTTCGTGGCCTGCGCGTCGGAGGCCGGGGCCGTGGACACGTCCGGGCACGGCCCGGT
>Ga0184610_1000114_pt1 | contig 20489 bp, 17 predicted proteins | sample PLM1_100_coex_FD_133011 | JGI IMG/M metagenome (GOLD analysis project Ga0184610, IMG submission 133011) | Groundwater sediment microbial communities from an aquifer in East River, Colorado, USA - PLM1_100_coex | ecosystem: Environmental > Terrestrial > Soil > Riparian zone | place: USA: East... | reverse complement strand
CTCGGTCGCGACTTCGTCACGGCGAGGATCGCGAGTTCTGCGTCAACAATGGCAAGGAACTGCTTGCCTCTCCTCCCTCGAGTTCGTGCGGAAGACGGTCGCCCGACCGAAGTGATTGCTTTCTTCGCGAACGGCGGCCGTGAGAGGGACGGATTCCGACGATCTCGCGATCGCTCCGTCCCACGTCGCGCAGCGGTTTCCTAAACCGTGTGTCGCAGGTTCGATTCCTGCCGGGGGCACCGATGTGTGTGCAGCTGACGGTGCTCGTTCACACCGGGCTCGTGGTCTTCTGCCGGAGTCTCTCATAGGGGGTCTGCCCCCGCCGAGGGACAGCATGGATGGAGCGCCGGCGGCCGATCGATCTCCCCTCCTGTGAACCCCCCGGGTTAACAGTCCCTGAGAAGTTGTCCAGGGCAGTCCATCTACGTCCACCGCGTCCGGTGATGACGGAGTGGATTCCACCTCCGTCCACGTCCGTCCACCAACGTCCACGGGCTCGGCTGTCAGATTGGCTGTCAACCGGCCTAGGAGCTGAGCGCGGTCGCCTGCTGCAGAAGGGCATCCGTCTCGGCGAGGGCGGGCACCGCTCCGAGCAACTCGAAGATCTCGCGAGCATGTTGGAGGACGGTCGGCTCTCACAACTTCGGCGGCTCCTCATCCGGCTCAGGCTTCCCCGTGACAGCATCGAAGAGGGCGTGGGCGCGTGGAGTGAACCCCTCGCCGGCGTCGCGCACGCGCTGCTCGTCCCACCCGAGCAGGTTGCAGGCTGCGGCCAGCGCGCCGATGAACGTCTCCGCGGCCACGACCCCCACCTGCACGACGAGATCGGGGTCGCCCTCCAGCGGGATGCCAATGGGATCGCCTTCCACCTCAGGCAGCTTGAGCCGCGCGGAGAGGCCGATCGGTGTCGAGTGGATGCCCTGGCTGGCGCGGGTGTGCCAGTAGTAGAGGCGTTCCTGGTGAAGCTCCTCGAGAAGCTGACGGGTGTTTGGCAGCTTCCGAAGCGTGATCCCCGCCTCGTCCGCAGCCTCGCATATCGCCTTGAGCTCCTTCGCGCGCTCGGCCTTCATGTCCTCTACCCACGAGAACCCGGCGAGCTCCGCAGCATTCTGGATGCGCTCGGAGTCGACCACGCCGGTGTAGAAGAACCGAAGGGCGAGGTGCTCGAGCTCGCCGCGACGCACCACGAACCACATCAGCAGCGCCATGTCGTCGATGAGCGTGCGTGACAGCATCCGAGCCTCCTCGACAAGTCGTCGCTCGACGAGGGCCCGGATCCCTCGATAGCACTCCCACGCCGACACGATTAGCCCGAGCGCAATCCGTTGGGCATCCCCCTCTTGTGGACCAGACTTCGCGACGGCTTGGGCGAGCGCCTCTGGCTCGGCCAGCAACTCATTGAGCGCAGCCAGGTGATCGGTCATCTCGCATCCCCCTCAGCAGGATTACTCGCGTGCACGTGTACGAGCGGAGGCTCGGAGTAGTCATCGGCAGCCACGTGCTCCTCGATCCAGAGCAGCACGTCGTAACCCGCGCGGCCTGCTCATCCTGCCCGAGATCGTGATCCAGGGTGAGTTTCACCCCTCGCCGGTTTTGAGCAGCGTCACAGGTGAACCCGCCGACGTGTAGCGCGATCGAATGGCAGCTAGGACCACCGTCCGACCACCCACGATCGAGCCGCCACAACGCGCCCGTGCACACCGACCAGGTCGTGTGGCTTGCCTCCGCCGCTCCCACGAAGCGTCGAGGTCGCAACGCGGCCAGGGCATGATACCTCCTAGGCCACGGTCGCCGGCCGCCGCCCTCCGTAGACTCGAAGACCTTCGGATTCGGATGGAGGACTATGCCTCTCACCGGCGGCTCGGCCGACAAGGCCGGCAACACCTACGAGCGACGGTGGACCGTCTTCACGCTCCTCGATCTTCTCGAGGGACTGGCCCAGACGATCCGGATCGAAGTTCCAGGCGACGACGGAGTCGGCGCCGAGTTCCGGCTGATGGTAGGCGGCGTCCCCACGTGGCACCAGGCGAAGCGGCAGCGTGATGGCGGGCCCTGGACCATCGCGAATATGGCGAACGAGGGCGTGTTCGTTTCATGGTGGCCAAAGATACAGGCAGGGGGTCGATGCGTGTTCGTGTCGAGCACGGGCGCCCAAGAGCTCCGTGAGCTAGTCGAGCGAGCCTCCGGCGCCGAGTCCTGGGCGGAGTTCTCCACCGAGTTCTTGACCCGAGACCAGACCAAGCGGTTCCAACGGCTTCGTAGCGCGTGGGGCGACCCGCCCGAAGAGGCTGTCTATCAGGCGCTCGGCAGTATCGTCGTGCGGCTGCTCGGTGAGCCCGAGCTTGCGGGCTACGTGGAAGCGCGTCTCGCATCCCTGGTGACGGCCGCCCCGGCAACCGCGGCTTCGGTGCTTGCGCAGCTCGTCGACGACTCGTGCCATCGTGAGCTGACCGCCGACGACGTGTGGAGGCGGCTTGCAGCGAACGGCGCCGCGCCGCGGAACCTCTCGCGTGACGCGGCCGTCGTGAGACGGCTGTCGGACACGGCGGAGCTGTACCTGCGCCGGCTCCGCCCTTTGTACATCGGCGGTCGGGAGTTGCCGCGTGGAGAGTCGGAGGACGCGTTCTCTCGTCTGGCTGAAGGTCGGCGCGTGCTGATCGCCGGCGCCGCAGGGAGCGGCAAGAGCGTCATCGCCGGTCACGTCACCGACCTCGCCCGGCGTGCCGGGTGGACGATCCTGGTCCTCGCAGTGGATCGGCTGCCCGACGCGGACACCACATACGGCCTCGGCACCGCCATCGGGCTGCCGGACTCGCCGCCAATAACCCTGGCGGGAGCCTCCGGCGGCGGTGACGCGCTGCTTGTCCTTGACCAACTCGACGCTGTCAGCGTCGCCTCGGGCAGGCACCCGGAACGACTCGGCGTCGTCGAAGACTTGCTTGGGCAGGCGGCCAGTCACCCCCGCCTGCGTGTCTTGCTCGCCTGTCGACAGTTCGACCTCGACAACGACCGGGAGCTACGCGCCGTCGCCGCGGACGAGCTTACGGCGATCGTGTCCGTTGGTCGACTCGATCAGGGAGTCGTCCGCCAGGCACTCGACGACGTCGGTCTGCCAAGCGACATACCGTGGAGCCTCGGCGAGCTACTGACCGTTCCGCTACACCTGGCGATCTACGTCGAACTGGCACGCGCCGGGCTCAGTGACGTGTTTGGTATCCGAAGCCTGACGGAGCTCTACGACCAGTACTGGTCCGTCAAGCGGGAGGCGTGCCGGACGGCCCGGGGCGGGACGGACGAGTGGTTGGCGGTCGTCGACCGACTCGTGGAGCTCATGAGCGCCCAGCAGAAGCTTTCCGTTCCGGCCGCCGTATTGGACGACCTGGACAAGCAGGTGAGGGTGATGGCGTCCCAGAGTGTCCTTGTGTCGGAGAACGAGAGGGTGTCGTTCTTCCACGAGACGTTCTTCGACTACTGCTTCGCTCGGCGGTTCGTCTCCGACAAGGGGAACCTGCGCGAGCTGCTCGCCTCCCAAGAGCAGGATCTGTTTCGGCGAGCTCAAGTCCGCCAACTCCTCACCTACGAACGGGTCGCTGCGTTCCAGACCTACCTATCGGACTTCGCCTGGCTGCTAACCGCCGACGACGTTCGTCTTCACATCAAGGCGCTGGTCGTCGCGCTGACGCAGACGGTCGCCGATCCTCAACCCGCGGAGTGGACTGAGTTGCGTCCGATCGCGATCGATCCTGCCAACCCGCTCCACGGCCGGCTCTGGCAGGCGCTACGGAGAAACCCGGCGTGGTTCCCCGTCCTGCACGCGGAAGGCGACTGGTCGTCGTGGCTAAGCTCTGCCGATGCCACGACCACGGATTGGGCTCTGTGGACCCTGACTGGCATGTCGGGCGCGTACCCCGCGGATGTCGCCGGACTGCTCCGCGCCATGCCCGCCGGCGAGGCGGGGCCCAACCGGCTTCGTGGGTTCTTGCGCATGGCCGACGTTCACGCCGGCCGGCCGCTGTTCGAGTTGCTGCTTGTGGCTGTCAACGACGGCTACTACGACGGCGACCAAGGTCATGACCTGTGGTTCACGATGCGCGAGCTTGCAACCCACCAGCCGGAGTGGGCAGTAGAGGTGCTTGCGGCCTTGCTGCTGCGGGCACTCGCCGGCGGAGCCGACGATCCCTTTATCGGCGCCGGCCCTCTCAGCGCCGACCGAAACTCCCTTGCCGACGAGACGGTGCGGGTGATTGCGCAGGCCGCGCCGGCGGCGTTCGTCGAGCTGCTGCTACCGCCGATCCTCGAGATAGCTCGCCGCAATGAGCGACCCGATTGGGGGGGCGTCGACGTTCTCCTCGACGCTGTTTGGGGGATCCGCTTCTACGATGGCCACACGGCCCTTAAAGACGACCTGTACGCCGGCATGGAAGATGCGTTGGGTTCCCTGGCTCAGACCGATGCCACCAAGGCGGCGACGGTGTTCGACCAGCTCCGGGCCGACTCTCATGAGTCCGCCTGGTTCCTCCTCGCCGGCGGGTACGCGGCCAACCCGGACCGGTTCGTCGACGAGGCAGTGACCTGGCTCGCAGGCACTCCGGGCGCGTTGCACCTCGGCTACAGCGACGCGCCGCACTGGGTGTCCCGCGAGCTGGTCGCCGCAGTTAGCTCGGTGTGCAGTGACGTACAGCTCAACCGACTCATCGACGCCCTGATCGGGTATACGCCGCCGTTCGAGCGGACCTATAAGGCGCTGCGCCACCGTGGATATGGTGAGCTGTGCCTGCTCAACGCGCTCGACCACATCCGCCGCCCAGACCGTGTCGAAAGGCGGCTGGCTGAGCTGCGACGCAAGTTCCAACTCGACGATGTGGAGCCGCCCCGCGGAATCGAGGCCAGCTTCGTCCCGCCCCCGATCCCGGAAGACAGGGCGACGAAGATGACCGACGACCAGTGGCTGCGGGCCATGGCCCGTCACGGCACTTCCGACGTCCGCTTCCGACCCGACGGGCGGCTCGTCGGAGACGCCGCCACCCAGGCCCAAGTGCTCGAAGCCGTGACCCGGGCGTCGCCCGAGAGGTTCGCCCGGCTCCTACTTCGCCTGCCTACTACCGTCGCGGAACCGTACATCGGCGGGATCCTGCGCGGCCTTGCCGGCGCCCGACTTGACGCGCCTCAGCTGCTCGGCGTCTGTCAGCGTGCGCGCGAGATTGGCGACAGCGACACGAACCGCTGGATCGTCCGCCTGATTGAAACGGAAGCGGCGGCGACGCTACCGGACGAGCTGCTCGATATTGTCATCGACATCGCGACCGCCGACCCCGACCCGACTGGAAGCGGCTTGGGAGGCGACCCGGACAGCGCCGGCCTTAACTCCACCCGAGGCGCTGCAGCCCTCGCCCTCGCAGCACTGATCGGCCAGAACGCGGGTCGGCTGCCACACCTCCGTGACGCGCTCGCACACTTGTCCAGGGACCCAGCGATCGCAGTGCGGGCGATGGCCGCCGCTGCGCTCACGAACGTCATCTACGTTGACGCCGCTCTCGCACTCGACCTGTTCCGTGTATCGCTCGCCGACGCCGGTGACGAGCTACTCACCAGCCACTACGTCGAGCGCTTCCTCAACCAAGCCGTCCGGCGAGGCCACTACCCGACGGTCGCCGAGGTCTTCACGCGGATGATCGGCAGCACGGTCGAGGACGTACGCCGTGCGGGAGCCCGACAGCTGGCCGTAGCCTCGTACCGTCATCCCGACCTCGACCCGCTCGTGGACGCCGCCCTGAACAGCGACGAGACGACAAGAGCGGGTGTCGTCGAAGTGTTCGCGGATAACGTGACAGCGCCCGATCGGAGCGACCGCGCCAACACGGTCCTCATCCGGGCATTCGGAGATCCGTCACCCGTTGTGCGATCGAGCGCCATTCGCTGCTTCTACGGCCTCGACAAACACCGCCTGGACGATTATCTGCCACTGATCGAAGCATTCGGGAACAGCACGGCGCTGCACGATCACGCCCAGACGGTATTTCATGTTCTCGAGTCGGCGCGGCAACCGCTGCCGGTAGCTGTGCTCGACCTGTGCGAACGGTTCACCGCCGCGCATGGCGCGGCGCTCGCTGACATCTCCACCGCGGCCGCCGGCGCCGGCATGAACGTCGTCGAACTCGCCGTACGGCTGCACGCTCAGCACGCCGACCCGGACACCCGTCGGCGGTGTCTCGACTTGATTGATCAGCTCGTCGTGCTCGGTGTCTACGGCATTGACGATAACCTCGCCCTCATCGAGAGATAGCCCCATCACGCCGCGACCGACCCTGCCCGGCCGGGTTCAATGCATCCTGCCGGCGGAGGCGACTTCGAGTGCTGAGCTGGGTCGGCGTGTGGGGTGCATTTATTCGGTTCACGCTCGTAAGCAGGGCATTTGGACCTGGCGCAGAAGCAGGGCTCGGCCTGTGCGTGGAAGCTGACGGGTTTCCCGGACCGCAAACACACGGAAGCTGGCCCTTCGAAGTTGAGCGGAAGGCGCTCAGGCTTGGCCCGCGAGTCCTCAATCGGAGCCAGCCGAGTCGGGCCACTCGTTAGCGGGGGACTCGCCCCCCCACCCCAGGAGCTGGCCGCCCGCCTCGAAAGGCACCAGGTCAAGCGGCCGGATCTCAATAAGTTGCACCCTTCAGGCCACCGTCGCGTCACACTCCACACCGCCGGGGAGTTCTATCAGGAGGATGGACGCAGGGGTGGCCGCCGTGGGCGAGGTCGAGGCCGAATCGAGCGACGCCGGATCGGCTCTCCCGTTCGATGCCTTCTACTCGGCCTTGTTCGTCCCGTTGTTCCGCTCGATGCTTCTGCTGAACGGCGATGCCGCCGAGGCGGAGGACCTGACGCACGAGGCGTTCGTGAGGGTTCTCGAGCGGTGGGAGGCGGTCTCGCGGATGGAGGCACCGGGCGCCTACCTGTTCCGGACGGCGCTGAACCTGGAGCGGAGCCGTCTCCGCCGGATGTTGAGACGGGCCCACAGAGTGCCTCGGGAACGAGAGGAGCAGCGGGATTTCTCACAGGAGGCGGCCGAGAGGACCGACGTCCTGAGGATCCTCCGAGGGCTTTCGCGGGAGCAACGGGAGGCGATTGTCCTCATCGACTTTCTCGGCTTGAACTCGGAGGAGGCGGGGCGGATCGCATCGGTGAGCGCGGACGCTCTTCGCGCCCGTCTCCACCGAGCGAGGGCCGCGATACGCAAGGAGTTGATCGCTGATGAATGACGTGCGCCAAGCCATCCGGCAAGCAGTCCAGGCCATGCCGACTCCGATCGCGGATCCCGAACGCGTGCGGCGGACGGTTGACCGTCGCAAGACGCGACGCCGGATCACCGCCGGAGGCGTCGCCTTCCTCGTGGCAGCAGCGGGACTCGTGCTCGTCGTCAGCGCGCTCCGGTCGCCATCGAGTATGGGGCCAGCGGGCCTCGGAGAATCGGAGCTCTCGCCTACCCCTAAAGATAACGGCGACGGTGTGTGTACCCCGTAGGACCCGAAGCGATGGTGGCACAGGGCACTGTATCGGGCAAGTCGTGGGCACTCATCGCCTATGAAAGCAACGTCGGACTTTGCGTCGACCTGGAACTGGGAGACGGCCGCGGAGGCGGGTGCGGTTTTGATGTCCCGGAGAAGAGCGATCTCGGCTTGAGCGTGAGTTCCCAGGCCGGCGTGTCCAAGTCGATCATTCATGGCGTCGTCTCCGAGCGTGTCGCCGCGTTGGTGGTGAGACTCGATGGGGGCGAAGAGCTTGATTTGGAGATCATCGAAGGCCCCAGCACGTTCGGCGTGAACTTCTTCGCTGGGTTCCTTCCTCCGAATGCCGAAGGGGTCGTTGAGGCAAGAGACGACCAAGATGCGATCTTGCAGAAGGAGCGGCTGAGGTCGCTTTCAGAGGTGCGTGACCAGAAGGCCTTCACCGAAGAGGTGCTCGACGAGCAAAAGCTGACCGTGTACTACCCGGCGGGTTGGAATCGTGCGTCCGAGACTCTGACTCCCGAACTCGATCAACCCACGGAACTTCTGTCGCTGGGCACCTACTCCCTCATTCCAGGTGGAGAGGATTGTGTCCAGATCCCCGAGCGTGCGATCGAAAGTCTCGGCCCGACCGACGCAGTCATTACGCTGCAAGAGTCATCATCCGGAACGGGGTTTCCTGGTCGCCCCAACAGCTTCTCCGCCGAAGGTGGTGAGGTGACTGAGGCAGGCGAATGCTTGGACAACGCCGAGGATATCTTCTTCCGAATGTTTCGTTTCACGGATGAGGGGCGGTCTTTCATCGTGTACGTGGCGATTGGGAATTCAGCTTCCGCGCAGACCCGCAAGGAGGTCTGGCAGGTTCTGAACGCGCTGATCTTCTGCGATCCCGCGTCTCCGCCTGGCGACTGTCTATAAGGACAGGCGGACGGCGGCTCGCGCACCGCCTTTCTGGGACCACCGAGCGCAGCCGCTGGGAACGGCAGGAACCAGTCCGAGAGCCACGAGCCTGAGCGGTCAGCAGCCGCGGAGCCCGGATCGGGGTCTTGACGATCGTGGCGCGGGAGGTCTATGGCCGTCTCAAGGGGGTTGACGAACGATAGGAGCATCCCTACAGGGCCTGGGAGATCCCGGCACCTTTCGACGGGCGGGCCGGGCCAGCTTCCCGATGCAGGTCCGAATGCCCTGCTCACAAAGCGTGAACCGAATAGATGCACCCCACAGGACGCCCCGCCCGTCTTCCGGCGACGGCTCGATCCTCGGGGGCGGTCGCGGCCCTGCCGCAGCTCCCGACCCCCTGATGCGGTACGGCAATTGCAGGTTGTGGCCTGCGAGGACAAGGTGTAATAGGAAGGCATCGGACACGACAGGCGAGGAGGCGGTGCGACCGTGAAGGCGTCAGTCCGTTGGATCTGCTTGGCGTTCACCCTCGTGGGTGTGCTGTTGGCAACGGCGGTGCCGGCGGTAGCAGCGACGGCCGACCTCTCGATCTCGAAGGTTGACTCGCCCGATCCCGTGGTCGCCGGCTCCACCATCACGTACACGATCAAGGTCACCAACGCGGGGCCGGATGCCGCGTCGGCCGTCTCCCTTTCGGACACGACGCCGGCGGGCACCACGTTCGCCTCGGTGACGCCTGGGGCCGGATGGACATGCCCGCCTCTACCCGTTGGAGGAACGGGCACGCAGGTCTGCACCAACCCCTCGGTCCCCGTCGGAACGAGCACGCTCACTTTGGTCCTGAACGTGGCCGCCGCCACGCCGAACGGCACGGTCATCACCAACACAGCGAGCGTGACCTCACCGGATGACGCAGTCACGGCCAACAACTCGGCAAGCGCCACGACGACGGTGAGCGCGGGAGCGAACCTCCTCGTTCTGAAATCCGACTCGCCGGACCTGGTGGCGGTGGGAGGCAACATCACGTACACCCTCACCGTTCGAAACGACGGACCCCAGGCCGCGACGTCGGTCACCCTGAGCGACGTGATCCCGGGCAACACGACCTTCGTCTCGGTCACGCCTGCGGCGGGGTGGAGCTGTCCGCCACTGCCCGTTGGGGGAACGGGAACCCAGACCTGCACGATCGCGACGCTGGCGCCATTGAGCTCCGCGTCGTTCGCGCTGGTCGTAAAGGTCAACCCAGGAACGCCGAGCGGAACCGTGATCACGAATACGGCAACGGTTTCCTCCGCGACGACGGATCCCAACTCCGCGAACAACACGGCGACCACGACCACGGTGGTGGGAATCGCGGCCGACCTGTGCGCCAGCGCCGGCGCGATCACGGGGACCAACCAGTCCGAGACCCTGAACGGCACGCCCGGAGACGACATCATCTGCGGAGGCAACGGACGCGACACGATCAACGGCCGCGGCGGGAACGACGTGATCTTCGGCCAGAACGGCAAGGACGTGCTGAACGGCAACGAGGGCAACGACTCGATCATAGGTGGCAACGGCAAGGACGAGGTCACCGGTGGTCCGGGCATCGACGCGCTGCGAGGAGGAAATGCCCCCGACGTCCTCAACGCACAGGACGGTGCCCCCGGCGACTCGATCGTCGGCGGTCTCGGCCGGGACACGTGCCTAACCGACACGGGGGACATCACCGAGGGGTGCCCGTAACCCGAGCTTGTCTACCGAAAACGGTAGAGAGCCCATGGTCTGCCGTGGGGTGATGAGGCGGTAGCCTGAAGGGTGGCATAACTGCAATCGATCAGGGTCCGATGCGAGGTTTTGTGCCCTACAGGCTGGCGGCGCGTAATGGATCAGTGCTCGAGGGACGCCATCCCACCGGCCATCACGCCCCCTCACTGACCGGCGGGGGCACGATCTAGGCGTAGCGCTGAAAGGCCCTGCGACACTCAGTGCTCGCCCGCCGGCGGCTGCGGCAGAGGATGCCTCACGGCACCGCCGTTCGAGTGCCATCAGCGTCCTTTGAGCGCGGGAGAACTCGCTGGTCAAAGGGCGTAACCCAATTGATGCACCCCACAGGGTGACGGGCACAGAAACCCTGATCACGCCCGCGACCTGCCCATTCACGAATCGGTCCTTGTACGGACCAAGCACGGCCGCAGGGGCTCGAGTATGCCCCGAGACCCACCTCAACGCCGGGTTCTTGAGTCTCAAGCACTCAAGTCTTGAATGGCGAGCCTCGCCGCAGACCCGATGTGGAACCAGTCAAATCGTGAGCCAGGGTACCTGTCCATGACGGGCAGAAGGAGGGAATCCCAGGTCAGCGGAATGATCTGAATAAATGCACCCTTCAGGCGCTGCCGGCCCGATTCATCAACACGTCGCTGACCTGTTCCGGGTCTGCCTTTTCACTCAGGCGGTCAATAGGTCGGGCGGGCCAGCTGAGACCGTGCCTCGACCCTAATGGAACCCCAGACCCCCGCACCTCTCGATCCCGGCCCTCGCCGCCAGCTCACGTTCGTCTCTGACGTCTTCTCGAAGGCCTCTTCGGGCGCGCGCGACCTTGCGCTTGCCAGAGCCGATCGCTCTCTCCAGGCGCGTGATCGATGCGTTCGTCTCCCCGAAGGCGGAGAGGAACCTCCCCACCAGCACGGCGTCTTGCTCGGGCTGCCCGAGGGCTCGTATCGCGCCGAGCGCCTGGAGCCGGATGTTCCGGGCGCGCTGAAGCTCGCCGCGCGTTGGATCGCGGCTCAGATCCACGCCCCCTTCCGATCGCTGCACGGCCGCGCACGCATCGTTGGCGCTCGCGGCGAAGTCATTCTCGGCCGGGCGGTCACCGGGTCCCACGTCGTCACCGAGTCCCGCGTATGCGATCGCTCCCAAGAGCACGGCCAGGATTACGACTACGGTCCCGACGGCGAACCGACTCCTGTTCGAGCGCGCCGGTCGCGAACCGCCTTCGGGCACTCGGGCCGGCAACGGCTGGGTCGCGTCTTCGTAGTCCGTGCGAGGGTCACGGGAGGGCCGCACGTGGCCGGATCGGATCTGGTCCGGCCGCAGGGGTGGCGACACGATCGTGTCGTCGGCCCGCCAGTCCGGCTCGATCTCAAGCGTGGTCCGTCCGACCCTGATCTGGTCACCCGGGCCCACCGTGAGGGGGCTTCGGATCCTCTCCCCGTTGACGAAGGTGCCGTTGGTCGAATCGAGGTCTTCGATGACCACCGATTCACCCGAGCGTCGTAGCAGAGCGTGGCGGCGCGACACCTCGGGGTCCTGCAACACGAGATCGGCGTCTTGGCGGCCGATGGCCACCTCGACGCCCAGTTCCACCCTCCGGCCCGCCTCCCGGCCGGTCTTGACCACAACCGTCGGCAATTTTCACCCCCGGGCGTTCCGGGACGACATTACGCCCACGATCGTACGGCCGGACGCGTTTCTACGGGGCCATATAGGTCGTCAGGACCCTGTCTTGTGGTTCTTGAGGATCGAGATCGACCTTCTTGGGGCCCCACATTCGGCCTACCGTCCCAGCCTCCAACGCTGCTGATCGCCTCGATATCGGTCGGGTGACAGCGGACCTTGACATCGGGCGGTACCTCGCACCTGGGTTCCACCTTGCGTCTGGGTTCCACCTTCCGCGCTTGGCTATGCATCGCTCGTCCACGTAGCTCCGAGGCTGAGCGCGAGCGCGGCGCGGCTCAGCGAAGCGCACCTCACGTGCCCGACGTGCCCGGATTCTTGACGATGCCCCAGGGAGGAGACCCGTAGATGAGCACGGGTGTGCCGATGGGCACCAGCGGATAGAGCTTCTCCACCTCCCACATCCGCATCCTGATGCACCCGTGCGAGACGTAGAACCCGACCGAGTCGGTGTCCGGCGTCCCGTGGATCCGGATGCCCGGAGCGTCCAGGTACAGCGCCCTGGTCCCCAGGGGATTGCTCGGTCCCCCTGGGATAATCAGGGGCATGTCCGCCCCCCAGGTATCGGGGGCCGGGTTGTACCACGTCGGGTTCCTGTGCTTGTCGATGACCTCCCAGGTCCCGGACGGGGTGCGGTAGCCGCGCATGGCCGTGCCAACGTCGTACTTCCGGACCACGTGGAACCCGTCCAGCAGCCGGAGGGTGTTGGTCGAAAGATCGATCGTGATCGTCTTCCCCAACTCCCTTTCGGTGACCTCGGGGAGGACCGGTTCGAGAGGCAGCCACACCTCCTGCCGCCACGACCTCAGGGCCGCCATGATCGTCAGGAGGCCGGAGGTCGTGTCCAGGTCCTGACCCGTCCGGGCCCGCTGGCGCACGATCTCGCCGTCCTCGAGCAGGACGGCCGCGTCACGGGGGTGCCGATGGAGCTCGGCGGCCGCCTGCTCCAACAGGGAGCGGACGGGCCGGGTCCGGTACCGATACCCAAGGGTGACGGTCTGCTCGACCGGGTTGTCGGTGAGCCGATGATAGACACGAGCGATCCACGAGAAGGACCCGGAGATCTCGAACGCCTGCTCCACCGCCTCCTTCACCCCGGCCCTGACCCCGAGCTGCTCGAAGGACGTGACCCATTGCCGCTCTCCGATCCGGATCGTCACCGCTCGGTCCAGGGGCGGGTCAGCCTCGTCCCTCACCGCCCTCAGGGCCTCGGATCTGGTCATGCCGCCGACGTCGATGCCGGCCACCCGTACCCCGGGAAGGATCCGGTCCGCCGAGGAGCGCTCGTAGGCGTAGGTGCCTGCCGTGAGGGCCGCGGGCGCCAACAGAAGGACGATCGCGACGACCCGGATCGCCACGCGATGCCCGCCTCCCCCTTCTCTGGGGATACCCCTCGACCGGCTCACGGTTCCTCTCGCTCCCTAGCCTCCAACAACAGCGATGCCCCTCCGTGATCACGACCGACGAGAAGCTGTGAGGTTCCGTCCAACAGTTGTCGACGCCTGCCCGTCGCCCGTCTTGCGCTCGCGTACGAGGCAAGCCGTTCGTGTTATCGGCCGGTCGGGTACGAAACTCAATTTCGCCGTGTGGTACCCGTTTCGTTGGCGTCCCAGATCAGCGCCCACTCCAGACACTTCGCTCCAAACCTGCCGCCCCACCTCTCGGCGGAGGCGATCACGTTCGGTGCCCGCGGACTCGGCGTGCAATGAGCCTGGTGCCTCGGTCATCGACATCAGCCGCACTAACGATGCCGGACGAGATGCTGAGGCAGCCCCGCACCGTCAACTCACTTCAGACGCGGGGCCCTGGCACTACTCCTCCGCTACTCCGCCATCGACTGCGTGGAGCTACGCCGGAGTCAAACGCCCGAGAGGCTCCTTGAGATGCGACAGTGACCGGGCCGTCACGGTTCGGCGCCAAGCGCTTCCGCAAGCCTCTGGAGTGCGTCGTCGATCGCTGATGCCCGAGCTGCGGAGTTGATCTCTCCCTTCTCGAGCGCTTCCGACACCTTCTCTCGGAGTTCGTCGACCTTCTCAACGGACTTGGCCAAGTCGCCGTCCTCGTCGAGCTCGCGGAGGATCTCATCGATCTTGTGACTGATCTCCTCGCTGATGCCACCCGTGACCTCGCCCGCCTCGATCCCGTCGTTCACCGTTTCGACCACGAGTCCGGCGGCCTCCTGCGGCGACACTCCGTCAGGCTCCTGTGGTGACGGCTGTGTCGTTGCGGGCGAGCCGTCACGAGGCGTCGACGGCCGGGCCGCGTTCGTTGGCCGTCCGGACCCCTGGCGGCGAGCAGCGCGAAGAGCCCGATGATGACGACAATACTCGCCAGCCCGATGACGACCGTCGGCGAGACGCGCCGTGTCGGCCTCACGCCCTCGGCCAGGGGCAGCCGACGGGTCGGGTCAGGTGGCACCGCTTCCATCGAGACGGTCTGCGTGACTCCCGGTTGCCTCACAGCAGCGTCGAGAGACGTCCGCACCTCGTCTCCGCTCTGCGGGCGGTTGGCGGGATCCTTCTCGAGCAACGCGGCGACGAGCTCGTCCAACGCCTCCGGAACCGAGGGGTCGATGGACCGAACACGGGGTGCCGGCGTGTGCGCGTGCGCGTACGAGAGCGCCGCAAGGTCTCCCTCGAACGGCGTCCGACCGGTAAGCATCTCGAACAGCACACATCCCACCGAGTAGAGGTCGGCCCGACCGTCTGCTCGATCGCCCTGCGCCTGCTCCGGCGAGATGTACCGTGCAGTGCCCTGCACGTTCATCGTTGCGGTGAGCGCCTCGGGAGACAGGAGCCTTGCAATCCCCATATCGGCGAGCTTGACGCCTCCTTCAGGCGGAAGCAGGACGTTCGATGGCTTGACGTCCCGGTGGATGACGCCATGTTCGTGCGCGAACCCGAGCGCCGAGGCCAGACCGCTTGCGATCCCCGCCGCTCGCTCCGGCGCGAGCCGACCCTCTACATCGAGCAGCTCGCGGAGCGTCGGTCCCTCGACGAGCTCCATCACGATAAATCGGTCGCCGCCGTCGATCCTGGTGTCGAACACCGCGACCACGTTCGGGTGCTGGAGCCGGGCTAGGATCTGCGCCTCCTGCTCGAACCGGGCGACCGAGCGGGGATCCCCAAGGTCGCGGAGCAGCTTGATCGCTACCGGTCGTCGCAGAAGTTCATCCTCGCCGCGCCGGACCTCGGACATGAAGCTCCGTCCGAGCACGTCCCCCAAACGGTAGCGTCCGACAATCAGTCGATGCGTCTCGATCGCGGTTTCGTCCTCTCATGCGGATGAGGATCTAAAGCAGGGGAAGTGTAGCCAAGGTGCTGCTCCGAACCGACGAAGGCGTCGAGAAGGGGCGCATCATTGGGCAGGCTCGGGCGGACGCGATCCTCGACCCCTTTGCCTCGAACGGCGACGAGAGCCGCGTGCGCCCAATCCGGCGGGATGGTCGGAAAGCGCCATTCAAGACTGTCTCGCTCCCGTCGATACAGGCAAGGAACAACACCGAACCTCACGACACGCGAACGGCAGCGTCGTAGGGGTTTCGAAGGATGCGGCAGATGTCAGGGCGGGAGGTGGAGCCCCTGGCCCGGGCCTGGGAGCGGTGCGAGACCAGGCCTCGGCGGGCGGACGAGCGCCGATCGGAGGTGAACGAGCGCGTCCGGGGGGAGCTCGCCAAGCTGCTCGGCACGCCCGTCGATGACTATTCGATCCAGGGGACCCGGGATGGATCGTCAGGCCATCAACGACCTGCTCAGGCGGGGCAAGGGGTGGCGCGTGCTGATCAGCGCACTCACCATCGTGAGCGTCACCGTGTTCGTGGGCGTTCTGTTCTGGTTGGCCGAGCGGCCGCTCAAGAGGTGAAGCACGGCTGGACGAACCGTTGAGTCACGTGGCTCAACGTGCAGCTCCGATTCGCGCTGAACAGGCGGTTCACGGGGATGGTCGATTCCAAGGACCGGCCCCTGGCGAATCGGGCGCTTTCAGCCTAGATCCGGACAGGCCGCCGGAAGGATCCCCACCGATGCTTTCCGACCGTCCCTCGAGCCGTCGACGACTCGACCCCCTGGACGTCGTCTCGCTCGGCGCTCACGGAGCGGCCTCCTCTGAGCCTGGCGAGAGCACACCTTCTCGTTGAAGCTCCTCCCGCACCTTGCCGTGGGTGCCAACGATGCGAAGCGCCTTATGGTGGGAGCTCGCCATGTCCTTCATGGCACCGAGGGCGGCCGCGGCGGGCTGGCTGATCTTGAACACCAACGCCAGGTCGATCTCGATGGATGCGCACTGGGTGTCTCGCACGTAGTCCGCGACCATGGCGGTCAGTACGTCGATGTCCCGTCGCGCCAAGAAGTCGCCCATGACCCGTAGACGGGCGATGTCGTCGATCCGATCGTGCTCGATCGTCACGCCAGGGGTTATCGGCCGAACAGGGGAGGTCCTTTAGTACATTGGGTGACCGGCCCTTGAGATCGTCATCTCCCCCAAACGGCTCACGACAGGCACCATCGGCTCGGTCCATGCTACCCATGGACCGAACGGATGATCGCGCGCAGCCCGATCCGAAAAGAGGCGGCGACGGGGCGGCGATCGGCGACGAACTTGCGTCGGCGAAGGGAACGCTTCAACGGGAGCCAATGGACCGCGTGTCGATTATCGGGTTGTCTACGCCCTCTCGCTTCGGTCGCCGGAGGAGCGGCTCGAGGCGAGCCGGTTCCCGCCCGCCCCGGGCGCAACGCGCTCGCCGCTCGCTTGGCTCCGTCGGCGGTCGGCGCGACCGACGGGTGAGGATCTCGGCTTCGGACGGGAGCCGGCGCCGCTCGAGCGCGAACCCGAACCGGAGTTCGTCTACGTGCCGATCCTGCCATCGGCGGAGCGACAGTGGCAGACTCAGGTCGGTGGCGTCGTCGGCCTGATGCTACTGGTCACGGCGGCGGCGCTCGCCGTCGCGATCGGGATCTACCGGCTCGGCCAGGTCCTGAATCAGATAGCCCAGGGGTACATGGGCTAGTGGCCGCGCTCGGCGACGCACGGCCCGCGGGAAGTCGGCCCACGTCCGGCGAAGCCCGCTCGGTCGCGGCGAGATGCCGATGATGTGACGTCGCCGTTCCTGAAGGGGTCGCAAACCTCCGTCCCACACATGCCGCCTTTCTGTGATAGGTCATCGACGTCTTCCTCTCGCCACGGCGGAACAGAGAGGCCGCACGGCGGTTCTTCGCCAGAGCGATGGGCCGGACGGGTCTCATCAGTGGAGGCGACCACCGATCGGTACCGGGTCTATCCCCGCGTCCCCGATGAGCTGCTTGGCGGCCTTCCATGACACGGAGGTGAATGCGAACAACCGCATCGAGACTGACCACGGACGCCTGAAGGCCCGAATTGGACCGATGCGAGGGCTAAAGCGCGACCGCACCGCCAGGGTCATCGTCGCTGCGCACGCCTTCATCCAAAACCTCCGCCGGGGCTTCCACGATCTCGGGACCGACGTGCCTCCTTCCGCCCGGCTTGCCGACGCGTTCACCGAACTGGCCCTCGTGATCTGACACGCGTATGAGCTTGTCGGTCCACCTCGCCTGGCTTTGGCCAACGCAACGGTGCCAACAAGGGTTCTGCAGACGCATAGGAGTAGGCCTTCAGGCCAAGGAACACGACATCCACTTGGCCAAGGGCGTCCGGATCGTCAGTCGCGCGTAGATTGACCGTAAACGTCTCGGAATTGCCGATCGCTTCCGTCTCGCCTCGCTCGCCAAGGACCCGGTCTCGGTCCCCGGTCGACGCTGCGAGGACCATCCGGGTCATGGGGTGCTCCGCCGCGTCGCCTCCAACGGCCTCGTCTCGGTCGACAACCAGATGTTCTCGGTCGGCAACGCCCACCGGGCCGAGCTCGTGGATGCGCTCGTCGACGAGACGACGATCCAGGTCTGGAGCGAGAACCACATGATCAAGACGGTCGCCTGCTCCAGGGCCGGCCGGGTCCGCAAGGTCTGAGCCGACGGCCTACACGTCAAGCATCAGCCGGACACGACGTGTCAACCATCAGTTGGAACTTGACGGGGGCACAAACGAAAGGGACCTGGCCCCCGGCGTCTCCGCGAAGAAGAGCGTCACCGTCGTGCCCGGCTGAACCGCCGTACCGGGCTCCGGCGATTGATCGGCAACCTTGTTCCCGGATGGGCAGTTCGGGTTCTCGGCCACCCTCTCGCTGGAGATGATCCCTTGGAGGCTCTCCTGCTCCAACTCGTTCTGGGCCGCCGGGACCGGCCTGCACCGCACGTCCGGCACCGTGACCGTCTCAGGGCCGGTCGAGACCTCAGGACCGGTCGAGACGAAGATCGTCACGGTCGATCCAGGCTCGACCTCCGTGCCCTCGGCCGGATCGGTTCTCGTGACGAATCCTGAGCCGATCTCGCTGCTCTGCTCCTCCTGGGTCTGGATGTCGAGGTCCGCGTCGAGCGCCTCGAGCTCCGCCCGCGCCTCCTCGGGCGTCTTGCCGGTCAGGCCGGTGGGGATCACCACGGCCTCGGGCTGGGCAACGACGGTCAGCGCGATCTCGCTGCCCTCGGTGGCCTGCTCGTCGGCCGCCGGGTCCTGCGCGACTACCTCGCGCGGATCGGCATCGGGGAACTGATCCTGGGGCACACGGTTCGGGGGCGTGACCACGACGAACCCCTTGTCCTCGAGCGTCTGCTTCGCCGCGTTGAACTGCTCGCCGACGACATCCGGGACGGACACGAGGTTGCCCTCCTCGTTGTCCTTGAGCAAGTTCCGCGCGAGGAGGAACAGGGCGAGGGCCAGGACGCCCAGGATCAGGAGCGTCACGACCACCGGGGCCCACCATCTCGAGCGCCGCGGCTCGGGCCCGGTGGGCGGAAGCACCGCCGTGGAGGCGGGGGCGCGCTGCAGTACCTGCGTCGCGCCGACCGCGTCGGAGGGAAGCAGCGGCGCTGCCTCGACCAGCAGGCCGCGGCGGATCCGTTCGAGGTCCGCGCGGAACTCCTCGGCGGACTGATACCGGTTCGCCGGGTTCTTCGAGAGCGCCCGCAGGATCACGGAGTCGAGATCGGACGAGACGTCCCGGTTCACCTTCGAGGGCGACGCGGGCTGCTCGAGCACGTGCTTCGAGGCGACCGTCACCGGCGAGTCGCCGAGGAACGGCGGCCGGCCGGTCACCATCTCGTACAGGACGCATCCGAGCGAGTAGATGTCGGAGCGGCCGTCGACCGGCTGTCCCTGCGCCTGCTCGGGCGAGAGGTACGATGCGGTGCCGAGCACCGCGGCCGTCTGCGCGATGGTGTCCGCTGTGGTCGTCATCCGCGCGATGCCGAAGTCCGTGACTTTCACGTCGCCACGCTCGTTCAGCATGATGTTGCCGGGCTTGATGTCGCGATGGATCACGCCCTGGGCGTGCGCGGCCTCGAGCGCGCGGCACACGTCCATCGCGATGTCGACCGCGCGCTCCGGCATGATCCGCCCGCCGCCGGTCAGGAACTCAGCGAGCGTCCGGCCCTCGACGAACTCCATGATGATGAAGTGGACGCCGTCGTCGGACCCGGTGTCGAAGACCGACACCAGGTTCTGGTTGCTGATCCGCGCGGCCGCCTGCGCCTCCCTGCGGAACCGCGTGACAAAGTTCGGGTCGTCGGCGAATTGCGGCGCGAGGACCTTGATGGCCACGATCCTGCCGAGCACCGTATCCTCGCCGCGGTAGACCTTCGCCATGCCGCCGCGGCCGAGCTCGTGCTCGACGCGATAGCGTCCGCCGAAGATCACCGGCTGATCGATCTCGTTCCTCTTTCCTCGCGGGCGGGGGCTCGTGCAAGGCTACCGCCCGGGATCGGCCGGCGCCGGACGCCGTCATCGGCCCAGACCGAGCGCCGCGGCGATCACGTCCGCCATCGGCGCCGCCACCGCCCGTCCCGGTCGCCTCGTTCGCCAGGCTGCCACCGTTCAGCACGATGACGCCGACGGCGACCTGCGGCGACGGCGCCGGCGCGAAGCACGTGAACCAGCCGTGGGGCGGCTGCCCGTCCCCGTGCTCGGGGGTACCCGTCTTGCCGGCCACGGTTAGGCCGGAGATCCGCGCGACGAAGCTAAAGATGAACGTGGCAGCGCCGGCAACGGCGACGCGCCTGGACCACAGTGAGACCGTAGGCTTTCACATCGCCCAGGCCGGACGGATCGGGCATCACTGCATCGGGTGGCATCGGTCTGGCCGGTTTGGGGGCCCGTGGTCGGTAAGGCACCCGGGTGGCGTCTGTGATGATTGACAACCCGATCCACCTCGCGGCCGCCCGCCGACAGCGGGGGGACCAACGAAACGGCACCTCGCTCAACCTCACCGCACCATGTAGCGATAGTAGGGAGGGAGATGGGAGAACAAAGGGACCTTCAAGACGACGAGAAGTACTGCCTCGTTCCCGGCGAAGCCTCAGGCCCCATCAGCGACGACGTGCCGTGCCCTCTGCCACACGCCACTGCGAGGTGCCCCGTCTGCTCCGTGGGGTGGATCGGTCCTGGGCCCAACGACGGCGTCGTACTCTGCACTACCACGTCCTGGATCGCGGGATCGGCCACGTGTACATCAAACCGGCCACCCCGAGGCTGAACGGCAAGGTCGAACGGTCCCACCGGATCGACCAGGAGGAGTTCTACCGGATGCTCGAG
>Ga0184610_1000113_pt1 | contig 20643 bp, 17 predicted proteins | sample PLM1_100_coex_FD_133011 | JGI IMG/M metagenome (GOLD analysis project Ga0184610, IMG submission 133011) | Groundwater sediment microbial communities from an aquifer in East River, Colorado, USA - PLM1_100_coex | ecosystem: Environmental > Terrestrial > Soil > Riparian zone | place: USA: East... | reverse complement strand
GCCCGAAGCCGGACCTCCCCAGTGGTCCCAGCCTGCGCCTGGCGCGCGATCCGGTCGAGGGCCAGGGCCCGCTGGCCGGGCTCGCCGCCGGGCTGGCCGAGGTCGGGACCGAGCTCGCCCTCGTCGCCGCTGGCGACATGCCCGATCTGTCCGTGGCCGTGCTCGGGGCGATGGTCGCCCAGGCCAGGAAGTCGGGGGCGGAGGCGACGGCCCTGGAGCAGGGCGGGACCCTGCGACCACTTCCGGCGGTCCTCCGCGCGGAGCCGGCGCGCCGAGCAGCGCGAGCGCTGCTCGACCAGGGTGAGAGGAGCCTCACGGGGCTCCTCGCGGCTCTCCGGGTGACCAGGCTCGACGAGAGCACGTGGCGGGACCTCGATCCGGAGGGGAAAACGCTTCGCGACATCGACCGGCCGCAGGACCTGAGCAGCTAGGCACGGACCCTTGCCGAGCGACCCCTTCGCCCGCGTCTGCCCTACGACTTCCGGTACGAAGAGAATCACCTGCTCACCATCGATGAGGGACCGGCCGGACGATGCGGCGTAGGCCCCGCGAGCAGGACACTGACCCTCGTTCTTCGTATCGGGAAATTGCCCTGAGAGAGGGATGAGCGGTCGGATGATGGTGACGGTCGGAGCGGCGAGCACCCCGCGACCCACGGTCCTTTCGCATAGGGCCGTGCGGTCGGTGGCCGCCGGGGTGGCCCTCATCCTCATGGCCGTCCTGGGGATCCAGCCCCACCCCGACGCGTCCGCGGCGATCGCCGCGAAGGTCGACCCGGGACTGGCCGCCGAGGCCGCGGCCGCCCCGGCGTCCGCGCTCCACGTGATCGTGCGGGAGACCCTGCCAGCCACGGACGACGCCGAGCGCCTGGTCCAGGCGCTCGGCGGCACCGTCACGTACGAGCTCCCGATCCTCGGCGGCTTCTCCGCCACCATGTCCGGGTCCGCGCTGTCGGACCTGGCCCAGTCCGACACGGTCGGCCTGGTGTGGGGTGACGGCAAGATCCGCATGAGCAGTGCCCCCACATCTCTGTACAACACCCTCGCGCCGAACACGGCGTGGCGGCAGAGCATTCGGCTGAACCAGGTCGACACTGTCTACGACGGCGCAGGTGTCACGGTCGCCCTCCTGGACACTGGCCTAACCCAGTCCGGCGATCTCGGCAACCGGGTGGTGGCCAGGGCGGACCTGACGGCGGACCACGACGGGTACGACCGGTACGGGCACGGCACCCACATGGCCGGGATCATCGCGGGGACGGGCGCAGCCTCGGGCGGGCAATGGAAGGGCGTCGCCCCCGGCGTGAACCTCGTGTCGGTCAAGGTGGCCGGGCCGGACGGCTCGACGGACGTCTCCGTGGTGATCGCGGGGCTCCAGTGGGTCGTGGCGAACCGCTACACGTACAACATCCGGGTCCTGAACCTCGCCTTCGGCACGGACTCCGTCCAGAGCTACAGCATCGACCCGCTCGACTACGCGGTAGAGCAGGCGTGGTTCTCCGGCATCTTGGTGGTGGCCTCGGCCGGGAACCGCGGGCCCGGTGGCAACACGATCAACAAGCCCGGGGACGACCCGTTCGTCCTGACCGTCGGCGCTGCGGATAACCACGGTACACCGGACCGCAGCAGCACGACCGTGGCCGCCTTCTCCAGCTGGGGATCCCCCGGTGGGTTCGTGAAGCCTGACATCATCGCGCCCGGCATTACGATCGTGTCCCTGCGCGACCCGGGGAGCATGATCGACACGTTGTACCCGGACGCGCGAATCGGCGACTCCTACTTCAAGGGAACCGGCACGTCCCAGGGGGCCGCCATCGTCTCGGGCGTTGCCGCCCTGATGTTCCAGGCCAACCCGTACCTCACCCCCGACCTGGCCAAGGGCGTGCTGCTGAAGACCGCTTACAAGAACGGGAACTACGGCAATGGCGCGGGGGCCGGGCTGGTGGACGCTGGGAGCGCTGTGCAAGCAGCAAAGAACTCAAACGGCGTCATGCCGGCCAATATCGGCCTCGTGCCGTCGACGGGCACCGGCTCGCTGGAGGCCAGCCGGGGGTCGTTCCACGTGAACGCCGACATCAACGGGGACGGGATCCCCGACTTGGTGAGTGGCGAGATCGATGCCCTCGGCCAACCGTGGCCGGCCATGTCCTGGTCCGCGTACGCCTGGTACACGTCGCCCTGGAATCAGCTGACCGCCGTCACCCCGGCATGGAGCGCGACCACCTGGAGCGCGACCACCTGGAGCGGAACGACATGGAGCGCAGTCTCCTGGAGCGCAGTCTCCTGGAGCGCAGTCTCCTGGAGCGCGGACATGTGGAGCTGAGCGATGCGCGAACGGACGACCCTCCCGATCTCGGCCCGCCTCCTCATCCTCTCGACGGTGGCAGCCGGCGCCTTTGCCCTCGGGGTGCGCCTGGCCGACGCGCCCTCGTGGACCATGAAGGACGTGCTGGCCTTCGCCGCCCTGACGGTGGCGATCGCGGTGGCCGAGCAGTTCTCGATCCCGCTCCGGCACCGCACCGAGACCGTGAACTTCTCGCTCACGGACGGCCTGTGGGCGGCGGCCTTGCCGCTCGCCAGCCCCAGCGTGCTCACCTTCTCGGTGGCGGCGGGCGTCCTGATCGGCCAGGTGGCGCGGCGGTGGGCGCCCATGAAGATCGCCTTCAACGTGGGCCAGTTCGTGATCGGCATCACCATGGCCGAGATCGTGTTCCAGGCGCTTCGCCCGGGCACCCCGCTCCAGCCGTGGACGTGGGCGGCGGTGGCCATCGCCATGTCGGTCTACTTCCTGGTGAACGCGAACCTGGTCGTGCTCGTGGTCTCGCTGGTCGAGCGGAAGCGGTTCCTGACCGTGCTCCTGCCGCCGCTCGCGCTGAACGTGCTGCACTGGGCGGGGAACACGGCGCTCGGCGTCTTGGGCGCGATCCTGTGGGCCACCAACCCCGCGGGCCTGCCGCTGCTCGTGTTCCCGATGGTCCTGTCCTACCTGGCCTACCGGCAGTGGGTCCGGACGGTGCGCGAGCGCAACAGGATGCGCGACCTGTACGAGGCGGGTCGGGCCCTGGCCGCGCCGCTCTCGGCCACCGACGACTTCCGGCCGTTCCTCGTCGTCCTGGAGCAGATGCTCGAGGCTGAGGCGGTCGAGCTCGTGGTGCTGGAGGACGACCGGATCACGGTGCACGGCTCCGAGGGGAAGCGCTCCTTCACCCCGGAGGCTGGGGGCAACGGCGTTCGCAGCCGGCTCGAGGCCTTCGTCCGGGTGCACAAGGGCCTCGGTCCCCAGATCGCGCTGATCGGTGGACAAGACGACGTGAACGGGGTGCTCGCCGTGTACCGCAAGGAGCCCCTCTCCCCGTCGGAGCGGTCGGTCCTGGAGACGCTCGCGTCGCAGATCTCCGTGCTCATCCAGAACCACCGGCTGTTCGCCCAGACCTTCCAGCAGGCCCAGCTGGCCGAGATCGTGGACCACACCTCGGACGGCGTGTTCGTCATCGCCCACGACGGCCGGATCCTGTCGTGGAACCCGGCCATGGAGCGGATCACCGGGTTCACCCACGAGGAGGTCGAGGGGCGGGTCTACGAGGAGGTCCTCGGAGGCCAGGCCCGCGGCGGCGGTGAGCTGGTGGCGTCGTTCGATCGAACCGAGCCGGGGGAGGCTTGCGACTCGCTGCTCGTGACCAAGGGCGGGGACCGCCGGTGGATCCGCCACACCGGCACCCCCATCAGGGACCGCGAGGGCGCACCCAAGGCCTGCGTGGTGGTGGCGCACGACGTGACCACCGAGGTGCAGACCGAGCAGATGAAGAAGGACTTCGTGGCCATGGTGTCCCACGAGCTCCGCTCGCCGCTCACGCCGCTGAAGGGCTTCCTGGCCAGCTTGCTCCAGGGGACGGCAGAGGACTCGCCCGAGGCCCGACGGGAGTACTACCGGATCATGCTGCGCCAGGCCGACAAGTTGGAGCGGTTGATCACCGACCTACTCGACGTGTCCCAGATCGACTCCGGAGCCTTGCTCGTGGACACCTCGCCGGTCGAGCTGACCAGGCTGGTGGCGGAGCAGACCGCGGAGATCGCCGCGCAGCACCCGAAGCGCTCGATCAAGTTCATCGAGCCGGACACTCCGATCCTGGTCAACGCCGACGGGTTCCGGATCCAGCAGGTGCTGGCCAACCTGGTGTCGAACGCCGTCAAGTACTCGCCTGCGGACACCCCCGTAGAGGTCAGTGTCCTCTCGGTCGGTGGCGAGGGGGTCGTGTCCGTGCGCGACCGAGGGGCGGGGATCCTGTTGTCGGACCAGAACCGGGTGTTCGACCGGTTCTTCCGAGTGGAGAACGGATCCGACCGGCGCACTGGCGGCACGGGCCTCGGCCTGTACATCGCCCGCCAGCTGGTCGAGGCCATGTCCGGCCGGCTGTGGTTGGTCTCGAGGCCCAGCGAGGGGTCCACCTTCTCCTTCAGCATGCCCCGGGCCGACGTCGTCAGCCTGGTGGGCTCGGAGAACGGGGGCCGCTCGACCGCCAGGGCCACCGCCCACCGGAGCCGCGGCTCCGCCTGATCCCCCAGGCCGAGGCCGTCCGGCCGAGGCGGAACCCCTTGCGGCGGATGGAATCCCGAGCGTTCGTGAGGTAGGCTCGTGATGAAGAGCGGGCCGCTTCCGCCCCGCGCATCACACCTCGTCGGACCCGTTGGAAAGGACCTTGGATGCCGCGTCGCGTGCTGATCATGGGCGCTGCGGGGCGCGACTTCCACAACTTCAACGTCGTCTACCGTGGCGACAAGCGGTACGAGGTGGTCGCGTTCACCGCGACCCAGATCCCGTTCATCGACGATCGGATCTACCCGCCGGAGCTGGCGGGACGGCTGTACCCCAAGGGCATCCGCATCTATGAGGAGCGCGAGCTCGACCGGCTGATCAAGGAGCTCGCCGTGTCCGACGTCGTGTTCGCCTACTCGGACGTCTCCCACGAGGACGTGATGCACAAGGCGAGCGAGGTCCTGGCTGCGGGCGCGAGCTTCGTGCTCCTCGGCCCGGGGGACACCATGCTCGAGGCCGCGGTGCCCGTGGTCGCGGTGTGCGCCGTGCGGACGGGGGCGGGCAAGAGCCAGACCACTCGCGCCGTCGCGGCCACCCTTCGGGAGGCGGGCAAGCGCGTCGTCGCCGTCCGCCACCCCATGCCCTACGGGAACCTGGTCGCGCAGCGGGTCCAGCGGTTCGCCACGCTCGAGGACCTCGACCGGGCCAACGTGACGATCGAGGAGCGAGAGGAGTACGAGCCGCACATCAACGCCGGCACCGTGGTGTACGCCGGCGTCGACTACGGGGAGATCCTGCGGCAGGCCCAGGACGAATGCGACGTCCTGCTGTGGGATGGGGGGAACAACGACCTCCCGTTCTACCGGCCGACCGTCCATCTCGTGGTGGCGGACCCGCTTCGGGCCGGTCACGAGACCACCTACCATCCGGGCGAGGCCAACCTTCGGATGGCCGACGTCGTGGTCATCAACAAGATGGACTCCGCCACCCCCGAGCAGGTGGCAGAGCTCGAGGGCTCGATCGGCCGGGTCAACCCGCGTGCCCTGGTCGTCAAGGCGAACAGCGTGGTGACGGTGGAAGGGGGACATGAGGTGGCCGGCAAGCGGGTGCTGGTCGTGGAGGACGGGCCCACCCTCACCCACGGCGGCATGAAGTTCGGGGCGGGCGTGGTGGCCGCCCGGCGGAACGGTGCGGCCGACATCGTCGACCCCCGTCCCTACGCCGTCGGGACGCTGGAGGAGACCTATCGCAAGTACGACGTCGGGCCGGTGCTGCCGGCCATGGGCTATTCGGAGGTCCAGCTCCGGGAGATGGAGAAGACGATCGAGATGGTCGATGCGGACCTCGTGATCATCGCGTCGCCCATCGACCTTCGGCACCTCATCAACATCACGAAGCCCGCGGTGCGGGTGCGCTACGAGCTCGAGGTGCTCGAGGGCTCGCTCACGCTCGAGGACGCGCTCGCCCCCGTGCTCTAGCTCGCCGACCCGACAGGAGGCCTTCCCCATGGAACGCGTGGTCATCGCCCTCGGCGGGAACGCGCTGCTCCGCCGGGGCGAGGAGGACACCTTCGAGAACGCATACAACTCGGCCCGCCGAGCGGCCGAGAAGGTCGCGGACATCGCCACCGCCGGGTGGGAGGTGGTCCTGACCCACGGCAACGGGCCTCAGGTCGGACGGATCCTCCTCCAGCAGGAGTCGGCCCGGGGGTGGGTCCACCCCATGCCGCTCGACGTCTGTGGAGCGGAGAGCCAGGGCCAGATCGGCTACCTACTCCAGGTCACGATCGGCGACGTGTTCTACGAACGGGGGATGGAGCGGCCCGTGGCCACCGTCCTCACGCTCACGCGGGTCCGGGCCGACGACCCGGCCTTCGGCAACCCCACCAAGCCGATCGGTCCGTTCTACGAGGAGGACGAGGCCAAGAAGCTCGAGGCCGAGCGGGGCTACGTGATGCGCCCTGATTCCCACGGGGGATGGCGGCGGGTCGTGCCCTCCCCCGCGCCCTACTCGATCGTGGAGGCCCCGGTGATCCGCACGCTCGTGGCGGACGGGGTCATCGTGATCGCCTCCGGCGGCGGCGGTGTCCCGGTGATCGAGGAGGGCCCCCGGCTGGTGGGGGTGGAGGGCGTGGTCGACAAGGACCTGGCCGCGGCCATCCTGGCCCGGGACGTCGAGGCCTCCGTCCTCCTGATCCTGACCGACGTGAAGAACGCGGTGAAGGGTTTCGGAACCGATCACGCGGAACCCATCGAACGGCTCACGGTGGCACAGGCCCGCCAGCTCCTGGAGGCGGGGGAGTTCAAGGCCGGGTCCATGGGCCCCAAGGTCCAGGCCGCCATCGAGTTCGTCGACGCCGAGCAGCGCCGCCGGGCGTTCATCGGCGACCTCGAGGACGCGCCCGAGGCCCTGGCCGGCCGGGCCGGGACGGTGATCGTTCCGTAGGCTCGGCCGGGCCCCGGGATAGGCTCCCCACGTGCAGCTCCGGGTGGTGGTCTACAACGTCCGGGGGTTCCGGGACGGATCGGACCGCGTGGTCCGGCTGGTTGGCCACTTCCGGCCCGACCTCGTGGTGTTGAACGAGACCGGGAGCCGTCGCCGGCTCCGCCGGTTCGCCCGCGCCATGGGCATGGAAGTGGCCGGCGATCCATGGTCCCCCCTCCGCCGGAGGGTGAAGAACGCCGTGCTCGTGAAGCCGCCGTGGCGGATCGTTTCGCGCCGCCTCCACCGGTTCAAGGATGTCCGGCGTCGCCTGTATCCGCGGGGCGCCTTGATCGCCCAGGTCGGCCGGTCGGGGTTTCGGATGTGGGCCATCGCCGTGCACCTCGGGCTCCATCCGCTCGAGCGGATCCACAGCGTCGAGGAGCTCTCCGACCTGGCCCGGGGGCTGTCGGGTCCGGTGCTGATCGCAGGGGACTTCAACGAGCTCCCCGATGGAAAGGCCGTGGCCTTCCTGGCCAAGCGGTATTGGGACGCCTGGCTGCTCGGCGGGGACGTCTCCGGGGAGACGTTCCCGGCGAGCGACCCTACGGCGAGGATCGATTTCCTGTTCGTATCGGAGGGTGTCGGGGCCCTGCGCGTGATCGTGCCACCCGGGCCCGACGCCAGGCTGGCCTCCGACCACCTCCCGGTCGTGGCCGAGCTCAGGCTGCCCGCGCCGGAGGGCCCGCCGGCTGCCGGCTGAACGCTACAAGGAGTGCGGGCCGCCCGAGCCGGCTCAGCCGGGGATGCCACCCACCGGGACCAGGACGTCCGCCCGCACCGGCGACACCCCGACCCCCAGGTAGCTCGCCGCCGCCATCGACAGGTCGAGCACCCGATGCAGGTCGCCGAAGGGCCCTCGGTCGTTGATGAGCACGATCGCGCACTTGCCGCCGTAGCGGACCCTGACGAACGACCCGAACGGCAACCACCGGTTGGCCGCCGTGAACAGGCGGGGGTCGAAGATGGCCCTGCTCGCCGTGCCCTGGCCGGCGAACTCCCACCCGTACCACGTGGCCAGGCCGGAGAAGCTCTTGCCGGTATCCCGGAGGCCCTCCGGGATCTCGCAGGTCCGCCCGCCGGTTGGGCCGAGGAGCGCCAGGAGCTTGGACTGGTCCTTGCCCACCGCTCCGCCCACCACCAGGTCCCTGCCCACCCCGCGCTGCGAAGCGTTCGCGATGGCCGCCTCCAGCGAGGCCACGGCCCGCCCGGCCTGGTTGGCCAGGCGCTCCGCCTCGGCCACCTTGTCCCGCATCTCGGCCAGAATGGACGCCAGCGCGATCTGCTTGGGGACGAGCCGCTGCCGCACCTGCTCGGCGGCGGCTCGCTTCACCACCAGGACGGCCTGGGCCGACTCCTTGGCCTGCACCGCGTCGGCGTCGGCCCCCAGGGCCCGGGCCGAGTACTCGTTGGCCGCGGCCACGTCGGCGAAGGTTTCCGCGGATAGCAGGGCCTCGAGGATGCTGCTCGGGCCGACCTCGTAGATGGTCCTGGCGTGGCGGTCGAGGATGGCCTGCGCCGCCGCCACGTCGACCCGGGCGGCGCGGGCCGCCCGGGTCGCCTCCACCAGGCGGAGGGAGGCCCTGCCGGCCTCCCGTTCCAGAGCCGAGTAGCGAACGCTTAGGGCCTGCAGCTGGTCGCGGAGCTGGGCCAGCGTGACGAGCTTGGTCTCCCGGTCCGCCCGGGCCTGCGAGAGCTGTTGTCCGGTCGGGGATGCGGCGGCCGGCGCCGAGACCAGGATGGCCGCAAGCGCGACGATCAGGGCTGAGCCCCTCGTTCGCATCCTTCCCCCCGCCTCGTCCGCCCCCTCCATGACGGGCGCACGAGAGCCCCAGCGTAGAATCGGTCGGACCGCCATGGCAAGTACCTCCGGCCGTCCGTCCAGGGAGCCGTTTCGATGAAGCGCATAGGTGTCCTGACCGGCGGCGGGGACTGTCCGGGGCTGAACGGGGCCATCCGAGCGGTAGCCCGCACGGCCATGGGGGGCTTGGGCTGGGAGGTCGTGGGCTTCCGGAACGGTTGGCGCGGGGTGATGGACAGGGACGTCCTGGAGCTCACGACCGAATCGGTGCGAGGCATCCTGCACCGCGGAGGAACCATCCTCGGGAGCTCCGGAGCCAACCCGTACCAGGAGAGCGGCATCGATCGGATCCGGGCCACATTGGAGGAACTCGGGATCGAGGGGTTGATCGCGATCGGCGGTGAGGGAACGCTTGGAGCGGCGGCCCAGATGACAGAGGACGAGATCCCGGTCATCGGGATCCCCAAGACCATCGACAACGACCTCACCGGTACCGACTACTGCATCGGGTTCCATACCGCCGTGCAGATCGCCACCGATGCCATCGACCGTCTGCACAGCACCGCCAAGAGCCACAACCGGGTCATGCTGGTCGAGGTGATGGGCCGAAGCGCCGGCTGGATCGCCCTGTACGCGGGCACGGCCGGTGGGGCCGACGCCATCCTCATCCCCGAGCAGCCGTTCGACCTGGAGGAGGTCACCTCGCACCTCCGGCGGCGGCACTCGCGGGGGCGATCGTTCTCGATCGTCGTGGTCGCCGAGGGCGCCGTCCCAAGGACCGGCACGCTGAGCCTTCCCGAGTACCCGGTGGACGAGCGGGGGTTCCCCCGGTTCGGCGGCATCTCCGCCGTGCTCGCCCCCGAGATCGAGCGGATGACCGGCTTCGAGACGCGGGTCACCGTCCTCGGCCACGTGCAGCGGGGCGGCACCCCGGTGGCGAACGACCGCATCCTGGCCACCAGGTTCGGCATCGCCGCGGCCGCACGGGGGGAGTGGGGGACGATGGTCGCGGCCAGGGGGAACGAGATCACCACCGTCCCGCTGAAGGAGGCCCTCGCCGAGGTCCGGCGGGTGCCGGACGTGCTGTACCGGATGGCCGAGGTGTTCTTCGGATGAGGGTCGGCGTGCTCACCGGCGGTGGCGATGTCCCCGGCCTGAACGCCTGCATCAAGGCCGTGACCAACCGGGCGTCGGAGGACGGGCACTCGGTGGTGGGCATCCGCCGGGGCTGGGCCGGGCTCCTCGAGTGCGATCCCGACGACCCCCAGTCGGTGGCGGCCAACACGGTCCCGCTCACGCCCGCGGTGGTGCGGACCATCGACCGGTCCGGCGGGACTTTCCTGCACACCTCCCGGACCAACCCGGCCAAGGTCAAGGCCAAGGACGAGCCGGCGTTCCTTCGGACGGAGGGGCCGGCGGACGAGCCACGCGACCACACGTCCCACGTACTGAAGGCCCTGGAGCGCCTGGGGATCGACGTGATGATCCCAATCGGCGGCGACGACACGCTGTCGTTCGCGCTCCGCCTCCACGACGAGGGCGTGCCGGTCGTCGCCATCCCCAAGACCATGGACAACGACGTGCACGGGACCGACTACTGCATCGGGTTCTCCACGGCCATCACCCGGACGGTGAACTTCGCCCACCAGCTCCGGACCAGCGCGGGCTCGCACGAGCGTCTGGCCGTGGTGGAGGTGTTCGGGCGCTACAGCGGAGAGACCTCGCTCGTCTCGGCGTACCTAGCCGGCATGGACCGGGCCATCATCTCGGAGGTCCCGTTCGACATCGAGCGCCTCGCAGAGCTTCTGATGCAGGACAAGTCGGCCAACCCCAGCCGGTACGCCATGATGACGATCTCCGAGGGCGCCACCATGGTCGGCGGCGACATGGTGATGGGGGAGCTCGAGGACGCCTACGGGCATCGAAAGCTGGGGGGCATCGGGCAGATCACCGGCCAGGCTCTGAAGCAGATCACCGGCGAGGGGATCATCTACCAGCAGCTGGGTTACCTCATGCGGTCCGGCACGCCGGACTCGCTCGACCTCATGGTGGCCATCAACTACGCGGTCATGGCCGCGGACCTGGTGATCGAGGGGACCGCGGGGCGCCTGGTGGCGCTTCGCAACGGGAACTACGTGAACCTACCGATCGCGGTGGTCCGCCAGGGGGTCAAGCGCGTCGACGTCGGCGCGCTCTACGACGTCCAGAACTACCGGCCCAAGATCCAGCACGTCGACGGCAAGCCGATGTTCCTGTACTGAGACGGCTCATATACTGGCCGGACCTTGGGCACCTACCTGGTCGACCTTCGCTCGGACACCGTCACCACGCCTTCCCCGGGCATGCGAAAGGCCATGGCCGAGGCCGAGGTGGGCGACGACTGGTTCGGCGACGACCCCACGGTGAACCGCCTCCAGGACCGGGCCGCCGAGGTCACCGGCAAGGAGGCCGCGCTGTACGTCCCGACGGGGACCATGGCCAACCAGATCGCCCTCCGCCTGCACTTCCGTGGGACAGGCCACCTGGTCGTGGCGGAGTCCCGGGCTCACGTGACCACGACCGAGGTCATGAGCGCCGCCGCCCTCTCGGGGATCGCCTTCAAGGCCATCGCCGGGGATGACAGGGGGCAGATCACTGCGGACCAGGTGCGCGACGCCCTGGAGCCCGACGAGCCCTACGACGTGGAGGTGGTCGACCTCGTCTCGGTGGAGAACACGCACGGGCATGCCGGCGGCACGGTGTTGTCGATCGAGGACCTCCGGGCCATCCGCAAGGTGGCCCAGGAAGCGGGGCTCCCGGTCCACATGGACGGCGCGAGGATCTTCAACGCCGCGGTGGCCAGTGGCATCGACGTGGCCGAGTTCTGCGCCGAAGTGGACACCATGATGTTCTGCGTCTCCAAGGGCCTGGGGGCGCCGATCGGCTCGCTTGTCTGCGGCCCGACGGAGATGGTCCGGGAGGCCCGGAGGCTGAAGATCCTGTTCGGCGGAGCCTGGCGGCAGGCCGGGGTGGTGGCCGCGGCCGGCCTCGTCGCGCTGGAGGAGGGCCCCAAGCGCCTCCACGAGGACCACGCCCGGGCCCGCCGGCTGGCGGAGGGCGTGGCCCAGGCCCTCCCCGGCTCGCTCGATCCGGCGGCCGTTGAAACGAACATGGTGTACGCGGACACAGAGGCCGTGGGGATGGAGCCGCTCGTGGCCATCGCCCGGCTGAAGGACGAGGGCGTGGGCGCGACCTTCGTGTCCGGGAAGGTCCGGATGGTCACCCACGTCGACATCTCTGACGAGGACATCGAGACGGCCGTCGCGGCCTGGCGAACGGTCGCGGCGTCCGCCAACGAGGAGGATCGATGAAGCTGTTCGGCCAGCGGTACCCGGAGGAGATCGCCAAGCGTGTCCCACCGGGCCAGCGCCTGGTGAAGGGGTGGCCCGTGCTGCACTACGGGCCCATCCCCAAGTTCGACGAGTCCACCTGGGACTTCGAAGTGTCCGGCGCTGTCGAGAGCCCGTACAAGCTCACGTACGCCGAGCTGAAGGCGCTGGGCCCGGCCGACGTCCAGGCGGACATGCACTGCGTCACCGGCTGGTCGACGCTCGACAACGAGTGGACCGGCGTCCCGTTTCGGCTGCTGGTCGAGAAGGCGAAGCCCAAGCCCGAGGCGAAGTGGGTCATCGCCCATTGCGACTACGGGTACACCTCGGACCTGTCGCTCGAAGCGATGATGGACGATGACGTCCTGGTGGCCTGGGCCCACAACGGCGAGCCCCTCGCCCTCGAGCACGGGTTCCCGCTTCGCCTGGTCGTCCCCAAGCGCTACGCGTGGAAGAGCGCGAAGTGGCTGCGGGGGCTGGAGTTCGCCGAGCACAACAAGCGGGGGTTCTGGGAGGTGCGCGGGTACCACATCCACGCCGACCCCTGGCGCGAGGAGCGGTACTCGTACCAGGAAGACTCGCGCGCCGAGCTCGAGCCGTAGCCCTCGCTCGTTAGTCCGCGGCGAGGCGGCGGAGCGTCGCGATGTTGCGCGCGTGATCGGCGAGGCTGCCGGGCGTCTCGACGACGAACGCGAGATCACGCACCTCGGGGCGATGCAGGATCTCGAAGAAGCCCTCCACGCCGATCCCGCCCTGTCCGATGTGCTCGTGGCGGTCGCGGCGAGAACCCCGTTCGTGCTTCGCGTCGTTCGCGTGGATGAGGACGAGCCGATCGCCCAGTCCGCTCGCATGCAGCTCCTCGAAGCACATGGCCACCCCCTCGGGTTCGTCGAGCGAGTAGCCCGCGGCGAACAGGTGGCACGTGTCGGCGCAGAGCTTGAGCCGGGGGTCGCCAACGGCGTCGAACAGCCGCGAGGCCTCCGGGAACGTGGCGGCGATGGAGCCGGCCGTCCCCGCGGTAAGCTCCACGATCACGTCGCAGTCGCCTTGCGCCGGAACGGCCCGCAGCGCGGACACGGCCCGCTGGAAGGCGTCGGCGGGCTCCCCGGGGCCGCCGGACCCGGCGTGCACGACGTATCCGTTCGCGCCGACGCTCGAGGCGACGGCCACCGAGCGCCGCACGACGTCGATCGAACGCTCCAGGAACTCGGGAACGGGCGAAGCGAGGTTCACGACGTAGGGAGCGTGGACGAAGAGTGGACCCAGGCCGGACTCGCTCCAAGCGTCGCGGAAGGCGTCGGCCTCCTTCCGCGAGATCATGGGCGGCGCCCATGCTCGAGGGTTGGAGATGAACACCTGGATGGCGTCCGCGCCGCACTCGTGTGCGGCGCGGATCGCCGACAGCAGGCCTCCCCGGGTAGGGACGTGGGCCCCGATCCTCACGCCACGTAGATCGTCACGGTGGAACCGGCCCGGACCCTGGTCCCCGCCGCAGGCAGCTGGCCGACCACCGTGTCGCCGTTCGACCCGGGGACCGGGGCGACCGAGGGCTGCAAGCCCAGGGCCTGGATGGCCGCCACGGCCTCGGTTTGGCTCATGCCGACGAAGCTGGGAACGTCGAAGAACTTCGGGCCGAGCGACACGACGATGAGGACCGTCTCGCCCGGCTGGAGTTTCATCTTCGGCATGGGCTTCTGAGCCATCACCTGGCCGCGGGGCACACTGTCGGAGTACCTGCCCGTCTTCTTCACAACCCACGCGGTCAACAGGCTCCGAGCTTGCTCCTCGGACTTCCCCACGACCTTGGGCACCGGCTCGGGCGTGGGGCCCTGGCTCACGACCACGTCGATGGCGCTCCCCTGTGGGGCCGTTCCGCCCCCGGGCTTGCTCTGGCCGATGATCCGGCCCTCGGGGAACCGGTCGCTGAACCTGGGCCTTCGCTTCCCCAGCGTGAGCTTGGCCTCTCGCAAGAGTTCCTGCGCCTGCGGGATCGTCTTGCCCACGAGGTCGGGAACCGGCACGAGGGGAGGCCCCAGGGACGGCGTCAGCGTGACCTTCGTCCCGGTCGGGACGACAGTGCCCGGAGGCGGCTGAAGCTGCAGGACGTGGGCCGCCCGGACCTGGAGCGAGTACCGGCCGGCCGCGACCGAGACCTCGAGGTCGGCGTCGGCGAGCCGAGCCGTGGCCTCGGCGACCGGCATGCCGACCACCCGTGGGACGTCGACGCTGTGGGGGATCAGATATGTCCACGCGCCCCACGCCGCCGCCGCCAGGGCGAGCACCGCGAGCACGGAGCCGAGCAGCCAGCCGCCCCGGCGCCGCCGCCGCCCCGCGCGGGGCCCTCGGGGGATGGTCACCGTCGGCGCGCGACCCGGCTCGTGGTCGGAGGACGATGCCGGCATCTCCCGGACCAGCTGGCCGATGGGCCGGGCGGCCGGGAATGTCGCCGCCTCGGCGGCAAGGTCCCGTCGAGCCTCCGCCGCCGATTCCGGGCGGAGCTCCCGGTCCTTCTCGGTCATCGACCCCACCCAGCCGTCGAGGCCCTTCGGCACCGTCGTGTTGCGGGCCGAGGGCCTGGGCACGCGCTCGCGGAGGTGCTTGTACGCGATGGCCACCGAGGTCTCGCCGTCGAACGGGGCGCTCCCGGTGAGCAGCTCGAAGGCTACGATGCCGACGGAGTACAGGTCGGTGCGGGGGTCGGCCGGCTCGCCCATGAGCTGCTCGGGCGCGAGGTAGTGAGCGGTCCCCGTGACGGTCCCCGCTTGGGTGGCGCGCGCGTCCGCGTACGCGCGCGCCAGTCCGAAGTCGGTCACCTTGGCCACCCCATCTCCGGTGAGCAAGACGTTCTCCGGCTTCACGTCGCGGTGGACGATGCCCTTTCGATGCGCGTGGTCGAGGGCCGCGAGCACCTGCAGGAGGACGTCGGCGGCCTGGGCCGGCGCCAGCAACCCCTCCGCGGCAAGGACGTCGCGGAGGCTCTGGCCCCGGACGAACTCCATGACCATGAAGTAGACGCCGTCGACGGCGCCCCAGTCGTGCACCCCGACGATGTTCGGGTGGCTGAGGCCGGCGGCGGCCCGGGCCTCGCGGCGGAACCGGTCCACGAAGCCCGGATCGGCTGCCAGGTTGGGGTGCAGGACCTTGACGGCCACCTCCCGCGCGAGGACGGCGTCGTGGGCCCGGAAGACCTCGCCCATCCCGCCCGCGGCGATCCGCTCCACGACCTGGTAGCGGCCGTCGAGCGTGGTTAGGCTGGACCTGGTCTCGGAGATGCGGACCGAGCGATCCGGTTGTGTACGGCTGGACGTCGCTGGACCTCCCGCGCGCGGGCGACGTGTGAAGGGCCGAGGCCCATCGTAGCGTGGAACGGAGGCCGGATGGGCGAACCGGGGGGTCTTCCTCCGGACGGGGAGACCTATCAGGACGCGTTCGCCCGCATCGAGGCAGGCCTCGATGCGGGCCGGACCGACCTCTCCGCGCTGGGGTTCTGGCGGCTGCTCCGCCGGGTGAAGGTCGAGCCGATGCTGACCGAGCACTGGGCCGACCAGGCCGGCCGGATCGACCGCAAGGCCTTCGAGGCCCGGGTGCGGGTCCGGTTCCCGGTGTGGTTCGGCAACCTCGTCCTGCTGATCGGGATGCTGTTCGGCGCGGCGGCCGTGGTGTACGGCATGCGGTCCGACAACCCGACCGTCGCGGGCCTGGCGTTCGTGGTCGCCGGCGTGGCGTGGTCGGTGTCCATCCACGACCTCGCGCACTGGGCCGTGGGGCGACTGGCAGGCATCCGGTTCCTTTCCTACTTCTTCGGCGGGCCGTTTCCCCCCCGGCCCGGGCTGAAGATCGACTACGCCTCGTACCTTCGGACGTCCCCGGGAGCGCGGGCCTGGATGCACGCGTCCGGTGCGCTGGCCACGAAGATCGCGCCGTTCGTGGCCCTGGCGTTCTGCCTGGGAGCGCACGGGCCCGCCTGGGCCGCCTGGGTCCTGGCCGGCATCGGCGCCTTCCAGATCGCCACGGACATCCTGTTCTCCAGGAAGTCCAGCGACTGGAAGCGGGTCGGGCGCGAGCGAGCGTTGGCTCGGGCCCAGGCCGGCCGTCGCAGGTAGCGACCTATACTGAGGCGGAACCACCGGGGAGCTCGGGACAACCGGGCTGAGAGGCCGGCTCGAAGGGGCTCAAGCAGCGAAGCGGTAGCCCCAGAGAAAAGTGGCGCCGGCGACCCGAGGAACCTGATCCCGGTAATGCGGGCGGAGGGAACGATGGGCGCGATCGATCCGGAACGGCTCTGGGTCCACGTGATCACCTCGAGCGGGCTCGTGCCCGGTCGTGGGCATCTCGAGGTCGCGATGGCGGCGGTCGAGGGCGGCGCCGACGTGGTGCAGCTCCGAGCGCCGGAGCTTTCTGACGACGAGCTGTCGTCGGTGGCTCGCCAGATCGCTCGGTGCTGTCGATGGAGCCACGTCCTGTTCGTGGTGAACGACCGGATCGACATTGCCATCGCCACCGGCGCCGGAGGGGCTCACGTTGGCCAAAGTGACCACCCTGAGACGGCGCGCGAGCGGCTCGGACCGGAGGGAGTGCTCGGGATCAGCGTGGCGACGCCCCATCAGGCGAAGGCAGCGGAGATGGCCGGGGCGGACTATCTGGGGGTGACGGTGTTCGCCACGCCGACCAAGCCCGAGGCGATCCCCCTGGGGCTCGACGGCCTGCGAGCGATGGTGGACGCGACCTCGCTCCCGGTCGTCGCGGTCGGCGGGATCGACGCCTCCAACGCGCGGCACGTGCTTGCGGCCGGGGCCGCCGGCGTCGCGGTCGTCTCGGCAGTGGGTGCCGCGGCCGATCCGGTCGCGGCCACCCGCGAGCTGGTAGAGGTCGTCCGGGCGCAGGCGTCCGTGCGAGGAGGCTGAACGGGCATGGCGGAGCAGCGGCTGGGCAAGGCCACCGCGGAGCTGTTCGAGCAGGTCATCCTGCGGCGGCTGGGGGCGAAGGATGCGGACGTCCTGGTCGGCCCGGAGCACGGCGTCGACGTCGGCGTGGTCCGGGTGGCCGACGGGGTGGCCATGGCCCTCACGGCCGATCCCGTGTTCGTGGTCCCTGCATACGGATGGGACCGGGCGGCGTGGTTCGCCGTGCACATCCTGGCCTCGGACGCCGCCACGAGCGGCCTTCCCCTCCGGTGGATGGCCGTGGACCTGAACCTGCCGCCGGAGGTCACCGACGAGGAGCTGACGTCCCTGTGGGATGCGTTCCACCGGACGTGTCAAGACATCGGCATCGCCGTCGTCACCGGCCATACCGCCCGGTACCAGGGATGCAACTGGCCGATGGTAGGCGGCGCGGTCTGCATGGCCGCGGGACCGGAGGACCGCTACGTGACGCCGAAGATGGCGCGACCCGGCGAGGCGGTCGTCGTCACGAAGGGCGCGGCCATCGAGGCCACCGCGCTGTTCGCGGCGACCTTCCCCGAGCGCCTGGCCAAAGGCGTGGGCGAGGACGTCGTGAAGGCGGCCGACGCGCTGTTCGAGCGGATGACCGTGGTGCCGGAGGCGGCGGTCGCCCGGGAGTTCGGGTTGCGCGATGCCGGTGTCACGTCGATGCACGACGCGACGGAGGGCGGCGTGTTCGGAGGGCTCACCGAGGTCGCCTCGGCCTCGAGGGTGGGGATGCGGGTCGAGCTGGCCGCGATCCCGGTGCGGCCCGAGGTCCGAGCGGTGTGCGAGCACGCCGGGATGGACCCGTACACATCGATCTCCGAGGGCACCTTGATCTGCACGGTGGTCCCGGGCCGAGCCGATGCGTTCGTCTCGGCACTAGCCGACGCCGGCATCGACGCCGCGATCGTGGGACAGGTGACGGACGCGGAGCGCGGTGTCGTCCTGGTCACCGATCGGGGCGAGGAACCCCTCGAGCATCCCGGACTGGATCCGTTCTGGGGAGCGTTCGGCCGGTGGGCGGAGGAGGCCGCAGGCATCCGAGACCGGACCTGAGTCCGCCGGGGTCCCGCCGACCCTCGCGGTAGGGTTGTCGCTCCATGGACCTGGTCACGGTGGGCGACGTGATGGTCGACGTCAGCGTGGAGGCGCCGGCGCTGGCCGAGGGGGGCGACGTCCACGGGCGGGTGTCGGTGCGACCCGGCGGAAGCGCCGCGAACGCCGCCGTGTGGGGCGCGGCCACCCGGGCCAAGGTCCGGCTCCACGGGCGGGTCGGCGACGACCTGAGCGGACGCCTGCTCCAGGAGTCGATCGCCGAGCACGGCGTCGAGACCGTCCTCGCGGTGGACGCCCAGGCCCGCACCGGGGCCATGCTGGTCGTGCACTCGGCGGGGGAGCGATCGATGGTTGCCGACCGCGGAGCGAACGCCCGGCTGTCCCCGGCCGACCTTCCCGCCGAGATCGAGGCCGGCGCCGTGCTGGTCTCGGGCTACCTCCTGCTGGACGAGGGAACGCTTCCGACCGCCATGGCCGCCCTGAAGCGGGCGAAGGCTCGCTACATCGCGGTGGACGCGGCCTCCTGGCCGCTCCTCCGGGAGTTCGGCACGACGCGGTTCTTCGCCGCCACGGAGTCGGCGTCGGTCCTGTTGGTGAACGAGCTCGAGGCCGAGGTGCTGTGCGGTCGGCGGGGGGAGGACGCCGCGGAGGCCCTGGCCCAGCGGTACCAGGTGGTGTGCGTCAAGCGCGGTCCTCGCGGCGCCGCGATGTCGTGGGAGGGCCTCCTCATCCGGTACGAGGGTGAGCCGGTGGTCGAAGCCGATCCGACCGGCGCGGGGGATGCGTTCGACGGAGTGTTCCTGGCGGCCCTGGCGACCGGGGCGTCGCCCGGGGAGGCCCTTCGCGCGGCGTGCGCGGCGGGCGCCCGCGTGGCCGCCGGGCCCGACCTGTGGCCAAGGGCAGGATGACCGGGCCGATCCGGCTCTCGGAGGAGGTGGCCGACGCCCTGGCCGGCAGGCGGCCGGTCGTCGCCCTGGAGACCAGCGTCCTGGCGCAGGGCTTGCCGGTGCCTCGGAACCGCGAAGCGGCCGGCGCCATGGCCGGCGTGATCCGCGCCACAGGGGCCGTGCCAGCCTGGATCGCCGTCGACGCCGGGCAGGTCCGCATCGGCCTCACGGACAAGGATGTGGCCCGTCTCGCGGTGCCGGGGCGAGCCGCCAAGGTGGCCAGGCGAGACCTGCCGGTCGTGGTGGCGTCGGGTGGCCTGGGCGCGACCACCGTCTCGGCGGCGTTGTGGGCGGCCCACCGTGCCGGGATCGACGTCCTCGCGACCGGCGGCATCGGGGGAGTCCACCACGGCTCGGGCGACGTCTCGGCGGACCTGCTGGAGCTGGCCGCGACGCCGGCCCTCGTGGTGTGCTCCGGTCCGAAGTCGATCGTGGACCCCGTGGCCACGATGGAGCGCCTCGAGGAGCTCGGCGTGCCGGTGGTCGGCTACCGGTGCGACCGGCTCCCGTTCTTCGTGGCCGGGCTGGCCGACATAGTGCTCGAGCACCGCGTCGACACGCCTCAGGAAGCCGCCGCCGTGGCCCTGGCCCTGCGAAGGCTCGACGTTCGCTCGTCCGTCGTGCTGTGCAACCCCCTTCAGGAGGGTCTCGCGCTTGACCGCGACGTCGTAGCCGACGCCGTTCGCGCCTGCGAGGAGCAGGCGGTCAGCCGGGGCGTTCGCGGCAAGGACCTGACGCCGTTCCTGCTGTCGTGCCTGGCCGAGCGAACGGGTGGCGAGAGCCTCCAGGCGAACCTCGCGCTGCTGGAATCCAACGCAGGTCTCGCGGCGGAGGTCGCGGCGGCGCTCGCTAGCGGAGCTCGCTAGCGGAGCTCGCTACCGGAGCCAGGTCTTCGCGATGGCCTTGGAGAAGTGCCAGCCGTAGCGGAGCGACTTCGGCTTCTTCGATTCTCCGCCGCGGCGGGTGAGGAACGTGACCGGCACCTCCACGATCCGGGCCCGGTGCCGCAGGCACTCGATCAGCACCTCCGAGCTCCAGAACTGGTCCTGCTCCAGGACCAGCTTGCGGAGCGTATCCGCCCCGGTGGCCCGGTAGCCGCTCGACGCGTCGGTGATCCGCTGGCCCGTGAGGATGGTGACCAGCCAGGAGAAGAAGTGGACGCCGGCGTGGCGGATCAGGGGCCCCCGCTCGAACTCCCCGAGCATCCGTGAGCCGTTCACGTGGTCGGCCTGGCCCTCGATGATCGGCTTGACCAGGACGGGCATCTCCTCCGGCAAGTGCTGCCCGTCGGCGTCGATCGTGACCACGATGTCGGCCCCCAGCTTCAGCGCGATCTCATAACCCACGCGGAGCGCCAGGCCTCCGCCCCGGCGGATCGGAAGGCTGGCCACGAGCGCCCCGGACCCTCGCGCCGCGTCCGCCGTGCTGTCCTCGGAGCCGTCGTCGATAACGATGGGGACGACGGCGTATCCCTCGATGTCCTCGGGCATGGCGTGGATCACCGCGCCGACGTTCTCCGCCTCGTTGTG